>Ga0190363_1000647_pt1 | contig 20674 bp, 17 predicted proteins | sample 48721867_MG_FD_161272 | JGI IMG/M metagenome (GOLD analysis project Ga0190363, IMG submission 161272) | Hydrothermal vent microbial mat bacterial communities from Southern Trench, Guaymas Basin, Mexico - 4872-18-6-7_MG | ecosystem: Environmental > Aquatic > Marine > Hydrothermal vents >... | reverse complement strand
GGATTTTGGCGAAAAGGTTGCAAGGGCTGTGTCAGAGGAAAAAGTTGAACGAGGAATATTAATCTGCGGTTCAGGATTGGGAATGACAATTGTTGCTAATAAATTTAAAGGAGTAAGAGCAACTCTCTGTCATGATGAATATACAGCCAAAATGAGTCGAGCTCATAATGATTCAAATTTGTTAACTCTTGGTGCAAGGGTTTTAGATGAGGAAACAGCATTGAAAATTGTGGAGATTTGGTTGGATACACCTTTTGAAGGTGGAAGACATTTAAGAAGATTAAATAAAATTAAAGAAATTGAGAACAAAAATTTTAAAAGGGAGTTAAGAAATGAATGATTTTTACGCTAAAGTTCAAAATTTAATTGATAGGGTTGAAAAAAACAATATATGGCGTCAGCATGAATGTTTCAATCTTATTCCATCTGAGACAACTCCGAGCTTGCTTGTTAAAATGTGTGAAATATCAGACCCTGCGGGAAGATATGCAGAACATCGAACCATGAAAGGGGAAGAGATTTATTTTTATCAAGGAACTGATTTCATAAAAGAGATTGAACAGGAAGTACAGAAGGAGATGGCGGAGTTCTTTAGTTGTAATCGCGTTGAACTTAGACCAATCAGTGGCCAGATGGCAAATGAGGTAGTATTTAAAGCAATGGTGAAATTTCTTAACAGGGATAAATCTCCTGAGAAACCATCAAGAAAATTGAGAGCTGTGATGAATAATGAACTTACAAAAGGAGGGCATTTGAGCTCTCAACCAATGGGCGCTCTATTTAATTATGTAGAAGAAGACCCATCAACAGGAAAAGAGAGGGTTATAAATTTTCCGGTTCGCTCTGATAACATGTATCAGATTGATACAGAAAAACTCGCAAATCTTCTCGAAGAGAATAAACCAGAATTAATAATTTTTGGAAAGAGCATGTTTTTGTATCCTGAGCCAGTTAGCTTTGTCTATGAAATTATAAAGGATTGGAATCCAAGACCAGTTATTATGTATGACATGGCTCATGTTCTTGGCTTATATGGTGCATTTCAAGAACCTTTGAAAGAAGGAGCTGATATTGTTACAGGAAGCACTCACAAAACATTTTTTGGACCTCAGAGAGGAATAGTTGTTAGTAATATAAATGAAAATAGCCCTTTAAGAAAACTCTGGATAGATATAAAAAGTAGGGCTTTTCCTGGCTCAACTTCAAATCATCATCTGGGAACTTTACTTGGTTTATTAATGGCATCATATGAAATGAATGCATTTAAAAGAGAGTATCAGGAGCAAGTATTGAAAAATTCAAAAGCTTTTGCAAAGTCATTGAAAAAATACGGGATTAAAGTGGAAGGGAATGAACAAGATGAGTTTACTCAAACTCATCAGGTGATAATCCGAGTAAGGGATTACGGTATAGGTAATGAAATAGCGAGAAGACTTGAAGAAAATAATATAATTACCAATTATCAGGCATTGCCGGATGACGAAAGTTTTCTTGAAGCAAGTGGAATAAGAATGGGTGTTCAGGAAATGACAAGATTCGGGATGAAAGAAAAAGATTTTGATACACTCGCAGGTTATATAGCAGATGTTGTAATTCATAATAAAAAGGTTAGAGATAAGATAATTAAATTCAGAAAGAATTTTCTTGATATGAAATTTTGTTTACCTGTAGGAAAGGTGGTTCCTTTAGCAGCGAGGATTCTGAACTCATTGCTTCCTTCCTCAGATTATGCGAAGATTTTTGCAGATAATTTATTAAAATTATCATCTTAAATACTTTAAATAATTGGAAATGAGTAAAGCTAAAAAAGAGATATTTACCTTGGCAAATCAACTTACTCTTTTCAGGATATTATTGGTTCCCATTTTCATATTTTTTATTCTTTGTAGAAAAACGAATTTTGCCTTTTTTACATTTATTCTTGCAGGTATTACTGATGGACTTGACGGTCTGGTTGCAAGAATATGGAAACAGAAAACTCCTCTTGGAACATTGCTTGACCCTATGGCTGATAAACTCCTTCTTGTTTCATCCTTTTTGATTTTATCATTCCCTTCAATAAGTTATCCAAATACTATACCCATATGGCTTACAATTTTTGTAATAGGGAGAGATGTTCTTATTGGAACTTCTGCCCTATATATTTATTTAACTCGAAATATAAAAACATTTAATCCATCAGTTCTTGGGAAAATAAGCACTATTTTTCAGATATTGACGGTTTTGTTTGTCCTCTTATCCAATTACTTATTTAAAAGAACCATATATTTAAAAGGTTTTTATATAATGACATTATTTTTTACGATACTTTCTGGACTTCACTATCTTTATATTGCCTTCAAATTAGTTAAAGTGAAAGCTGTGAAGCTTGAAGAGGATTAAATACGGGCTGTTTTATCTATAAATCCCTTTTTCAGAGTCATCCATAGAATTTTGAGGTCAAGTATTAAAGACCAGTTTTCAATATAATAGAGGTCATATTCAACTCTTTTATCAAAAGGAGTATTCTGTCTTAAACCGTGAACTTGTGCCCATCCTGTTATTCCTGATTTTACTTTATGACGGAGCATGTACTGAGGAATGTGCTCTCTGAATTTTTTTACAAAATATGGTCTTTCAGGTCTCGGACCAACGAGGCTCATTTCTCCTTTTAACACATTTATAAGCTGAGGTAATTCGTCAAGACTGAATTTTCTCAAAAATTTACCAAATTTCGTTAGACGGGGGTCATCAGGTCTTGCCATAACTGGACCTGTCTCTTTTTCAGCGTCAGGGACCATTGTTCTGAATTTGTGCATCATGAAAGGTTTTCCATCCATTCCAACTCTTTCCTGATTGTAGAAAACAGGACCTTTAGAGGTGAGTTTTATTAAAATTGAAATTATTAAAAAAAGAGGAGATGTAATAACAAGAGCAATAAAGGAAATCACAATGTCCATAATTCTCTTTACCACACTTCGCCACCCCTGAAGAGGCACATCATTAATATTTATTATTGGAATACCATCTAAATCCTCAATTGAAGCTCGGAGGGTTATATATTGCAATAAATCTGGAACAAGTCGCACATTTACTATATGATTATTTGCTATTTTTATAACATTTATAATTTCCTTAGCCTCTTCCAAGGGTAAAGTAATAAATATTTCATTTATATTCTCTTTTTCTAAAACTGAATTTAAATCATTTATTTTCCCTATTATTTTTAAATTTTCAATTACATTTTCACTTATTTTTTTATGATTATCTAAATATCCGACTATCTTATATCCCAGAGTCTGATACTCTGTGAGTTTTTTTGCTATTGATTTTCCCTGTTCTCCAGCACCTATAATTAAAACTCTTCTTAAATTATGTCCTTTTTCGTAGGAACGTTTAATAAATGCGTGAACCTGATTTCTGGAAAGTAGGGTAAAACTTATAAAGAAAATAAAATAAGTTATAAGGAATAAATGGGAAATTTGAAAATCAATTCGGAAAAGGGGTTTGGGTCCTGAACTGTATGTGTGAAGATAACTCAATATACCTACGACTATAGCAATAGTGATAACAGAATTAATAAAAATTACAAAAAATTCGTCTAATCTATTTCTTTTAACTTTAATTTTATAAAATCCTTGAAGGTAAAAGATAAAAAGGTGCAGAAAAACAAATAATGGGAAAATAAGAAGATATGAGTAGAATGAAGGAATTCCTTTTGGAGCAGGAATAAGGGTTGAATAGAATCTAAAGAAAAAAGCTCCAAAAAAGGAAATAATCAGAGCTATTAAATCACTTAAGAAAAAATATCCAATTATTTTTTTAAATTTTTTCTGAATCATAATATATTATTTTTAAACTCTTTATATTTTTCCTCAATAAATTTTTTTATTTTCTTTTTGAATTTTTCCCTCGAGAATCGCATCGCATTTTCTCTTATTTTAGCTTTATTAAAATTCAATTTATTGAACTTGTCAAGAGCCTTTAGCAAGTCATTGACATCAGGCTGTGTAAAGAAAACACCTGTTTTTTCTGGGATAACTGTTTCCTTTGCGCCTCCTTTATTATAAGCTATAACAGGTATTCCACAAGCCTGGGCTTCAAGCGGAGCAATACCAAAATCTTCTTCGCCTGGAAGCAGAAAAGCTTTTGCGTTTTGATAAAATTTCAAAAGCTCGCTGTCAGAGACATCGCGTAGAAATTCGATATTGGATTTAGCCATTCTTTTTAGCTTTTTATATTCAGGACCAACTCCAATTATTTTGAGAGGTTCACCTGTAATATTAAATGCTTCCACAGCAAGGTCAATTCTTTTATAGGGGACAAGGGCAGAAACAATTAAATAATAATCTTTACTTCCATTCTCACTGGGTCGAAAAAAATCAGTGTCCACTGGTGGATGGATTACTTCTGCTTCTCTCCCGTAATATTTTTTTATTCTTTGAGCCACATTATGGGAATTTGCTATGAAATAATCTACTCTGTGTGATGAGGATTCATCCCAAACCCTTAAATAACTTATAATAGGTGGGATTAAATATCGGTGAAAAAAAGGCAGTTTTTTATGTTCAAAATATGGGAAATACTGATTCCAAGCATATCGCATGGGAGTATGGACATAACAGATATGAAGTGCATCTGGTCTTGGGATAACTCCCTTTGCAACACAATGGCTACTGCTAATAATTAAATCGTAATCTTGGAGATCGAACAATTCAACCGCCAGAGGGAAAAAAGGTAAATAATAACGATATTTTAGTTTTAAAAATGGGAATTTTTGGATGAAGCTCGTTTGTATTTCCTTTTCTTCAATAATCTTTGCTTGAGAACCCTTAAAGTGAAAAAGGGTGAAGATTTTAGCATTAGGGAAAATTTCTGCAAGCACTTCGAGGACTTTCTCTCCGCCTCTTCTTCCTGTGAGCCAATCGTGTACAAGAGCAACTTTTATGTTTTCCATTAAAAACCTTAGCTGTTTACTGTAAATTTGATTATAAAAAGGTGGGATAAGAAAGTCAATCAGAAATACTTATTTATTAAACGCACATTTTTCTCAACTTTTCTTATTAAGAATTTTTTAATTTTTTCAATTAATTCCTTTGACCAGGAACCACTATTAATATGGTAATTCAACATTCTCCTATTTACTGTTGATACATCTTCATATTTTCCTTCTTTCATCAGTAATTCTCTGAGTTTTTGCCATAAGTCCGGATATTCACTTTTTGCAGGTGTGTAATATTCATCTTTTATCTCTATTTTTAATTGTTTATCAGGTCCATCAATAACAAGAATGTTTTCCCTTTCAGCAAGCTCTATTGCTGCTTGTTTTATCTTTTCCTGTTCTTTCTCAATTTCTTCAATTCTTTTCTTTAACCTTATTTTTTCGTCTTCAAGTTCCGAATATTTCGCAACAAGCTTAACTCCAGGGTCATTGCGATATTCATTAATATCAACTTTTTCCATTTTCTTTGGATGTTTCCAGAGAGGACAGATATCCTGATATTCACACCAGTCACAAAGAGCTGATTTATTTGGGGAAAAATCTTTACAGGATTCAATTTCCTGAATTTTTTTAATTACATCTTCTTGAAGTTTATCAAGTTCTTCAAGTTCCCTGAATGAAATTATTTCTTTATTAAACATCAAGTAATGCCAGATTAATTTTGTCTTTTTGGCTTCTGGCCAGAGTTTTAAGACAGCTAAATGGTAAAGTGCCATCTGCCAGTCTTTGTCCGCTTCTTCCTGGGTAATTAGAAATCCTGAAGTTTTATAATCATGGATTTCAAAAATTTTTTCCTTATCATTCCAGTCAAGTCTATCTATTATTCCACTAAAGGGATATTCAATATCATTATGTCTTATCCAGAAATTAATCTTCTGCTCGGTTCTTACTACCTTTGCCTGATTAAAAGGCTTGTATTCCCGATAATAATCAATCAGGCAATTCTTTCCTTTGTTGAAATAATCTTCTGGGGAAAATTCCTGATTCACAATTTTAATTCCAGAGTGATAATTTTTCTCCCATAATTCAGTGTATTTATCGATGAGCCATTCCTCGGATCTTACCACTCCGTTGCGAACAGCATCATAAAGCTCTTTTAAAGCTTCATGAACCCTGTTCCCAAGGAAAGATTCAATTGTTTCCAGCTCAGCTTCCTCTCCATCAATATATTTGTATTTATAATAGAGCTTGCACTGGTCAAAACTCTGAATTCTACTTATTGAAAAAGGTCTTCCATATTTCATTTTCAACTCTTTACTCATTTTAAAAAATGATAAATTTCTTTTTACCAACTGTCAAGGATTAATCCACAGAGTAAGGATTTTTTTAAAAAATAGGAAAATGGAAATTGTAATCTTCCGGTCCTCCACTTAGAGAAGGAAAATTTTTATCGAAATAATAATCATAGCCTAAGGAAAGTTCAAATTCTTCTGGTAAAAAAGGAATCTTTGATGATTTTTTAAGCGGACCTTTTCTTTTAGCCTCGTATGAGCCAATTTTTCCATTAAAAATAATTAAATTATATATTTCTTTTCCATCTCGAGTTTTTAATTTAATCCATGGATTTAGAATATAATCATTTCCAAATGTTAATTCTCCTCCAAATATCTTCGTATATAATTTTCCTTTATTTCCAATTTTAATGATTTTTACTAATTGAAAATAGTCATCTCCTCTTTTATCAGGAAATTGAAAATATAAGAAAATTATCTTAAATTTTTTCTCTTTTAGAATTGATTCATCAATTTTTTCAATTAATGTATATTCCTTTTCCAGTTTTCCCTCTGGTTTAATGGAAAGGGGAGATATGCGGAAATAATATTCATATCCTATTTTTATCCTTCCATTAATTGGAAAATTTTCAATAGTTAATGAGCAGGAAAAGATATTATTTGATTTTATTTCGCCTTTCACTACTTCCATTTTTTTTATCTCTTTTTCTTCTTCGTCCAGGATTTTTATATAGAGGTTTTTAACCCTTTCATCTTTTTTAATCAATTTTCCTGTAAGAACTTTTGTTTTGATATTCCATTTGTCAATTGCAATTCTTTTAAAGGAAACAGTCTGGGCGTATAGTTCAAAGTTTCCCGGAAAAGAGAAATTAGGAGACTTGCTTAATCTGTAAATTTTTATGGTTGGATTGTGTAAATCAATTAAATATTCATCCCATCTCGGTTTAATAGTTTTTATCAATAGGGCATTTTCTTCCAATGATTTATAAAATTTCGCCTGGGGAGGAAATTCTTCCGGAGCTTCAAGGAATCTTCTGGACATTATATCGCTTATAATAACATATTCCACTTTCCTCTTATGTAGCCACTCCAGACCAACCTGAGAAAGGCTATGTCTGTAAATTACCTTATATTTCTTTCTCGAAATGGGAGGACAATACATTTCAAGCGCAATTTTTCTGCCCTTTGGTATATACTTTTCTATCCATTCCTTTGCCACTGTTCGAGTGTCTTTTTTAATCAGGCTGTAATCAAATCTATAAATTTTAATTATGTCAGGAGAGATAATAAATAGAAAAACAATGCTCCACACGAGTGTTCCTTTTTCTTTTAAAAAATTAAATTTATTTTCCAATTTCTGGAAAAGAAAATCAAAGGCAAAAGCAGCAATAAGTGCAAAAAAGGGTGCTGCAGGAAGGAAATATCTTACCGCATATGTTTTCCAGTTGCTAATGGTGAAAAATAAAAACAACGGGAGACAGAATAAAATTATTTCTTTTCTTTTTAAACGAGCAACCTGGAGCAAGATTCCGATAAAAGCTAAATATTGTGATATTGTGCCTATATTTTCTTTAAAACCGTATTTTAAATAAAATAGCCATGCTGGCACAACAGTTGAAGAGCCGTAATGTCCTATTGTATATAGGTGTTTTGCTTGCCAATTAAAATCTCTCCAAAAAGTGGAAAAATCAAAAAAAGCATAAGGGCATCCTATAAAAAATCCAGTTAGGAAAAATAACACAAAAAGAAATAATTTGAAATTTAAAAATATTTTAATTAAGGAATCTCTTTTTTCTAATCCAGAAAACAAATGAGCAAAGAGTAAGGGAAGGAAGAGAAGATGTCCTCCATATTTTGTTGCCATTCCTAATCCAGCAAATAATCCAGCTAATAAATAGTATTTCCAATGTCCTTGCGAATATATTAACCATATGAAATAAAAAGACAGAATTAAGAAAAAAACCATTGGAACAGTGGGAAGCATGCTGTGAGAAAGTCTGTTGTGAGTGGAAGAAAGGATAAGAAACATGGAGGCAATTAAACCAACTCTTTGATTAAAAATTTTCTTTCCGATTATATAAACTAATAATATTGTTCCTATACTGAATAATGCTATAATAAATCTTCCCGTGAGTATTGGAATGGTTGGATTCATCTCAAACCAGTCTTTGAATTCAATTTGCTGAGGAATTTTCCCGGAAATTTTTGCAAAGAAGAAGAGTATTTTCCAGAGAATAAAAATAATGTAAGTATGGAGGGAAGGAACATGGAAGAAATGGGGATTTAGGTCTCCACTAAAATAGCCTGTTGCTATTTTTGCAAATCTGGCTTCATCAACATGATAAAGGTATGGCAAACCCCATTTCAATCCGCAGATTCTTACAATTGCTGAAATCATTATTAGAAAAGGTAAAATTATTTTTTCTGAAACTTGGAAGGGATTTTTTTTCATGATTTAATATATAGCATTTTGTTTAAAAAATTGTCAATTTTCGTAAAATTTTTATATTAAAATAATGGGGTTTGAGAATTGAGTGAAATCTGGGATATAGGCCATTCAAATAGAAGCCTTCAAGGTTTTTTAAAATTACTACAGAAAAATAATATAGAGTTTTTAATAGATGTTCGAAGGTTTCCTTCATCCCGTAAATTTCCTCATTTTAATAAGGATAATTTAAAATTTGAACTTGAAAAAATTGGAATTAATTATTTGTGGCTTGGTGATAAACTTGGAGGATTCAGGAAAGGAGGTTATGAGAAGTGGACTGAATCAGAAGAGTTTAAAGAGGGTTTTAAAATTTTGAAGGAGAGAGCATCAAAAGCGAGAACAGTTATAATGTGTGCGGAAGGGTATTTTATGCGCTGTCACAGACGGTTCATTATTTCATTACTGGAAAAAGAAGGTTGGAAGGTATCACACATCTAAAATTTGATTTTTATTCCTGCAATAATATTAACTCCACTTAAATTTATCTTTGCTTCTCTTCCATTGCTAATAGCTGGACCGGATGGTAGATTTTTTCGGATTGCCACAAAAGTATATTTTCCCGTTTCTGATTTCTCATCCCAGTAATAAAGTTTACCCTCTTCCTTATATGACCAGCCTGTGTTTTCTTTAAATTCTTCCGAGCCTTCCAATCCTCCTGCATTCGCGTATCTTCCCTGAATTTCAAAAATAAAAGCTAAATTTTTAAGTATACTATATTCGAAACCAGCTCCTCCATGAAATCCGAAACAGTTTCCTTTTGCCTCTCCAGTTATTTCTGTCCATTCCCCGCTTTTTTCTTCAAATTTCCAGTTATAATTGAGTTTAACATTATAGAATCCCGTTCCTATATTTAATGTAAAATTTGCTTTTTCTGTTGCTGGAAAGAAAAGAAAAAGACTTAGTTCCAAAGGAATTGCTTTTATATCTGGTTTAATTGTCCATAAACCTTCACTCCAATTGGTAAAATTTATTTTTCCCTTTTTGGATGTATGGATATATTCAATTCCTAATCCTACACCTATACGAGGATTGAGATTAATGATAAAATCACTTCCCAGATTGAATCCTAAATGAACTGGTTTTACTTTTCCCTCAATGCTGTATCCGAGCAGAGTCAAGAAATCATGCCAGAAATTATTTAGGCCTTCAATTCCATCATTTAAGTCAGTTAGAAGAGAATAGTTAATTCCTCCCATGAATCTAATAGAAAAATTTCTCTCTGTTTTCTCAATAATTGGAGGAATGGGCTTGGACGGTTCCGGAGGTTTTGGAGGTGGAATAGAAGGTTTTTCTTCAACAATTTCCACCACACTTAAATGAACATAACCGATTTCAGGAATATTATTTTCATTATAAGATAAAATCACCTTAAACCACTCTCCAATCTGTTCTTCAGCCTCTAAAATCGCTCCCATTGGAATTTTTCTTATAACAGGACTCCCCAGGTCAGGTTTTGAACGAACATTTGCCTTTTCCACAACCACCCTCAATTTTATCTTTTCAGCATAACCATTCATTAAGAAGATTAAAAGACAGATACACAGAATTCCTAATAATTTTTTATTTTTCATTTGAACTCCCTTTTTCCTTTTAAATTATATACCATAAAAATATTAAAACGAATAGCTTAATATAAAAGAGACCTTTTTATTTTCAATAGTAAAGTATGCATTTAATGATTCTTTTTGAAGATTGATTCGGGATATTTTTCTTCCCACGAAATATCCAATAATAGAGCCGAAGAAAACATCAGATGTCCAATGAAAATTGTCATTTACGCGTGAAAGCGCAACCATACATGCAATAGAATATGCAGATATATCTATTGCTAAATTTTTGCTCTGTTCTGCTATTACTGTAGCAACAGCAAAAGCTGAGGCGGAATGACCGGATGGGAAAGAGTGATATTTTGATTCTAATCTGAATGGAAAAAATCCGTTAGCTCTATTATTTTCGCCGGGTCTCATTCTTCCTGTTAATATTTTCACTCCAGAAACTATTATTCCAGATATAATCAGGCTCTCCAAACTCAGCAAAGCGGTTTTTCTTAAAGATTTTTCATTTGAGATTTCTCCCGTTAAATAAATGCAACTAATTAACCCGATTAAATGGTATCCATCTCCAAAGTTCCGTATAAACCTGGATATATCATCTGTAGTTTGATTTTTATGAGAGAGAATCCAGTTCTGTATTTTTTCATCATTTTTGTATAAGAAGCAGGTCAAACCAGTAATAACACCAAGTTTAAGTAAATCTTTCTTTTTCCATTCCCTCGGGGAACTAAATACTTTAGCACTATCTTTGAGTGAATTAGAAAGAAATTTTTTGTTCAATCTGTATTCATTGTTCTTCGGTAAAAGAGGATTTACCACTAAAATTAAGACAATAATATTTGAAAAAATGAATTTTTTCATTCTAAAAATTAATATCATAGAAAGGATTTTTTTTCTAATAAAAATTTAAATTTTCCACTTGACAATTGAGAATTAATAACATATATTGTGTTTAGCTGGGAGAAAATGGGAGAAATTGGGAAAAATTCAAGACTTAGAGGAGGTCAAATAGTAAAAGTAGATGATAGCGGAAGGATCAAGATTCCTGAGGAATTTAGAGAAATAATAGAGAATAATTACGGCAAAGAGCTTTATATAACTTCCATTGATGGTAAGCATATTTTAATTTATCCTCTTCCAGTTTGGGAAGAAATTGAAGAGAAGATAATCAAGCTTTCTTCGGTTCATCCACTTGTTACAAGATACAAAGACAGAACAAGTTACTTTGGTAATACAGTTCAAATAGATTCAAAAGGTAGAATACTTGTTCCACCTCTTTTAAGAGAAAAAGCCCAGATTAATGGAGAAGTTATCATTCTCGGTAATATAAATTATTTGGTGGTCTGGAATAAAGAAGTATTTGAGAGGAAACTGGAATTAGAGCCATTGACAGAAGAGGATTTAAAAACTTTAGCCGAGCTTGGAATTTAGATAGAAGTAGTGACCAAAAAAGAATCCTTGCATACACCGGTTATGGTTAAAGAAGTAATAGATTTTATAAAACCAAATCGGAAAGGGACGATAATAGATTTTACGGTTGGAGTAGGAGGTCATGCTGAAGCAATTTTGAAGAGTTCTTCTTTGCCGATTTTAATAGGATTTGATAAAGATGCAGAGTCTCTTAAAGTAGCAAGGGAGAGATTAAAGAGTTTTAAAGAGAGGGTTCAATTGTACAATATGGATTTTAAAGATTCATTAGAACTGGATATTGATTTCTCAGAAGTGATTGGAGTTCTTTTTGACTTTGGTTTGTCCTCCTTTCAATTAAATAATGCTGAGAGAGGATTCAGTTTTAATATGGAAGGACCTCTTGATATGAGGATGGATAAAAGACAGAATTTAACCGCCTATCAGGTTGTGAATAGATATCCTGAAAAAGAGCTTATAAGAATTTTTAGAGAATATGGAGAAATAAAAAGAGCAGGAAAACTGGCTAAGGAAATTATTAGATACAGAGGTAAGAAATATATTGAAACCACCGGAGAGCTGAGAAAAATAATTGAGAAGGTAATCCCATGGAAACCGAGAAGAGGTAAAACCCATCCTGCGGCAAAGGTTTTTCAGGCTATAAGAATTGAGGTGAATAAAGAGCTTGAAAGTCTTTCTTTATTCTTGGAAAAATTGATAAATAGATTATCGCCTGGTGCAAGAATTGTAGCAATTTCTTTTCATTCCCTGGAAGATAGAATTGTTAAAAGAGTTTTTCAAAAATTAAGTAGAAACAGCGAGAAAATTCCAATTTTAAAAGTATTAACAAAAAAACCAGTTATTCCAACAAAAGAAGAGATAGAGCAGAATTTCAGGGCAAGGTCAGCACGACTGAGAGCTTCAGAGAGAATTTAAAATGAGAAGAAAAACCAAGAAAAATGAAATTTTTAAAATAATCATAATAGGAACAATTATTGTTGCATTTTTTATTTTCTATCTCTGGCATCATACGGAGGGAATTAAATTAGGATATAAGATAGAAAGGCTTAAGAGGGAGAGAGAAATATTAAATGAGGAAATCAAAAAATTAAAATTGAAAAAAACGAATTATTTAAATTTAAAGAGGGTCGAGGAAATTGCAACGAAAGAACTGAAATTGATCTATCCAAAATCAGAGCAGATTATTGTATGGGATAAAGAGATTTTAGAAGAAAATGAGTAGCTTCTATCAGCGTAAGTCGAGAGTAAGAATATATTTTTTAGGAATATTATTTCTCCTGTGGAGTGGAGCTATCATTTTGAGATTGGTAGATTTACAGGTCTTTAAACATGAATTGATGAAAAACAGAGCAATAAGACAGAATCAGAGAATAATTAAAATAATACCTAAGAGGGGATTCATTTATGATTGCAAAGGGAGGATTCTTGCCTCGAGTGTTCTAAGAGATTCTATTTATTTCATCCCTCCGGATGAAGAGTCTGAGTTCGAGCAAATTAAAAAAATTGATATGATAAAAGAAATAATTCCATTAAGTGAAATTGAATTAAAAAGAATTAAAAGAAGAATTGAACAGGAGAAGTCTTTTATCTGGATAAAAAGAAAGGTCGACGAGGAAAGAGCGAAGAAAATAAGGAATATGAATATTAAAGGAATATATTTTGAAAAGGAGTATAGAAGATTTTATCCACAGAAGAGTCTCGCTTGTCATGTTTTGGGAGGAGTTAATATAGATGAGCATGGATTAAATGGGGTGGAAAGGCAATATGATTCTCAGCTTTTCGGGAAATCCGGGACCGCTATTATTCTGATAGATGCGAGGAGAAAGAGATACCAGTTGAAAATTTTGAAAAAGCCTGTTCCAGGTAAGAGTGTTGTTTTGACCATTGATGAAATAATTCAATATATTGCAGAAAAGGAACTGGAGAATACTGTAAAAAGATTTCAGGCAGAGTCGGGCTGGATAATCATAATGAATCCTTGGACAGGCGAGATATTAGCTATGGCAAACTATCCTTCTTATGATACAAATTTCTATCCCACTTCTCCATCCTTAGAAAGAAATAATTGTATTTCTTACATTTATGAGCCTGGTTCAACCTTCAAAATCATATCGATAGCTGCTGCTCTTCAAGAGGAAGTTGTAAATGAAAATGATATTTTCGATTGCGAGAATGGAAGAATTTTCATATCAGGAATAAAAATTGAGGATTATAAAAGATTTTCTCTATTAAGTTTGCCTGAAATTGTATATTATTCAAGCAATGTTGGGGCTATAAAAGTTGGACTTCGCTTGGGGGAGGAAAAATTATACAAGTACTTAAAATCCTTTGGTTTTGGAGGAAAAACTGGCATAGATTTACCAGGAGAAGAGGAAGGTATACTTAGAGATATTGAGAAATGGTCGTCAATTTCCGTTGGTGAAATCTCTATTGGCTATGAAATAGGAGTAACGGCAATTCAAATGCTAAGGGCTATTTCCACTCTTGCCAATGGAGGATATTTAGTGAGTCCAAGAGTAGTAAAAAAGATAATTTCGGTTAATAGAGAAGAAAGTATTTCTTTGATTCCTCCTCGAAAAATCTTGGTTAGAGAGGTGGCAAGGAAGATGACTCAATTTATGGAAGGAGTTGTTGAGTTTGGAACAGGAAGGGAAGCAAAAATTATAGGTTATAGAATTGCTGGAAAAACGGGAACCACTCAGAAATTAAATAGTCTCAATGAATATTCTCAAGATTTACATATTTCATCTTTTGTGGGATTTGCGCCAGCTGATGATCCTGTATTTTCAATGATAGTTGTGATAAATGAGCCTAAAGGCAAGTATTATGGAGGTCAAGTTGCTGCACCATGTTTCAGAGAAGTGGCGAAAAAAGTTTTAAGGTATTTGAAAGTTTTTCCCGAGGATAATCTAAAAAAGGGTCTGAAATATGCGAGAAAACTTTGATGGGGATTTGGAAATGAAGCTTAAAGAGCTCTTCTCAAATATTTACGGCATAAATATAATTGGAGACGAGAATGAGGAGATTAAGGGAATTGCCTATCACTCTAAAAAAGTGAAAGAGGGCTACTTATTTGCAGCTTTAAAAGGGCAGCAGACAGATGGAAATAAATATGTAATAGAAGCGGTGAATAGAGGAGCTAAGGCAATTCTTTCTGAGGAAAGCCCACCATCAAATTTTCCTATTACTTGGATTAAAGTTGAAGAGCCAAGAAAAGTCTTGGCTTTAATTTCTTCAAAATTTTACGGATTTCCCTCAAAGAAAATAAATGTAATAGGCATTACCGGAACAAACGGTAAAACTTCCATAACTTATATTTTAGAAAATATATTTTTAAGTGCTGGTTTTTCACCTGGCATAATTGGTACAATTAATTATAGATATTGTGAAAAAGAATATTCCTCTTCTCTTACTACTCCGGAAGCTCCTGACCTTCAAAGAATTCTCAAAGAAATGAGAGATAATGGAGTGAGTTACTGTTTTATGGAGGTTTCCTCTCATTCTTTAAAACTTGATAGAGTTTTGGGGATAGATTTTAAGGCTGGAGTTTTTACAAATTTAAGCGGTGACCATCTCGATTTTCATCAGAACATGGAGGAGTATTATCAGGCTAAGAAAAGATTATTTCTTCCTGACAACAATAACATGAAAGCCATAATTAATATAGATGACCCATGGGGAGAAAGGCTTAGAAAAGAAATATCCATAGGATTTGTTTCATATGGATTTAGAGCGGAAGCTGATATAAAAGTAGAAAAATATAGATTGTCAGAAAAGGGGATAGAAGCATTAATAAATACTCCCCAGGGAGATATTGAAATTTATTCAACACTTTTGGGAAAACCCTATCTTTACAATATATTAGCTTCAATTGGCGTCTCCCTAATTTTCAATGTGCCTATTGAGAAGATAAAGGAGGGCGTTTCAAATATAAAGCAGATACCCGGAAGGATGGAAAAAATAGAAAATAAATTGGGGATAAATGTTATAGTGGATTATGCCCATTCAGATGATTCCTTAAAAAATTTGTTGGAGACAGTGAATCAGATAAAAAAAGGAAAAGTTATTCTTGTATTTGGTGCAGGAGGGGATAGAGATAGAAGTAAAAGACCAAGGATGGGAGCAGTTGCTGGAAAACTCAGTGATTTTTCAATAATTACATCTGACAATCCTCGAAGCGAAGATCCAATTAAAATAATAGAAGAAATTGAAGAAGGGTTTAAAAAAGCTGGTGGCAAAAATTATATGGTTATTCCTGATAGGGAAGAAGCGATTCGTAAAGCTATATATATAGCGAAAAAAAACGATTGGGTTTTAATTGCGGGGAAAGGGCACGAGAATTACCAGATAATTAAAGATAGAATTATTCCTTTTAATGATAAAGAAGTGGCACTTCGATTTTTAAAAGAGAGAAATGGCTGAATTAAGTCTACGCGGAATTGCTCAATTTGTAAATGGAAAAATTATTCAAGGTGACCCATCTTTAAAATTTGAAAAATTCATTATTGATTCTCGAGTGGCTGAAGGAGGTGAGCTGTTCTTTGCAATAAAATCAAGGAGAAACGGGCATGAATTTGTAAATGATGCTTTTAAAAAAGGAGCAAATGGAGCTGTTATCTCTGAAAATATAAATATTGAATATAGAGATAAGGCAGTTATATTAGTTTCTGATACATTGAAAGCTCTTCAGGAGCTTGGCAGGAAGGTGCTTTCCATTTACAATCCCAGAGTTGCTGGTATAACTGGGAGTGTGGGAAAAACCACTGTTAAAGAATTTTCAGCGGAAATAGTAAAGCCTTTTTTCAGGGTATTGAAAGCTGAGAAAAATTACAATAATCATCTTGGAGTTCCTCTTACTTTGCTTAAGCTCGAGAAGAATCATGAGGTTGCTATTCTTGAGATGGGAATGAGCAGTAAAGGAGAAATTAAAAGATTAACTGAAATTGCTCCTCCAGATATTGCTGTAATAACGAATATCAATCCAGTTCATTTACAGTTTTTCTCAAATTTAGAAGAAATTGCTCTTGCAAAGAAAGAAATACTTGAGGGAACAAAACAAAATGGAATCGCAGTTTTAAATTTTGATGACCCATTGGTAATGAAAATGTCTGAGGATTTTAATGGCAAGAAAATATATTTTGGATTGAAACCAGAGGCTTTCATAAGGGCTGAGAATATTAAATTTAAAGGATTTGAAGGAATAGAATTTGATTTAATTTATGGTGAAGAAAAAGGGAAGGTTGATTTTAAATTACTAAGTGTAAGTTATCTTTATGATTTACTTGCTGCCTTAGGGGTAGCTTATTCCTTTGATATAAAATTGAAGGATATCGTAGAAATTATTCCCACACTTAAACCTGCTTCAATGAGAGGAGAAATAATTAGATTTAAATCGAATATAATTGTTATAAATGATTCTTATAATTCCAATCCAAAAGCATTGGAATTTGCATTAAAAGATTATTCTCATCTTCCAGCCGAGAGAAAAATTGCTGTTCTTGGTGATATGTTAGAACTTGGAAAAGATTCTGCTTATTTCCATTTTAGAGCAGGAGAGAAAGTAGTAAATTCTGGTTATGATTATTTGATTACAGTAGGGAAAGAAAGTGAAAAAATGCTTGAAGGGGCTCTTTCAAAAGGAATGAAACATAAAAATTTGTTTAATTTTGAAGAATCGGACCAGGCTGGTGAATTTTTAATAAAATTTATAAAAGAAGGAGATTTAATTCTCGTAAAGGGTTCAAGGGGAATGAAGATGGAAAAAATTATAAATAAATTAAAAGAAGAATTGGCAGGAGACTGAAATGTTATATTTTTTGCTTGTTCCATTAAAAAAATATTTCTTTTTCTTCAATGTGTTTCGTTATATAACAGTACGAACTGCTCTTGCAGGTTTAACAGCTCTTTTTCTTTCCTTTCTTTTGGGACCCTGGATGATTAAACAATTGAGAAAATATCAGATTGGAGAGGAAATCAGGGAAGAAGGGCCAAGCACTCATTATACAAAGAAAGGCACTCCTACTATGGGAGGGCTTCTTATTATTGGAGCAACTCTAATTCCAACGCTACTGTGGGGAAATCTTGGAAATATATATCTTTGGATAGCAATTTTTTCGATTCTTTCTTTTGGTTTCATTGGATTTATAGATGATTATTTAAAATATAAAAAGAAGAAATCTCAGGGATTAATAATCCGCACTAAATTAATTTTTCAGACCATAATAGCAATTACAATTGGTTTGTTCCTAATTCATCTTTCAAAATTAGATTTATTTGATTTAAGATTGAGTTTTCCATTTTTTAAAGAATGGTTACCCTATCTTGGGTGGTTTTATCTTCCATTCATCGTCTTTATAATTGTTGGTTCTTCAAATGCTGTTAATCTTACTGATGGGCTGGATGGTCTTGCAATAGGGACATCCTTAATTGCAGTAAGTGCCTATACTGCTCTTTCCTATATCGCAGGTCATGCTATTTGGTCCCAATATTTAAATATATTAAAAGTGCCTTTGGCTGGAGAATTGACGGTATTTGGAGGAGCACTTGCTGGTGCTTGCTTGGGATTTCTCTGGTTTAACTGTCATCCTGCACAGGTTTTTATGGGAGATGTTGGGGCACTGGCGATTGGAGGGGCTCTCGGCACTCTTGCGATTCTTTCAAAACAGGAACTTCTTCTCTTCTTTGTCGGGGGTCTTTTTATAGTGGAAGCTTTATCAGTTCTTATCCAGATTTTTTATTTTAAAGTAACTGGTGGGAAAAGAGTATTTAAAATGGCTCCCCTTCATCATCATTTTGAAATATTAGGATGGCCTGAGAGTAAAATCGTTGTAAGATTCTGGATAATAGCAATTATTTTTGCGTTATTTAGTCTGACTACTTTGAAGTTGAGGTAACATGGAACTTAAAAATAAGGAAGTACTGGTTGTGGGATTTGGAAGAACCGGGGAAGCACTGGTGGAGTTTTTGCTTTCCAGAAATGCCAGAGTGAAGGTTAGTGAGATAAAGAAAAAGGAGGAGATGGAAAGGAAAGCGAAAAAATGGCTATCAGAGAATGTTGAATTTGAATTTGGTGAACACAAGGAAGAAACTTTCTTGAAATCAGACCTTATTGTTCTGAGTCCCGGGGTTCCTCCTATTCCTCAAATAGAAAAAGCAAAAAAAATGGGTATAAAAGTAATCTCAGAGATAGAACTTGCATTTCAATATTTAAAAGGAAAAATTATAGGAGTTACAGGTTCGAATGGAAAATCAACAACCACTACATTAATCCATCAAATTTTAAAAACAGCAGGATTAAAGACCTATTTAGCCGGTAATATAGGATTTCCACTCATCAGTTATGTCTCTTCATCTTCAGGAAATGATATTTTTGTAGTTGAATTGAGCAGTTTTCAATTAAAATACATTGAGAAATTTCGTCCTGATATTGCTATTTTCTTGAATATTACGCCCGACCATCTCGATTGGCATCCAGATTTTAATGATTATTATGAATGTAAAAAAAATATATTCTTATCCCAAACATCAGAAGATTTTGCTATTTTAAATGCGGATGATCCAAAAATTTGGATTCTGAGGAATGAAATAAGTGCGGAAGTTTATCCCTTTAGCAGAAAAAAGAAATTTGAAAGGGGCGCATATATCGAAAATGAATACATTTTTGTCTCCACAGATAATGGTAAAATGGAATTGGATACCAAAAAGATTTTATTAAGGGGACCTCATAATCAGGAAAATATAATGGCGAGTGCTTTAGCTGTTTCTTTATTGGGAATTTCAGGGGAGATTGTAAAAAAAGTGCTCTCAAATTTTAAAGGATTAGAACATAGACTTGAAAAAGTCACCACCATAAATGGAGTAGAATTTTATAATGATTCAAAAGCAACAAATGTAGATGCAACTTTAAAATCTCTTCAGAGTTTTAATAAAAATATTATTTTGATTCTTGGGGGAAGAGACAAACATGGAGATTTTACAAAACTTAGGGGAGAAATAAAGAAGAGAGTGAAAAAACTAATTATTATTGGGGAGGCAAGAGAAAAAATAAGAATGGCTCTTGAGGGGAGTGCGCATTTGCAATATGCGGGGTCTCTTGAAGAGGCTGTGAGGATTAGTTTTAATTGCGCGGAAAAGGGAGACATTGTGCTTTTAGCGCCCGCATGTGCCAGTTTTGATATGTTTGATAATTTTGAACACAGAGGGAAAGTTTTTAAAGAGGAGGTTTTTAAATTAAAAGAGGAATTGGATAGAGATGTTTAAAGTTTTTGATTTTGATAAGGCACTATTCATAGTTACTGTTATTCTGGTTCTGGGTGGAATAATAATGGTTTACAGCTCTTCTGCAATTGTAGCTGAAGAAAAATTTGGAAATTCATTTCATTTTTTAATTAATCATATTATTGGCGTAATACTTGGCTTCGGTGTTCTTTTCTTTCTGATTAAAATAAAATATCCTTTTTATAAAAGTCCTCTTTTTGTTTATTCTCTGTTTCTAATTACCGTGTTTCTAATAATTCTTTCTCTTGTAAGCCCACCCGTGAATCAGGCGCATAGATGGATAAGATTTTTTGGATTGAGTTTCCAGCCTTCTGAATTAGCAAAAATTTCAATAATTCTTTTGTTTGCTTATCAAATTGATAAAAAGAAAGAGAAATTGCATGATTTTCTCTCATTGTCTTTTCCCCTTATTTCTCTTTTAATCCTTTCATTATTAATTATAAGACAGCCAGATTTCGGAACAACTGCTATTTTAATGTTTATAGCTGGGCTGATGTTATTTATTGGAGGCGCGAGAATTAGACATTTAATAAGTTTAGGTTTGATATTTTTACCAATTCTCGTGATTTCAGTATTAAAAACAAGTTATCAATTGAAAAGATTGACTTATTTTTTGAACCCCGAGCAGGACCCCTTTGGAAAAGGATTTCAGATAATTCAATCACTAATAGCAATTGGCTCCGGAGGTGTTTTGGGAAGGGGCATAGGGGAAAGT
>Ga0190363_1000645_pt1 | contig 20698 bp, 20 predicted proteins | sample 48721867_MG_FD_161272 | JGI IMG/M metagenome (GOLD analysis project Ga0190363, IMG submission 161272) | Hydrothermal vent microbial mat bacterial communities from Southern Trench, Guaymas Basin, Mexico - 4872-18-6-7_MG | ecosystem: Environmental > Aquatic > Marine > Hydrothermal vents >... | reverse complement strand
TAAGGGTTCTTAAACAAAATAAAGAAGATTGGGATAAGTTCTTTGAGGAGTTAAAATGGAATTAAAAGTAGATCAATTTTGCCGACGCAATCATCAAATGATTGATTCTTGACATCAATTTTTTTTTATGTTATTGTAAAAAAATGTATTTCAAGATTAAAGTTGTAACTTTTCTCCTTCTCTTTCCTTTTTTTATTTATTCTCAACACTTAAAGGAGATGAAGAAACAGGCTCAAATGTATCAGGAAGAGGGACATTTCCTTCAGTCTCGAGGAGATTTAAGAGAAGCTTTGATATATTATCAGAAAGCAATTCAGTTAGACCCTTCTTTTTATCAAGTTTATAATGATATAGGAATAGTTCTTGAAAGTTTGGGAGATATTGAGGGAGCAATAAAGATGTATAAAAAAGCAATTAAGATTAATCCTAATTATCCTCCTCCCTATGCTAATTTGGCTTTAATTTATGAGGAAAGAAAAAATATTGAAAAGGCTACTTTTTACTGGAAAAAGCGATACCTTTTGGGAGGAAAAGATTACTGGTGGTATAAAGCAATTGAACATCTTGTTAAGTTAGGCACGTATCCTGAAGCAAGAAGAGAATATTTAAAGATGAAAATGCGACCTTTTTATGAGGAGATAGTAGAAAAAAGAGCTAAACTGATTGAAGAGGCAAAGTTACATTTAGAGATAGGATATAAATATTTTGGAGAAAGAAAATACAAAGAAGCAAAGAAAGAATTTATGAAAGTTTTAGATTTAAATCCTCCTGATGAAGCTTTACAACTGAAAGCTAAGCGTAATCTTAAAGAAATTATAGAAGAAGAGAGAGTAGAAAGATTAAAAGATGAAGCGCGTATGTATATTGAGGAAGCACTCAAGAGTTTAGAAAAAGATGAATACTCTTTAACTGCAGAGAAGCTAAAAGAAGCCTTAGCAGTAATTTTTAGTATTCAAAAATAATCCCTTACAGTTGAGAATATTTTTGAATAAATAATGGAGAAAATTTTATATCTGGTGGATGGTACCTCTATCTGTTATCGCTCTTTTTATGCTCTTTCTCTTTCTACACGTCAGGGTTTTCCTACCGGAGCAATTTATGGGTTTGTGAATACTTTGAAAAGAATAATGAAAAGGTTTAACCCTTCTTATTTGGGAATTTGTTTTGATGTTTCTAGAAAAACTTTTCGTCAGGCTAAATTTAAAGAATATAAAATCCAAAGACCTCCCACTCCTAATAAATTAAAATTGCAAATTCCTTTAATAAAAAAAATTATCAATTGCTTAGGAATAAAAATTATTGAGAAAGAGGGATGGGAGGCAGATGATTTGATTGCTTCTTTAGTAAAAAAAGCAGAGAAGGACAATATAAAAGTGATAATTGTAGGTTCAGATAAAGATATTTTTCAGCTTATTTATGAAGATAAAGTAATAGTTTATGAGCCTTTTAAAGATAAATTTTATGATGAAAATGATTTTTTGAAAGAGTTTGGTATTTTGCCTTCCCAATTTGTGGATTATCTAAGTCTGGTAGGAGATACAGTAGATAATATTCCCGGAGCTAAAGGGATTGGTAAGACTCAAGCACTTAACTTGATAAAAGAATATAGTTCTGTAGAAGAAATTTATAAGAATTTGGATAACTTGGGCTCTTCTTTAAGAAAAATTTTGAAAGAAAATGAAAAAAATGTGTTTTTAAGTAAGGAATTGATTAAATTAGATAGAGTAGATTTACCAATTGAGTGGCAGGATTTAAAGATAAAGGAGCCTGATTATTTTTCTTTATACAGAATATTTAAAGATTTAGAGTTTAAATCTTTTCTTAAGGAGATTTCTCTTCCTTCTTTAAAAGTAGATATAGAGATTAAAGAAGGTATCTTGCAGGAGGCAAAAGAAAAAATTAAAAAAGATAGAATATGTTTTTTTTATATAGATAGTGAAGTTTATGTATGGAAAGATGCAATTTATAAGGTTTCAATTGAGGATATAAAGGATATTTTGGAAGATAAAGAGATTCAGAAAGTTTCTTATGATTTTAAAAGAATATTTAAAGAGAACAGAGTTTGTTTGAATGGTTGTTTTTTTGACATAATGATTGCTGCTTATTTAGTTAACCCTTCTCTTTCTGATTATACCCTTATAGAGCTGATAAATCATTTTTTAAATATTTTTCCTCAAGAGGTTGCTATAAGTTTATATCCTTATTTTATCTATAAACTATTTCATCCTTTAGGAGAGAAATTGAAAGAATATCAATTAGAGGATTTCTTTTTCAAAGTAGAGATGCCGCTTGTAAAAGTATTGGCAGAGATGGAAAAGACTGGAATTAAAATAGATGTAGAGTTTTTAAAAAAGTTTTCTCAAGAGATAGAGAGGAAGATTTTTGAAATAAGTAAAGAGATTTTTAAAATTACAGGAAGAATATTTAATCTCAATTCTCCTAAACAATTAAGTAAGATTCTTTTTGAAGAATTAAAAATCCCTCCTTTAAAAAGAGGCAAGAGAGGATTTTCTACGAATGAAGAGACTTTGCTTAAACTTTCAGATAAGTATCCGATTGCCCGACTGATTATAGAATATCGGCAGTTGAACAAATTGAAAAATACTTATATAGATAATTTCTTTAAAGAGATAAAAAAGGATAGAATTTTTACATATTTTGTTCAAACAGGAGCACAGACCGGACGCATTATAAGTATTTCTCCCAATTTACAAAATTTACCTATCCAGCATCCTTTAGCAAAAAAGATAAGAAAAATGATAATCTCTTCATTTAAGGATGGATTTATATTATCTGCTGATTATTCTCAGATAGAGCTGCGAATTCTGGCTCATTTATCCGAAGATGAAAAATTAAAAGAAGCATTTAAGAAAGACTTAGATATTCATAAATTTACTGCTTCTTTACTTTTTAATATTCCCTTGGATAAAGTTAATACTTTCCAGAGGGGGTTAGCTAAAAAGATAAATTTCGGCATAATTTATGGGATGGGGGAGAATCGCTTAGCAAAAGAGGCAAATATTTCTCTTGATGAGGCAAGGAAATTTATTAGAGATTATTTTTCTCGTTATTCAGGGATAAAAGAATATATAGAGAAAATGATTAAACAGGCGGAAGAGAAAGGTTTTGTAAGAACACTGGGAGGAAGAATCAGATTTTTAGAAAAGCATTCTTTTGATCCTTCTTTATTTGAGCGGCAAGCGGTAAATACTCCTATTCAGGGAAGTGCAGCGGATTTAATAAAGATAGCTATGGTAAGAATATGTGAAGAGTTTCTAAAGAAAAATCTTTCCTCAAAAATGATTCTTCAGATACATGATGAATTGGTTTTTGATGTAGAAAAAGAAGAGTTGGAAGTTGTAAAAGAAATTGTAAAAGAAAAAATGGAGAATGTATTTAGTTTGAAAGTTCCTCTTAAGGTGAATTTAAAAATAGGAAGAAACTGGCTGGAAGTAACCAAAAAGGAGGAAGGATGAAAATTGCGTTTTTTTCCTCAGAGGTTTTCCCCTTTGCTAAAACAGGAGGATTAGCAGATGTAAGTGGTTCTCTGCCAAAAAGTTTAGTTGAGGAAGGTTGTGAAGTTAAAATATTTATGCCTTTTTATAAGAATATAAAACCAGAAAAAATTTATGATGAATTTGCTGTTACTCATTTAGCAGATAATTTAGAAGTAATATTTATAAGAAATGATGAGTATTTCTTCCGTGATTATCTTTATACGACTGAAAAAGGAGATTATTCTGATAATTTGGAAAGATTTTCTTTTTTTTGTAAAAAAATCTTTGATATAATTAAAAAAATTAATTTTTCTCCTCAAATCTTTCATACTAATGACTGGCAGACATCTTTGGTAAATATTTACTTGAAAATTCTTTATAAAAATGATAAATTTTTTAAGGGAGTTAAATCGGTATTAACCATCCATAACCTTGCATATCAGGGGATATTTCCTAAGGAGAAATTTTCTCTGTTGGAGATTGATGAAAAATATTTTTCTCCTCAATATCTTGAGTTTTATGGAAAGATAAATCTTTTAAAAGGAGGAATTATATTTTCTGATATGGTTAATACTGTAAGTCCTACCTATAGCAAGCAGATTCAAACTAAGGAGTTTGGCTGTGGCTTGGAGGAAGTATTGAAAGAAAAAAGTTTGCGTCTTTGGGGAATTTTGAATGGGATAGATACAGAAGTGTGGAACCCACAAAAAGATAAGTTTATTTATAAAAAATATTCAAAATCTTCTTTAAAAGATAAATTTATAAATAAAAAAGAGCTTCAGGAAGAGTTAGGGCTTAGTGTAGGAGATGATTTTTTTCTTTTAGGTATTGTGACTCGTTTAGCAGAACAGAAAGGGATTGATATTTTAATAAAAGCATTGGATAAAATCTTGGATAAGTATCAATTAGTGCTTTTAGGAACTGGAGACAGGCGCTATCATGATGCTTTAGAGAAAAAAGGGGAAGGCAAAGAAAAAGTATTTTCTTTAAATTTAAAATTTGATGAAGTTTTGGCTCATAAGATTTATGCAGGCTGTGATGCTTTTCTTCTTCCTTCTCGTTTTGAACCCTGTGGTCTTTCTCAGATGATTTCTTATCGTTATGGAACTCCTCCTATAGTCCATCATACAGGAGGTTTGAAAGATACAGTTAAGGACTATTCTCAAGGGGGAGGAGGGTTTGTATTTTCTGAGTATCACCATTATGCATTGATAGAGGCGATAAAAAAAGCAGAAAGTGTCTTTAGAAATAAAGATAAGTGGTTTAATCTTCTTAAAAAAATAATGGAATATGATTTTTCCTGGAGGAAAACAGCAAAAGAATATATGAAGATGTATAAGGAATGTCTGTCTTTGGCTTAACCGGTGATTGGGGAAGTGGTAAGACAACTGTTCTTAAGATTTTGAGAAGAAAAGGAGCAGAAATTCTTTCCTTAGATGATTTGGTTCATTCAGCTTATAAGGATAAGAATTCCCTAATTTTTAAAAAAGTGAAAGAGGAATTTCCTCAAGTTGTAAAGGGAGAAAGAATTTCTCTTAAAAGATTAGGAGAGATTGTATTTGAGGATAAAAAGAAATTGGAAAAATTGGAGAGAATAGTTCATCCTTGGGTAATAAAAGAGTTAAAAAGATGGATAAAGAGAAGTAAGAAAAAAAAGATATACATTGCTGAGGTTCCTCTTCTTTTTGAGAAGAAGTTAGATAATATTTTTGATGCCACAATATTTGTATATACCCCGCGAAAGATTCTTATGGAAAGATTAAAAAGAAAAACAAATCTTTCATCCTCTTTAATCAGAAAAAGATTATCTTTATTTCTACCTCTACAAAAAAAGAAAAGATTAAGTGATTTTATTTTAAGAAATGATGCCGATTTAGATTGTTTAAGAAAAAAAGTAGAGAAACTCTGGAGCATTCTTTCTCATTTTTCTAAGATAAAAAAACAAATTGTTCTGTAATTATGACAAAAGAAAACGTGAAAAATAATAAGAAAAATAATGATATTGAGGTGGAAGTAAGGAGGCCGAATATGGAGAGTTTAGATATTGGTGTTCTTAAAGAAATGAAGGTGACAGAGTTAAATAAGATTGCTAAGGAATTGGAAATTAATGGTGTAAGTGGCTTAAAAAAACAAGATTTAATTTTTAAGATTTTGCAAGCCAAGGCAGAAAAAGAAGGTTTGATGTTTGGGGGAGGAGTGTTGGAAGTGCTTCCTGAAGGATTTGGTTTCCTGCGTTCTCCCAATTATAATTATCTTCCCTCACCCGATGATATTTATGTTTCTCCCTCACAGATAAGAAAATTTTCTCTGCGCACAGGAGATACAGTAAGTGGACAGATTCGTCCTCCCAAAGAAAATGAGAAATATTTTGCTCTTCTTAAAGTAGAAGCAGTGAATTTTGAGGATCCAGAAAAGGCGAAACAAAGAGTTTTGTTTGACAATCTTACTCCTATTTATCCTAAGGAAAGATTTATATTGGAGACAGAACCTAATGAAATCTCTACACGCATTTTAGATTTACTCTGCCCTATTGGAAAAGGTCAGCGAGGTTTAATTGTTGCTCCTCCTTATAGTGGCAAAACAGTGCTTTTACAAAAAATTGCTAATGCAATAACAAAAAACTATCCTGATGTAATGCTTATAATTCTTCTTATTGATGAAAGACCAGAGGAAGTTACCGAGATGAAACAGATGGTTAAGGGAGAGGTGATAAGTTCTACTTTTGATGAGCCTGCACAGCGTCATGTGCAGGTAGCAGAGATGGTTTTGGAAAAAGCAAAGAGACTTATAGAGCATAAGAAAGATGTGGTGATTTTATTAGATAGTATTACACGCCTGGCAAGAGCTTATAATTTAGTGGAGCCTCATTCAGGAAGAATATTATCTGGAGGGATGGATTCTAACGCCTTACATAAACCAAAAAGATTTTTTGGGACAGCAAGAGCGCTTGAGGAAGGTGGGTCTTTGACAATTATTGCAACCGCTTTGGTTGATACCGGATCGCGTATGGATGATGTTATTTTTGAGGAATTTAAAGGAACGGGAAATATGGAGATTACTTTGGATAGAAATATTTTTCAGAGAAGAATTTATCCTTCAATTGATATAAAAAGAACAAATACCCGCCGAGAAGAGCTTTTACTCCATCCAGATGAATTACAAAGAATCTGGATATTAAGAAAAGCTTTGAATGAGTTAAGCTCTGTTGAGGCTTTAGAACTTTTAATTGAGAAGCTTTCTAAGACAAAAAATAATGTAGAATTTTTACTCACCTTAAATAAACAATTATGATATAATTTTAGCTAAAAATTTTTAGGAAGGAGGTGGAAGAAGATGAAGAAAGGAATTCATCCTCATTATGATTTTGCCATTATTAGTTGCGCTTGTGGTAATGTAGTCCATACTCGTTCTACCAAGAAAAACATCAATGTGGAGATTTGCTCTAAGTGCCATCCATTTTTCACAGGAAAACAGAAATTTGTAGATTCTGAAGGAAGAGTAGATAAGTTCTTAAGGAAGTATGGAAAAAAATAAGATAGACTTTAAAAAGATTAAAAAAGAGTATAAAGAGATATCTTTGAAGTTAGCCTCTTGCGATATTCTTAAGGATAGAAAAGAATATCAAAGATTGGTGAAAAAATTTTCTTTTTTGGAAAAGATTTATAATTTAATTAAAGAATATGAGAAATTAGAGAAGGAAGAAAAGGATTTAGAAAGTATAATTAATTCTTCTTGTGAAGAAGAGGAGGTAAAAAGATTAGCTTGCGAGGAGATAAAGTCTGTGAAAAAAAAGATAGAAAAGATTGAGGAAGAGATAGAAAAAAATTTTTTCCAAGATGAAGAGGAGGATAGAAATGTTATTATGGAGATAAGAGCTGCTGCCGGAGGTGAGGAATCTGCTCTTTTTGCTGCTGACCTTTTTCGCATGTATTCGCGTTATATCGAAAGAAAAAATTGGAAGTTAGAGATTTTAAATTCCCATCCTACAGAACTGGGAGGATTTAAGGAGATAATTTTTGCTGTTAAAGGAAAGAATTGTTTTTCCTATTTAAAATTTGAAAAAGGTGTACATCGGGTTCAAAGAGTCCCTGTTACTGAGTCTGGAGGAAGAATTCATACCTCTACTGTTACAGTTGCAGTGCTTATTGAGCCAGAGAAAACAGAATTGAATATTAATCCTGATGATTTAAAGATTGAGACTTTTCGTGCCTCTGGCCACGGCGGGCAACACGTTAATCGCACAGATTCTGCAGTTAGAATAACACACATTCCTACCGGGATTGTGGTGAGTTGTCAGGATGAGCGCTCTCAGATTAAGAATCGGGAGAAAGCAATGAGGGTTTTGAAAGCCCGACTTTTGGAGAGAATGCAAAAAGAGAAAGAAGAAAAGATTTCAAAAGAAAGAAAGATTCAAATTGGCACAGGAGAACGCAGTGAAAAAATAAGAACTTATAATTTTCCTGAAAGAAGAGTTACTGATCATCGGATAAATTTAACTATTTATCGTTTAGATGAGGTAATGGAGGGAAATTTGGATTTAGTTTTGGAGGAGTTGCGTAGAGAGGAAAAAAGACGCCTTTATGAAGCTGAAGGATTGGATAAAGAAAAATAAAGATTATTTTGCTGAATGCGATTTGCATTATCTTTTGAAAAATGTATTTTTAAAAGACTATATATTTCTTTATTTAGAGGATTATAGATTATCTCAGAAAAAACTTGATTATTTAGAGAAGATAAAAAAATTGTACTTGAAAGGTTACCCTTTAGCTTATCTTCTTAAAAAAGAAGACTTTTTAGGATTAGAGTTTAAAATAAATCCTTCAGTATTTGTTCCCCGCCAGGAAACAGAGGTTATAGTAGAGGAGGCAATTCAAATTATCAGGAGAGAAAAATTAAAAAAAATTTTAGATTTAGGTTGTGGTTGTGGAAATATAGGAATATGTGTAAAAAAAAGAGTTCCTCATATAGAAATATTCTTTTCGGATATAAATCTTTCTGCTTTAAAGATAACCTCTCTTAATTTAAATATTCATAATTTAAAAGGATTTCTCATCAATTGTGATTTATTTAAAGGGTTTAAAAAAAATGTGTTTGATCTTATTATCAGTAATCCTCCCTATGTGGAAGAAAAAAATATTCAGGGTTCTTTAAGATTTGAGCCAGTTAGTTCTCTTAAAGCAGAAAAAGGCGGACTTTTTTTCATAGAGAAGATATTGAAGGAGGCTTATTTTTATTTAAAAAAGAAAGGATTTTTGATTTTAGAATGTGGATATAATCATAAAGAGAAGATAGAGAAAATAATAGATGAGTTATCTTTCTGGCAGATAAGAAAATGGATTAAGGATTATTTAGGAGAAAATAGAGGTCTGATAGTGGAAAAATATGGATAAATTTATAGTTTATAACTCTTCTTTAAAAGGAGAAGTAGAAATTAGTGGTTCAAAAAATGCTTCCTTAGTCCTTATGGCAGCTACTCTTCTTACAGATGAAGAATGCAGAATTTATAATGTTCCTGATTTAGTTGATGTAAGGACAATGATTAGGATTTTAGAAGTTTTAGGAAAAGAGATAAGGTTTGAAGGTAGCACATTGATTATACGCACGAAAAAAACCACCCCTTATGTAGCTCCCTATCGCTTAGTAAGAACGATGCGTGCTTCTTTCTGTTGTTTAGGCCCTCTTCTGACAAAGAGGAAAAAAGCTAAGGTGTCTCTACCGGGAGGATGTGTAATTGGGGTAAGGCCGGTAGATTTACATATTAAAGGATTAAAAGAATTGGGAGCACAGATAAAGATAGAGAAAGGATATTGTGTAGCTAAAGCAGAGAGATTGAGAGGAAAGAGAATATTTTTGGGAGGTCCTTTTGGTTCATCAGTTTTGGCTACAGCAAATGTTTTAATGGCAGCAACTTTGGCAGAAGGGGAGACAATTATTGAAAATAGCGCCTGTGAGCCAGAGATAGTTAATTTAGTTGAGTTTTTAAAAAAAATGGGTGCGCAAATCAGTGGAGAAGGAACCCCTCTACTTAAAATAAAAGGAGGAAAGAAATTGGAAGGAGCTCAGATAAAGGTAATTCCAGACAGAATTGAAGCAGGAACTTTTATTGCCGCAAGCTTGGCTACCTCCTCATCTATCTTTATAAAAAATATAAATCTGAATCATCTTACCTCTGTAATAGAGGTGGCAAGGAATATAGGAGCAAAGATTAAAGAAGATGAAGATTTTTTGAAAATAAAAGTCTCCTCATCCCTCAAGCCTACAAATATTACTACTTTGCCTTATCCAGGTTTTCCTACAGATTTACAGGCTCAATTTATGGTTCCCTTGATTTTGGCAAAAGGTACCTCAATAATTGTTGAGAAAGTGTTTCCAGATCGCTTTATGCATGTTGCTGAACTTAATCGTATGGGAGCACGTATCCAGCGTCATGGTTCTTACGCAATCATTGAAGGTGTGGGAAGAATTTATGGAGCAGAAGTTATGGCTTCAGATTTAAGAGCTTCAGCGGCTTTGGTAATTGCCGGATTAGTAGCTTCAGGAAAGACAGAGATATTAAGGATTTATCATTTAGATAGAGGATATATGAGTTTGGAGAAAAAATTGGAAAAATTGGGAGCAAAGATTAAAAGAGTAAAGCAATGATTTTACTTATTGATAATTATGACTCCTTTACCTATAATCTTTATCAATATCTTGAAGAATTAGGAAAAAATGTGAAAGTGTATCGCAATGATAAGATAAGTTTAGAAAGAATAGAAAAATTAAAACCAGAAAGAATTGTTATCTCTCCCGGACCCGGTAGACCTTCCTCTTCAGGAATAAGCTGTGAGGTGATAAAAAAATTTTATAAAAGAGTTCCCATATTGGGTGTGTGTTTGGGACATCAATGTATAGGATATATATTTGGAGCAAAAATAATCAGAGCCCCTCAGATAATGCATGGTAAGACCTCTTTAGTTTATCATGATGGAAAAGGTATTTTTAAAAAAGTGAAAAATCCCTTTTTAGCTACTCGTTATCATTCTTTAATTATTGATAGAAAGACTTTACCTTCCAATTTTGTTATTTCTGCGTTCACAAAAGATGGTATAATAATGGGAATAAAAGAGAAGAAATATCCTCTATTTGGAGTACAATTTCATCCGGAATCTATTTTGACAGAGGAGGGTAAAAAAATTTTAGCAAATTTTTTAAAGTTATGATTAAAGAGGCAATTAAGAAATTAGTAGAGAAAAAACTGTGTGATTTTAAAACATTAAAACAGACTTTTTTAGAAATTTTTGAGAATAAAGCTTCAGATTTTGAGATTTCTGCGTTTCTTGTAGCTTTAAGGATGAAAGAGGAATCCGCTCAAGATATTTATGCAGCAGCTTCAGTAATACGGAAAAAAGCAGTTAAGATTAAGGTGAAAGGAGATATTTTAGATACCTGTGGCACAGGAGGCTCAGGTATCGGTAAATTTAATATCTCCACTACTGTTGCTTTTATAGCTGCTGCAGCAGGTTTTAAAGTAGCCAAGCATGGAAATAGAAGCATTACCTCAAGTTGTGGAAGCGCGGATTTACTTGAAAGTTTAGGAATAAATATCTTCGCTCCCTCTCAGCTTATGCAGGAGTCTTTAGAAAAAATAGGGATTGCGTTTCTATTTGCTCCTCTGTATCATCCTGCTTTTAAAAATGTAGCTCATATTCGCAAAGGTTTAGGGATAAAGACAATTTTTAATATTGTAGGACCTTTATGCAATCCTGCACAAGCTACACACCAGCTTTTAGGAGTTTCCCATCCTGATTTGCTTTATAAAACTTCCTATGCTTTAAAAAAATTAGGAATAAAGAAAGCAGCTGTAGTTTATAGTCCAGATTTAAAAGATGAGGTGAGCCTTAAAGAACCAACGGAGGTAATTTTTGTAGATAAAAAAGGCATGAAAAAAAGAAAAATTTTGCCTTCCCAATTTGGTTTAAAAAAATACTCAGCAAAAAGGTTAAAAGTGAAAGATAAGGATGAAAGTGTAAAGATTTTTTTAAGTATTATTGAAGGAAAAGATAGTCCCTATTATGAGGCGGTATTGGCTAACGCCAGTTTATGTTTTTATCTTTTAGGGAAGGTAAGAAGTTTAAAAGAAGGAGTGAGGTTGGCAGATAGTTTAATTAAAGAGGGAAAGGTAAAAAAGAAGTTTTTGGAATTTAGAGACTTTTTAAAAAGATGAGTTACAATATTCTTTCTTTAATTTTAGAATCAAAAAAGAAAAGAATTAATTTACTTAAAAAGAATAAGGAGGCCATCCTTTCTCTTTTAAAAAAAGCTCCTCCTCTTCGTTCTTTTAAAGCAGCGATAAAAAGAGAAGGAAAGATTTCTATAATTGGAGAGATTAAACAAGCCTCACCTTCACGGGGTCTTTTGCGAAAAGAATTTTCTCTTGAAGATTTGGCTAAGAAGATGAAGAAAGGAGGAGCAAAGGCATTATCTATTCTTACAGAAGAAGATTTCTTTTTGGGAAAAGGAGTTTATATTGAGAAAGTAAGAAAAGAGGTAGATTTGCCTATTTTAAGAAAAGATTTCATTTTAGATGAAATACAGGTTTTAGAATCCCGTGCCTTGGGAGCAGATGCTATTCTTCTTATTATGCGTATTTTGGATGAGAATAAATTCAAAAAATTGTATGAATTAGCAAAAGATTTAGGGATGGAAGTTTTGGTAGAGGTTCATACGGAGAAAGAATTAAGAAAGGTTTTAAAATTCTCTTGTGAGATTATTGGAATTAATAATCGCAATCTAAATACCTTAGGTGTAGATTTAGAAAGAACAAAGAAACTGGCTCCTTTCATTCCTCAAGATATAATCTCAATCAGTGAGAGTGGTATCTCAAGTTTGAAAGATATTTTGCTTCTTAAAGGTTTAGGGATAGATGCGGTTTTGGTGGGAGAGGCATTGATGAGAGAGGAGGATGTGGAGGCAAAGTTAAGAGAGCTTAATATTGATGGTTAAGGTAAAGATATGTGGGATTACTAATCTTGAAGATGCTTTATTCTGCTCTGAGGCAGGCAGTGATGCATTGGGTTTTATCTTCTATAAAAAAAGCCCTCGTTATATCTCTTTTTCCCAGGCAAAGAGAATAATAAAAAGAGTTGATCCTTTTATAACTAAAGTGGGTGTTTTTGTAAATGAGAAAAAAGAGAAGATTTTAAAATATAAAGAGGAGCTTAATTTAGATGTAGTTCAACTTCATGGAGAGGAGAGTAAGAATTTCTGTGATTATTTAGTAAAAAAAGGTATCAAAGTTATAAAAGCTTTTTTCCCCAAGGAGTTTTCTTTAAATTTTAAAAATTATAAAGTTGATGCTTATCTTTTTGATGTGGAGTTTAAAGAAAAGATGAAGAAAGGATACAGATTGAAAGAGGAGATAATAGAAGAATTAACTCCTTTTACTGACAAGATGAGAATTATTATTTCTGGAGGTCTTAACTGTGGTAATATAAAAAATGTTTTGAGGAAAATAACTCCTTATGCGGTTGATGTAGCCAGTGGAGTTGAGATTTCGCCAGGGAAAAAAGATAAAGATTTAGTGAGAAGATTTATTAAAATAGTAAAGAATGAGATATCCAGATAAAGCAGGATATTTTAAAGATTTTGGAGGAAAGTTTGTTCCCGAGACTTTGGTTTATTGTTTAGAAGAGTTAGAAAAAAAGTATTTAGAAGCAAAAAAGGATAAAAATTTTAAGAAAGAGTTGGATTATTATCTTAAAGAATATGCGGGAAGACCAACACCTTTATATTTTGCTTCCAATTTAAGTAAGTATTTAGGAATAAAAGTATATTTAAAAAGAGAAGATCTTCTTCATACCGGAGCCCACAAGATAAATAATACCTTAGGACAAGCTCTTTTGGCTAAATTTATGGGAAAAAGAAGGATTATTGCTGAGACCGGAGCAGGTCAACATGGAGTGGCAACCGCAACGGTGGCTGCTCTTTTTGGATTTAAGTGTGATATTTATATGGGAGAAGAAGATATGAAAAGGCAGAGAATGAATGTATATAGAATGAGGATGCTGGGGGCAAGAGTAATTAAAGTAAGAAGTGGTTCAAAGACTTTAAAGGATGCCTGTAATGAAGCAATAAGAGATTGGGTTACAAATGTTAGAACCACCCATTATCTTTTAGGGTCTGTAGTGGGTCCTCATCCATATCCGGTAATTGTCAGAGATTTTCAGACAGTAATTGGCAGAGAAGCAAGAAAGCAGATTTTAAGAAAAGAGGGACGCCTTCCTGATTTTTTAGTTGCTTGTGTGGGAGGAGGTTCAAACTCAATCGGTCTTTTTCATCCTTTTTTTGAGGATAAAGATGTAAAGTTTATTGGTGTGGAAGCAGCTGGCTCTGGATTAAGGAAGAAACATGCAGCAAGCATATCACAGGGAACTGTAGGGGTACTTCATGGGGCGAAGTCATTTGTTTTACAGGATAAATTTGGTCAGATTAAAGAGACCCATTCTATTGCCCCCGGTTTAGATTATCCTGGGGTAGGGCCAGAACATGCTTTTTACAAAAAGATAAAAAGAGCTTCTTATGTTGCGGTAACCGATAATCAGGCTCTTGAAGGATTCTATTTACTGACGCGCCTTGAGGGAATAATTCCTGCTTTAGAGCCAGCACATGCGATATTTTATCTTAAAAAGATCGCAAAAAGATATAAAAACAGTGTAGTTATTGTCTGTCTTTCTGGAAGAGGAGATAAAGATTTAGAGATAGTAAAAAGATGGGAAAAATTGAGAAAAAATTTTTAACTCTTAAAGAAAATAAGAAGAGAGCATTTATTGTATTTGTTCCTTTTGGTTTTCCGGATATTTCTTTAAGTGAAAAGATAATTGAAACCTTAGATAAAACAGGTGTTGATTTTATTGAGATAGGTTTGCCTTTCTCTGATCCTTTAGCCGATGGTCCTATAATTCAGGAAGCAAATCAAATTGCTTTAGATAGGAAAGCTACCACAGATAAACTATTTTACTCATTAAAAAAATTAAAAAAATCTTTAGTTACACCTTTAATTATTCTGACTTATTATAATCCTGTATACGTTTATGGACTGAAAAAATTTTTAAAAGATTGTCGCAAGGCAGGAGTTTCAGGAATAATGATTGTAGATTTGCCTTTCGAGGAAGCTGGTTTATATATAAAAGAAGCAAAGAAAAATTATTTAGATACAATCTTTTTTATTACTCCTACCACAAAAATAGAACGAGCAAAAAAGATACTTTCTTTATCTTGTGGTTTTATCTATTATATCTCTGTTACAGGCATCACAGGACCCAAAAGGATTCCTTTAGGAGAACTTTTTTCTCACTTAAGAGAAATTAAAAAATTAAAAAAAGATATTAATATTTGTGTTGGTTTCGGAATACATAAAAAATCGCAGATAAAAGAGATTATTAAAGAAAGCGATGGAGTAATTGTAGGAAGTGCAATTGTAAAATATATAAAAGACAATTATCTTGAGAAAGATTTTTTAAAAAGACTATCTAATTATGTAAAAGAATTATGTTCCGCATTTTGAATATAAAAGGAGTTGATTTAATTTATTCGCATCTTTCTGGTTTTAATACTGCAAGTCTGGGAATTTTTGTTCGTGCCGGAGCCCGCTTTGAGAAAAAAGAAGTTAAAGGAATTGCTCATTTTACAGAACATATGCTTTTTAAAGGAAGTAAGAATTTTTCTTATAAAGAGATAAAAAGAGAGATTGAGGGAAGAGGAGGAACATTGAATGGTTTTACCTCTCAGGAGACAACTGGATATTATGCTCATTTTTTGAGAAAGAATTTAAAAATTACCTTTGATATTCTTTTGGATATGGTGCTTAATCCTTTATTTGAAGAGAAAGAGATAGAGAAAGAAAGAAATGTTATTTTGGAAGAGGTTAAAATGTATAATGATTTACCTTCTTACCGCGCTTTATCTTTATTAGATAAAATTCTTTGGAGAAATCATCCCTTAGGAGAGGATGTAATTGGAGAAATTTCTACAGTGAAGAAAATTACACGGAAAGATTTGGTTGAGTTTAAAGAGAGATTTTATAAATCCTCAAACTTTATCATTGGATTTGTGGGAGATGTTGAGGAAGAAGAGATAATTAGATTTATAGAAAAAAGAATAAAGGAAGAAAGATTAGAAAAACAGAAGATTAAAGCTCCTCCTCCTTTAAAGAGAAGTAAAGTTGTTGTGGAGACAAAAAAATTAGATCAGACTCATCTTTGTGTAGGATTCAGAGATCCTTCTTACCGCAGTAAATATCGCTTTGCTGTTGAGCTTATTCATATTATTTTGGGAGCAAATATGAGTTCTCGCCTTTTTGAAGAGTTAAGAGAAAAAAGAGGTTTATGTTATGATGTATCCAGTGAAGTAAAAAAATACAAAGATAGTGGAGCATTTATTATTCATGTGGGATTAGATAGAGAAAAGGTATCTTTAGCTTTAGAATGTCTTCTTAAAGAATTGGAGAAGATAAAGAGTAAAAAGGTAGGCAAAAAGGAGTTGGAAAGAGCAAAAGATTATTTTTTAGGACAATTGGCAATGAATTTAGAAAGACCACAGGCGCGTCTTTTCTATCTGGCTGATTCTTATCTTGCTTTGGATAAGATATTTACATTTAAAGAGATAGAAAGATACATTCGTGAAATTGATGCTTCTCAAATTCTTAATCTGGCTAAGAAGGTTTTTGATTTTGAAAAGATATGTATCTCTTGTGTGGGAAATGTTGAAAAGGATATAGAGGAGAAATTGAAAAAGATAATTAAAAAATATAAATAAGGAGGTAGACTGACCCTTTCTAAGAAAGATAAATTAGTAAGAGAGAAAGCAATAAAAATTTTAAAATTTTCTTTAAATAAAAAAGCAAAGAACCCTGTCCTTTTAGATTTGAGAAAATTAAATTTAATCTGGGATTATTTTATAATCTGTTCTGGAGAAGTTACTCTTCAGGTAGAGGCAATATATGAGGAAGTAGTTAAAAAAGCGAAGGAAGAAGCAATAGAGATCCATCATGTGGAGCAAGATAGAGAGTTCAGGTGGGTATTGGTTGATTTTTTTGATGTTGCTTTACACATTTTCTCTGAAGATATGCGTTCCTTTTATGATTTAGAGCACTTATGGAAAGAAGCAAAAAGAGTTTCTTTAAAAAAAATTTTATCTAAATATAAAATTAATATGGGGTAGGTTTCCATTGACATCGTCGTGATATCTTAACTTGACATTTCATGTTAGGCATAAAATATTAAGTTTAGCTTTTGCCACTCGTTGATTAAGAAATAGATTAAAAAGAAATTTAAGACGGAATAAATGTTTTAGCTGTGAAACAATTTTTTAAAATGTTTCACAATCTTGAGAAAGTGAAACAATTATGATAAATCGAAGACCTACCTATTTCAACCTACGAGGTTGAACTGGAAAATGTAGAAATAATTTACAAAAATAAAGCCTTTAACTTAAAAATAATAATTCACACATAAATTTGCGACCGTGAGTTTATATGTGGATTATCTGCGTTTTTAATTCTTTTTAAGGGTAGATAATTTGGCTCGAACTTGACAAATTTTTTAAAATGTTATATCATTAAATTGACGGACTGGTCAGTCTATGAGAAGAAGGGAAAGAAACGAAGATCTTATCAAAAAAAGAAAGAACGAGATTCTTGATGCTGCTGAAATTCTATTTTCTAAATATGGTTTTGCCAAAACAACAACAGATAAAATTATGCAACTTGCTAAATTAGGAAAAGGCACTATTTATCGCTATTTTAAAAATAAAAAAGATATATTTTTTGCTGTTGTGGATAGAGGTTTGGATAGATTAAAAGAAGAGATGCTTAAAAATACACAAAAAATTGATGATGTATTAAAAAGGATAGAGACAGCTATAAAAACTTATCTAAGTTTTTTTGAGAAGAATGCAAATCTGGTGAATATTCTATTGCATGAGCAGGCAGGTTTTCAGGAAAGAATTGCGAAAAGATATTTAGAGCATTATCACGGTAATATAGAAAGAGTTAAAGCGACTTTTAAAAAGGGAATCTCTCAAAAATTAATAAAAAATATAGATATAGAGACGACAATCGGTATTCTTACAAGTATATTAAATGGGTTTATTTACAGATGGAAGATTGAAGGAAAAAAATTTAGGTTAACTCAAAAAACCCCTCTTATTTTAAAGATTTTCTTTACAGGAATTGTTAAGGATAGAAAAAGAAGAAGAGAATATGAAAATTTATAAATTATTTCTTTTATTTTTTAGTTTTCTTTTTGCTTTTACAGGATTTTCCCACACAAAGAAAATTTTAATTTTAGATGAGGAAGAAGCAGTGAGGATTGCATTAAAAAGAAACTGGGATGTCTTAATTAAGGATGAAAAGTTAAAAGAAGCTCATGCTCAACTTTTAAAGGTATGGAGTAGAGTTTTCCCTCAAATTTCCTCTTTTTATACTTATCAAAGATATAATGACCATCCTTTTATAAATTATCCTGATAATAAAGGTTATGGATTTAGTGTTGACCAGGTAATTTTTAATGCTCAAGTTTTTAATGCTATAAGAGCGGCTCATCCCTTTTTGAATTCAGTAAAAGAAGAAAAGAGGGAACAACTTAATGCTGTAATTTTTGAGGTCAAAAAAGCTTTTCTTTATTCTTTAATTGCTCAAAAAAGTTTAGAAGTTACTCAAAATGCTTTAAATCTTGCACGTAAATATTTAAAGACAACAAAGATACGTTTTGAAAATGGAGAAGCTTCAGACTATGATGTTTTAAGAGCAGAGGTTGAGGTTAAGAATTTAGAGTATAAATTTTTGAAAGCAAAATCAGTTTATAAGACTTCTTTAAATTATTTAAAACTTTTGTTAGGGATTAATCCTCAGGAGAAACTTAAGATAAAAGGTAAGGTAAAATTTAAAATATTCAGGAAAGACTTTACTCATCTGGTTAAATCTGCTTTAGGTAGAAGACCATTGATTAAGGCGATAGAATTTAAAGAAGATTCTTTAAAGCACAATTTAAGGGCAGTAGAATCTGAATTTTTCCCTTCTTTAGTGTTAAACTTTCAGGATATGGCTAATGAAAAAGAAGCATTTACTTTTAACAGAAAAAAATATGAGGATTACTGGATACTTACTTTAAGATTGAATTTTCCTATTTTTGAGGGAGGGTTAAGATTTTTTAAGGTTAAAGAGGCAAAATCACAACTAAAACAGATTAAGTTATTAAAAGAGAAAACAATTTCCGGTATAAAAATTGAGATAAAAAATACTCTTTTTAATTTAGAAAGTGCAAAGAAGGAGGTTGAGGCTACCCAAAGCAATGTAGAAGATGCAAAAAGGATGTATGAGATTATTTATAAAAGATATCTTGAAGGAGAGGCATCTTACTTAGATATTTTAGATGCAAGAAATACGCTTTTAGCTTCTCAGTTAAATAACTTGCAGGCACTTTTTGATTATAATTTATCTTCACTTAAATTGAAGTATCTTACAGGAGAGAATTTAGAAGAAGAGGAGGGTAATTTATGAGAAGATTATTTTTCTATCTTTTTTTGATAGTTTTTATTTTAAATGGATGCGCAAAAAAAGAGAAGATAAAGGAAACAAAAAGAATTCCTGTAGAAGTAGCTAAAGTAAAGATTCAAAAAATAAAAGAGATTTTAAAATTTACCGGAACGATAAAAGGAAAAGAACAAGTTCAGGTCTTTCCCAAAGTAGGAGGAAAGTTAATCAAATATTTAGTTAAAGAAGGTGACTATGTAAAAAAGGACGATGTGATTGCTTTAGTTGATAGAGATATAACCGGTTTTGAATACAAATCTCACAAAGTTTTATCTCCAATCTCAGGTAAAGTTTTAAAAGCAGATTTAGATAAAGGGAGTTTATTAAATCCTGAAACCCCTGTTGCTATAGTTGCTGATACCTCATCAGTAAAAATAAAAATAGATGTTTCTGAAGTAGATTATCCCAAATTGAAGATAGGAGATAAAGCTATTATTAAAGTAGATGCTTATCCTGATAAAGAATTTGAAGGAAGATTAACCATATTAGATAAATACATTAACCCTTACACAAGAACAGCAGAAGCAGAAATTGAGGTGCCTAACAAAGAAGGTTTACTTATCCCAGGAAGTTTTGCCAGGATCACTCTTTTTGTGGGAACGCACAAGGCTTTGGTGATTCCTTTAGATGCTTTATTGAGAATGCCGGGAACTGGCAGTTACTATTGTTTTAAAGTTGAAAATAATAAGGCAAAAAAGACTTTCTTGAAAATTGGGATTATTCAAGATAACCTGGTGGAGATTAAAAAAGGTTTAAAAGAAGCTGATTTTGTAATTGTTTCTGGGCAGGGAGCATTAGAAGAAGGTATCCCTGTAAAACCTGTTTCTACTTCAGAGATAGGAACAATGGGTGGTGATAAGAAATGAATTTACCGCAATTTGCGGTTAGGCGTTCTTATACAGTTTTGATGATATTTTTGGCGGTTTTTCTTATTGGTGTTGTCTCTATATTTAAATTAAGAATTGATCTTTTACCAGAAATTGAGCCACCTGTAATTTCAGTTTTAGTTCCATATCCAGGAGCTTCAGCTTCAGATGTGGAATCAGATGTAGTCAAATACTTAGAAGATAAACTTTCTACAGTTCCTGATTTAGATGAACTAAATTCTTTAGCAAAAGATAACTTAGGTATGGTCTCCTGCAAATTTAAGTGGGGCACAAACTTAGATGTTGCCTCAAACGATATAAGAGACAAATTGGATTTAGCCAAATATGATATAAAAGAACATGCTCCTGATGCAGAAGAACCGATTTTGTTTAAGTTTTCCTCAGCTACTGCTCCCATTATGGCAATAACTATTTCTGCACCTTCTTCCTGGCCTCAGCTTTACAGGATAGTAGATAAGAAAGTTGCCGATAGCTTAAAAAGAACAAAAGGTGTGGGAGCAGTAATGATTTATGGAGGACTTCGTCGCCAGATAAAGGTAGAGTTAGATTGGCAAAAGATAAAAGCCTATAATATCCCTATTTCTTTAATCATTCAGAGATTAAAAGAAGAAAACCTTGATTTTCCTTTAGGAAAAATAAAAAAAGGAAAGCGTGATTATTTTTTAAGAATAAAGAAGCGTTTTAAAAATCCACAAGAAATAAAAAATATCCTGATTACTCAATACCAGGAAAAACCTGTTTAT
>Ga0190363_1000643_pt1 | contig 20718 bp, 25 predicted proteins | sample 48721867_MG_FD_161272 | JGI IMG/M metagenome (GOLD analysis project Ga0190363, IMG submission 161272) | Hydrothermal vent microbial mat bacterial communities from Southern Trench, Guaymas Basin, Mexico - 4872-18-6-7_MG | ecosystem: Environmental > Aquatic > Marine > Hydrothermal vents >... | reverse complement strand
CAATCACATAAAGGGATGCCTTTAAGAACACATTTCTTGAAATATTCACAATCGATGCAGTTAATTGCACAATTAGGATACATTTGCCATAATCTTTCTTGTGCTATGAATAGTTTGTATCTTTCAAAGAATGTGAGTTTAAAGTATTTCTCTTTGAATTCACTGTAAGAATCTGGTTCGCATTCTTTTGCTTTTCTGAGAATTATTTTATCTATTCTGTCTAAGGTTTCTTCCATTTTGTTTAAAAGTAGATAAACATATTTTCTAAGTCTTTCAATTACGGGAGATTAAAACTGAATGAAATTGGTTTGTTGCTATTATATATATAGAAACGGGTTTTTACTCAATGTTTAAAAGTTAAATTATTTCTTGAATTTGAAATTAAATGAATCTCTTTTTTGCCTCTAAGAGATTCTATAACTATGGTTCTGAACAGTAAATTATTTTCTGCTTTTTTAATTCTACTGAGTTTTATAGAGATGCAGTCGTGTATAAATTCTGACATCATTTTTGTTCTCTGCTCTTGAGAATGTTCTTTTTAATCTCTTCTAAGTCTTTTTCGTATGTGTTATTTTTGGAAGAGATACACTCGGAATTTATAAAATCTCTCCTGTTCTCATCAATAATTAAAGTCATTTTATCTATAATTTTCTTTTAAATTATTTTTCTTGGTTTTATCGTAGTTGATAATATCCCAGATATCCCAGTTTGGATTATCTGGAAATTTAACTCTTTCTTTAGAATACAGAATCTTTAATAAAACTTCTGGTTTAATGTTCTTGTTAATGTCAGAAATCTTTAATCTGTTTTTTGGATTAGAAATTTCTGATAATATCGAATTCATTTTGCTGTGTAATATAATTTAATTGAGTAGTGCTTAAAATTAAATTTTTTATTGACGAATGTTAATCTCGTTTGAATCTCGTAAATTTTTACATTCCTGTCTCTCATTCTGTATTTAAATTCCTTTCTCGCTAATGTGGAGAAGAGCCTCTGGCTCTTCTACATATGTAAGAGACCTTCGGTCTCTTCCACATTTTAATGCTTGGCATCTATTTTTTACAAACTCTGTTTTTACTTCAAATAATCCTAAATCACCTGTTCCATATCCGTATCCAAAATTCCAACTGGTAACTGTGGGAGTTATAGTCATTTTAATATTTTTGCCTTTAAAATTCTGTAAATTAATTAGAATTTAAGAGAACACATCCGAAAATTTGATGTTAAAAGTGTTAATAATTTCTCTGTTATAGTGAGAATAATACTTAAAAAAGTCTCTGGGAGAAAGATAAGTATGGTTTTTGTATTCTTTTCTTATGCTGTTAATGACTTTAAATCTGGTTTTAAGAAATTCTTTTTTACATTCTTCTATCCATCTGGGATCTTCTGAAATCCCAGATAAACCTATACTAAAAGCCTTCTGAATTAAGGCTCTTAATTGAAATGGCTCTAATTCCTTTAAATTTTCTTTTAAAGGAATTCTAAAGTCTAAGAGAGAAGAACCTGCCTTTAAAGAGATGCTTATCATTTTAATCACACATTAAATTAAATTAAAAGAAAAAAAGAATTTAGGCTAAGTGAGATAATAACTTAGCCATATTTTTTGCGTTATTACCCCAGAAGTTTATACTCCTAAGAGCATCGGTCGGGTAATTTGTGGTATTGAACTGCTTTCTTATAGCCTCTTTTTGCTCATTAGTCAATTGAATACCAACCGCCTCAATTGACTTAATTTTCTTCTCTGGATCTCCAACCTTCACTATCATTTTACTCGCCAATTGGTTTAAAACCTTGCGAGTAATTTCTACCTCGTTTTTAGAGATAGAAACCTCTGGTTTTACCAATCTCGCAATTTCCTCAATACTTGCCCCATTCCTTACTTTTATTTCTTTCATTTTATTACCTCCAATTCCTTAGTCTTTTTGCTAAGGAATTAAGGACAGCGAGGGAATTGAACCCTCGAATTGTTATGTCCCCATACTGCCCAAATAGTGAAATTAATAATTTTTTATTTCTTTTGCATATTTCTTTAACTTAAAAATTCCAGTCCATTCGAATTCTTTTTTGAATACATCAAAACTTTCTAAAGTCTCTATTGCTTTTATAAAGTGTTCTTTCTCGTTCGAATCCATATTTTTTAGCCATATTTTCCATTCTTCTATTTCCATTTTTCTTTTACCTCTTTCTTTATAATTACTTTTTATTATAAAATTTTTATTAATATTATAGAATAATTTTCTATAAGGTTTGTTTGTTTTTTTAGAAATAGAATAGAAAGAATAGAAATTAAGAAATTTTCTTATTTATCGAATATTATTTATTATTTATATTATTATTATATACTATTATTATATACTATTATTTATTTATATATATATTCTATTATTTATTCTATTATTATTTATTATTATTATATTATATTATTATACAGTATATCAATTTCTGAATTCAGGGAAATAAAATGAGAAAAAATATCGTGTAACATCCCTATACTGATGTAATAATCCTCCCCTATACTGATGTATAATTCTATAATAATGTGTAACCTCTATGGTAATGTCTATATTAATATTCAGGACAGATTTTCTCAATGCAATACATAATAAAAAAATTTCCAGAAAAATAAACGCTATTTTTTAACTCCTAAAGCGTAATTATTCTATGAACAGCAAAATGCCATTAGTGAGTCAACAGAACGGGAAAGTGAATTCTTCCTTGTCCAGTTCAATGTCATTGCCGTTGCCAGATTACATCTCTATGTCTCCTCAGTATTACGAATCTCACGGAGACATAACTGCATTCAAAAGATTTGCTGAAAAACTTTTAAACCTTTCGATCAAACCGTTTCATCTCGAGTGGGTTAAAGCATTTTACAACAATCCGAGAAATGTTATTGTTTCTCATAGAGGTTCCGGCAAAACGACTATTCTTGGAGTTGCTTTTCCTCTCTGGATCGTTACATTCAAACTGAATAAAACATTTTTAATCGTCAGTGCGAATATGCGTGAGTCAACCAAGATTATTTCCCAGATCAGAAACTACATAAATTCCGTTGAATATTTATCTGCTTTGAAGCCTTCGAGTTCTGAATATCACTGGACGAAGCAGGATTTACATACTACCACAAACTGCAGAATTCTATGCAGACCATATACTCAAAATATTAGAGGAGTTCATGTAGATTACATTCTGGCAGATGAAGCGTCTCAGTTCCAGGACACTTCAATATATTATTCTGCCATCGTTCCGATGGTTGCTCACAAGAACGGACACATAATGGTTATTGGAACGAGACAAACAGAAACAGATTTACTCGGTCAGTTAATAGAAAAAGAAAGCGGTTACTTCTACAAATCTTATCCTGTTATTGACACGAAAACCAAGAAACCTCTCTGGCCTGAGAAATTCTCTATCAAAAAGATTAAGCAGATCAAGAAAGACATTGGAAACACGGACTTTGCGAGAGAATATTTAAATCTCGTTGTTCCGAAAGAGAGACAGGTGTTCCCTCCAGAACTCGTAGCAAAAGCGTTAGACTCTTCCACTGCGTTGGATTCCAAGTTCAATCCAGATTCCAACTATTATTTGGGATGTGACTTAGCACTTTCTCCTCACGGCGACTACTCGGTATTCACAACAATTGAAAACCTCGAAGACAAACTTTACATAAGAAATGTGTTCAGGCGAAAGGGAATGAACTTCCACAATCAGATAAATAAAATTGTTGATCTGCACTCTCTTTATCAGTACAAGAATGTAACGATTGACGAATCTAACTGGGGACCCGTACTCTTGGACGAGTTAAGAAGAAAACACATTCCCGTGTCTGGAATTAAATTCACTCCAGAAAACAGAAACAACCTGATCAACAATTTGAGAAGAATATTTGAATCAGAGCAGATCGTTATTCCCTACTCGAAAGACAACGACACGAGAACGATCGTTCAGCCAATAATCAAAGAACTCACAAGAATCCTCTCCTCTACAACAAAATCAGGAATGGATACCTACAAAACGATTGGTAAATACGACGACTGCGTAATGTCCTTAGCGTTAGCCTGTTATTCTGCAACGAAACAAAGACATTTGTCAGAAATTCCGGTAATAGTGTCAGACATATCTCCCTCAATATTATCTCCTTACAACTATTTATAGCCTTTATATTTAAATGAATTAATTAAAATATATATAACAGAATGAGTATATTAGACATTTTTCTCAACAGAAGCAAGAATGTGAAGGATTCTATCAAAGGAATTGAATCCAAGTCAGTTCCTACAACCTCAGAATCTATCAGAGTAAATCCGGAACTATTGGAAAGAATTTATAGAAGAGACCCGGTAATCTTTAACGGAGTAAACCTCTACATAAAAACCATCCTGTCCACAGACTTCAGATTTGAATCCGACTCCGAATCAGTAGTCAAGTACATGAAGAGATGGAGCGAGTTAGTAAATCTGAGAGAAGTAATTATGCGGTCAGTAAGCGATATGTGTATCTTCGGTAATGCTTGGTTCGAAATAATAATCAATAAAGGAAGAGACACTGTAGCCCGCTTAGACTACTTAGACCCGAAGTTAATGGACTTCAGGAGAAATCACATGCAGAAAATAATATTCGACAGAAAAACGAAATTACCGAAGTCTTATGTTCAGTATTTACCTCCAGATGCTCCACAGCAACCAAACGAAATCACCCAGAACAGCATATTCGGAGACTTCAACAGAGCAATAGAACTCGATAGGGAAATTATATTTCACGCTCCGTTATTCACAATCGGGAACGACTTGCTTGGAGTAGGATTGATAGAATCTCTATACGACGACTCTTCCAACAAAAGAGTAATAGAGAAAGGAGCAGGACAATACATATTCAGACTCGGATACCCGATAATTGTTGGATATGTTGGCAACGAAAATCAATACCCAATTCCAGACGCAAATGTTATCAGAGAAGTCTCAAATAAAATTACCAATCTAACAGAGAGATCAACCATTGCTCTTCCGCACTATGTAAAACTCGAGTTGTTAGAATCTAAAAGAGGAGAAAAGTATCAAGCGTATCTGAGTCATTACATTTCTCAGCAGGTTACTGGCTTAGGAATTCCATTAGCCTTAGCAACTGGTTCTGGAGAAGAAACCAACAGATCAACTCTACAATCTCAAATGCTAATGTTCGAAAGAACTTTAAGATTCTTTCAATACAGAATATCTACCGCACTGGAAGAACAGGTATTTTCAAAGATTTCGTTAATGCAGAACTGGAACGAAATACCAAAGATAGTGTGGGATGAAATATCATTAGAAAGTTTGGAGTCAAAGGCGAGAAGAATTACAGATTATGTGAAAGCGGGAGTGTTAACTCCAGACGAAGAGGTAGAAAAGTTTATTAGAATTGCAGAAGGAATACCACCAAAGAAAGAATGAAAATCCTGTTTCTTGGAACGGGACCGAGCAGAGAAGTCGTAAGAAAAGGAAGAAGAAACACGAGAACCAACTCTTCAGCAATAATATTTTCCTCAGACAAAAAACTATTAATAGACTGCACTCCTTCCTTCGAAAAGCAGATTAAGAGGGAAAATATTGACGACATAGACGCAGTTATAATATCCCATGCTCATTCTGACGCTGTTAACGGTCTACCACAACTGAACAAACTCCTGAAACTGAAGAACAAGAAAATTCCTCTATACGCAGAATCTCAAACAATTAAAAAGATTAAGGAAAAATTCAAAACCTTAAGCAACTTAGAATTTACAGAATTAGAACTGAATAAATCGGAATCCATACTCGGATTAAATGTAATTCCATTCAGAGTAATACACTACGAAGGCTTCCCGAGCGATGGAAAAGAATTCCCGACCATAGGATTGAGAATCGAGAACAAATACAAGATAGTTTACGCAGAAGACATGGAGAGCATTCCAAAGGAAAGCGAAAAGTATTTCAGAGACTTAGACTACTTAATGATTGATGCGGCAATGTATTTCGGTAAACAGATCAGAGGACACATGAATGTTCAGGACGCATTCGAAGTAATTAAAAAATACAAACCAAGAGTGGGAATATTATTACAAGCTGGTAGAACATATCCAGATTACGAAAAAGCGGTAAACGAAATAAGAGATAAATGGTACGAGTACAGAGGAGACTTAAAAACGGAAATTCATTTGAGTTTTGATGGAATGACTGTAAGTCCAGATTCTGAATTATCTGAATATAAAGAAGAATTTGAACTGAAGCAGGCGTTCGGTTCTCCAGGCGGTAAATCTGCCGTTGCTAAAAAGATTGTTGGACTCATACCTCCACACAGAATTTATGTTGAACCATTTGCTGGAGGAGCCGCAGTATTCTTCAGCAAACCAAAGGCAGAAGTTAATGTTCTGAATGATAAAGACCCGGAGATTGCGTTTGCTTACAAATTCATACAAAATATTAACGAGGAAAAAATAGAGAAACTCAAGCAATTCAAACTCATTGGCTCAGAGAGCTTATTTAAGAGTTTACTGAATCTTAAACCAAAAAACGATGTAGAAAGGTTTTATAGATTTATGTATCTTACGAGATTTTCATACAATAATAAGCGGAAACACTTCTCAACTTCAGACACTGGTAAAAAGTTAAATGTAGATAAACTCTTAGAACTGAAAGATAAGTTAAAAGATGTAAAAATCTATAATAAGAATTATAGAGAGATAATAAAAGAATTTGATTCCAAAGACACTTTATTCTACATCGATCCTCCGTATCTTAACTGGGGTAAGTCAGAATTTAAATTTGATTTAGAGAACTGGAGGGAACTAATTGAAACTCTGAAAGGAATAAAGGGAAGGTTTATACTGTCTTTCGGAAAAGACCCGCAGTTAAAGGAATTAGTATCAGAATTTAAGATTAAGAAACTGATAACTCGAAGATCAGGAGGAACAAGACTAAGAGAACAGAAAAAGATTTATACAGAAGCAGATTACATTGCTCTCAACTTCGATTACAAAACAGATAATTTAATAGAGAACATTAATGAATATTCTCCAGACAAAGTAAATAACAAGCAGTTAGCCGACGACTGGAGAATTGTTAATGCCTGGTATTCGTCCAAGAGAAAGGGAGAGAAGATTAAGCATTCCTTAGAGGAGATCGTTAACTTAGCAAAGATTATTTACAACGAAATCGAGAAGAGAGCTAAGGAAGGTAAAATGAAGCACGAATTCAAACCAGAGGAGATGAAGAAATACTCGAGAGAATTGTATAACATTGTTAAGTCAGATAAAGAAATTCCAGAACAATCTGAAATTAAGCAGAGTATAGAACAGAATACAGAATTAAATAAAACAGAAGTTATCGAGAATGTTAAACTGAAGCCAGAGAAGTTCGAAGACTTAATACTGATAAAAGACTGCGTGTCCGTAGTTGGATCATCTGTAAAGCAGTACGGTAACAAACACGAGCCCAACGATGTGGACTTATTAATCAGATTAGATCCGAAATACGATTACCTGAGAAGGGCAATCGACACGAGATTGAGCAGGATGCACGATAAAATTCACACTATCTACGAACCTCTTGGTCCTCACGACGATTACATTCCTCTATACGACTTAGTATTGAGAAGAGTAAAAACGGATAAAAGATCGTTAGTGGAAATGGGGCAGGAAATAGATTTGAGAAGTTTAAAGATTGAACCTTTAAAACCGATTACACCAATGAAGCCTCAGAAAAGATTTTACGATGTAAACGATCTGGCAGAATATATATTTAGAAATAAAAATTTAAATTAATAGGGAAAATGAAAATCAAAAAACTATTTGAAAACAGGATACTGGCAGGATTTGGAGTCTTGTTCATGTTCACCTTGATCATCAGTTTCGTGCTTGCAGGAGATGTCATCATCAATGCTCCTGCTGGTGAAATTAATGCAACTGTTATCAATGCACCAACGGGAAGAACGGCAGTTTATGTAGTTTGTGCAAGTAATAGCAAACAGAAAACACATTGTGATTATCTATGTGATGGAACAGATGATCAGGTGGAAATACAAGCCGCAATTGATGCTCTACCAAGTCATGGAGGGAAAGTTATCCTAATGGATGGAACTTATTATATTACTCAAAGTATAAATTTGAGTAGCTCAGTTTCTCTCAGTGGTCAAGGTGCTTCAACAGTCTTATATGTTCCAGATAATACAAACCCGAGTTATCTACCAATAATCAGTTTGGATGCAGTATCTTACTGTAGCATCTCTGACTTATTCATTAATGGAAATAAGAATTATCAGAGTTCTGGCAGAGAAGATGGAATTTATATTAACGGAGGCGGACGTCATAAAATAGTTAATACATGGATATACTACATTTATGGTGCAGAGGGGAATGGAATCTATGTTGATGGAGCTCCCTATGATATACTGATTCAGGGTAATACTTTTAATCACATTCAAGATGACGGAATGGATATAAATGGTATAGTGAAATCACAGATAATTGGCAATCATATCAATGATTGTGGTGATAATGGTATAGATACAGAGGGGACTGAGCATACCACTTTCTCAGGGAATGTGATAACTGATTGTGGAGGGAATGGTCTTGAACTCGAGCAAGAAGGAACTAATCCTCCTCTGACGCAGTATTGTGCTGTGACGGGAAATGTTATAAAAAATTGTGGGAATGATGGTATCCATGTAAGATCTGGTGGGTACAATACTATCTCTGGGAACACGATCTTGAATTCTGGCAGATATGGAATTTATTTCACTAAAGCAGGTGGTGATAATGCAGAATTCAATACTGTCGTAGGCAATTTAATTCTCGAGAGTAGTAGCGAAGGAATTTATGAGGAAAGCGGTAATGCTGACTATAATCTCTTCACTGGAAATTATTTAAAAGGAAATGGAGGATATGAAGAGGTTATCAATGGTTTGCATTCGCAATCATTTAATAACTTCTGGGCTGATGACTATCATTATGCCAAAGTTGAGCGGAAGATTCGAATGTATCATAATTATCAGACTTTTGATATTCCAGCCCATTCAATTGTGATTAAAGAGAAATCGACTGGTCGTGCATATGCAATTAATACAACTGCTGTGAAAGGTGATGATTTAGTTCTTGGTGTTGTGATTGAAAATATAAGTAGTAATTCTGATGGTTTCGTCATGCTTGAAGGTCAAACCAAATTAAGAGTCAATGGTATAACGGATATTCAAAAAGGTGACTTTTTAGGAGCTTATACTGAAGCTGGAGTAGCGTGCAAGGCAGAGTCTGGTGATATGGCGATTGCTATAGCATTGGCTGATTATACTGCTGATGATAGTAATGGCTTAATCGATGTATTAGTTTGTACCCCTCGTAAAATATAGCAACATCATGATCAAGTAATTAATATAACTTCGAAATAATAATCGAGAAAAAAATTTGGTTTAAGGTGAATTAAGATGAAAATTGAGAAAATCCTTGAAAATAGAATGTTAGCTGGACTTGGAATTTTATTTATTTTTTCCGTAGTTGTAAGTCTTGTTTTGGCTGGAGATGTAATAATAAATGCTCCCGCAGGGGAGATAAATGCAACGACTATAAATGCCCCGACTGGGAGAACTGCAACTTATGTAGTCTGTGCTAACGATTCGGTAAATAAGGCACAGTGTGATTATGTTTGTGATGGGGTAGCAGATAATGTAGAGATCCAGGCTGCAATTGATGCATTACCAGATAGCGGGGGGAAGGTAATTTTGATGGACGGAACTTATTATGTAAATGTTTCCATTAAGCTTAAGAGTAATATATCTTTGATGGGTGTTGGAAAAAGTACAAGAATAGTAAATTCAGGAACCGTATCTGGGGATGATTATACCCTAAAAGCGGAAGGCAACTCTACCAATCAGATCGAGAGGATAGAAGTTAGAGACTTATCACTAAATATCTTGAACAGCAAGGATGATGCAGTAACTTTCATGCATGTGAAGGACGGAATTATTGAAAATCTATATATCAATTCGAGCGGGGAAGAAGATATAGAATTGATTGGAAAATGTGAGAATATAATTATCAGAGACAACAGGATTATTGGTGGAGGTTACAATAGCAATCCGCAAATAGATATATATTTCGATGTATCAACTACTACCAAAGCAAAAAATGTGCGAATTGATGGGAATATTCTTTCAGATGCGATAGATGCACCATCGATAAAAGTTCTTGGAGATTATATAATCGTGAGGAATAATGTTATAGAAAATAATAAAAATAATGGTATCAAAGTTATAGAGGAATCTGGAGCTCCAAGTGGCAATATAATATTGGACTCAAATATCATTTACAGCAATATAAGTCCGTCCAGCAACTCAACTTCAATTGGGATCGAATGTATGGGGGACTCATCCAACATAATAACAAATATTCAAATAACGAACAATAAGATATACAAAGTAGGAAAATATGCAATATTGATCAAGTATACAAATAATGTATTAATTGAGGGCAATCAAATCGATAATTGTGGACTGCATGCTGGATGGTATAATAGCATATATGCTGAAGAAATCAATCACTGTAGTGTCGTAGGTAATATCGTAACCAATGCTAATTCTCATGCACTACGCTTAGCGAGTCATGTTTATAATGCGACAATATTATCCAATAAGTTAACTTTGAGTAACGGATATGGGATATATGTAGATTCAGATGCATCGAGTAATGTACTCAAGAATAATGATGTGCGTGATAATTCGAATTCTCCAGCGATTTACCTTGGCGGATCTGGAAATCAAGTTAGAGGCAATATCGGCTACACAACCGAAAATTCAGGTAACATCAGCAAGAAAAACGGAGACACAATCTCACACGGCTTGGACTGCACTCCAACCTACATCAGCGTAACTCCGAGTAATGCAGACCACATTGCCTCAGTAACAGCGAAAAGCAGTTCCACATTTACCTTAGGTTTGAAGGATTATAATGGAACGGCAATAACAACGCCAGAGGAGATATACTGGTATGCGGAATGTTAAAAATAAATATGAAAGATGAAACTTATCTATCCAGCAATCTTAGTAGCAATTATTTTTACAGCCATAACGGTATCGGCAATCAGTTACCTCGATTCGGGGACTAAGATAATCTGTCAGAATGTAACCTATACTTTAATCAACCGCATAAATCTGACGGGAATTTCAGTGTTCAGCTCTACTTCAAATTACATTAATTTAGACGGGAAATATATCTTCAATTTCACATCGAATGCAAGTAATAACGACATAGATTTGATAACCTTGAGTCAGGACGAATATGTGTTTAATGTTACTTGCTCCAATTGTGTTTATAATTTCACTATCGAAAATATTTCTTTGTCTTCGGTAAAGGTAACGAGAGATGGAGCAGTGATTCCAAATTGGACATTGTCAGGAGATGATTTGACAATTCACGGATGGAGCAATTCTGAGAATCAATATGGAATTGGAGAGTCAATGTTCTTTCATCCTCCAACTCCAGGAAATAACTCTTATATTCCTGAAAATTATACTCAAATAAATATATCTGTTACAACAGCAAATCTCGATTCTTTTAAATTTAACTGGAACGGAACTAATTACACTTTTTATGATGATTCTTTGGTTTTGGCTTTAAACTTTAATAATAATTCGGCGATTGGAGAGAGCTCTACTTTAGCAGTGGATATCTCAAAGTACGGGAATAATGGAACAATTTATGGGGCAACTTGGGTAGATGGAAAATTCGGCAAGGCTTTGAGTTTTGATGGAGAGAATGATTATGTGGAAGTGTCTGATGATGAGAGTTTGGATATCACTGATGCGATTACAATTGAGGCTTGGGTGAAAGCTGAAAGTGCCAACTTTGGTACAGACTGGATACGAACTATTATCAAAAAAGATTTGGCGTATATATTACGGATAGAGGAAGGCACTAATAAATTATCTCTCCATGTATGGACTAATAATACAGCAGATTCACAATGTGAAGTCTCTCTGGATTGGACAACTGGAGAGTGGTATCATGTTGTAGGCACTTATGATGGATCTTATCAGCGTATATATAGAAATGGTCTGGTAGTGCAGACACAGGGATTAACGGGGATCATTGATACGAGCACGAAAAATCTTCTAATAGGAGGTATTACTTCGAGTGCGGAGCAACTAAACGGCACCATCGACGAAGTCCGCATCTACAACAGGGCTCTATCGGCAGACGAAATTAGAATGCACTACCTCTCGGAATTCCAGAAGTTCAATTCTTCTCAATACAGATTTTATAATAATATAACGAATTTAACAGATGGAACTTACACTTACTACGGGTTGGCGAATGATACTGCGGGGAATGAAGGGCAGACGGAGACGAGAATCTTAAATGTTAAAGAAGGATTTTACGAATTGGGAATATCGTATGGTCATAATACTGAAATCGGGTTATAGAAAATGAAAAAAGCAATTGTAATATTCGGGATTTTAATATTGATTGGAAGCGTTATGGGTGATTATGGAATAATAGAGACTTGGGAAACTGGTAGTGTTGACATAGTGGTTCATGTCTATGATAAACAGACTGGAATAGATTTAACGGGAGCTACATGTACTGTGGATATTCTAAATTCCACATATTCTGTACTGGTTAACGATGCAACTATGACAGATTCTGGAAATGGATGGTATAATTATACATACACTCAGAATAATCCAGGAGTTTATTATAGTAGAGTGAAATGTGTGCTTGGAACTAATGGCTCATCTGTTACAACTTCATTCAGATTGGTAGAAAATACAATTGATGATAGAGTATCCGATATGTACGAGGCAATTATAGAGGGAGGAATATTCTCTGTTCAGGAGAAATGCGATACATTCGATATTCTCTGTATATTAAGGAAATTGATTTATATAATTATAGAGGTGATTAAATGAGTGTCTATAAAAACACAACTCACAGAATTATTTATACTGCACGAGGATCGAAGACGGGATTAACAGATGTGAAAATACACATCTGGGATCCTACTCCGACAAAGGTAGTTGATGGAGACACGATGACTGAACTCGGAGAAGGATTGTACTACTACGACTACAAAGTAACGAAGACCGGGATTTACCAGTACAAGATAGATTCTGCCTCAAACAAACTGGTTAGAACGGGAAGCATTGAAGTAATAAATAACCCGTGGGAAGAAGAACTGTCAGATTACAAAACGCACGGAACATTCGGATACAAACTACAGCACATATCGAGTTCCTTTGCTCGACAACCTCGATTTACTGGAGTTTTCAACAAAGAAGACAAGGAGAAACTTTACGAACTTCTTACGAGTATAGACAGAAGATTAGCAGATGTAGAAAGCAGAGTAGAAGCCAATGCAAAGGCAGTTGCAGAATCCATTAAAGCCACTCTATTAAACACAGATAACATCAACAAAATAAGCAAAGAGATTTCAACACTAAAGCAGGAGAGCAGTAACTTGAAAGAAACAATAGAACTGAGAGAGACTGAGCACCAAAAAGAATTCAGAGAGTTTAAAAATTCAACGAACAAAAACCTCGAGCAGTTAGCAAGATTATACATTTCAAACCTCCCGCTATCAATATTAAAAAATTTGGAAGAGGAGAAATAATCTCCTCTTCTCGGGGGTAAGGGTTCATTAATTATTTAGAAACAGAATATAAAAGTGAAGATTAAAGATTTAATCAAGGAAGAACTCAAGAAAAGAGAATTGGGTATTGTTTCTAAGGAAGATTTAGTTGAACTGACTGAGAAGAGGTTAAAGAAAGAATTTGATATTAAGTTAAAGAAATTAACTGAGAAACTGTATAAAGAATTTGATGTTTTACTGGAAGATCAGAGAGTAAGAGTTGCTGTAGAGAAGAAATATAATGGATTTAGAGCGATGATACATCGCAAAGGAGATACAGTAAAAATATTCTCAGATCAGAATAAAGACATAACATTTCCATTTCCAACGATAGTTGAACAGGCTAAGAAATTAACGCCTAAGGACTTTATATTAGATTGCGAGTTAGTGCCTTATGTCGACGGTAAACCAATGGGTAGAGATTATACTGCGAGATACATTGGAGCAGTTAAGTCTAAGAAAGAGATTGACGATTCCAATGTTCGGTTCTTTGCATTCGACATTCTGTATCTCGACAAACCTTTAATTTCACTGCAGTGGTACGAAAGAAAGAAGATTCTGGATACTTTATCCTGGACTAAGAACATTAAAGAGGCTAAAAGTTATGTGGTCAATAATAGATTTGATTTAAAGAAAATTGTTGAGAAGTTGAGTGAATTAGAAGGGAGTGAAGGAGCAATAATAAAGAGATTTGATGGAGTGTATTCTCCGGGGAAAGAGAGCGATGCGTGGATTAAATACAGAGTTGAAATACCTTTAGAACTTGTGGTGCTGGGAGAATTACCGGTTAAAGGAAGTGAGGATACTGTGAGATACCAGTTAGGTATTTACTTAAAGCAGGAAGAGACTAAAAGAATAGACCCAAAATACTTAACGAAGTTAAATAACAGATATGTACTGCAGTTAGGAAACAGTTTTAATACTAATATTGAGGCAGATAGAGGAGATATTCTCTTGGTAAGTGTTGAGGAAATCTGGAGACACAAGAAAGGGAACAAATATCATTACTCTCTGCACAAACCGAGAGTCAGAAAAAGATTGGATAAAGAGAGTTCGAGCAGTCTCAATTATCTGGAAGAGAAGGTAGTATCGAGAGGATACGAGATTATAGAATCTGAATTTGAATTCAGGAAAGAAAAGGATAATGAAGGAAGAGAAATAGAAATAGCAGATTTTCCAAAGAGATTACAGAACAATTTTAAAGAGTTAAAGAACGAGTGGATGCCTTATGTTATGCAGTGGCATTATAGAGGACATAAAATTACTGAGAAAGAGAGAAAGAAAGAGAATATCGACGACAAATATATTTATAAGTTAGATTCACTGCATGTAGACGCAAGACACTTAGTAAAGAAAGGATATTTGGAAGGATTTACTATCTTATCTCCAACATCAACCGACTTAAATGTTCCGGATAATTTAACGAAGGGAGAATCTGCAAGAAAAGGAAAGATTAGAGTTGTGTTAAAACTTATAGAGCCCAAGTCCTGGTTAAGAGTTAAAGGAATTGCAGACATAGGAGAACCTGGTTCTACTCCAACGGCTCCTGGAGTATTTGTTATTGTATCTAAGGGTAAATATAGAGTGCACGAGGTTACGGATCACAAAATCAGAATAGAGTATAAATCGGAGAGAGGAAACATTGATTTAAGTCCGTTGAAGAAAGCCGAGAAGAAAGGTATTTTGATAGAGAGATATCCTGGCAGACAGTTAAAAGATTTAACTGGAGTGTGGCAGTATCAGATAGCACACATTGGAGATAGACACATAATCTTATTGAGGTTGTTAGAAGATAAAAAAACCAATAAACTTGATGAGGAAATAGAGAAGAAGATAGACGAATTTAGTCTGAGAACAAATCAGTTGAATAAAGAACAGATGAGAGAGGTTATTAATTTAACTCTCGATGGAGTATTAACGAGACCAGAAATAGCAAGAAAATACGATGTGAGCAAGAATTTAATATACAGACTGCAGAAAACCTGCAATCTGATTTAGTAAATCTAATACATTCATTTTTAAGTATATATTACTAAAGATAGAATTGAATTAATATTAATTTAAAATTCCTGATTTAAAATGATTGGGAATAATCTGGAATTTAGCGACGAGGAAATTATTGAATTAGCAAAAGAAAAGGATCTGACGAATATTGAACTGCCGTATGTGGTAAAGAACCATGTTATTTTCAGTCCAGGAACTCACAACGGAGCATTTTATTCTAAAGAAGCAATTAAACAGGCATTTCAGATGACTCAGTGGGACAATCCCAAAGTTCATTACCTGTATTACGAACATAGAGACGAATTTGGATATGATCCGCAGACTGGAGAAAAGACTAAGGTTGTAGGAGCAGATGCGAGAGATTGGGTAGGAGAAGTTAAGAACATAAGATTTGACGAACGCACCGGCGAATTGATTGGGGATATATATTTTGTTGACGAAGAAGCCGCAAGAAAGATTGCTTACGGAGTTAATTTCGGCATTTCTCCGAGAGGCAGAGGAGAAAGAAAAGGAAATGTAGTGAGAAATTTTGTGATTGACAATTTTGCATTAGTTGTAAATCCTGCTATCAAGTCAACATATTTTAATTCTGAAGGAGAGGTAAATTACGGTTATTTCATAGCATTATCTGAAATTGATGATAATTTAAAGGAGGAGAATAAAATGAGCGAGAAAGAACTTATGGAAGAACTGGCTAAGTTACGGGAAGAACTCGAGGAATTAAAGAAAAAGAAGAAAGAATATCCCGAGCCTGTAGATGAGAAGAAAGAAGAAGAAATGAAGAAAAAGAAAGAGGAAGAAGAGGAGTTAAAGAAAAAGAAGTATCCAGAATACCCAGAAGAACAGTCAGAAGAATCTGACGAATTAACTGACGAAGAAATAGCAAACTTTACTGTGGAAGAATTCAAGACATGGAAGGAGTTAGTTAAGAAGTATGGCGTTAAGGAAGCCAAGAAACTGTATAAGAAAGAAAAGGAGAAGAAAATGAGTGAGGATATGGAAGCAATAAAGTCGGAACTAAATGAGTTAAAGTCTAAGTTGGATCAACCAGCAGAATCAACGACTTACATACCAACGGAAGACGAGAAGACTGTTGAACAGATGAATGAAACCGATATCGATATAAACTTTGGTAAAATGTTACAGGATATGAAAGGATATGAGGTGACACTATAAAAATGGAAAACATAGAACTTGATATACCTCTTGTTCCATCTAAGGACAAGGTAGGTAATAGGGTTTTTGAATTAGCATCGACATCTACCGACACAGGGAGTATTCAGACGAGCGGTGGAACTGTAAGCAATGCTTACAAACTACAGCCAATTATGTGGATCAGAAAGGCTTTAGACTGTGCTAAAGAACGAATGAGATTTATGCAGATAGTTAGACAGGAAACATTACCGACTGGACACAAGGACTTAATTATACCGATTAGAAAGAACTATCTGGCAGATGGTTCTTGGGAATCCTCTTCGGCTGAATACGATCCAGCGGGAACTTCAGAAATTGCTTGGACTGAGATTACAACTCAGGGAGGAGTGCAGTTTACACCGACAAATTACAACTACGGTGTGTTCCTGACGAATGAGAACATAAGAACGAATGTGATTAACTCAGTGCAGTACTGCAGAGAAGAATTAAGTTATAAATACGAAAATTCAGTAGACTCTGCAATAAGAGATGCTCTGATAGGAACTATTGTAGCAAGTGGAGGAACTCCATCTGCTGGAGCAACCGAGGCAAGCTCGACTGCCGCAGGTTCTCAGACGATATTCGGAGGAGACGCAACTGATGCAGACAATTCTCTGGATGACGGAGATACACTAACTCCAGAATTGATTAAGAAAGCGAGAAGACTTCTGCAGTCAACTAAGGGATACTACTGGAACAGCAATACATGGACTGCGTCTTCAGCAACATTCAATCCCTGGGTATCAGAACCTAACGAACCATTCGTGTTGTTGATAGCTCCAGAGCAGGAAGAGAGTCTGCTAAACGAATCTCAGTTTACGAGTGCCGCAGAATACGGTTCTCAGGCAGTTATTCTGAGTGGAGAGATTGGACAGTATATGGATGTGAAAGTAGTAACTACTACGAAGATGCCATCCGGTGGTAATACGGATATTGCCAAGATACAGGGTAACAGCGTGAGCTTCGATACGAATGTTCACATGTGTGCAATGGTGAAGTCTCAGAGGGTTGGAGCAATTGTATTCGGAAGAAAGGCAGAGTTCAAGGTATTTGACTGGCCGAGTGCAGACGGTGTTAGAATGAAACTATCTATGGCTTATGCCGCAGATAGTTTATACGAAGACGCACAGGTCAGAATATTCGTAACGGATGTGTAAGAATAGACGAATAGACTTTACTCTTCTCCGGGCTGTCTCGGAGATATTGTTGGGCTCATCCGAGCTCAACATACATTCAACTTTTTTAGGTTGAATGTGTGCCTTTCTCTCTGTAAGAGAAAGGTCCCGTGAGGGGAAGTAAAAAAATTCTTGAGAGGTGAATAAAAAATGGCTCAATACGGAAGAAGGTTTAGCTCTATATTATGTCACAGAACAGATAAGACTTCTCTGTTTAAGGGGAATGTGCAGGTAAACGGCAATCTGACGATAAAAGGAAATCTTACATTTGGAGATGCATCAACAGATACATTAACCGTTACTGGATCTGCAACATTCCAGCAGGGATTAACCGTATCTACCAACAAAAAGATTCAGTTCAGAGACACTGGGATTTACATAAATTCTGGAGCAGATGGAAAACTGACGATTTCAGCAGACGGGACTGGAAGCGATGACATAACATTAGATGGAACGGTAACAACAACCGATTCAGTTATACTGACTGTTTCATCAACTGCAAGAGGAACGCCAGTCGAGGGAGATTTGAAGTGGGACTCAAGTGCTCATAAATTACAGGTATACAACGGAAGCTCCTGGGAAACAGTATCCTCGTCTTAGAATGAAAGTTAAATTGAACATAGCGGAGAGATTGTCAATAGTGGACATACTGCCGATTCAGGGAAACTACATCACAATAAAAACGATTAACAGATTAAGAGATTTGTTATTACCAGACAGCAAGGAAGTAAAGAAATACAATCTGATACAGGAAGGAAATCAGATAAAGTGGGATTCAAGATACGACAACGAAACCAAAGAGTACGAGTTAGACGAATTTGAGTGTGAGATCATAAAAAGACAGTTAATTGAGTTGGATAAGTCCGAGAAACTTACTCCGAACTTAATTAAGTTGTATGAGAGGTTTGTGAAAAATGACTGATAAATGTCCAGGTTCTGGAATTCGCTCGAAAGGAAAAGGACAGTTAAAAGGATATGGAAAGGGAAAGGGACCAATAGGAGTTCCTCTCTACAAAAAGAAACTGAAAGAATTGGGGGACATTGAATATGCAGATATAATTCAATATGAAGAATGGTAAAATGGCAACTATTAAAGGACCGGTAAGGATAGAACCAGACAATCTAACAGATTTTTTATCTAAAACCTCGATCCGACTGCCGTTTGAAGCAACTAACTGGAAGTCGGAAAGAGGGATGAATCTGATACCAGAAAAGTATAAGAAGAAGAGAGAGAAGATAACTCCTCGTAAAAAAAGTAAAAAGGTGAGGAAGAAATGAAGATCGAAGGGAATATTCTGGTTAAATTAACAGCCATAATTAGCGTATTGGTATTAGATATCTACGCTATTCATCAAGGAATAGATGGAACTATGATGGCAACTGCTATGGCAATTATAGGAGGAATAGCTGGATACTCCCTTAAAGAATACAGAAGTAAAAAATAATTATTAAATCAATATTTTAATTAATTAATACATAAAAATTTTGTATCAATAAGATGAGTTCACCTACAGCAGATCGAGATAGCTTAGGTAGGTTTATAAAGGGTCATAGACCATTTTATATAAATTATAATAGTAAGCCCTACATAAAAAATTGCCCCAAGTGCGGAAGATTTATGAACTTGGACGGTAAGCATATTTGTGATACAACCCAAAATATAGGTAGAAAACTCAGTATGGAACATAGAAGGAAATTATCTGAGGCATTTAAGGGAAGAACTCCCTGGAATAAAGGTAAAAAAATGAGCGATTCTATGAGGAGTAAATTATCAAGAACAAGAAAGAAATTATTTAAGGAAGGAAAATTAAAAATTTGGAACAAGAACAAATCATACAAAAAAGGGGAAGAACATTGGAATTGGAAAGGAGGGATAACTTCAGTTAATAGAAGAATTAGGAGTGGATTTCAATGGAAAAAATGGAGAGAGGAAGTATTTAGCAGGGATAATTATACTTGTCAGATATGTGGTGCAACCAATTGTGAATTGCATCCGCATCATATTTTAGAAAGAGCTAAATTTCCAGAGCTTCAATTTGAAGTATATAATGGAATAACTTTGTGTAAAGAGTGTCATTATAATTTACATTTTGGAGGTAACCAAGATGAGCTCGTTCACAAAATCTAAGCATCCCATCTGGTATATAGACGACACATACGCAAATGTAGCACAGGCTTTACTCGATGAGAAAATAGATAAAGACGACATACTCTTTGCCATTGATTCGGAAACCTCTGGACAGGTGGTTGTGTTCGTTAAGAAAGCATCATCGAGATATGTATAGAAATGGCTTACATAACTACTTCTGATGTCAGGAGCATTACGGCTGGAAAACTTACCACAAGCGATATCAGTGATGATGATCTAACGACAATTATTGGATTTGCTACAAGAAAACTAAACGAAGCAATAAATCAGAGAGTTATTGAGGAAAAGATTACATACATTGACAAGTGGAGAGAGAACGATTTAGATGGGAGCAACAAAACATTCTATGTTCAGGCATGCAAAGAGAGATGGTATCTTGGAGACTACAACGACGATGGAACTGTAGATACGAACGATGTTGTTGTCAGAGAATATAAATCTGATGGTACATATTCCGATTTAACGGTTTCTTCTATTGACGAAGACGACTGCAAATTCGTATTAGAAACAGCACCAGAGTCTACATCCATTCTCAAAGTCTCTTACGCTAAAGCTCCTTTATCGGAGA
>Ga0190363_1000642_pt1 | contig 20722 bp, 25 predicted proteins | sample 48721867_MG_FD_161272 | JGI IMG/M metagenome (GOLD analysis project Ga0190363, IMG submission 161272) | Hydrothermal vent microbial mat bacterial communities from Southern Trench, Guaymas Basin, Mexico - 4872-18-6-7_MG | ecosystem: Environmental > Aquatic > Marine > Hydrothermal vents >... | reverse complement strand
TATAAATCACGGTGAAGAAGCTACGTTTAATGAGCAGTCGCTCGAAGCAAGGATCTTAGAGATAGTTAAGGAGAAGACAGCTAGCGAGGGCGGTATCGTACAGAGCACCTTATGGAGTATGCTAGGCATAGACAATAGAGAAGGAACTAAAGCGGTACTTAGCTTAGTGAGAAAAGGTTTGATACGGCGGGAACCAATGGTTTACAAGGGCCGTAGGACATACAAGCTAATATACTGTCCAAAGAAAATTAAAGAAGTTAAAATTCTGATTGGACTGAATCCCGTTATTGAAATACCTTGCTTCTTCTGTAAGGAGCTGTACAGATGCGGGTCTGGAGGATACTTCAATCCATTTAAGTGTATACTGCTCTCTAACTTCGTGAGGAGGCTAGGGAACGTAGACAGTAGGTAACGTCCCTTATGTCTGCATTAGTTCTTATGTAATTGCCTTGTAAGTGTGTTACTACAGCTTCATATCCCAGTTCTCTAAGACAGTTTATGATACTTTCTCGTTTTGGTATATTAATCCTAAGTTTCTGCGAGAGTTTAACGATATTATATACTAGTGGTACGTCTATTTCATCTAGTATTATCTGAAGTAATTTCCTTATATTCCTAAGAGTTTGTAAATAATCATATTTGCCACTCTCTATATTACTAAGTAGGTTTAGCACAAAGTCTTTGCTAGCCAGCGAGCCCACCCACATAGGTCCGATTAATTGAAGTTTCATACGGCAGTTAGGGCATGTCAATTCTTCTATAGTATTCACTAAGTCCCGGTAACCACAGTTAGGGCAATACTTCATATAACCTACGCTTTGCTTAATCATGTCATAAGCTTTCTTCGCACCTTTCATAACTTGAGTAAATACTCTGTAGTAGTACTTGTCAAAATATGAAAGTACGGGTACGACATACCTATCAATTTCAGCTGCACGCCTCGCAACGTACCCCAGTAGTACTCTTAAACCAACTTCATGTCCTATATCAGTTTTAGCTATGTTTGCGTCGTACTTTCTTGAACCAGCCCACCATCTAGAGCCACTTAATGGGGCAGTATCTGTTGCTGTGTAAGCCACTACTCCACCACTTCTCACGCACCATAATGATGCCCTTACGTAGGGGCTCGGTGAGCCGAATGGATCTATATCTATGAAATCTACTTTTTGTTTTTCCCTCTTTAATCTGTGCATCAGAATGTTAGCATCTTCACAAAATACTTTGATCTTGTTCTGAATGTTATTAATTAGCGCGTTTTTCCTTATTAATTCAGCAGCATTAGGATCTATGTCATTTGCTAAACACAAAGATATATCAGAAACTTCTACACAATATCTTAATGCCCTTACACCTGTTCCAGCAAGTGCGTCCAAAACTACAGTATTTTCTGAGTGGAGCACGTTTCTTATGATAGTAGCTAATGCGATAACTGATAAGTCTCTATTCATAATCATCTGAGGATTATAGAATACTGGTGCCCATGCGGGTTCATATATTCCATCAAGTCTCAAGTACTTGCTTGGATCCGGTATCTTCAGCTTAATCTTTCCTTCATTAATAATCACTAGATCTTCCATAATTCTTCATGTATCTATTAGCTTGCACATAATTAAGTAATTAGTTAAAACTCTAAAAATACTGTAGCTCTCACTATAGATTTACGTAAATAATAAGGTTATTTATTAAATCCCTATACCTATTTCTTATAGTTACCTCTGAAACCTCAACAAGTGTTGATATATCTCTTTGCGTATGTCTTTCTCCAAGTAAAAGTGATGCTATATATAGTGATGCAGCAGCTAAACCTTTAGGTCCTTTCCCTGAAGTGAGCCCTTCCGCCTTAGCCTTAGCTAGCAACTTAGCCGCAAGAGCTATAGTGCTCTGGTGCAGACCTATTTTAGATGCCATATTTCCTAAGTATGTTCGGGGATCCAGGGGCTTAGCCCTTACACGTACACCTGAATCTCTACATATTTTTAGCTCAGCATTCCACACTTCCTGAGTAGTAACGTGACATAATTCCATTACTCTCTTATTATTTATCGGAATTCCTAAGTTCTTAGCTGCAATAATTATGGATGCAGCTACCATTGCACGCATGTTTTTCTTCTTGATTAATCCATTCTTTACTAGCTTGTTTATAATTAATCCCGCAGCCTCCTTTAATTGATGTGATGCTGGTATGTCAAGCCTTGATATAACATCATTCATTAGCGTTAGTGCTTTTGAGTGACGTTTTTCCTTTACATTTAACCTTCTTATCCGCTCGTTTAGGGTATCTAACTTCCTGCCCTTTGAGGAACTTCTGTCAACTCTGGTATTCAGACCATAATCATGCACTTTATTTGTTACAGGTGCACCTGCTCTCTCCCTACCACTCACTTCGCCATTAACAAAGACCCTCCATTCAGGTCCGAAATCAGGAACATGGTCAATGAGAACTTCACCTGTCTCAATGCAAATGTATTCTCCTCTGACCTCATCGTAAATTATAGAGTCAGGCGAACATGACATTAAGACCCACCTCCGCTCCTGAATTATCTAGTAAATAATTCTTCATAATCCCTTAGCTGAACACTCCCGTTCTTTGGCTTTACTACAGCATAGGGGGACCTGACGGGCCCTATTATATCTACAACTATGCCTATGAATCTCCCTCTAGAGTCCACTACTCTAGTACCTAAGCGAGGTACTTTACGCATGGTCATTTTAACAATTAACTTACCTGATGGAGCTTTATGAAGGAAGTATCCCAGCCTCCTCACGTAAGCATCAACTCCAATACATAAAATTAAGGTAACATACTTATAAGGTAAGTTATTAATAAGAATGTACTTGAGGTTCTCATCACTAATTGTAAAGTATTAGATAATACACCACACAATCTACTTAGAAGAATTAAGAGATCTCCTACTAGCTGATTTTAATTCTGCGAGCTTACCTGCAATAAGCTTTATGAGTTCATTCTTACTCAGTACTTCACCCTCGCGGAGTATAACCCTTACATATCCCTCACTGCTGTACCATGTTCTGGGATATTTCTTATCTTCATATGCTTCACAATCAAATTTTAATTCCCTGCATGCGGTAATAATATCATTCACTGTAGGATGAAGCACTCCCTGATGTTTGGGCACTCTTCTACCTAATTTTCTAGTTAATGTGGAGTCAAAATATTCAGGCCAAATTATATAAGTCTTAGGCAATAGCAACAACCTGTTAATTTAGATTAATACATAGATTTACTGGTATTGATTTTGAATAGTATGTAAGACACTGAATTCTCACATACCTTCACTCTCTGCTGATTTAACAAGTATGGCATTAACTACGCCGTCCTGTCCTGGTCTTGAAGTGACTTCAGCAAGACCTAACTCAGTCTCAATTATCGTTCCTTTAGTTATTATTCCCCGTCTAGCATACTCTCTATTTGCGGGTGTCTTAACAACTTTTAATATCCTAACCTTCTTTGTTACACCCTCACCGGGGTCAGTAACATTTGCATATGTAGCCTTCTTAATTCTAATTTTTACGTTACCACCCCTAACTCTCTGAACGGTAATTTTTTCTTTATCCGAGAGCATCGTTAATGTAGGAAACCTACCCAATTCATGTTTTCTCTTCTTCCTATGAGGTCTTCTCCTACCACCAGTAATTTTTCTAAAGTCCTTACCTTGATATATGCTCATTTACTTCTACCCAGAGGGGCTATATAATAGCATCCCTTAAAAGTTTTCTTAGAATACTGGGAGAGGAAGAATGAGAAGTAATTACTTAAGAAGAGTTGCTGGCGTGTTGAGGAGATTTGGAAGCATTATAGGTTTCGTACTTAAACCAATTTACAAAATTTATGAAGCGTGGCTTTTCTCGCAAATATATCTTGGACCTATGCCAAGACATGTTGCGATAATTCCTGATGGCAATAGAAGATGGGCTAAAAACTTAGGGCTAAAGCCTATAGTAGGTCACAGTGTAGGTTACGAAAAATTAAAGGAGGTTCTTAGCTGGCTATGGGACCTCAATATAAAAGTAGTTACATTATATGCAATGTCTTATGAGAATTGCATAAGGCGCTCTAAGGAGGAGAGAGAAAATATATTTAAACTTATTTCTAATGGTATTGACGAGTTGCTTCACAGCGAGATTGATAAAAGAAGAATTAGAGTTAAGTTTTTTGGAAGATTCGAGCTACTGCCTAAGGAATTAGTAGCTAAAATAAGGAAAATAGAGGAATATAGTAGAAGGTACAGCGATAGGTACCTCAATATAGCACTTTGCTACGGGGGGAGGCAGGAAATTATAGATGCTGTAAAAAGATTAGCTGCCGATGTGGAGAAAGGAAGTATTAAATCTGAGGAAATAGGTGATGATATATTTAAGAAGTATCTTTATACATCACATTTATGTAATGATGGTCTTGAAGAGCCCGATTTAGTTATTAGGACCTCTGGAGAGCTGAGAATCAGCAATTTTCTCTTATGGCAGATAGCTTACAGTGAATTATACTTCTGTGATGTTTACTGGCCTGAATTCAGGCGCATAGATCTTTGGAGAGCAATAAGATCTTACCAGAGACGTGAGAGGAGATTCGGCAAGTAGGCTTCCCTTTAGCACGTTCCTGCTAAAAGATATTTATGCTTACTCATAGTAGCGTCTTTGATTGATCTTAAGTACTAATTTAGTGATATGTTTTTAGTAAATCAAATTTCGCTTTCTAATTTATACTCTATCTTCAAGCTATTGAGAGCTTTTGTAATTAATTCTTCGTTAACTCTTTTATCGAATATTATGGTTACTCTTTTTACCTTATCTTTTGTGAGCTTAATTTTATCTATTATAACCCTACCTCGTATTAAGTCATTTTCTGACTTTCTTGGAGCTATATAATCCTTAAATTTCTTCTTCATCATTTCATAGAAAACATCGAAATTCTCAATGATTCTTAATGCATCAATGACATCATCGGTGTTCTTACCATCAACGTCTCTTAAGTATTTAAGTACTTTGATTGCGTTATCAGCATCCGTCTCCAGCCTAATATAACCAAATAATGTTCTTGTTATTTTTGTAGTATTCATGTAGCACTCTCACCTTGTAGAATATATTTAGTTATGTACATAATTAAGGTTTAGTTTAAATTTGAAGGTATAGAGATAGACTTGGTGGAAATTGGTGTTTAAGGTAACTTATCCTGATGGTAGTAAGTTAAAGAAGCTGATGCAAGGAGCTCTAAAACCTCTCAGTGATGTTCCTATAACCATAGGTGAAGGTGAGCTACTGATTAGGGCATTAAGTCCAGATAAGAACTTACTGGTTGAGATAATGATACCACAGTCAGCTTTTGACGCATTTGAGGCCTCCGGAGAATCCAGTTTAACAGCAGAAAGAGATCAGTTTCTTAAGGCTATTAGACGTGCCACAAAGAGAGATACCGTAACTCTCAAGTATGAGGAGGGCTCCAGGCAGATGACTGTTGTGCTATCAAATACTAAGACAGGTGCGGAGAGATCATATATGATTGACATCATAGAGGCTGGAAGAGAGCCTATTCAGTCACTTCAGCTTGAACTGCCTGTAAAATTTCAAATAGCAAGTGATGATTTAAGAAAGATAGTGAGAGATGCAAAGCTAGTCGGAGAAGAATTAGAGCTTATCTATAAAGAGGGCAGTATAGAGGTTGTATCAAGGTCTGAAAATAAAGAATTCAGGCAAGTCTTAATGCTTGATAAACCTTTATACAATCTCGAATCTAAAGAATCCATGGTCACAAGCAAATATGATGTAGATCTGTTAAGATCTGTGTCAACATCTTTTGATGTAGCAGATATCGCGTTAGTCGAGTTCGGTGCCGGGTTACCTGTGAAAATAACGTTGTCTGTAGAGGATGGGTCAAAGCTGGTGTTCTGGATAGCTCCTAGAGCTTAATGCTGCTAGTCTTTAAGGTAAACTTCTTCCTCTCTGTACTGGGAATTTTAACTATGACACCTTCTCTAATTAGCTGGGATAACACCTTACGCGCATTCTTTGCATCTAAGCTGACGTATTCTCTAGTAAGTAAATAATTTATGAGTTCATCAGATGATGCATTGTCTAGTTTGCTGAGAAGCATCAAAATAATTTTCTTTAGCCTATTAATTTCATTCATAATTCTCATCCTACGGAGCAGATACAATTGCATCCATTATATAGTTTAGTATTTTTGTCAGCCGGGGTATACCCCTCCTCATTCATAGCATCAGTGGATAGGGCATTCATCACTCTACCAAACTTATTACTTAAATATTAGGTAATAAAGATAGTAAGGTAGTTATTCGGTGATTGCATGTGAAGGATGTGGAGTTAGAATTAATTGAGGAGTATATTTATGCTGGTCAGCACAGATATAGGTTCAGAATAAAGGACACAAATATAGTCTTGAATGTAGCGGCGGAAAATCTGGACGAAGGTGTTAAGAGAGCCGTAGAATTACTCAAAAAGCTCAAGCTTTTTGAAAAGAATGGGCAGTGAATAAGTGACATGGTGGGGCCGCCGGGATTTGAACCCGGGACCACCAGCGTTCCGGGCGGGGATTACTCCCCAGGCTGGCATCCTAGCCAAGCTAGACGACGGCCCCGTACCCACAACTCTTTAACTCTAGTGTCTTAAATACTTAATCTATTAACTTTTTGTGTAATTAGTGTGCAGGCGTAACTTAGGTATGAGAGAATGCTGACAGTACCAGCATTTAACATTAAGTATTATTACTGTGCATTTAATGTGTTACTTTGGGCAATATATGATTAGGTTATTTATAGCAGTGGAGGTAGAGGACACGGATGTTCTCAGAAAAATAATTGCAATTAGAGATCAGATTGTAGCCTGCGGTCGAGGCAGGGGTATTAAGATTGTTGAGGATGAGAACATTCACTTAACTCTCAGATTTATAGGTGAGGTTTCAGAGACGTTGCTACCCTCAATAGAAAGGTGTTTAGACATTTGTGCTTCCTTTAAAAAATTTAGGGTGGTAATTAAGGGGGTCGGTGCTTTTCCGAGTTTGTCTAGACCAAGAGTTATATGGGTTGGTATTGATGAAGGAGTTAGTCAGCTAAGGCAGATGCGCATAGTTTTAGATAAGTGCCTGAGGGGTATAGTGCAGCCTGATAGGCACGAGTTCACACCACACATAACAATAGCTAGAGTTAAGGGTAGTATAAATCGAGAATGTCTGCTCTCGGTAATTAAGGAGAACCAAGATTTAATAATTGGTAAGTATGTAGTTACTTCAATAAAATTAAAGAGAAGTATTCTCAGACCTCAAGGCCCGTTATACGTAGATTTAAAGACAGTCAAGTTGGGTGATTAAGATAGTTTGCGGCAAAATTTCCAATACGTCATCTAATAGCATATTAGGCTCTGTAGCAGAGGCTGTTAAAAGTAGAATTAAGCCTCCCAAAGAAGAACTAGATAAGGCATGGAATTTCTTCTATGAAATAAAGGAAATAATAGAGTCTTCACTTAAGTTTAAGTATGATTTTAAGGTTGAGCTTGAAGGCTCCTTAGCTAAAGGAACATGCCTAAGGGGTGAAATGGACCTTGATATCTTTATACTCATAAGAAACAATACGATAAATAATGAATGGATAAGGAAGGAAGTTATAAATCCATTGATCTCTGTACTGTCAACACGTTACAATATGCAACTCCGTTATGCAGCCCACCCATACGTTCACATAGTGCATAAGGGCGGAGTAGAGGCCGATATAGTTCCAGCATACTGGGCAAGAACTATTAAAGAAATAAAAACATCAGTTGACAGAACACCGTTCCATACAAGATTTATTATTAATAATCTTAGTGAAGAGCAGAGAGATGAGGTCCGCTTACTTAAAAAATTCTTTAAAGGTATTGGAGTATATGGTGCTGAAATAAAAGTAGAAGGTTTTTCAGGATATCTCTGCGAGCTACTGATAATTAAATATGGCAATTTCATAAACACACTAAAATCCATGTCTAAGTGGAAAATACCGCAAGTAGTAACTATGACTGAAGTACGTAAACATGAATTGAATCTGCTTCTTAAACTATTTAAGGGATTCCCACTGATTTTTCCTGATCCTATTGACCCAAGGCGAAATGCAGCAGCTTCTGTATCAAGTAGGTCAATGAGCTTAGCCGTAATAGCTTCAACATGTTTTTTGGAAAATCCATCTGATGAGTTCTTCTTTCCGAGAAAGAACGTATTAAGTACTAAAGAATTAAATAAGTACATTGAAGAAAGTAAGCGTTGTATTTCTTTTATAGTTCTTAAAATTAATAGTGACTTAGCGCCTGATGTTTTGTGGGGAATTCTCAAAAAATTCTCAAGGAAAGGTGAGAACATCATTTCTCAGTTTGACTTCAAAGTTATTGACTCAAGAGTATGGTGCGACGAAATAAAATATGCTATAATATTCTATGAAGTGGAGTCATGTAATTTAAGTGAGTATAAGTTGCATGAGGGACCGCCATTACATGTAAAATCGAACTTAAACAAATTCATTAGCAAGTACTTAAGTAGTCGACTCTTCTTTGGGCCGTGGGTAGGCAATGATGGTAGACTATACGTACTGCGCAAGAGAAGATATGTAAAGATAACTGATGTACTGCTTAATGAGGTTCTAAGTAAGTTACCAAAGGAGTTCTCCGTTGTTGATGTACTTGTAAATACACTTTCTAGGTTTCCAGAGGAACTATTCAGTAATAATGACTTCACTTATTGGCTTACTGAGACTGTTCTTAAAGTCCCTTCATGGATGTTGTCATGCTGTAAGAGCGATTCACCAACATCTACTTTATGACGACCTACTTGCCTCGCAATCACATTCCGCACTCTACCAGTTATTATTATGTCTTCTATACTAGGTAGCTTTAGTTTCTTCCCGCATGCAGGACATTTACCATTAAACATTGTTAATAGCTCTGAGGGTGTAGGTAAGCCAAAGCAATCTTGTCCAACTCTTTCAAACCGATAAATCACCGTACCACAACCGCTACATCTGAAAAGAACGGGCATTAGTAACACCGAGTTATAATATAGTTTGGTAAGATAGATAACTTGGAACCATAGAAATACTTGATAGGTATTACCAACTCACCTATGTAGCTATGTATTGATTAAAGATAATACGTAAAAAATCACTAGTGAGGGTATTACACAAATTAACTAACAGTTAATAACCATAGTTATAATGGGAACATAATCAGTATGTTACTAAATATGCGCCATAACTTAATTTTTAACCGTAGATATAGGATATGCCTTTATGGGGGAGTATTGAGTGAGTCAGAGTCAGCAACGTAGGATCTTTATATGCGTAACTGGAATGCCAGGTGCTGGTAAAACAGCTATTGCTAGATCCATAGCTGAACAGTTGGAGGTAAAATTATACACTATGGGTAATGCAGTACGTAATGCTGCCAAGAGAGCTGGTATTAGTCTCGACGCTAAATCCATGATGGAATTTGCCAAGGACTTGCGTAGAAAATACGGAAAAGCAATAGTAGCTCGCTTAATTCTTGATGAATTACACGATAGCACTGATAAAATACATGTTATCGATGGCATTAGGAGTATCGATGAGATAAAGGAGTTCAAAAAATGTGGAAGCGTCATTATAGTAGCTGTTCATGCGTCACCTAGGGAACGTTTTAATAGACTTAAATCTAGGGGGAGGCCTGATGACCCAGATTCGTGGGACGAGTTTATTGAGAGAGATATGAAAGAGCTGGAGCTAGGTATAGGAAACGTAATAGCACTAGCTGATGTAATGATTGTTAACGAACGTACTCCCTTAAATATTATAAGTCAGGAGGCCTTGAGAAAGGTTAGAGAGGTGTTAGCTGGAATTGTTCATGGTGAGAGTTGAGGCCGAGGTAAGACCTACAGAGGATTTGGAGAAGGTGAAAAAAGCGCTGTTAAATATAGTTGAAGTAAAAGACATAAGGCATGTTACTAGTACTGAAGGCTACTCATTTCTAATATGTGAGTCAAGGAGCGTTACAGCGCTATTTAAGTTGCATGAATTGCTTCGTCAGCAAAGGATTCTAGATACAGCTAGAAAAATATTTCAAACGCAGAGACAGGGAAACATGGTTACTATTAAATTACATAAGCAGAGTGCTTACGCAGGACACATATCATTCGTAACTTACGATGATGAATCGCCTTTGGGCCCGATAACAATAACCATAATTAGTGATAAATTAGATGAAATAATTGATTGGTTAGCTCCTAAAACATCAAGAGGTAGGCCTCTATGGGAACGAGAAGTACCTAAGGTTTAGTGGTTTTCTTTAATATTAGTATCTTCATGTACTGCTCAGCTATGTATACGTTTTTAAAGAACCTCCTTGCTTCATATAGTAATTGCTCACGATTTCTATATCGTGGTGAGATGTGATACAGCAATAAGAGCTTAGCTTTCAAAGCATTTGCAGCTATAGCAGCATCAACTGATGTAGAATGTCCATATTCTTTAGCTTTATCTTTCATATCATATGCAAAAGTTGAGTCATGAATAAGTACATCAGGCTCAATTGCAACTTCAGGAAATTCTGCTAGAGGCCTAGTATCAGTTATGTACACCAACTTAACATCGTTTACACATATGACATATGCAACTGTAGGCATTATGTGCTTTACTGGAAATACCCGTATATAGACATTATCGATTACCAGCTCATGACTTAGCACCTCGTTAATAATTATATCGTAGAGAGGTTCGAACTTCAGTATACGTAAATTATCTTCAATAAACTCTTTAGTTCCCGGAGGCCCAATGATGTATATTTTATCCTTGCAGCCCCCGAGAGATCTAGACTGCAGTAAAGGTAGTAAGCCTAAAATGTGATCTCCGTGCAAATGTGAAATTAATACTATTTTTACCTTAGCTACGGAGTAACCACACTTTTTAATTCTGTGCTGTACACCTTCTCCTGCATCTAGTAACATGGTATTTCTTCCATAAACAACTAGCACTGACGGCAGGTCGTCACTGCCTGGGTAGGGACCGCTTGCGCCAAGTATTATTAGCTTTAAGGTCTTCAAACCTTCTTCACCACAAATACATCACGTGTTAGTGATCCATGCACCCAATTTTTATGAACCTCAATAACATTAAAACCAAAGTTCTCTATGTCATTCTCCTTTATTACGCCGTGTTTTTGAGCGAAGACTAAGTACCTGCCTTTCTTCAGAACTCCGTGTGCTTCCTCTAGGAACTTAAGCATTAAGCTACGAAGACTACTGTAACCTGAGGCCTTAGTTAATCTTCCATATGGTGGGTCAGTACCTATTGCGTCAGCACGTGAAAAAGGCATCTTGCATGCATCCGCTACAACAATATTAGCAGTACATCCATAATATTCCAAATTTCTAATAGCTCCTTCAGCATATAATGGATTTACATCGCATCCACAAGTTTCTAATCCTATAATGCATGCTTCGAGTAGGAATCCACCAACACCACAGAAGGGATCTAAAAATAAATCACTGTTACTCACGCTCGCCCTACTTAAATTAACAAACAATCTTGATATCTCTGGTGTGAGTGTGCCCGGCTTATATACAGGCCTTTTTTGAGGATCCCTACTCCTAAATCTACGTAAATCGCGGGTATACTTTCTTATACCAATAATTACTAATCCGTTACTTAGTATTAATTCTAAAGTATTATTTGATTTCACCTTCTTTCTAGTAATTCGTAATGAAGGAAGGTGCTTTTTGATTAAGCCGATGAAAGCATCAAATCCTATTTCACTACCGTAATGTTTTATTCTCTTAAAAGATATGCTACTTACACCATATTCCTCTAGATTTATGTTACGTAGAATGTTCTTTATTCCCTCAATCCCACTGCTTGATTCCGTAATGCCCAGTACAAGACCAGCACTTTTTATGAATGCAGCCCTGAGATCCAGGAACCTAAAATACAACGAGTTACTCTCGGCTATTAGTACTTGGTCAAGGTGAGCTAATATTTTGAAGGGGATTCCTTCAGCTTCAGCTATGGCTACTGCTTCTGATGCAGGCAGGGTTCTGTGCTCACCAGACAAGTGTACATAAATTAGCACTACTTACACCTAAATGTAATCTACATATATCAAGTAGTGTCTGTAGGAGTAAAATCAGTTACTGCTAATATGCAGTGTTTCACGGAGCTTATCAGCTATTAACATTGCCGGGTCAAGAACACTAATAAATTCGTTACTTTGAGTTATTTCAACAGTTTTTAATATGTAGATTTTATTTACACCCGATAGTTCAAGTTTCTTTAGGGCATTGCTAACGAATAGGCCATGGCTTGCTGCAACGATTATTCTTCTAGCATTTAAGTTCCGTAAGTGCTTTGCGATCCCCGCAATAGTTCCACCAGTACTTATTATATCATCAATAATCACTACATCCCTACCGTATACACTTAAATCCTCTGGCAATTTGTGGCTAACTTCACCAGTTATTCTATTTCGATGCTTCTTGATAACAGCATATTCAGTATTAAGTAGTGTTGCGAGTGATCTGGCTCTCCATTCAGCACCTAAGTCAGGCGCTATCACAAGCGGATTATGAAGGTGATTCTTAAGAGCTTTCGCAAATAATGGTGTTGGGTCTATGTTATATGCTCCTTCACCAAAAAATTTAAGTGCATCCTCTTTATGTATGTCAACTACATAAATTCTGTCCAGACCTGTGTTCTTAAGGACTCTTAGTAGTGCCCTAATACTAACAGCCTCTCCTTTAATGAATGCTTTATCCTGCCGGGCGTAGGCTAGGTATGGTACTACGGCTGAAACTGAGCTTGCACCATATGAGACAGCAGCATCTACAGCTAATATTAGCTCAATTAATCTCTTGTCTTGATTAGGATATGTTGTTTGAATTAAAATGACGTCTTCACCTTTTATATCAACAGGAAGTCTTATATATGACTCATTATCTGGAAATAATTTATAAATAATGTATGTATGCCTTAATCCTAAGGTACTAGATAAATCTTCACCTATCCCAAGTGATGCAGGTAATGAAATTACTATCATCTCCTGGACACCATGATAAACTATGAGAATAAGAGGTTAATATAGGGTGATTAACTAGTAAGATAATCCTGCAAGCTAACTTAATTACCTATAAAGCAGTTAATGTCACACAGGGAAGTAGTATTGCCTTCTGAACGATTTTGGAAGCCGGATTTAAATAAGCCTTGGGTAAGAGAGGCTAAGCATTGGATTAAAGTTGATGAAAATAAGGTTAGGTGTTTACTATGTTACAAAAAATGCCCTATATCTAATGAAGGTTTTGGGGCCTGCGGTGTCAGGTATAATAGTGATGGTAAGCTTTACACATTAGTTTACGGTTTGCTAACAGCAGCGAATCTTGATCCCATTGAAAAGAAGCCGCTAATGCATTTTCGGCCGGGATCCTACGTATTCTCTATTTCAACGGCTGGCTGCAACTTCATGTGTATGTTCTGCCAAAACTGGACAATAAGTCAGTCACGAAGACATGAAATATTTGGTGAGTACATACCTCCCGAAAAACTAGTTGAAATGGCTAAAATCGATAAAGCTGACGGTATAAGCTATACTTATAATGAACCCACGATATTTTATGAATACATGCTTGATGTAGCTAAATTAGCCAGAAAGGAGGGTCTCTTTAACACTATGGTAACTAACGGTTATATGACTATTGAGGCGATTGATGAGCTAGCTCCCTACCTTGATGCAGCTACAGTAGATTTTAAGGGCGGCGGAAATAAGGATTTTTACAGGAAATACATGGGAGTTCATGATCCAACTCCTACATTCGATACGTTGATTGAAATGAAACGTAAGGGAATATTCATAGAAATAACAAATTTAGTTGTACCTAGGTATGGTGATAATGAGAGGGATATTTCTAGATTAGCTAGATGGATAGTCGAGAACTTAGGACCTGAAATACCATTTCACCTTCTGAGGTTTTACCCGCACTTTAAATTAACTAATGTACCCCCAACACCTGTTGAAACACTTGAAAAACTAGCTAAAGTAGCTAAGAACGAAGGCCTTCATTATGTTTACATAGGTAATGTTCCAGGGCATCCTCTAGAGCATACATATTGTCCTAATTGCGGTAACTTAGTCATTAAGCGGTTTGGCTTCGATATAGTTGAGTGGAAATTAAATAGCGACAATAGGTGTCCTAAATGCGGGTTTAAGTTGAATGTTATAGGTAGTTTCAGGAGGAGACGAAGTTTATTCATCTTTTAATTCCTGAATTAGTCAATCATTGAGCAATGAGCAACTACCTATATAATTTTTAATATGAAGTAGTGTTGGTGTCTATAGTGTATTTCGTACTTGTTATGGGACCCGCTGGCTCAGGCAAATCAACACTCACGGCAGCAATCTCTCAGTGGATTGAGGACCACCAAATGAGTGCTGCAAAAGTAAATCTCGATCCAGCAGCTGAAGTTCTTCCTTATGTTCCGGATGTTGATGTTAGAAGGTACGTTAGAACGTATGACGTAATGATTAAGGAGGGGTTAGGCCCTAACGGTGCCCTAGTTGCTAGCGTTGACCTGCTAATAAATCATGTAGCAGAATTAGTTGAAGAAATATATGAAACCAGGTCTAATTACGTGATAGTTGATATGCCTGGACAGCTAGAAATAGTCGCTTTTAGAAGAATAGGTCCTCAATTAATTAGAGAACTTACGAAAGGATGTAGGGTGGCTTCATTATTTCTTACGGATGCGAGGCTGGTTGCTCAGCCTGCCTCGGCTTTTTCTATACTGCTGCTAATGCTATCAACTCTATATCGCATGAATGTTCCATTAATTCCTATAGTAAATAAAGTTGATTTAGTAGCTAGTAAGGAATCATTAGAAAAGGATCCAACAATGCTTGAGGAGAACATATACTTGCTCAAGATGCTGAGCGATAACTATAGCTGCTTAGAAGTCGGTTCATTATCCTACTATATAGATACTGATATTAGTGCTGGTTTATGTAGGATATTGAAACAAGTCATAGGTGATGTTATTCCTGTGTCAGCAAGAGAATTTTACGGTCTTGACGATCTCTATGCTAAGATACAGCAGGTTCTCGCAGGTGGAGAAGATTATTTGACTGAAGAGCCGAGCGGAGTGCTGTAGTGTTCTTAATTCTAGTTATTTAAAGTCAACCTTTTAAGAGCATATGTGGAGTGGTTAGGGGGCCATACAATGAGTACTGTAGGAGATAGAGTTAAGGAGATAATTAAAAATGCTAAGAGCGAGGGAAGAAATAAGCTTCTAGAGCATGAAGCATATGAGGCGTTAGGTAATTATGGTCTGCCTGTTCCCAAGGCAGGTCTTGCAAGAAGCCCTGATGAAGCAGTTAAGATAGCGGAGTCCGTTGGTTATCCAGTGGTTTTAAAAATAGTAAGTCCTGATATCGTGCATAAATCTGATGTAGGGGGTGTTAAGGTAGGGCTAAGTAGTAGTGGCGAGGTAATTAAAGCATTTAATGACATAATGGGCAGTGTTACTAAGCACGTACCCAAGGCTAGAATTGCTGGAATATTAGTACAGGAAATGGTTCCCGAAGCTCTAGAGGTAATAGTCGGTACTACTAGGGATCCAACTTTCGGACCTATAGTGCTTTTCGGTCTTGGAGGTATATTTGTTGAAGTACTTAAGGATGTTAGCTTTAGAATAACACCAGTAACTAGGTATGATGCTGAGACAATGCTGTCAGAGATTAAAGCAGCAAAAATTCTTGAAGGTTACAGAGGAATGCCACCTAGGGATAAGGAAGCGCTTGTCGATATAATTATTAAGATTTCTAAGTTTATGGAGGAACAAGAGGATGTCACCGACGTAGACCTGAATCCTATAATGGTGTTTGAGAAAGGAAAAGGAGCTAAGATAGCAGATGCAAGAATTTTAATAAAACCTAGCTAGAATCTAAAGATGTGGAGATGAGGTACTTCAATGCTTAATGAGGAAGAGCTACTGAAGAAGATAAGCGATGTAAGAGAGCAAATAAAGCAATTGAAGCTTCAGAGAGCAGAGATAGCAAGTAAGGTTAGATCGCTAAAGGAGGCAAGAAGGGAACTTATCGGTAAGATTAGAGTACTTAGGGATGACTTAAGTAAGTTAAGAGAAGAATTAAGCAAGCTTAAGGAGGAGAGGCAGAGACTCGTTACTGAAAGAAGAGGTGTAATAAGGAGAATTCGTGACGTAAAGTCCGAACTTTTTTCGAAGAAAGAGGTATTAAATACACTTAAGGAACACGAGTCAATTTCAATAAGTAAAATTAAGACAAAAATAGATAGACTTGAGTGGCGCATCATAACTGAGTCCTTAACGCTAGAGGAGGAAAATAGATTAGTAAAAGAGATTGCTAAGTTGGAATCCATTCTAGAAAATGCACTGAGAGCTAGGAAATTAAGAAACGAATATAATGAGCTAAGGGCAGAATTAAAAAGTTTGATAATTGAGCTAAATAGCTTGAACTCAAAAATAGGTGAATTATCTGGCAAGATAGATAAGGTAAGGAATGCGATTGGCGAACTTAAAAAGAATGTAGAGGAATTAAGAACTGCTATTGATGATAAGAATAATCAGATAAGAGAGTATGTGAGTAGGTTAATAGACTTAACTAGCAAAATAAACGAATTAAATGATGTATACAGGAAGTTACAGGAAAATTTAAGAGAAGTTAGGATAGCAAAGAAAAAAGCTGTTGAGGAGAAAATATTAAAGAAAAAGAAAGAATTAGCTGAACGTAAAATTAGAGAGGGCAAGCGTTTAACTCTAGAGGACCTCAAGATACTGTATGGAGAGAATGATGAATGAGAAGAAAAATAAAACTAAGCTCGTGCTAGTTGTTGATTTTGATGATGACTTAGGGAGAGTAGGAATAAAAACGCCTGTTATTGGTGAGGTTGCTGTTAGAAAAGCAGCTATGGAGTATGCCTTATCTAATCCGCAGGATGCAGACACAAACACGCTATTTACTGCCTTAAAGCTGTATAAAGAGATTAAGGAAAGCAAAGGAAATGCTGAAATAGCTATCATTGCAGGTCATGAAAAAGGAGGTTTCAAGGCAGGTATTAAAATTAGGGAGGAATTAAGAAAGGTTATTGCTTCAGTTAATGCTGACTCAGCTATTGTAGTTGTTGATAGTGTTGAGGACGAATACGTCATTCCTGTTGTTCAATCACTTCTACCTATAGAAGCTATAGAGAGGGTTGTTGTTGAACAGATAAGAGGTGTTGAGGAAACATATGTACTAATAGGCAGGTACTTAAGGAAGATACTCGAGGAGAAGAGATTTTCAAGAATATTTCTGGGACTACCAGGTATATTAATAATTTCATACATAATGATAAGTATAACACCCTACAGCTCTTATGCATCAAGTGCAACATTAATTATTCTTGGTTTATTCCTTATTTTAAAGGGTTTTGGTGTAGTTGATGGGATTATCAAAATTTGGAAGACTTCACCAATAATGAGGTTTTCATTTGTATTTACGATAATAGCTGTTTCAATAACATTAGCAGTAACATATTTGTCACTATGCTCATACAACTTCGCTACCGATGCAAAAGCACTAGCACATTACATCAAGGATATACTTCCATATGCCATGACTTCATTTGTTCCATTACTTCTAGGCAGGTTTATTTATAAATTGTTTAAGCGAAGCTTTAGGATCTGGCGTGACATAATGAGCTTCATAATATTAGGAGTACTATATTACTTCTTTAATAGAATAGCTGATTTAATTTTACTTGCTCCGACTGGAGACTTACAGACAGTGGTAAAGTTAATGAATGAATCATATGTTCTTCAGACATTCATACTCTTTATTGCGGCTATTATGGCTGTTTCTGCAATGTTATATGCTAGAGAAAGAAGAATAATATAATAATTTTTGTTATTTGTGATAATAGGATATAACTGTGACAGCAGCCACTTGACGTCTATCTCTTCTTACGTCTCTGCTTCCTACTTTTAACCCTCCTAATAGTATAGTAAGGTGTTCTTCTCATCTTTGTTAGCTGCTCTATTATGGGTTGTGGGTTATCTGAAGAAACAGCAGCCTCAAGTAGGTTGCTTACTTTAATCATTTCCTCTAATTGATCTATGTTCAATGCGCCAGGAGGAAGCTTTTCTTCAACTTCTTCAGGAAGGTATTCTTCAGCAGCTTTCTCTTCTTTACCTTCTTCAGTTTCAATTGGTTCTATATACTCTTCAGGTGTTCCCGCTTTTTCCTCCTCAGGCACTTCTTCACTCAAAAATAACCCCTCTTACCGTTTTATTAATGATTAAATTTAAGTTTTAACCATGTAAACAAACTCATCGCCTCTAATCCAGACTAATGCTTCAAACTGCTTAAGAGCTGTGAGTGCTTCTCTTAATTTCTTATACTTCATTAAATCATTACCTGAGAGTATTCTAGCCATGTACGATGAGGATGCTGCTTCAGGTATTACATAGTTAACTATAAACTTAGTGTTAGTAAAGATAGCAGGCTCAACGCTTAATGGGTCCTGCGAAACAGCAATTACTGCTATTCCAAACTTTCTGCCTTCCATGAATAATCTCGGCACTATTGATTTTCTGCCCTTGCTACTAAATCTATGTACTTCTTCAATTACTATGAAAAGTCCTCTTCTTACTACTTGAGCAGTGTAGAAAACACTCTCTAGCAGTGTCTCAACATAAACTCTAATTAATGACATATCACTTACTACACTTAAGTCTACAACAGTTACCTTATTACTAAATATTTCTTCAGGTTGAACCCATCTAGCTAGCTCGCCACCAGGCCCTAAAGACTTTATGTAAGGTAAGATGGATCTAAGTACCTCCTTATCGAAAGTACCTAGCTCTTTATCACTACTTAAGTACTCCTCAATTAATTCCTTAAGGTCATTTAATGTAGGATTCATCATCCTCTGATACAATTCTGAAATTAGTTGTGTTAGAGCTAATCTTTGAACATTCCCCAATCTAAAGGCAGCTGATATTAAGTCAGCTACCTCTCTTGCTCTTACCTCGGGCGTTTTACCCATCGTATCCAGTATGTTAACGTAATCGCTAAGTGGTGTTATTACTTTTGCATCTTCAATAGACGTATACTCTCCATGAGCATCAATAACCAAGACCGGTATACTATGACGCCTTAATTGCGAGATTACCTTCTTACAAAAATACGACTTCCCAGCACCGCTTGCACCTACAATTACCATATGATTATTTTCTTTTCCAAGTTCTATGTTTATATTAAGTTTGCCTCTATCCTTAATCCAATGCGAATTTTTCATCTTCTTTACTATTGAACCTAGTATAATTTGCTGCTTTCTACCTACTGTCTCTAGCCTGCTCCAGCGGGCCATAATTATCACAAGAGGTGTTGAGAGTCCTGATAAGCATATTAAAAGGGAACCAAAGAGTGTGAATAATAATTTACTAGCCAGTTCATTACTTAATGTAATAATTAAGATCAGTCCATTAAATATGCTGAATAGTAAGCCGTACGGTGTTACTGGCAGCATCAATGCCTGTATATTCATAAACCGGTTTATTGCGGATATCAGATAGATAAAAAGTAAGGTAAAACCAGTTATGCCAACTCCTCCTATAATAACTGACCTATGGTTAACTTGCTTCCTACTCAGCCGTAATCTCGCATCAAAGCGTATATTTTTGAAAAATGATGAGCCAAGGGATATGCCAGCAGTAAAAATTAAGAGAGAGAAGAGTAGTTGGTCTCTAATAAATGACCAAGTATATGCGTATTCTCCGATGTATATCATGATGAAGGTAATTGATAATATTTCAGTAAGTATTAAGACGCCGTCGCCGACCTTACCCAGTCCATAACCTAAGAAGGCAATGAAAAGTAGGAAAATTAATGTATTTGATGCATAAGTAAATTGCGCTAAGTTAGCAGGGGGTAGCATTATAGCTAAGAGTATAATATTAACGGCTGTAAGTATGGTCGCATGGATAATGTCACTACTTATAGTTTTGGTCATCGTTACAGTATGAGTACAAAGAGTATTAAATCTTGTAGTTTTTGATAGGCTTGGCGGTATAGTAAATGTCACAGGCATTGATGCTGCTTCACGAAAAGCTAAGGAAAGCAATGAAGTTTGTGGGTTACAAGGAACTTACTGAAGTTCAGGAAAAGGCTATACCTAAGGTGCTTTCTGGTAGGCACACAATAATTGTCGCACCAACAGGTAGCGGTAAGACTGAGGCAGCTTTATTTCCTATCATATCTAAGATGTTAGGTACTAATTATCAAGGTAGAATTGCTGTCATTTATGTAACACCTCTTCGGGCACTGAACAGAGATTTAATGAAGAGATTAAGTGTAATATGCAGTAACTTAGGGATAGATGTAGCTGTACGACACGGTGATACACCACAGAGTAGGAGGAGGTTAATTGCTGAAAAACCACCACACATACTGATAACAACTCCTGAAACACTTGCATATTTATTGGTTAATAACAGGATGCGCGTTCACCTAAAGAATGTTAGGTGGGTTGTTATTGACGAATTTCACGAGATTATGAGTAGCAAGAGAGGCTCGCAGCTTCTGATTAATCTGGAAAGGCTTAAGGAAATTTGCGGTAGTTATCAGAGAATCGCTCTCTCAGCAAGCATCGGAGATATAAACTTAGCTAAGAATGTTTTAGCTCCAGGTAAAGTAGTTG
>Ga0190363_1000641_pt1 | contig 20726 bp, 22 predicted proteins | sample 48721867_MG_FD_161272 | JGI IMG/M metagenome (GOLD analysis project Ga0190363, IMG submission 161272) | Hydrothermal vent microbial mat bacterial communities from Southern Trench, Guaymas Basin, Mexico - 4872-18-6-7_MG | ecosystem: Environmental > Aquatic > Marine > Hydrothermal vents >... | reverse complement strand
TTTCGCATGCCTTCTTTAACCCTACAGGCTTTATTCTTCTTTTTTTAGCAAATTCGTGCTTCAGGCTTCTGTGATTTATAAAAGGATATTTAATATTATGCAATTGGCAATCTTTCATTAGCTGTTTTTTATCATAATAACCCCAGGAACAAAGAGTAATATCCTCAATCTTACATTTAGCTGTTTGAATTACCCAATTGATAAATTTTTCAAATACTACAGGAAAAATCTCTGCATTATCAATCTCTTCCTGGGTGATAGAGGTTAAATCCTTACAAAACTTGGAGAGAATCGGATTCTTCACCGGCCTTACAAAACTTTGATATTCTCCCAAAATTTTATAATTCTTATCTATCAAAACTGCTCCAATTTCTATAATCTCTTTTTCCTCTTTTGGATATTCCCAACAGGTAGCCTCTAAATCAATTATCAGATACATTTTTATCCCAATTCCTTAACAAGTCTCCTTTTAAGCCAGTGAGCACTAAACATAATCTTTTCCGTCTCTTTCAAAGTTAAATATTTATCTTTACCACTTAATTTTAAAGATAGTTTTATCCCTTTAAATATATTCTCTGAAGGAGTAAATCTTTTTATGTTTTTGAGAATTTTATCTCTGCTTAAAGGAATAATTCCTTTGGTCTCCAAAAATAGGATAGCAAAATTTACAACCACTCTGGCAATATCATCAAAAATACCACAGTGACATTTATTTTTGCAGAATTTTTTATGGAATCTTTTTTCTCTTTTGATAGACTCTTTTGCCCAGCTAAACCGAATAAGCCAATGCCCAAACCATTCCCTCATCCATCTTCTTTCTGGCAATGATAATTTCTTCTTTAAAAGATTTGAAATCAATCTATTCCCTTTATGGTAAACAATTACTCCTTCTTTAATAGAATGAGCCATTGTAGAAGAATTATCAAAATGCCATTTAAGTTGTTTGGTGGTAAAAGGAACTAACTGGATTTTTGGCTTTTTAAAAATAGAATTTAACTCTTCTTCTAACTTGAATTGCTTTTTATAATTCAACTTTCTACTCTTTATCCATACCAAATCTATATCTGAAAACTTATTGAAACTATTATCAGCCATGCTACCGATTAAAAATATTGCCTGCGTATCTTTATACTTAGATAAAATTAAATTTGACGCTTTCTGAATTAAGGTTTTGAATTTCTTAGGCATTTCTTCTTTATTTACTGCTTTCTTTTTCATTTATTTTACACCATTACACTCAGTAAGTTGACAAAATAAGTATTGCTTGATCTGTAAACTTACAGGTTGATACAATGTCTGATTTTTAAAGATTTATTCCTAAATGGATAAGTAAAGCTTCTTCTATTTCTTTTAACTCTTTTTCTGAAACTTTTCCTAACAACTTTATTAAACGTTTTTTATCAATGGTGCGTATCTGCTCACACTTTGCTTTTGAATCACAAGATAATCCTGTTTTTTTAGAAGCTTGAATAAATACTTCAAAAGGATATATTTTTTCTGTTTTAGAAGTAATGGGAATTACTGTAACTGTAGGAGCATATTGATTGTTTATATCGTTAGAGATAATCAAAGCAGGTCTTGTTTTTTTAATCTCTTTTCCTATTGTGGGGTCTAAACTTACAAGATAAATTTCTCCTCTCTTAGGAAAACTCCCTACTTCCATCCCTCTAAATCTGCTTTTTCCCACTCTTTATTAATCTTTTCTATTTCTTTTGAGAGAGATTTGTAACCTTCTTTAAGCTCTGATTTTAATTTTTCTTTTTCTTGCTGTTCAAACTTTTCTTTTAAAACCTGAGCAATGAATCTACTTTTATTAGGAATATTTGATAACTTTTTTGCTATTTCTTCGGGCAAAGTAATATTTAACCTTATCATCTTTATCACCTCCTGTATAAATTATACAACATAAAATACACATTTTCAATAAGTAATTTCTTAACATACTCAATGTGGAAATTTTTTAACTCCGCAGTTGAGATAGTTTGAGTTGACAAAACAAGCAATGCTTGATTTGTAAACTTACAAGTAAATATTCTCAAATTCTTAAGAATATTGGAATAGTTTTGTTAGTCATTATCAATTTATCCAGCAAAATTCTACTTTCTCATAAAACTGGAGTTACGCAAAAGATTCCTGGGAATTCTTAGAGTAATTCTTCCATCAGGCAACTGATAAAAAACTCTTTCTCCATCACAAAAAACATTGGGCAAACCTAATTTTCTGTTTTCTGCTTGCGCTTTTCTTACAGCTTTGGTAAATATTATAAGTATCTCTATCATCTCTTGATAGATAGATTTAGACTTCTGCCTTTTTATCTTCATCCTTCCTCCTCCTAGTTAAAATTATGATACCCTCCTCCTTTTTAAAAAAGCCAATATTTAATTTAATATTTCCCAGGAAGTGAGGATATGCCCTGTTTGTTTATTTGTCAAAGAAAAAGTGCGAAAAATATTTTACACTACCAGTGTTTTTAACCAGTTGTGTGGGTAGAAAAATGAAGGTATAATAGATAAATATGCAGATAAAACAGGAACAAAAAATTACTCAAAAGATAACCTTAACTCCTCAAATAAGACAATTTCTCCATCTTCTTCAACTTCCTTCTATAGAACTTAAAGAATATCTTGATACCCAAATTGAGGAAAATCCAGTATTAGAATATGTAGATGTAGAAAATGAATTTGAGTCAATAGAAGAGAACGAAAAAGTTAAACAGTTGCTAAAAATAGAGGAGGCTAAAGAATCTCTTCCTTTTGCCTCTTTGCAATATGATTCTGAAGGAGAAAAAAAGAGAAGGTATCAAGAAAATTTACTTACCCAAACAATTACTTTACATGAATATCTTTTGCGCCAACTTAGATATTGTCGTTTATCAGAAAAAGAATATTATATTGGGGAATATATTATCGCCAATATAGATGAAAATGGCTATTTAAAAGAATCAATAGAAGAAATTAAAAAAGAACTTAATAAAAATTATCCCACAATAACTGAAGAAGAAATCACCCGTATACTTAAGCTTATACATACGTTTGACCCACCTGGGATAGGAGCAAGGAGCTTAAAGGAATGCCTTTTCTTACAACTTGAGGTTAAAAAGATAGATAACCCTTTAGTTTATAAACTTATTGATGAATATCTTCCTCTTTTGGCAAAAAGAAAATTGAAAGAGATAGCAAAAAAATTGAAAGTTTCTCTAAATAAAATAGAAAAAGCATTCAAAACAATTACCTCTCTAAATCCTAAACCAGGAAAGGAATTTTCTTTAAACGAGAAGGCACAAGCAATTATTCCGGATATAATTGTAGAAAAAATAGGTAATCACTTTGAAATAATTCTTAACACAAAAGATATTCCTAACTTAAGAATAAATCCTCGTTATAAGACTTTTTTAGCTTCTCCTAAAACTTCTCCTGAGACAAAGAAGTATCTGCGTAAAAAAATAAAACAAGCAATGGAACTGATAAAAGCTCTTACAGAAAGAGAAAAAATGATTAAAGAGATAACAAGACATATAATAGAAATACAAAAAGATTTTTTTGAAGAAGGAGATCCTTCTCTGCTTAAACCATTAACTCTTAAAGAACTAGCAAAAAAATTAGGGAAAAATGAATCTACGATAAGCAGAGTAGTGAATAAAAAATATATCCAAACTCCTTTTGGAATATTCAAGTTAGATTATTTTTTTACCTCTCATTTGGAAACAAAGGAAGGAGAGAAAATTTCTACACAAAAGATAAAATCTCTCATTTTAGAGCTCATTGCTCAGGAAAATAACTTATCTCCTTTAAAAGATTACGAAATTACAAGAATCCTTAAACGCTTTGGAATAAGAATTTCTCGCCGAACTGTAGCTAAATACCGAAAAGAGTTAAAAATTCCTTCTTATTCCCAGAGAAAAAATAAGTCAAAACAAAAAATTTAAGAAAGACCAGTCAGAGCTGTCTCTACTAATCGAACTAACTCGTCAACTGTTTTTATATTTTGAGAGGATAGATTTTCGGAGGGTTTCTGAGATGAGCTTATATTTAAAACTCCAACTACTTTCTCTTTTATCTTTATAGGCAGAAGGATAGAATACTTAAGATGAGGGTTTATTAGGCGAGATTTTATCAGTTGATCTTCTACTTTTTCTCCAATAAATAAAGGTTTTTTTCTTTCTGCCACCAGTCCCGCTAATCCTTCTCCTATCCTTAGACGTGTCTTTTCTATAATCTTTTTATCTAAGCCCTTAGCAACTTTTATATAAAGCTCGCTTTTTTCTTCATCCAAAAGCATAAGAGAGGCTCTCTCAGCCTTAACAAAATCATAGGAAACATCAAGCAAAGCATTAAGGAGTCTTTCCGTATAAAAAGTGTGAACTCTTTGCGTAATCTGAGAGGCTTGAGGAAATAGACCACTTAAAATTAAATTCTGATAACCTAATTCACAAATATAACGAGAAATATCATAAAGAAGTTCTATAATTGATCTTATCCCATAAAAAGAAAATGATTTAACTTCTCTTAAAGCATCAAGAAATCTTTCAAAATCAATATCTAAATTTTGAATTTTTTTCTTATAAATTTCAAGATGAGGCTTTCCCAGAATCACCGGTCCTACAAGTAAATAAGCTAATGTTTGATTTTTAACTTTTAAAGGTATAGAAAAAAAGTAGAATAGTTCTGCCTTACAAAAAAAACCTTCTTTCCAATCTTTTTCTTTCTCCTCATAGTTAATTTTTAGACAGTCTTTGCAAATCATCATTCCTTTCAAAGAACTTCTCATAACCTCTTCACAAATTCGAGAAGGAGAACTAAAATCAGTAAGAAGGGTGCCTTTTTTATCTACCGTGCATAAAGTTACTCTTAAAACTTGAGAAAAGTGATCTTGAATTTTTTGCCATTTTTTTATATCTACAATTTGATTGAAACCTATAGACATTATTTTTCTTTTTTTAAAATTCCATAAGCTTTTAATTTATTATATAAAGTAGTACGATTAATTCCTAAAATTTGAGCTGCTTTTTTTCGATTTCCTTGACATTCTTCCAATACCTTCTCAATCAATTCTTTTTCTGAAAGCTTAACTACTTCTTTAAGAGAAACATTGCCTTTAGTCTCTTTAGGTTTTTCATTTATCTCCTTAAAAAACTCTGGAAGGTCATCTACTTCAATTCTTTCTCCTTTACATAAAATTACTGCTCTCTCTACAATATTTTCTAATTCTCTCACATTACCCGGCCAATCATAGGCAAGAAGAAGCTCCAATACTTCTTGGGAAATATCTCTTATTACTTTATTTTTCAATCTCTCTGAACTTTTCTTCAAGAAGTGTTCTACTAAAAGAGGAATATCATCTTTGCGTTCCCTTAAAGGAGGAACATGAATGGGAATTACATTTAACCGATAATACAAATCCTCTCTAAAAAGACCTTCTCTTATTAGCTTTTTTAGATCTTGATTTGTAGCAGCAATCACTCTTACATCAACCTTTACTGTCTTTGTATCTCCTACTCTTTCAAATTCTCCTTCTTGCAAAACTCTTAAAAGTTTGACCTGCAGTTTTGGAGAAAAAGTATCTATCTCATCCAAAAAAATTGTTCCACCAGAAGCTACCTCAAATCTTCCTTTTCTATCTCTTAAAGCTCCTGTAAAGGAACCTTTTACATGTCCGAAAAGCTCGCTTTCCAATAAATTCTCAGGAAGCGCTCCACAACTTACCTCAACAAAAGATTTATCTTTACGATAAGGATTGCAGGAATGTAAAGCACGAGCGATTAGTCTTTTTCCTGTCCCGCTTTCTCCTGTAATTAAGACTGTGGCATTGGTTGGTGCTACCGTCTCAATAAGGTCATAAATCTTCTGCATTTTAGAGTTCTTACCAATTATTTCACAGAAACTGGCACGTTCTTTACTTTCCAGTTTTTCTTTTAATACTTTATTTTCCTCAACTAATCTTTTCTGCTCCAAAATTCTCTGAATCACAATTTTAATCTCGCTATCAATAATTGGTTTGGTAATATAATCAAAAGCCCCTTCTTTCATCGCTTCTACTGCTGTCTCAATTGTGCCATATGCGGTAATTAAAACAACTTCAGTATCAGGACTATATTTCTTAATCTTTCTTAAAAGAGTTATTCCATCCATTCGAGGCATCTTTAAATCAGCAATTACTACATCAGGAATATCTTTTTTAACAATCTTTAAAGCCTCTTCTCCATCACTGGCTAAAGATACTCTATACCCTTCGAATTTAAGAATCTCCAGTAAAGATTTTCTTGTCAAAGGCTCATCATCAGTAATAAGAATATGCCTTTTCATTGCAATTCGTTCTTTAAAGGTAACTCTACGATAAAAGTTGCACCTTCGCCTTTTTTACTTTCTACAAATATTTTTCCCTGATAACGTTGGATAATTTCATATGAAATCGCCAAACCCAACCCTGAACCTTCACCAACTTTTTTTGTTGTGAAGAAAGGTTCAAAAATCTTCTCTTTTATATCCTCAGGAATACCACAACCAGAGTCTTTAAAAACAATCTTTATCTTTCCTTTCTCTATCTGTGTAGAGATAAATAATTCTCCACCACTTTCCTTCATTGCATCACAAGCATTCTTTATAATATTGTTAAATACCACTTTTAATCCACGATCTGTTATTTTAGGCAATTCAGTACATATTTCTTTTCTTATCTCTATATTATAGCGATGAAAGTAATAACTAAATAAAAATAGAGATTCCTCTAATGCTCTATTGATATCTATGCTATTTTTGGAAGAAGAAAGACTCCAGCAGAAGTCCAACAAAGAACGAATGAAACGTGCGATTCTGTTTAATCCTTGCTTAGCTTCAAAAAGGTACTCTTTCACAATACTTTCTTCCTCCAGGCAATCTAAACTGAGATTAATATAGCGGATAATTCCATCTAAAGGATTATTTATCTCATGGATGAAACCTCCCACCAATTTCCCTAAGGAAGAAAATTTCTGAGAGTGATCTATAACTTTTTTAAGATTTTCTATCTCTTTCAATAGCCTTTTTTTCTCTTCTTTTTGTTTTTTCAAATAATTTTTCAATATATACATCGCAATTCCTAAATTCTCACAAATCTTTAAGGCAGTAGTAAGGTCTTTGTTCTCAAATACACCTTTTTCTTTCTCCGTAAGATTTAAAACTCCCACTAAATTCTCTGAATATTCCAATGGCAGAGAGAGAAAAGATTTTGAATGGTAATTGAAAAAGAAAGGTCTATCTTGAAAAGGAATTTCTTTATCTACATCTTTTACTAATAACGGTTTTCTCAATAAAGCCACTTTTCCAGCGATTCCTTCTCCTAATGTTTTTCTTATATTCTTAAAAGAATTCGTCTTGAAATTCTTTGCTATCTCCAAAACCAACTCTTTCTTTTCTTCATCAAAAATAAAAATAGACCCACGATGAGCTTTAACTTCTCTAAGACAGTGTTCTAAACTTAAGGTAAGAAATTTTTCCCATATTAAAGAATAAGAATCACTCATTGTTCTATAGGTTTGAAGGAAAGTGTTATATTTTATCACTTTTTCTTTTTTAAGCAACTAAAAAATTTTTTTAAATAAGGCATCAATTCTTTTATAAATAGCCTCACCTCTTCTTCAGAAGCATTTGCTGTAGAGATACGAATTAAAGCCCCTCCCTCATTTTTTCCCTGCAATGCATGCCAAGCAAGCCGAATCTGTTGAAGATAGTAATTGCTTATAAAATCACTGCCTGCAGAATACCAATACCAAGCTTTAATTATACCTTGAGAGTTCTTTATTGCTAATTTATTTGTATCAAGATAATTTTTCCCCAACCAGATTCTTTCTTTTGACTTCTTTAACAGTTGATTTCCTCCTCCTAAATAACATATTTCTGGAGGATGAAAACTAGCCCGATTTTTTGCAGAATAAACAATAGCTAAGGTTATTATTTTATTATTACTATTTTTATACACTCTCATTATCACATCCTTTGTTCCCAAAATCTCATACACCTCTTTATTTAACTTTACATCTTTTCCTTCCCAGTTATTAATTTTGAGAGGAAGGTTAGAAAAGACTAAGGAATCCTCAATACTAACTTTAGAGTTATTAATCTTTTTTACAACTAAAGAAGATAAGAGAAAAATAAATACTACTATCCAAAAATATTTATCCTTCATTTAAAAGAATTTCTCTTCTTTTAAAATAATTGCTTAAAGAGATAAGAAGGAAAAAACCAAGAATAAAGACTAATAATCCTGATAACTGATGTAAAAACCCTAAAGCTACTTTCTCTCCATAAATATAACTTATTATAAGTAAAAAAATAACCCGAATAATGTTGGATAAAAGAGCTACAGGAATACTAAAAAGAAAAATCAATACTTTTTTTGCCAAAGAGACATGAGCAAAATAAGAAATAAGTATCCCCAGAGCTAAAAAAGAGATTAAAGAACGCAAACCACTACAAGGGTCTCCTACGATTAAATAACCCCCTGGATAGTAAAGAATTGAACCTTTTCTTATAACTTCTATTTTTAATATATATTTAACTAAAAAAGCAGCAGTTTGAGCCACAAGCATTTTAAGCTTAAAAGCTAAATTGATAATAACTACTTGAGGCAAAGGTAACATAAAGATAAGAAAAGCAATGGGAAACAATATCTCCTTAACTATCTGATATCCTAACCAGCAATATACAGTGCCGAAAATCACAAAAGGAATAGCTAAAAAAGAGAGAAAGTTAACTTTAAAAATAATTCCTATCACATGTAAAAAAATTCCTCCCAATAAAAAGAATAAACCTCTCCATGAAGAATTAATCTTGAGTCTGCTTATTTTTCCTCTTTTTCTCCAGATAAGATAAATAAAAATAAAAGGAATAAGAAATCCATGAGAATAATATGAATCTCGTTGCAGGAAGCGATGAAAAAGAATAGGAAATGTGGGTGAAAACAAAAGAATAAAAAGAAGAGATAAAAATATTAACTTAAATATGAATAATTTATCAATTTTCATTAATTTGTTTTTTTAACTTCTCCATTTCTTCCCTACAATAGGAAACAATTAATTTATTCTTTGAATATTTATTTTTTATTTTTTCATAAAGTATGTAAGCATCCTTTGCTTTCTGTAGCTTAGAATAAACTTCAGCAAGTTTTAAAGAATAAAAAGGATTTAAAGGATATTGGGTAGACAACTTTTCTAAAAGCGGAACAGCCTCTTTATATTCTTTTTTCTCTAAATAACACAAAAGAAGATAATTCATTGCTTCCTTTTTTCTCTCTCCATTATTAATAATCTTTCCATAATAAGAAACTGCCTGTTCATAAAATTTTTCTGTAGCCTCTTTCTCTTTCATCTCTATACAATAGTGAAGAATAAGATAAGGAAGGGCGGTATTTATTTTACTGTCAGAGAATTCCTTCCTCATTTTTTTAAGAATTTGAATAATTTCGTCAAGTTTTCTCTCTTCTTCATAACATTTAACAAGTTCCTGATAAAGAAAAAATCTTCCTTTTTTTGTCTTTGTCTCCTTTAGCAATTCCTGATAGATTTCTTCTGCTTCCTTAAAATGGGAAGAGACAAAATATAGAGAAGCTAAATATCTTTTGATAATATAGACTACATTTGTGCCGACAAAATCTTCAATCAATTTATTGTAGTGTCTTATTGCCTTCTTATACATTTTTTCTTTCTTTTGAGGATCCCTCTCATAATATCTCACCAAATAGATAGGAATATTTAACCCTATCCTTGTAAGAGGATATCTTTTTAATATTTCTTCATAGTTATTATACGCACCTCTATCATCTTGTTGCCACTCACAGATTTTCCCTAAAAGGAAATAAGCTAAAGAAGCTATTTCTGGTTGCGAAGAAAAATTATTGACAACTTCTTTTAATTCCTGTTGAGCATGAGAGTATTTTCTCTGAGAGAGATAGATTTTAGTAATAATAAAATGGGCTTTGGCAGAAGGCAGTTCTAAGGGGGTTTTATTTATTACCTCACGATAAAAAGAAATAATTTTTTCTATATCTTTTTTACTAAGTTTTTTATTTTTCTCATTAATTAATTTAACTGCTTTTTTATTAGCCTGCCAGAGGAGCTTCTCGGAAAGATATCGGGAGTCAGTACATCCAAAAAGAAAAAAAAGAAAAATCCCTCCAACAATTATTCGTAAATTATCTCTTTCTAAAAACATTTCTCTTTTTCCCTAAGTTGTATCCTGCCCATCCCAAAAGACTTACACCAAAAAGAAAAGCTGTTGCTGGTTCGGGGTTGAGATGATCAGATTCAGCTAAAGAATCATTAAAAACCTCATCTGAGGATGAAGAAAAATTCTTAACAAGATCTTCGTAAGAATAATCACTTTGTTGAATAGAAGAATTGTAACTTTTTGAAGAAGAACCTCCTCCCCAGCAACCATAAAGAAAAAAAATCAACAAAAATAGGAAAAGGAACTTTTTCATTTTTTACCTCCCTCTTTTAAAAAAAGAATCGCTGGCAGAGTTGCAGTAAATAAATCTACAACCACCGAAACTGAAATCCCTATACCTAAAACAAATATTATTATCTCAGGAAAAAAATGCTTCATTAAAAAAAGAGTATTTCTTTTCAAAAAGATAACAGGAAGATAAAAAGATGAGGGAAGAAATACTAAGAATAGAGTAAGAAAAGGAAATTTTTTAAATAAACCTAAACTTCTTCCTAAAGCAGAAAATATTTTTCTCTTCTCAAAGACAATTGCAGGAATAGCATAGATAAAGAGAGTGGAAATAAAAACAACTCCTAAAAATGAGAGTATAGAAAAAAATAGACTATTCTCTCCCTTAATTTTCATCACTCTTAGCCAGGAGTAGGAAAGAAAAAAAATAATTACCCAGATTCCTAAAAGAGAAAGGTATCTTTTTAAAGAGAAAAAAGAATTTGCCAAAATACGAGGCTCTCTTTTTTTATAGTAAATATCTTTCAACATGAAACAAGCCGTTGCATTCATCAAAATTCCCAAAGTTGCTCCTATAAAAATATGTGCGTAATAATAAAGTTTTGGTAAAAGATAAAGGTTATAAGGATAATGAAGGAATTTCTCACCAAAAAATGCCCGAATAGGAGGAGCAAGAAGAAGATTTATAGGTCTTTGAGGAGATAAATAGAGAATATAAAGGGCGATCCCACTGAAAATACCTACAAGTAAAAAAGGTAAAAACATCTGTGGATATCTTCCTAAAATAATAAATGTCTCTTTCCATATCTCTACGACTTTCTTCACTTTAATGTGCTCCTTCTCCGGTTAGAATTCTGTTTATCGTCCACAAAATTATTTGAAAATCAAGTAACCAACATTTACGTTTAATATAAAGCAAATCGTATTTTAATTTTCTTGCTGCATCTTTCAAAGAAGCCCCATACTGATAACGCACTTGTGCTAATCCGGTAATTCCTGGTTTAATTTTTAATCTTTCGGGGAAGCGAGGAATTGTTTGAATAATTTTTTTATAAAGCTCTGGTCTTTCTGGACGAGGGCCTATAAGACTCATTTCTCCTTTAAACACATTGATTAACTGAGGTAATTCATCAAGATGGGATTTTCTCAAAAAACGTCCGATACGTGTTATACGGGGATCATCCTCTTGTGCCCAAACCGGACCTGTCTGAGCTTCAGCATCTTCACGCATCGTGCGAAATTTCCAAATCTTAAAAATCTTGCCATTTTCTCCCACTCTTTCTTGTTTAAAAAATACTGGTCCGGAAGAATCAACTTTTATAAGAAAAGTGATAATTAGAAATAGAGGAAAAAGAAATAAAAGTCCTATCCCAGAAATTACAAAATCAAAAATACGCTTGAACAATAAATACCTCAAACGCGCCCAATTTATTATTAAACTTAACAGAAATATTTTTATTCCGTAATTTCCTATAGTTAATGCCCCTAAGGTTTTTTTAGAAACTTCTCTGCTTATTTCTGTATAAATACCTTCTTTTATCCAGAAAAATATGCTTATTAAAAAAGACAAAGTAAACAAAGTAAACAAAAAAGAAAGAAGAAAATGTAAGATTTTTGTTTCTTTGATATACTCCCTCCAGGCAAAAAATAAATTCTCTATCTCCTTTTTAACTAAATAAACTTTTTCTTTAAACATTTCTGTTTTGTTTTTAGAAATAGCATCTTTTATGCCAAGATAGTTTTTTAGAATAAAAATAAAAAAAATTTAAATATTGATAAGTCTTTGATAATGAATAAGTTATAAAGCTTCTCTATTTTACATAGAAATTCAAAAAATTTTTAAAATCATCTGTTTAAAAAAATAAACACTCTGTCTTTTATTCTCTACTTTTATAGTTATAAAAGAATGATAGAATAAAAATTTTCTCTCCCCTCAGGGTAACTTTCTTCTTTGGAAGCTCTGAATAAGTTTCTTATTTTCATCATTTGAAAAATATGTTAACTAAATTCTAATTGACACACCTACTAAGGACGTGTCCTAAATTTTGATATGTAATGGAATAAGTAAATTTGCCCTGTAACTTGACAGAATCTTTTGAAAATAAAGTGTCAAGTTATGATTGCAGGTTTTAAAAACCCTTATCCCGCTTACCAAATCTCATTACACGTCGGGTTTGAAATTACATTGAAATTTCTTTTTCTTCTTTGGTTTATGGAGCCTGTATTCAATAAGAATCTGTCTTAGTTTTTCATAAGAGAGTTTAATTTTGTGGTTTTCTTCTAATTTATCCTTAAAATGCATAATATTGAAATCGTAGTAAACGTTTTTGTATAAATTAGCGATATGCTCTTTGAAAGAATCTTTCAGTTTACGAGGAGATGTTTTTTTACGTCTCAAGATACCTTCAAACCCATATTTTAAAAGCTTCTGTTTAAGCCGGGATACCTGTCTGCCGACAGGCAGGTATGCACCTGGCTATACCCTAATAAAGAAGCAGCCTCGTATCCTTTGATTTCTTTCTTAATTAACTGTTGCAAAACCTCATATTTTTTGATATCTTTCATCTTAACAATATACTCCATAGGCAACCACCTCCTTCTTTAAAATAAAAATTATACTTTTTGAGGTGGTTGCCACAAAAATAAAAATTTAACATTTTATTGTAGTAATTATTTTTAACATTTTGTTATTGTAACAACACAGTCTAATAAAGGCTTGACAATTTCTCCTTCTTGCGTTAAGTTATTTTCTATCTTACATAGAGAAAGGAGAATATGTTTTCTATAATTGAGGAAATTGTTGAAGAGATAAGAAAAGGAAGACCAGTAATTGTAGTAGATGATGAGTCAAGAGAAAATGAGGGAGATTTAGTAGTTGCTGCTCAATTTGCCACCCCTCAGATTATTAATTTTATGATTAAAGAAGCAAGAGGTTTGGTATGTATTCCTTTGACTAAAGAAAGAGTAAAAGAATTAGATTTGGAGCCTTTAAGAAAAGAAGAAGAAGATCCTTTCAAAACTGCTTGGAGAATGCCCGTAGATGCAAAAGAAGGTATTACCACAGGAATCTCTGCCTATGATCGGGCACATACAATAAAGGTATTGATTGACCCCAAGACACGTCCTCAGGATTTAATCAAACCAGGACATGTTTTTCCTCTGGAAGCAAAAGAAGGAGGGGTGCTTATAAGGGCAGGGCATACTGAGGCAAGTATTGATTTGGTTAAATTGGCGGGTTTATATCCGGCAGCAGTTATCTGTGAGATAATAAAGGATGATGGGAAAATGGCACGCCTTCCTGATTTAGTCAGATTTGCTGAAAAACACAATCTTAAAATCTGCACGATTGCTTCTTTAATTGAATATCGCCGGAAAAAAGAGAAACTGGTAAGATGTACAGAAAAAGTTAATCTTCCTACAGATTTTGGAGAATTTGATTTATATCTTTATGAATCACTTATTGATAAAAGTTTGCACTTAGCTTTAGTTAAAGGAAAAATAGAAAATAATCCGGTAATCGTAAGGGTTCATTCTCAATGTGTAACTGGAGATATTTTTTCCTCACGAAGATGTGATTGCGGAAAACAGCTTCGTTATTCTTTAGAGTTAATTGGTAAAGAGGGAGGTGTGCTTTTATATTTGCAACAGGAAGGAAGAGGAATTGGTTTAAAAAATAAAATAAAGGCTTATCGTCTGCAGGAGAAAGGATTAGATACAGTAGAGGCAAATAAAGCTTTAGGTTTTTCTTCAGATTTAAGAGAATACGGAATAGGAGCTCAAATTCTTGTAGATTTAGGAGTGAAAAAAATCAAGCTACTTACAAATAATCCTCGCAAAATTATTGGTCTTTCTGGCTATGGCTTAGAGATTGTAGAGCGAATTCCTCTTAAAGTAGGAAAGACTGAGGAAAATGAGAATTATTTAAAGACAAAAAAAGTTAAGTTAGATCATATTTTATGAAAAAAGGGGAGGTAAAAATGAGAAAAAATATTATTTTTTCAATGGTTTTATTCTTTACTTTTCTAAATTTTCCTATCTTTGCTCAAGATTACAACCCCTTAAGGAAGCTAATGCGAGGTATTGCTAATGTAAGTTTGGCCAGTTTTGAAATTCCTCGTCAAATAATAAAGGTTACTGAAAGCGAAGGAGATATTGTGGGTGTATTTTGGGGGCCTATAAAAGGAATATGTTTCTTTGTAGGGAGAACAGTTTTGGGGGCTTATGAAGTGGGTTCTTTTATTTTTCCTCCCTATACTCCTTTAGTTAAGCCCGAATTTCTTTTTCTGAAAGAGGAGGAATAATGCTGAGGATAAGATTGAGAAAACCAGGAAAATCTATTAAAAGAAGGTATCATTTTAAGATTGTAGTTTCTGAAGCAAAGAAAGCAAGAGAGTCTGATTTTGTTGAAGAGGTAGGATTTTATGACCCTTCACGGAATCTTTTAAAAATAGATATTGATAAATATGAATCCTGGATTAAAAAAGGAGCACATCCTACCGAGACTGTAGAGAAGTTATTTAAAAGGTGTAGAAAAGAATTGAAAAAACAAAGCAATCAGAAAGAATAAAAGTGCCTCAACAACCCACAATTATTGCACAACTTTTCCCTTTAATCTTCCTTATCATTCTTTTTTATCTTCTTATTCTCCGTCCTCAAAGAAAGAAACAGATTGAACATCAGAATATGATTAAAAGTTTAAAAAAGAATGATGAAGTGGTGACTATAGGAGGGATTCATGGAGTGATTGTGAATGTTAAAGAGAAGACTTTTGTATTAAGAGTGGATGATAATACCAAAATTGAAGTAGATAAAAATAGCATTGCTTATGTAAAGAAACGACATGATAAATCCTCGTGATTTAAAATTACGTATTTTTATTATTTCAATCTTTCTCGTTTTGAGCATTCTTTTTATCTTCCCTTTTAAAGAAAAAATAAACTTAGGTTTAGATTTAAAGGGAGGGATGTATCTTACCTTAAAAGTAGATACTTCCAAAATTCCTCCCGATAAAATAAGACAGACTACAGAGGTAGCTTTAGAGGTGATAAGGAATCGTATTGATGAATTTGGAGTGAAAGAACCACGAATTCAGGTTCAGGGAGATAATTCTATTTTAGTAGAGCTTCCCGGAGTAGTTGAGAGAAACCGGGCATTAAATATTATTGGACGAGTTGCTTTTTTAGAGTTTAAGTTAGTAGAGGACGATCCAGAAAAAATAAAACTTGCTCAGGAAGGAAAAATTCCTCCTAATTATGAATGGAAAAAATTTAAAGATGGATATTTACTTTTAAAGAAAGAACCTGTTCTTACAGGGAAGGATTTAGCTACCGCAGCCACTGGTTTTGATGCAAATATGTTTCCTCTGGTTACTTTAAGATTCAATTCAGAAGGAGCTAAGAAATTTGCCCAAGTTACAAAAAATAATGTAGGGGAAAGATTAGCGATAGTTTTAGATGGGGTGATAAAGAGTGCCCCCCGAATTAGAGAACCTATATTAGGTGGAAATGCCGAGATTACAGGAGATTTTACTCTTAAGGAAGCTCAAGATTTAGCATTAGTTTTACGTGCCGGAAGCTTGCCTTGTCCTTTAAAGATTGAAGAAGAAAGAACAGTAGGACCACTTTTAGGAAGCGATATGATAAAAAGAGGACTTTTCTCAATAAGCCTGGGAGCAATTTTGGTAGTTGTTTTTATGCTTATTTATTATCGTGTAGGAGGAGCAGTTGCTTTTATATGTTTGGTTTTGGATTTGCTTTTTATTCTTGCCGGATTATCTTTTCTAAAAGCTACATTAACTTTGCCAGGAATTGCAGGAATGATTTTAACTTTGGGTATGGCGGTTGATGGAAACGTCTTAATTTTTGAGAGAGTTAGAGAAGAGTTAGATGAGAAAAAACCTCTTTCTTTGGCGATAAAAAATGGATTCGATAAAGCTAAACGCACAATTTTTGATGCTAATCTAACTACACTTATTGCTGCTTTATTTTTATTTATTTATGGAACCGGCCCCATAAGGGGATTTGCTACAACTTTGTCTTTAGGGATCCTGGCAAGTATTTTTACTGCTATATTTGTGGGGAGAACAATTTTTTATTTTTTTCTTAAAAGAATGAAAATATTTAAGATGCTTAGATGGATAAAGTCAGCTAATATAAATTTTGTGAAAATGATAAATGTTTGTCTGATAATTTCTTTAATTTTGATTACTGCAGGGGTGATAAATTTTGGGATAAAAAAAGATAAATGGGGAATAGATTTTACCGGGGGTCAAATCGCTAAATATAAAATTATTCCTCCGCCAAAAATTGATGAGGTAAGAAGGATTTTGCATCAGGCTAATTTAAAAGATTTACTTATTCAAGAATTTAAAGATATAAAGGGAGGAATAATTATAAGAAGTAAAAAGGATGTATCTTTGAAAGTGGAAGAAAGTCTGAAGAAGAAATTTAAAAAAGTAATTCCTTTAGGTGTGGAAAGGATTGGTCCGGCAGTAGGAAAAATTTTAAGAAAAAAAGCTACATTAGCGGTAATTTTTTCTTTGTTGGGGATTTTAATCTATATCGCTTTTCGTTTTAAACATTTTGATTTCGCTTTTGCAGGAGTTATTGCTCTTTTCCATGATGTATTAATTACCTTGGGGATTCTTGTTTTGGCAGGATTTAAAATTTCTCTTCTTGTGGTTACGGCACTTCTCACAATTGCTGGCTATTCAATTAATGATACAATTGTAGTTTATGACCGTATTCGGGAGATTTCCAAAAGATTATATAAACTTTCCTTAAGAGAAATAATTAATAAGGCAATAAATCAAACTTTATCCCGCACAATTATTACCTCTCTCACCACAATTTTAGTTGTCTTATGCATGCTTTTTTTTGGAGGAGAATCTTTAAAAAGCTTCTCCTTTGCTCTTCTTGTTGGTTTTATCACCGGAACCTACTCCTCTATTTATATCGCCTCTCCTTTAGTTCTTCTCCTGCATAGAAAATGATTGAGTCTTTAAAACTTTACTCTTTAAAAGAAATATCTCAGGAAGTTGTTATAGAAAAACTTACCCAATTAGGTTATCTGCGTACAGAAGAGGTAAATTTTGAGGGAGATTTTTCTCGAAAAGGAGATACATTAGAGATTTATCCAGTCAATTTTAATCTTCCTATAAGAGTAGAGTGGGAATTTACCATAATAAAAAAGATATATAGTTTTGATAAAAACATAAATAAAAAGATTCTTGAGTATGATTTTCTTATTATTCTGCCCTACATACGAAAAAAAATAAAAAGATATACTGAGGAAATCCCTTTAGATATTGCTTTAAATATAAAAAAGGGAGATTTAGTAGTGCATACAGATTATGGAATAGGAAGATTTTTAGGATTAAAGAAGTTAAAAGTAAAAAATAAAGAAGAGTATTATTTAGCGATAGAGTATAAAGATAAAGATATTCTTTATGTTTCTCGTGAAGATATCCATAAATTGCATAAATATGTAAGTTTTTCTTTAAAAACTCCCAAACTTACCAAATTAGGAACACGAGAGTGGATAAGAACAAAAAAGAAGGTTGAGGAAGGAGTAAAGGAATTTGCTTGGGAACTTTTAAGAATTGAAGCTCAACGTCGTCTTAAAGGAGGATTTAAGTTTTCTTCTGATTCTGAATGGCAAAAAATTTTTGAAGAGAAATTTCCTTATCCAGAGACGCCTGATCAGATTAAAGCAATTGAGGAGGTTAAAAAAGATATGGAATCCTCCTCCTGTATGGATAGATTAATCTGTGGAGATACCGGATATGGAAAGACAGAAGTTGCTATGCGGGCAGCATTTAAAGCGATAATGGACTCCAAGCAAGTAGCATTTTTAGTTCCCACAACTGTTTTAGCTTATCAGCATTATAAGAATTTAAAAGAGAGAGTAAAAGACTTTCCTGTAGTAGTAGAGATGCTTTCTCGCTTCCGCACAAAAAAAGAGCAGGAAATTATTTTAAAAAGGTTGAAAGAAGGTAAAATTGATATAATTGTAGGAACACATCGGCTTCTATCTGATGATGTAAAATTTAAAGATTTAGGGCTTTTAATTATTGATGAAGAACAACGCTTTGGTGTTGTTCATAAAGAAAAGATTAAAAAAATGAAAGCGGGAATTGATGTTTTGACCTTAACAGCAACTCCCATCCCTCGCACCCTTTATATGGGGCTTGTAGGACTTAAAGAAATATCTTTAATTGAGACACCACCTCAGGAGAGATTAGCAGTAAAAACAAAAATTTTAGAATTTTCTCCTTCATTTATAAAAGAAGCAATCGTTAGAGAAATAAAAAGGGGTGGGCAGGTTTTTTTTATCCATAATCGAATCAGGACTCTTCCCAGAATAGAGAAGATTTTAAAAGAGATTCTACCTTCTTTAAAGATAGGAGTAGTCCATGCTCAAATGTCCACCCGAATCATTGAAAAAGTAATGTTAAATTTTATTGAAAAAAGAATTTCTTGCCTTTTATCTACAGCAATTATTGAATCAGGCATTGATATTCCTTCAGCAAATACAATTTTTGTCAATGATGCTCATACCTTTGGGCTTGCTGATTTGCATCAGTTAAGAGGAAGGGTGGGTAGATTTAATATCCAGGCATATGCTTATTTTTTAGTTCCCAAATTTTCCTTAATTTCTCAGGAAGCAAGAAAACGCTTAAAGTTATTAGAAGAATTTTCCCACTTAGGAGCAGGATTTAAGATTGCTCAAAGTGATTTGGAACTGCGCGGTGCAGGAAATCTTTTAGGAAGAGAACAACACGGCTTTGTCTCGTTGGTTGGTTTTGATCTTTATTGCCGTTTACTTAAAAAAGAGATAGAATATTTAAAAAAATCCTAATGAAGAAATTTAAATTATTTTTTCTTTTTTTGTTTTTCGCTTTGTTAGTTTTAAAAGCTGAGGAGATAAATCGAACTATTGCTAAGGTAAATGATAAGGTGGTTACTTTGCAAGATTTAGAAAACTACTGCAAACTTTTCAAATATCAAAACCCTCAAATTCAGATTGATGAAAAACTTAAAAAAAAGATTTTAAATACTCTTATTGAAAATAAACTTATTCTTTCCTTAGCTAAAAAAGAAAAAGTAGAAGTTCCTCAATATTGGATTAGAAAAGAATTGGAAAAGATTATTTCTTCTTATCCTTCTCGAGAGGCTTTTTATCAGACTCTTGCCAAAAAAGGACTAAATATTACTCTTCTTAAAGAAAGACTAAAAGAACAGTATCTTATCCAGTGGATGATAGAAAAATATGTTCGTTCAAAAATAAAAATTACTCCTTATGAAGTTACGCAATTTTACTATAACAATAAAGAGAAATTTATAAAGCCCTGTTCGTATTTTCTTTGGATTGGAAAATGGGAAAAGGAAGAGAAAGCGGAGAAAATCTATGAGAAGTTGAAAGAAAACCTCAAGATAAACAAAGAAAGTTGTGGACTGACTCATATTCAGATAGAGGAAAATGAGTTAAAAGAAGAGATTAAAAAAATAGTCAAAGAGATGAAAGAAAAAGAATTAGTTAAAAGAAAAATTGGGGATTTTTTTTATCTTATCTACTTAGAGAAGAAAACCCCTTCTCGCAGGCTTTCTTTGGAAGAGGTAAAAGATGAAATCTATTCTCTTTTAGAAGAAAAAAAATTTGGGGAATTGTTTAAAAAATGGATACAGGATTTAAAAAAACATGCTCTAATTAAAATTTATGAGTAAAAAAGTAATTATCACTATTGGAGATCCAGCTGGATGCGGACCTTATATCACTTTAAAAGCGATAGAAAATTTTAGAAGAAAAGACATAAGATTTATAATTGTGGGAGGCAAAAAAATAATAGAAAAAAATCCTTCTTTCTCTAAAGTAAAAAAAAGAATTGAGATTGTTGATGTAAATACTTCTTCAAGGATAAAAAAAGGTTATATAAGTAAAGAGGCAGGTAAGGTAAGTCTTAATTATTTAACAGAAGCTCTTTTTTTAATAAAAAAAGAAAATATAAAAGCTTTTGTTACCGCACCCGTTTCTAAAGAAGCAATAAAGCTTGTAGAACCTCGGTTTTCAGGACATACTGAATTTTTAGCTGATTTTTTTAAAGTAAAGAATTTTGCTATGATGATGGTAGGAAAAATTAAAGTGGTACCTTTTACACGTCACATTCCTTTAAGGGATGTGTCTAAAAATATTTCCAAGAAAGATTTGGTTAAATTGATTAATCTTGTTTATGAATCTTTAAAAGAAAAATTTGGCATTAAAAGACCCAAGGTTGTTTTAGCAAGTATTAATCCTCATGCA
>Ga0190363_1000640_pt1 | contig 20738 bp, 20 predicted proteins | sample 48721867_MG_FD_161272 | JGI IMG/M metagenome (GOLD analysis project Ga0190363, IMG submission 161272) | Hydrothermal vent microbial mat bacterial communities from Southern Trench, Guaymas Basin, Mexico - 4872-18-6-7_MG | ecosystem: Environmental > Aquatic > Marine > Hydrothermal vents >... | reverse complement strand
AAGAGATCCCCTTCCCTCTTCAGTTTCTCCTTGAGTTTTCGCTCGCTTTTCACGTTCTGGATCTGTCTGTCAAGCTCATTGATTATATAAAGCTCATCGTACCGGAAGGTGAGAAGCCGACCCCCCTCCCACGATCCTCTTTACTTTTTCGCAGAATTGATGAGGTGTTTTATACCACAAAAAGACGGGGGTGATAAAGGTCACATATGTCAGGAAAGAGGCTAAAGCGAAGGCCAAGGTCTCCCAAAAGAGCCTGTGGATTTTTCCCCGCCGTATGGCGAGCCCGAGATAAAGGCCTGAAGCGAGGAAGGAAGCACCGAGGAGAAGGGGCCAGAAAAGGGGTAAAGATTTGATGAGACAATAAAGGGGGAGTCCTAATCCCATGAGGATCGAAAGGATGGCGAGGAAACCCTCAGGGACAATTATGGCCTTTTTAGGCGAGGGGGGCCATCGCGGAGGAAGGCGTCCCATGCGATGGCGATCAACATTGAGAGGGCGGGATAAAGGGGCAGGATATACTCGTCCCTCTTGGCCCCGGCTATCCTCCCCGTAAGGGGGAGGGCTTAGCCCCTTTTGGCCCCTATAGCCCTGTCCTTCTCCTCCATCGGCGTGCCTTTATGTAAAAAAGGACGATGAGGAAGGAAAAAATTATGGTGAGTATCGCTATACGGTTAAGATAAGTGGACACCATCTCCTCATTGTTCCCCACCCAGTACCCCACGAGGGCCAGGATCACCACCCATATCCCCGCTCCAAAGGCCGTAAAGAGGCAGAAGAGGCAAAGGTTCATCCTCGCTACCCCTGCTGGGAGGGATATGTACTGGCGGATTCCAGGCAGGAGCCTCCCCACAAAGGTGGTTATGTGGCCGTGCTGGTCGAAGAAACGCTCTGCCTTCTGGAGGGCGCCCTGGCTCACCAGGAAGAATCGCCCGTATCTTTCGAAAAACGGCCTCCCCACCCTGAGGGAGATCCAGTAATTGAACAGTGCTCCGAGGAGGCTGCCGAGGATCCCGGAGAAGATGACCATACCGAGATCCATTTCGCCTTTTGCGGCCAGATATCCAGCAGGCGGTATGACCACCTCACTGGGGAAGGGGAAGAAGGAAGATTCCAGAAACATCAGGGCCACTATCCCGGGATATCCGAGCTGCCCACTGGTGCGGACGATCCATTCGATCAGGCTGTGGAGCATTTATCTCTTTACGGCTATTGCGAGTTTTGGATACTTTCCCTTCATCTTCTATTGCTTATCACAAATAATCTTCTATGGCCGATCCGCCCCTCAGCCACAATAAAAATCCTTTCTTTAAGCGAAGGGGACAATTTTTTGAAATGGCGTTTTTTGATTACACAAAGGGCTCTTCTTTCTAATTCAAGGAATTTCCTCAAATCGCCTTCCTCTTCAATCCTCACTATGGGATTTATGCCAGTGTAGTAATTTATGTCTGCTCCTTCCAGTTTATAAACTCCGAGGAGGTCCCCAGGCTTGAACGTCTCCACAATTTTTTGGGAGAGGGGACGGGCGGATTTGTATCTATTCACTTCGGGGAAGATTCGGAAGACTCCATAAATTTCAAGGAAGAAGACCATAGAGACGATGACAAAAAAGAGGGTTCCTTTTTTCTCCTTGCGATAGAGGAAAAGGCTGAGGAGGCCTCCTCCTGTAAAAATAGACGCAGTGAACAGTCCTACCTCTAAGGCATTTGAGAAGTAAGGTTGCCCAAACTTGATACTCATGAACGGTGAAGATAATCCCACGACAAGGGAGATGAGGATCAAAAGAAACAGAGGCCATAAGAGGAGCTTTGGCCATTTCTCTGAGCCCGCGAAGCACGCCCACACCCTTCCCACCATGATGGCCGCTGCCGGGTAAATGGGGAGGAGGTAAAGTTCCCTTTTGGCCTTCGCAAAGGAGAAGAAGAGAAACACGAGGGAGAACCAAAGCAGGAGGAGGGCGGTTTTCTCCTTTTCCTCTTTTAACCCATAATAGATGGCGGCAGGGAGGAAAGGGGTCCAGGGCAAAAAGTCTGCCGGGAAATTCAATAGATAATAGTAAAAGGGCCGTAGGTGTCCACGGGTCTTGAAGAAGGTGAGGGCCGTTTTCTCAAAAAGCAGTCCCTGCAGGTAGTCCTTCCCTGCAGCCAGGTAAGCGAGGTAGAGCCATCCCCCGATGATCGACATGAAGAGGGCAATTCCAGCGATATGGGCTAGATCCGCGAAGAACTTGCTCTCCTTCTTCCATAAGAAGTATCCGCCCACAGCGAGGAAGGGGACGATGACCGCCGGTTGAAGCTTTACCAGGAATCCTGTGGCCATGACGAGGTATGCGCCGATATAGCACAGCCACCGTCTTCCTCTCTCCCCTTTATAGCCGGTCCAGAACAGATAAATGGTCAGGGTGGTGAAGAAGGTGAGAGTTGCGTCTATGTTCGCCCTTCTGGCAAGCCAGAAGAATTCCCCTGAAGTAGCGAGCACCAAGGCGGAAAAAAGTCCCGTTCTTTCGTCAAAAAGCTCTTTAGAAAAGAAGAACGTGAGGATGAGAGTGAGGAGCCCAAAAAAGGCGGAAGGCAAACGGGCGGCAGCTTCGTTCATTTCTCTTAGGAGCTTCGCTGAGCCGGCGATCATCCAGAAGAAGAGGGGTGGTTTGTCATAATAAACCTCGCTGTTAAGGTGAGGGATTATCCACCCCTCCCCCTGAAGCATCTCCCTGGCTATCTGGGCGTAACGGGGCTCATCAGGGTTCCAGAGGTCCCATCCCCCGATGTTGGAGAAAAAAAGGAGACCTCCGAAGGCAACCAGTATGAGGAGGTAAAGGAAGGGGCGCATTTGCGCGTAAGGGAAGAGTTTCCTCACTCCCCTTCGGCTTTTACCAGTTCTTCGAACCTGAGATCCATCCCCAAGACACCAACTATTTCCTCCTCTTCGTTACGAACTGGAGCCGAAACTGTGATACATAAGGCACCCGTTATCCGAGAGGTGTAGAAATCTGTGACATGGACCTTCCCGGTCTTGAGGGGTTCAATGAACCACTCCCTATCGGAGAAGTCCTCGTCGCTTCCTATCGTCTCGTATTTGGCCCGATCCTCGGGACGGGTGATGTTCCTGGTGATCTTTTTGCCCTCCAGATTGACCACGTACAGGAACTGGATGAAGGGGTTCTCCTGCTCCACCTGCTCGAGCAGTCGCTCCTGTTTCTCCGGGTCCATGGAGCGGATATCGGGATGCTCCACCACCTTCTCTATCAGGCTTGCCGCCATATCGTAGGCCCTCTGTTTGATGAGATCAAAGTCGGAGACGAAGAGTTCGGGAAGGTACTTGCGCGCCTTCCTCTCCAGTTCCTCCGAGGATATGTCCGTAGTCCTTCCCTGGGCATACTGCTCTTTGACCCACTTGTAGATCTTTGCCACTCCTGGATGGCGCTTATCCACCCTTCTGTCCCCGGTGAGGGCAAAATAGGAGTTGATCCAGTGGGCGATCCCCGCGGTGCCCGATTTCTCGTTGATGGCTATGGTAATGGGCCTGTTGAGGATCTTCTCGGTATCAAAGGCACAGTAGATCCTCTCGTCCTTCAGTATCCCGTCGGCGTGGATCCCCGCCCGGGTGGTGTTGAACTCCGCTCCCACAAAGGGCTGATTCTTGGGGATCGGTTCCCCTATGACCTTTTCAAAGTAGTTTCTGATCTCGGTTATCACCGTGGTATCTATCCCCTTATGGTCACCGGTAAGGCTGATATATTCGAACACCAGCGCCTCGATGGGAGTGTTTCCGGTCCTCTCGCCAAAACCGAGCAACGTCCCGTTGACGGCGGAGCAACCGTAAAGCCAAGCCGTGGTGGCGTTGATCAGGGCTTTATAGAAATCGTTGTGCCCATGCCATTCGAGCTGCTCGGGGGGGAATCCCGCGTCGTCCACCAGGGCCCTTATCAACTTGGGCACGCTCCTTGGGAGGGATGCCCCCGGGTAAGGGACGCCGAGCCCTAAGGTATCGGCCAAACGGATCTTTACGGGGATATCGCTTTCCTCCGAAAGCCTCAGCAGCTCCTGGGCAAGGGGGACAACGAAGCCATAGATGTCCGCCCTGGTTATGTCCTCAAAGTGACACCGGGGCCTTATCCCCTCCTCAAGGGCCGCTTCCACTATCCTCAGGTAATCTATCATCGCCGCCCGGCGGTTCTTCCCCAATTTCAAAAAGATATGGTAATCGGAGACCGAGGTGAGGATCCCGGTCTCCTTCAGGCCCATCGCCTTCACCAGCTTGAAATCCTCCTTGTTGGCCCTTATCCAACCGGTGATCTCCGGATAAGGATATCCCCTTTCCAGACACCTCTCCACCGCCTCCCTGTCCTTATCGGTGTAGAGAAAGAACTCCGTCTGTCTGATGACCCCTCCCTTTCCGCCCAGGCGGTAAAGCATGTCGAAGAGATCCACTATTTGCTGTACGGTATAGGGGGGACGGGCCTGCTGGCCGTCCCTGAAGGTGGTATCGGTGATGAAGATATCGTCGGGAGGATCGATGAGCTCCACCCGATGGTCGAATTCCACCCGGCAGACCTCTTCATAGGGAAAGATCTCCTTGAAGAGATGGGGTTCGTCAACGTCCTGAAGCTGGTAGCGCTGGCGCCTCTTCTTGTTGCGGCCCAGAAACCCTCCGATGTTCCTCCTCATCGTTATCATCCTAAACTCCTTGAAGTTTTTGTTAACTTAACACAAGTTTTAAGGGAAAAGAAGAGCCTACGGTTTTCTAACACTACAACCGGCACAGCTTGTGGCCGTACACCCTGTACATTCTCCCACGGAGGAACGGAGCCTTCCGTCAGAGGAAGAGGCACAGAGGGAGATCTGTTGCCGTACCTCATCGCTGCCACAGTGAGGGCAGCGGATCCCATCCCTTTCCCTCGCGGACAGGATCAATTTCTCAAATTCCTTCTCGCAGCGAGCGCAAAGGAACTCATAAATGGGCATCTCGTCTTGCTCCTTTTGCAGATTTTGATGCCTGAGCGGCCAGCTCTAAAGCCCTTTTGGAGAGCTTCTCCCTTCTCTCCTCAGCCAGTTCCCTCCCCATTTTGAGACATATCTCCCCCATCCTCTCCAGATATTTGGACCTTCCCCTTACCCCCTTAGAGATCTCCATCGCCCTCTTAAAAGAGGAAAGGCTTGACCGGTATCTGTTCTTTAGGAAGGCATCCACCCCTTTGGCATAAAGGTAGAGGAAAAAGAGGGTGGTCCTTTCGCCGCCGTTGTGCCGGAAGGCCTTCTTTAGAAAGTCCATTGCCATTTCATACTGTCCGCTCTCCAGCAGTCCCTCTGCCCCCTTCCGGTATGCTTCTCCTAATCCCTTCGGGAAGAGACGACGCAGGATGTCTTCAAGCCCCTTCTTCCCATACGTCTTCCTTAAGAGGGGGAGCCTCTGGAGGAGGAACCTGAGGAAGAGGGGGTTATCCTCAATATATTTGGGAAGGGAGGCCTTCAACCTGAGGGCGATGTCCTCAAAAAGCCGCTTCATCTCCAAGAGTCCGTCCTTCAATCCCCTTTCCGCCCTCTTCCCTATCTTGGCGAATTCTTCCAGTAGATTTTCGTCTCCGTGCACTTTATCGCTGAGCTCTATGAACCTGGGCCTGTAGACCTCGAGTTGATAGAGGTTTTCCCTCACTTTCATCGCCTCATGAAAGATGGAACCGATGGCCAGATCAAGAAGCCTCTCTTCATCATCACATGGATCATTGCCTGGATAGCGAAACAGGACATGGGAGGTCTCCTTCAGGTTGAAGAGGGGTAGATAGGGGTCCTTATCGTCTATGAACCGGCTTACCTCATGAAAGGTAAGCCCTCCTTTCTGGTATTTCGCATAAAGCTCCTTGAACTGGGCCCAGGAGAGCAGGAAGTCCCTGACCAGCTCCAGGATCTTCCAGTTTCTGTCCCTATGTCCTTTGGGTTGCTTCTCCGGCCCCCTTTCCATAGGCCTCCCTCGCCTTATCCACCTCTCCCATCCGCTCGTAGGTCTTCCCCAGCTGGTTGTATACCTCGGCATACCTCTTTTCCGGAAGGCCCTTTATCAGGAGGGCCTTCTGCAGAAAGGGGATCCCTTTCTCCGGCTCTCCCTTTTCCCTGTAGCAGACCCCGAGCATGAGGTAGGAGTCGAACTCGAGGGAAGGGTCGTTCATGACGATCTTGAACTCGTCTATGGCCTTCTCATAAAGGCCCATCTCCATAAAGGCCACTCCCAGATTGTAATGGGTCTGATAGTCATCCTTTTCCACCTGAACGCTTAGCTGTTCCTCTATCTCCTTCATCAGGTCCTTCATGATCGCCTTTTTCCCTTCGACCTCTTCCCCCTTCGACCTTCTCTCCTTTTCTTTCTTCTCTATCTTTCGGATCTTCTCCTCTGCCCGATATTCATGGGGTGCCCTTTCCAGGACCTTTTTGTACTGTATTTTTGCCTCTCCAAGGAGCCCCCTTTTCATGTAAAGGTCCCCGAGTTTGTAATAGACGTCCAAATAATCTGGATTCAATACCAGGATTTTTTTATAGATAGAGATGGCCTTCAGGTCCATTTCCTGCTTGAGATACTGCTGGGCGATCTCGAGGAGCTCGCCCGTTGCCCGATCCTTATCTCCAGCCTTTATGTAAAGATCAGCCAGCCTCAGACGGGCCTTAAGGTCCTCAGGACGCGCCTTAAGGAGTTTCTCATACTCCTTTATGGTCTTCTTTATCCCCTTAGAAGACAATCTCTTGGGAAAAAGGGAAAACCTCACCTCTTTCCCTCGCGGGAGCTGTTCAGCAACAGGGCCAGAAACATTGACTTGTCCTACATTTTCGCCGCAAATGACCTGCTTGTCAAGGGATCTCAATACCTTGTTTTTTTATTAAAAAAAATGTATATAAAATTACGATGTGGAGAGAAGAACTGCGATCTATTAGAGGGGTGAAGGAAGTCCTTCTCTTCGGGCGGTCGGGAGAGATCCTGGGAGGGGAGGCCCGCGAGGACGTGAGGAGGATAGGGAAAGGGGTAGCCCTTTCCTTTGAATTTCTGCGGAAGGGAGAGAAAGGAATCGACTTCCTGGAGTTCGTCTTTGAGGGGGAGAGGTTGGTGGTTACGGAAGGCGAGGGCTTCTACTTGGCCGTAAGGTGTGGAGAGGAGACGGATCTTCCGATGTTAAAGATATCGATGAACGTGGCAAAATCCCAGATAAAGGGAGACAAGGGATTGATGAGGGCGATAAGGAGGGACAGGGGCTTTGACGAAGGGGCCCTGGAGGAGGTCCCCATACTCATGGAAATCTGGCATAGAGGGGAATAATCCTTTCCCCAAAGGAGAGGACGATGGCCGACGTGTTCTCAGGCAACCTTGTCCATTTCAAGTTGATAGATGTGCTGAGGCTCCTTTCTTCCGAAAGGAAGACGGGTGTCTTGGAGGTGGTGAAGGGGACAGAGCGGGGGGAGATTTACCTGGAAGGGGGGAGGATTGTCCACGCCACCTCCAGGGACGGGGTGGGGGAAGAGGCCTTCTTCAAGTTGATTACCTGGCTCGAAGGCAACTTCACCTTCTTCCCCGATGCGGCGACTGAAGAGAGGACGATAGAGAGGAACACACTCGAGATGCTTGAGGAGGGAAGTGAATATATGAAGGAGTGGAACGAGATAAAGGAAGTGATCCCCTCCCAGGATATCGTGTTTAAGCTCTCCTCAGGGGGGGTATCGGAAGAGGTAACGTTGAGACCCGAGGAATGGGCGGTTCTTTCTCAGATAGATGGGGAGCGGACGGTGGGCGAGATAGCCCAATTGACCGGCAAGGACGAGTATCAGACCGCTAAGGTGATGTTTAACCTCTTTCTGAAAGGGCTCATAGAGATCGCCGCAGAACCGAAACGGCGGGCGAGGAGGATCCTGAACTCCAACTTCCTTGACCTCCTGGAGGCGAGATTTAAAGAAGTGATGGGGCCGATAGCCTCCTTTCTGATGGAGGAGATGATCGCAGAGCTGGGAGAGAAGAGAGAGGCCTTTCCCGCGGAAAAGGCAGCGGCCTTAGTGGAGCGCATGAGTGCCCAGATAACCGACGAGGAGCAACGGGTGGAATTTCAGCAGTCGGCCCTAAAGGTGCTGCGGGAGTATTCGTGATCCTTTGTTTAAGGCATCTCCCATGCGACAAAAACTCCAGGGGAAAGTCCTGATAGTCGACGATGAGGAGGCCCTCACCTGGACGATGATGAGGGCCTTGCTGAAGCAGGCCAATGGCTATGAGGTGATGGTGGCCAACAGTGGCCAGGAGGCCCTCGAGATCCTCGAGAGGAATCCCATCGATGTGGTGGTAAGCGATGTGAGGATGCCCGATATAGATGGCCTTCAGCTCCTTTCGGAGATCAAGAAGAGATATCCCCAGACCAAGGTCATCCTCATGACCGCTTACGGCTCCCCAGAGATGAGGAAGGAGGCGAGCAGGCGGGGGTCCATCTTTTACATTGAGAAGCCCTTCGAGATAGATCGCCTCAACGAGCTTATTCGCAGGGCCCTTGCCAAGGAGGGGAGGGGGTTTGCAGGGGAGATCCTCAACCTACAACTGGTGGACATCCTGCAGATGGGCTGCCTCGGGAAGTTCACCATGGCCTTGGTGGTGACCCAGGGAGATCAGGAGGGGATAATATATATCGATAACGGGGAGATAGTCCACGCCGAAGTTGACGGGATGGAAGGGGAGGAAGCATTTTTCACCATCCTCGACTGGGAGGAGGGGAGATTTGTTTCCCACTCTGGTGTCCTGCCTCCCAAGAAGACCATAACGATGCCCTGGGAGCGCCTTCTGCTTGAGGGAGTGAGGAGGAAGGACGAGGAGTTACAAAGGGCAAAGGAGGAGATTCGGATCAAGGGGGCACCTCCTCATCAGGAGGAACCGCGGGAGGGCAATATCACGGAGGTGGTAAAGGCCAAGGTGAGGGAGTTGAAGGGCCTCAGAGGATACGATGGGGTGATATGGACGGATGATAGGGGAGAAGAGGTCATCGTTGATGCTGCGGATGAAGAAGGGATGGATATCCGTCTGTCTCCCTTTCTCTGTATCGTGGGGGAATGGATCAGCGATTCTTTGGAGGCCCCTCTCCTTCGGGTGCACCTGAGTTCCTGGGGAGGGGAGGGAGGGGTGATATTGAGGTTCAGGCCCTATTCCCTGATGATAAAGTTGAAAGGAGTGGCAGCGGACGAATTCCTTCGATGGGGCGGGAGGGTGGTGGAAGGGCTTTTCACAAAGCTGAAGGAACTAAAGAAGGAGGGATGAGATGATACTTCCAAAAGGGAAAGGGATGTATGAGAACTTGAGGACATCCTTTGTGGATTTGAACAACATGCTCTTGGCGCTAAAAGAGGAGGACTTTACCGGCTACATCCACCTTTCCTTCTGGGACTATGAAGGTGTCCTGTTTCTCGAAAGCGGCGAAGTGGTAAATGCGATAGAGGAAAGCAAAGAGGGACGCAGAGGGGGAGAGGAGGCGGTCGGCAACATCCTTCATCAGGCCAAGATGAACAAGGACGGAAAGATCGACGTATATGTCTTGCCTTCAGAGATGATAACCCTCTTCGCCAGCACCATAACCCAGGAGGCCCTCTACAAGGACCTCTCTTCGGATTTCACCAGCCTCGATAAGCTGATAGAGAAGCTGAGGAAGGAGGGCCACACGGGCTATGTGGAGATAAGCTTCTTTAACGGGAAGGGAGGGGGGATAATCTTCTTCCAGGACGGTGACGTGATCGAGGCGATGGTGGGGATGGAAGGGGAGGAGATCATCTCAGGGCAGGAGAACCTGGATAAGATCGTGGAGAAGGCCCAGAACGCAGGGGCTTATTTCAACGTTTATCGGTCAAGTTTTGAAGAGCCCAGGCCCCCTCTTACTGAGACGGTCCAAGAGAGGGACATGGAGACGGCCATCGCGCTGGTGGAGGAGATCATGAAGGATGCCGAGAGGGTGCTCGACTCCATGGCCAAGGGGAAAGGGGCTTTTGTCGAGAGCTTCAGGAGGGCGCAGCTTGACATCTCGGAGAAATATCCGTTCCTCGACCCCTTCGTCGGTGAGTTCGAGTACAAGGATGGAAAGCTCCGGTTTCTCGGTGATGTCCCGGTCAGAGAATTCATAAAAGGGGTGGGAGAATGCCTCGATCTCGCCTTGGAGAAGATGCCTATAAGGGCCTCAAAGGGTGACATCTACAATAAGATAAGGCCGGTCCTGGAAAGCACAGTGGAGAAATACGAGGAGGTGAGGGACCGGTGGGACCTGAAGGCCCTCTTGCCCAACCTTTTCCCATAGAGGGATTTTTTCTTTACAAATGATCTATATAATGCTATAAGTTCCCCTGAAAAAGGAGGAAAGGGATGGATGTCGTGTTAAACGATCAGGACCTTATAAGGATAGAGAGGTGTTTAAACAGGATGCTCGCCACCTCAGGGGCTCACTGCGCTCTCCTGATCGATAGATCTGGACAGCTCATCGCCTCCAGCGGCGATCCCTCCACCCTGGATGTAGTAGCCCTCTCCGCCCTGACAGCGGCCAACTTCGGGGCCACCGCTGAGATAGCTCGCCTCCTCGGAGAGGAGGAGTTTTCCCTTCTGTTCCACAAGGGGAAGAACGAAAACGTCCATTTTTCCAAGATCGGAGATGAATTCATCATGGTGGTCCTCTTCGATGATCGGACCACCTTGGGGTTAGTGCGCCTGCGTACCGAAAAGGTAGTAAAAGAATTGCAGGAAATATTTGAGGGGATCGGGGCTGAAGCAAAGAGTGAGAGAGAATAGCTGATTCATGGCCTTCATAAATTTCTCCGCTGGTGAGATACAATGTAAGATCGTTTATTACGGTCCGGGATTGGGGGGGAAGACCACAAACCTCAAATATATCTACGATCGGACCTCAGAGAAGGTGAGGGGGCAGATGATCTCTATAGACACCAAAGGGGATCGTACGCTGTTTTTCGATTTCCTCCCCCTTGATCTCGGGACCATCAGGGACTTCAAGATAAGGGTTCAGCTTTATACCGTTCCGGGGCAGGTCCATTACGAGGCCACGAGGAAATTGGTCCTCAGGGGAGTGGACGGGGTAGTCTTCGTGGCTGATTCAATGAGGATTCAGAGGGAGAAGAACGTGGAGAGCCTCCAGAACCTGGAGGAGAACCTGAGGGAGAAGGGACTGGATATTAGGACCATTCCCTTAGTGCTTCAGTACAATAAAAGGGACCTTGAAGGGACAAATATTCCCATCTTGAGTATCGAGGAGATGGAAAGGGATCTGAATTCTTTCCTGAAGGTACCTGCCTTTCCCGCCAGTGCCCTCAAAGGAGAGGGCGTCTTTGAGACCCTCAGGGAGATCAGCAAACGGGTGGTGAAGGATGTGGCACGAAAAGTGCTAATAAAAATGAGGTAGCGAGATGGCCGAGAAGGACCTGAAGGACATAGACTTGGAGAAGCTCGATCAGGAGATCGAGAAGGCGATAGATAGGATCTTTGTCGAGAAGGAGATGGCCAAAAAGGAGGGGGAGGAACCTGCAATTGTCCCTTCCGCAGGGGCGAAGGAGCGAGAGATCCCCTCCGTTCCCGGCGAGACCGATTTCCAGAAGAAGCTCGAGGAGATAGAAGCTCAGCTGCTCACCATAGAGTGGGAGATGAATCCCCTGAACATCCGCAAGGGGATGGAACTCACCGCCAAATTGATGAGTCATCCCCTCTGCGCTGATGAGATGGCCGATGCGCTTGATCTCCTGCATAAGACCCTCCACGAGTTTAGCGAAAACGAGGGGACCGTTACCCCTGCCAGCATCAAGTTCTTGCAGGATCTGTGGGGGTTTATAAAGGGATCAGCGGAGGGGAAAGGGGAAGGTGATGGCAAGGGGGCCGTGGCCCAATTAAGGAAGGCCTTTTATGAGGTCTTCGGAATCGAGGAGGCGCTTGTGGAAGAGGAGAAAGGGGAAGAAAGGGCCCTAGAGGCCCCGGAAAGGTGGGAGAGGTTTGAGGAACTGATGGTCGATCACATTCGGCGGCTTCAGCGCTTGAGGAAACTGGTCGATGAGGAGATAAAGGAGATCAGGAGGGACTGGCGGAGGATATTGAGCGAGTGGAGGAGGGCCGAGAGGAAGGAAGTGAGCTTGCTGAAAATAGGGGAGGAGTTTTACGCCATCCCATCCTCACAGCTGCTCAGATCCCTCCCCCTCCAGAGGGAGATGGCCGATGCCTTCCTTCGCTCAGGGGAGGTTAAGTTGAAGGATGCAACCGTCTCTCTCCTTTACTTAAAGGGAGAAGAGGGAGAGGAGCTGTTCCCCCTCGGTTTTAAACCGGTTCTGGTCTTCCTGAAGATAGGGGATGAGATAAGGGGAATCGTGGTGGATGAGGTACTTCCCCAGATCGAGATGGAGTTCTTCCCGCTCCTGCATCCCACAGAGTTTATTGCCGGATGGGGAGAATGGGAGGGCAAGGAGGTAAAACTTTTTGAATTGAAAGGGGATAAAATTTGACAATAAGAGTATTTTTGGTATAATTCTAACTAAAAAAGGGATGGTCTGAGATGGCCAAGAAGGGGAGATCGGTAGTAGGATTGGACATAGGGACGAGCAGCGTTAAGCTGGTAGAGCTCAAGGAGACGGGGAAGGGGATCCAGCTCAGCAAAGCGGGGATCATGCCATTGCCTCCGGAGGCGATCGTCGAGAGGAGCATAATGGATGCGAGCACGGTGGTCCTCACCATAAAGGACCTCCTCTCCTCTCAGAAGGTGAGGAAGAAGGACGTGGCCATCTCGCTGGCAGGTCACGCGGTGATCATAAAGAAGGTCAACATGCCAAAGATGACGGGAAAGGAACTGGAGGAAAATATCCTTGTGGAGGCGGAGCGTTATATTCCCTTTGAGATGAGCGAGGTGAACGTGGACTTCTCCGTCCTCTCCTCCCCAGAGGAGGGAGACATGATGGAGGTGCTTCTGGTGGCGGCCAAAAGAGACCTGATCGAGGACTACTCTTCCGTGGTGAGGGAGGCGGGGCTTAATCCGGTGATAGTGGATGTAGACGTCTTCGCCCTCCAGAACGCCTTTGAACTCAACTACCCCATGGAAGTGGGAGATATGGTGGTCCTCTGTGATATAGGGGCGAGCATGATGAACCTGAACATCGTGAAGGATGGCAAGTCTCTCTTCACGCGAGATATATCCATTGGAGGAAATCTCTACTCCGAGGAGCTCCAGAAGGAGATAGGGGTGAACTTTGAGGAGGCCGAAAGGATGAAGATGGGCCATCTCCCCGAAGGGGTGACCCCCCAGATGGTGGAAAGGGTGATGAGCCGCGTCTCCAGCACGGTGGCCATGGAGATAGCGAAGTCCATAGATTTCTTTGTCGCCACCTTCCCCGAGGAGAGGATCGCCCGTCTCTACCTGACGGGGGGCTGTGCAAAGATCCCCTCTCTTAAGGGGGCGATAGAGGAACGGTTGAACATCTCCGTTGAGATATTCAACCCCTTCAACGTGATTGAGAGCGACCCGCGCGTCTTCAGTCCCGATTATCTTGAGGAGATTGCTCCCTTTATGAGTGTGGGGGTAGGATTAGCGATAAGGAAGGTGTAAGCCATGATAGAGATAAATCTACTGCCCGTCAGGGAAGCTCGGAGAAGGGAGAGGGTAAGGTTCCAGATTTCCGTTTTCATCCTCTCCCTGCTCTTGGTCTTCGCCATCATTGCCTATCTGAAGTGGAACATAAACCTGAGGGAGCGGGAAGTGGACGCTCAGATCGCTACCGTTAAAGCGGAACTCCGGAAGCTCGATAAGGTAATAAGGGACATAAATAGGATAAAGAAGGAAAAGGAGAAGCTCGAGAAGAAGATCCAGATCATAGGGAACTTGGAGCGGGGAAGGATGGGGGCGGCGATGGTGATGGACGAGATCAGCAGGAGGGTCCCCGAGAAGGTATGGCTGGAGAAGATGAGCAAAAACGGAAGGTCCCTGAAGTTGGAGGGGATTGCGCTGGATGAGGAGACCATCGCTAACTTCATGACCTCCTTAGAGAAGTCAAAGTACATCAAATCGGTGGAACTGGAGGTCACTGAGAGAATCGAAAGCGGCGGGGTGAAGCTTAAGAAGTTCAGTCTTCGTTGCGTCACAACGATATAGGGGGGAGAGATGGCGCTGTCGGTCGATAGTATCCTCAAACTCCCTGCACCGAAAAAGGTGGCCCTGTTGATCGTTTTTCTCCTGGTGATATTGGGAGTTTATTGGTTCGCCTTTTATCGTCCTCAACTGGAAAGGGTTCGACGAAAGGAGGCCAAGCTTAACGACCTGATCAGGGAGAGGAACACGAAGAGGGAGCTGGCCAAGGACTACGAGAAGTACAAGGCCGAGTTGAAGACCATAAAGGCGAGGCTTAAGGAAGTGATGGCCAAGCTTCCGGAGAAGAAAGAGATCCCCCACTTGCTCAAGAGCATCGCCAACATCGGTAAGGCCTCAGGCCTCGACATCCTGCTTTTCAAGCCGAAGGGGGAGGAACGGAAGGAGTTTTACGCCCGTGTTCCCTTTGAACTGAAGTTCTTGGGAAGGTATCATCAGATCGGGTTTTTCTTTTACAGCATAGCGAAACTCCCGCGGATAATCACGGCGGAGAACTTCACCATTGAGAGACCCCAGGGGAGGGGAGAAAAGGGGATACTGCAGGTGACCTGTACTGCTTCCACCTATCGGTACGTGGAGGCCCCTCCTCCCCAGAAGAAACCAGAGAGGGGAAGAAGAAGGCGATGAGAGTTCAGCTCCATGGAGGCGAGGATGATTAGAAGGTTTCTGGTATTTTTGGTGATCGGTTTGATGATCTCTGCTGGATGTGAAAGGCTGCCCTTGCCCTTTGGAAAGAAGAAACAATCCTCTCAGAAGATACAGATAAAGGTGCGGAAGAAGTTCAGGCCCATCGTCAAAAAGGCGGAAAAGAAGGAGGGGGTGAAGGAGGAGAGGGAACCTCTCTATGTATACGATCCCACCGGTAAGAGGGATCCTTTCGCTCCCTTCCTGGCGGTGCAAGAGCCGGTGGTGCCTGAGGGGGTCAAGGTGAGTCCTCTTCAGAAATATGACCTCAGCCAGTTGAAGCTCGTGGCCATTCTTGTAGGAGGTGGTGAGGAGAGGGCGATGGTGGAGGACTCGGAGGGGAAGGGTTACATAATCAAGAAGGGGACGTACATCGGAAAGAACTTTGGCAAAGTAAAGGCGATAACTAAGGACGGAGTGGTCATAGAGGAGAGATACAGGGATTATCTTGGTCGGGTAAAGATCAAGGAGATCGTCTTAAAAGTGCACACTGTTGAAGAGCAGGAGGAGAAGAGACCATGAATTTCTTCTGGAAGGTTCAAGGAGGAAAAAGAGGGGGAAAGGTGCTTTTCGTTGGAGGGATTATCTTCCTTGCAATCTATCTGCTGTTCACCCCTTCTGGTTTTTCCAAGCCCGCCTCGCAGCTCAATGGGATATCCATCAGGGAAGAGGGCGGTCTGATAGAGGTCTTATTGAAGGCCGATGGGGAGATAGCGGAGTATAAAGAGCTCAAGTTTTCCGATCCCCCTCGTTTGGCGCTGGATCTCATCGGGATAAGGAGTGCGGTCAAGGACCAGATCATCCCCTTTGATGGTCCGTTTTTGAAGCGGGTCCGTTTGGGGGTGCATCCTGACAAGGTAAGGGTGGTCCTGGATCTCAGCGGAGGATTTCCGCCTTACGTCATCGAGAAGACCGAAGGTGGCCTCAGCATCTATCTGGGGAGGAAGGAGGTCGCCCGAGGTGAAAAGCCCCTCTGGGTGAAGGAGTTCGGCTTCAAACAGTTGCCGCTCACCTCGAGGATCTTCATCAAGACGGGCAAGTGGGTCAAGTACCACACAGAGAAGAAGGATAACGAGATGATCTTTAAGGCGGAGGGGGTATTTTTCCCCAAGCGCTTTCTTCGCCCCCTTGATACCAGGGAGTTCAATTCTCCCGTGGACTGGGTGATTCCCATAAACGTGCGCAAGGGACCTTTCAAGGGGATAAAGGTAGTGGTCAAGCTGGAGGAAAAGGTCCCCTACCAGGTGGTTCAGAAGGATGGGACGATCTATCTCGACTTTGAGAGGACGGGGAAGTTTGCCGCCCGGGAGAAGCCCAAGCCGGTGAAGATAGTGGTAAAGAAGCCCGCCGAGGTGAAAAAACGGGTGGCTAAGGCGCCTGCTTCCGCCTCTCCTATCGAAAGGCTTCTTGCAGGGGAGAAGGTCTACACCGGAAAGAGGGTGACGCTCGACTTCAAGGACGCCGATATAGATAACGTCCTTCGCCTCTTTGCCGACATCAGCGGAATAAATATCCTGGTCACCGAGGACGTCAAGGGGAAGGTGACCATCAGGCTCAAGGATGTCCCATGGGATCAGGCCCTTGACATAATCCTTGCCACCCACAATCTGGGGATGGAGCGGGTCGGCAATGTGATCCGCATCTCCACCCTCGAGAGGCTGCGGAAGGAGAGGGAAGCGCGGCTTAAGGTGGAGAAGGCGAAGGAGAAGCTCGAGCCGCTGACAACGGAGCTCATCCCCGTAAGTTACGGAAAGGCATCGGATCTGGCCCCGAAGGTGAAGGATATCCTGAGCCCGCGGGGCAGTGTCACCATCGACGAGAGGACCAACACCCTTATCGTGAAGGACGTGAAGGAGAACGTGGAGAAGGCCAAGGATCTGGTGAGGAGGCTCGACACCCAGACCCCTCAGGTTCTGATCGAGGCGAAGATTGTGGAGGCGAGGACGGACTTCGTCAGGGAACTGGGTATTAGGTGGGGCGGTAGATATTATAGCGAACGCGCAGGCGAATACAATGAGGTCAGCGGGGGGATAGCTCCCACTACCGGTACCGGCGGCAACTGGGTGGTGGACCTCCCTGCGAGCGTGGGAACTGGTTCGGGAGGGGCAATAGATTTTCTCATCGGTAACCTGATGAATACCCGCTACTTCGAGATCCAGCTCTCGGCGATGGAAAATAATGGTCTGGGTAGGATTATCTCCAGCCCCCGGATTACCACCCTCGACCATAAGGAGGCCTATATCGAGCAGGGCGTGAGGATCCCCTATCTCAAGCTCACCGCTGAGGGGACCGTATCCACGGAGTTCCTCGATGCCACCCTGAAGCTTACCGTGACGCCTCACGTGACGGCCGATGGCCACATAAGGATGGAGATCGAGTGTTCGAGGGAGAGCCCCGACTGGTCGCGCATGGTCCAGGGTGAGCCCACGATAAACAAGAGCAAGGCGAAGACAGAGGTGATGTCGAAGAACGGTGAAGTGGTGGTGATAGGGGGGATATATGAGTTTACGGGAAGCGAGCGGACGAGTGGGGTGCCCGGCCTGAAGGATGTCCCCCTTCTCGGATGGCTTTTCAAGACCAAACACAATGAAAAAGAGAAGAGGGAGCTTCTGATCTTCATCATGCCTCGCATTGTGCAACCACGCCAGGTGACAGCAGGCTGAGGAAGGGCGCCTGGGAGCTGGTGGTCTGCTTCAGGAAGAGGATTTTACTCTTAATAGGTGTAAGCCTTCTTTCCCTTTTCTTTCCGAGAGGATCTCTTTCCCAGGTCAAGGAGGTCAGAGGGATAAGGTTCTGGGCAAGCCCGGACTATGTGCGGGTGGTGGCCGACCTTGAGGGCGAGGTTTCCTATAAGGCCAATTTTCTGCGCAAGGATCCCAAGACCGGAAAGAGCGCTCGCCTTTTCGTGGACCTTTCCCCTGCCCGCCTATCTTCCAGGGTTCCTTCTTCGCTGTCTGTAAAGAAGGGGCTCATTTACAGAATAAGGGTAGGGCAGCATGATGCCGATACGGTGAGGGTCGTCCTTGACCTGAAGGAGGAGGTGAGCTTTGACCTCTTCTCCCTCACCCATCCCTTCAGGGTCGTGGTGGATCTGTACCGTTCGGGGAAGGTGAGGACGGCGCGAAGAAGGCCCTTCAGGGTAATCATCGACCCGGGGCACGGGGGACATGATCCAGGGGCCATAGGGCCTACAGGATTGAAGGAGAAGACGGTGGTCCTCAAGATAGCCAAGAGGCTTGCGGCTAAGATCAGGAGGGAACTGGGATGGGAGGCGATCCTCACCCGGAAGGATGACCGTTATCTCTCCCTTGAGGAAAGGACGGCCATCGCTAACGTGAAGAGGGGGGACCTCTTTCTTTCCATCCACACCAATGCCTCCCGGAGCAGGCTGGCAAGGGGAATCGAGACGTACTTCCTCAACTTCACGACGGACAAGTACGCCCTGAGGCTGGCGGCCCGAGAGAATAACCTCCCTCCAGAGAGGATCAGTGCACTTCAGCTCATCCTTTATGACTTGATGTTGAGCGCAAAGGTGGATGAGTCGAGCAGGTTTGCCCGCTATCTGCACAGAGGGCTCATTCGGACCCTGCGCAGGAGGTATCGGGTCAGGGATTTAGGAGTGAAACAGGCGCCCTTTCTGGTCCTTATAGGGGCGAAGATGCCTTCGGTGCTGGTGGAGGTTTCCTTTATCAGCAATCCATGGGAGGAAAAGAGGTTGAGGGACGATCGGTACCTCTCGAGCATCGCCCAGGGCCTCCTTCAGGGCTTAAGGAGCTATGTGAAGCGCAGAAGGATGCTCGCCGACTTCTACCCGCCCTCCCACTTCAGCGCCCGAAGCTCCAACTGAAGCCTCTTCATACCGTTCCATTCCTCGAGGCTGGGGGAAAAGGCCACCTTGGCCTTGGGGGGGATACTCTCGCGGAGTTCTCCCATCCCGAACCCTATCACCTCAAAGGCCTTCCTCTCATCCCTTACCCTCAGTTTCAGGCTCTCCTTCCCCACGACTTTTGCCTCCTCTATGATCAGGTCATAACGGGAAGAGAGAAGGGGTCGAGGGTTGGCCGGGCCATGGGGGGCGAGGAGGGGCAGGTTCTGGATGAAAGGGGCGTCCATCTCGTCCAATTCCACCTCTGCATCTATGTAAAGGGTCGGGAGCAGTTCCTCATCGCCCAGGGCTTCCCTTATCGCCTCATCGAACGCCCTCTCGAGGAGAGGTATCCGTTCCCTCAGTACCTTAAGGCCTGCTGCGCTCCTGTGTCCGCCGAAGCTGATCAGGTGCTCCTCGCATCTCTTCAGCCCCTCGTAGAGGTGGAATTCGGGGATGCTCCTGGCCGATCCCTTCCCCTCATCCCCTGAGAGGGAGATGAGGATCGTCGGCCTCCAGAACTCCTCGGCGATCCTGGAGGCGACGATGCCGATCACCCCCGGGTGCCACTGAGGGGAGCTGAGGACGATCCCCTTTCCGAGCTCCATCTCCTGGATCATCTCCTTGGCCTGGGAGTAGACCTCCTCTTCCCTCATCTGTCGCTCCCTGTTCACGAGCTCAAGCTCCATGGCTATCTTCCTCGCTTCCTGGAGCTCTTCGGCGAGCAGGAGGCGGAGTCCCAACTCCTCTTTCCCCATCCTGCCCCCGGCGTTGATTCGCGGGGCCAGGCAGAAGGCTACGTGGCCGTAGTCTATCTCCCCTGGGCCGAGACCACTCACCTCCTTCAGTGCTGCGATCCCCGGTCTTCTTCCCTCTTGGAGCTCCTTCAACCCAAAATATACCAGTGTCCGGTTCTCCCCTGTCAGGGGGACGATGTCGGCCACGGTGCCCAGGGCGACCAGATCGAGCATCCTCTTCAGGTTCGGTTCACCTCTCTCCCAATGGCCCACCTCCCTGAGGGTCCTTCGCAGGGCCATCAGAAAGAAGAAGACTACCCCTGCTGCCGCAAGCCCCTTGAAGGGGAAGGGACAGTCCTTTTGCAACGGGTTTATTATGGCCGTGGTGGGGGGGAGGAGGGCAGGGGGGTGATGGTGGTCGATGATGATCACGTCCATTCCGGTCTCCCTCGCGAGCTTCACTTCCTGGAAGTTCGTGATTCCACAGTCCACCGTTACCAGCAGGGAGACCCCCATGGAGGCCGCCCTTTTTACCGCTTGAGCCGAAAGCCCGTATCCTTCCTCGAGGCGACTGGGGATATAGTGGAGGGGATCAAGGCCCGCTTCCCTCAGGAAGATCTTCAGCAGGGCCGTGGAGGTTATCCCATCCACGTCATAATCGCCGAAGATCATGACCTTTTCCCTTCTGTAGATCGCCCTGATCATCCTCTGGACCCCTTCCTCCATCCCCTTCATCAGGAAGGGGTCCTTCAGCCCCTTCAGGGAAGGGTAGAGGAACTCCTCGGCCTCCCTCTCGTCCTCCACTCCCCGATTTATCAGGAGCTGGGCGAAGAGGGAAGGGAGACCCATCTTCTGGCCCAACTGATGGGCCAGATCAGGCTTTTGGGAGAGCAGCTTCCACCTGAGCCTCCTCATGCGAACTCGAACTTCCCCCTTATCTCTTCGATCTTGCTGATCCCTTTCTGGATCATAAATTCCCTGATCTCCTCCACCATCTCCTGGAACACCTGGGGATTGGAAAGGGCCGCCGTGCCCACCTGAACGGCCGAAGCCCCCACGAGGATAAACTCCAGGGCGTCTTGCCCATTTCTGATTCCCCCCACCCCTATTACGGGTATCCTCACCCTCTTTGCCGCTTCCCATACAAGTCGCAGGGCGACGGGTTTGATCGCCCCACCCGAGAGCCCCCCCACCCCTCCCCCCAGGAAGGGCTTTCTTGACTCCAGGTCCACCACCAGGGCGGGAAGGGTGTTGGTTAGGGTCACCGCGTCGGCTCCGCCTTCAGAGGCCGCTTCCGAGAGGTCTCCTACGCGAAAGAGGTCAGGAGGAAGCTTGACCC
>Ga0190363_1000638_pt1 | contig 20792 bp, 20 predicted proteins | sample 48721867_MG_FD_161272 | JGI IMG/M metagenome (GOLD analysis project Ga0190363, IMG submission 161272) | Hydrothermal vent microbial mat bacterial communities from Southern Trench, Guaymas Basin, Mexico - 4872-18-6-7_MG | ecosystem: Environmental > Aquatic > Marine > Hydrothermal vents >... | reverse complement strand
TTACCATGGACATCAGAGCCGAGCATCATCTTCGGCCCCCAGGCGTGAACCCATCGCCCAGCCCTCACATACTTGTCAGCCTCCACCACCCTTCTAGCAATGGTCATAAGGATGGCCCAGGTGAGGTCAGCCGTCGTCTCCGTCAACACTCCAGGGGTATTGGTGACGTAGATACCCCTCTTCGTCGCCGCCTCCACATCTATGTTATCATATCCCACGGCATAGTTGCTGATGACCTTCAACCGTTCACCAGCCTCAATGATCCTCGCATCGATCTTATCGGTGAGAAGACAGAGGAGACCGTCAATATCCCTGACCTTCTCCAAGATCAGATCATAAGGCGCTGGCTCCTCCTCACTCTCATATACTTCTACATCGGCATACTCCTCGATAAGGCTGATAGCCTCATCGAAGAGCTTCCTCGTTACAAAGACCTTAGCCCTCCCCAAACACTTCACCAGGGATAAATGATCGCTATCCGAATTTAACAGATTCGGGAGGGGGCTTACGGGGCGTAAAGGTAATATTCAGAAAATTTTTGAATATTGTATCCATGGCAAAATCAATAAAATCTAACATGGAGCGCCATCACCTCAACGGGGAGCTACTCGACAGGCTCTTCGAAGTTCATCTAAGGCCGCTGAGAAGTCGGATGGCGAGGGCCATATACAGGGTCTTCCTGGAGAATCGACAGTATCCATATCTAACAACGCTGGAGATTCAGGAGGAGTTGGCTCGAAGAGGGATCGAGCTGGATAAGAGGGAGATAAACGCCTGGCTTAAGGGCCTACTGAAGGCTGGCCTAATAGAACGGGGGGAGAGGCGAAGACCCGCGAGGAAAGACTATCGGGGGAGATACACCTACCTAACCTGGAGGCTTACATCCCTTGGGGAGAGGATCGCGAAGAGGATCAGCCTCCTAATCGAGGAGAGAACCACACCCACTCTAACCCAACTCAACGGGGAGGAGACGCAGAGACTGTTGAAGCTCTCCCTCACCCTCCGCATATTGAAGGCCCTCCACCTTAAAGATGGCTGGATAAATCTACGAGACCTTCTGGGACAGGTAAACCCAGAGAGGGAGGAGGTGGAGAAGGCGATAAATAGATGCATCGAAGAGCTGGGGGTCATAGAGGCTAGGGAGGCTGGTGGAACCCTCAGCCGAATATTGAGACTTCTCGGCATAAGGCAGAGGGAATTCAGGTTAACCAAGGGAGGAAGAGAGATCGCGGAGCGGCTCTTCGAAGCGTCAAAGGAGGGATAGAAAACATATCCAAATCCTCGAAACCCCTTAATTCATGAAGCCTCCAAGATTTCCCCGGCCTCTTCCTGGGAAGATTTTTAAAGTCTTAGCCGAGATAGATGGAATTCATATCCATAATTACCCTCTCAGCAGATGCCGTAAGGGAATAATGGACAGGGTTATTGTCCAAGTTTCAGGGGCTTCGCCGTCTTCCATAGGTGGTTAAAATAGATCTTCGCTATATTGGTCAATCCCTTATGGTCTGAGGCGATGGCGAGGCGTCCACCTGGGGTGGTGTCTAGTATCAGCAACGTCTCAGCCCCATCCGCTATGATGCCGCCGCCGAACATCTCATCTCTAATCCTAACCTCATCGAAGAAATGATGGATGTATTCTCCGAGCTTTGAGATAGCCTCCATCGTCGTCAATAGGAGCATTCTCACTCCCCTATTCCTCACCAGGCTGAGGGAGGTTGAGAGCGGCATCAGAAGTTTCTCATCAACCGCTGGGAGGGCGATCATCAGCTCTCTCCTCACCTCCTCCACCATCCTCTGGAGGCTGGAGAGGATGTTATCTAGGCCCCTGATGATCCAGACCTCAGGGCGCTCTCTCAGTCCTCTACCCTCATAGATGGGTTGAAGCTCCTCGAGGATGATGCTTCGATGCTCCTCGAAGCGCCTCTCCCGCCTAATCCGCTCAACCCTCAAGGCTTCCAGGGGAGATTTTGGGTAATATACCCTGGGCCTCCCACCACTCACCTCGATCCATCCTCTTCTCCTCAGGGACTCCAGAACCCCATAGACCCTGGAGTAAGGGATCGATGCCTTCTCGCTGAGTTCCAGGGCCGTTAAGCTTCCATGCTGTAGGAGGGTGACATAGGCTAAGGCCTCATACTCCGTGAAGCCCAAACCTCTAAGCGCTCTAAGGGATCTCTCACCCGCTATGGGTTTCAACCTCTCAACACTATTCCCCATTAGATTTTAAAGGGTTCTCACACCAAGTTGAGGAGGAGTTTTCGGATAACCTTAAAATAAATTCGTCGAGGAATCTTCAGCCGTATGAACTTCATCAAGGAGACGAAGAGCCTCTGCCCTGAATGCCTGAAGGTGCTGTCAGCCACCATCTATGAAGAGGGGGGGAAGGTCTACATAAGGAAGACATGCCCAGAACACGGCGAGTGGACGGACCTCTATTGGGGAGACTACGAGCAGTATATGAGGGTTTTAAAGTATGAGCATCTCGGCAGGAAGCTGGACAATCCAAGAACCGAGACGAAGCTCGGCTGCCCCTACGACTGCGGCCTCTGCCCAGAGCACAACTCCCATACGGTTCTAGGCATCATCGACGTCACAAACCGATGTAACCTCAGATGCCCCATCTGCTTCGCCCACGCTGGGGCGGCTGGATATCTCTACGAGCCGAGTTATGAGGAGATAGAGGATATGCTCAGAAGTCTTCGGGAGAACCGCCCGGTTCCCACTCCGGCCCTCCAATTCAGCGGCGGCGAACCAACGGTGAGGGAGGATCTCCCCGATCTAGTGAGACTTGCTAAGAGACTTGGCTTTAACCATGTTGAGGTAAACACGAATGGGATACTACTAGCTGAGAGCGTCGACTACTGCAAGGAGCTCCTCGATGCCGGCGTTGATACCTTCTACCTCCAATTTGACGGCGTCTCCCCGAAGCCCTATCTTGCGGCTAGGGGCTTCAATCTCTTTGAGATCAAGGTTAAGGCCCTTCAGAATCTGAGGGAGGCGGGATGCAGGAGCGTCGTCCTCGTGCCGACGCTAGTCGGAGGGGTAAATGACCAAGAGATCGGCGACATAATCCACTTCGCCATAGAGAACAGGGACATTGTCCGATGTGTAAACTTCCAGCCGGTTTCCATCACCGGAAGGATCAATCGCAGAGAGAGGGAGAAAATGAGGATAACCATCCCAGATTTGATGAGGTTAGCTGAGGAGCAGACGGAGGGCCTCATCAAGCGGGAAGATTGGTATCCCGTGCCGACAGTCGTTCCCTTCTCTAGGTTCGTAGGAAAGCTGAAGGATCGCCATTACGTCGACTTCAGCGCCCATCCCCACTGCGGGATGGCCACCTACCTCGTCGCCGGAGGGGATAAAGTTGAGCCGATCACCCGCCATCTGAACGTCGACGGTTTCCTAAAGGCCTTAGAGACGGCCTCAAGACTGGTGGATGAGGGACATAGCACGAGGGCGAAGATGACTATAGCCGCCGCGGCCATAAGGAATATCAGCTTCGGAATGCTCAGGAGATTTCTCCTCCCCATCATCTGGAAGGGAGACTACAGGAGCCTCGGAGACCTCCATCATAGACTCATAATGATTGGAGCGATGCACTTCATGGATCCCTATAACTTCGACCTAGAACGCGTGAACCGCTGCGTCATCCACTATGCCGTCCCAGATGGGCGCATCATACCCTTCTGCACCATGAATACGCTGCATAGGAAGGCCGTTGAGAAGAAGTTCGCTCAACCTCTCGACGAATCGAGGATCACGCCCCTATACGATGTGGAGTCACTGAGAAAGAAAATATTGAGGGAGATGAAGGCCTAAAGCATCACCGCCCCCCTATTGGCGGAGGAGACGAGGCGAGAGTATCTAGCTAAATAACCCCTCTTAACTCGAGCCTCGGGGGGAGTCCAACGTCGACGACGCCTCTCAAGTTCCTCCTCTGAGACCTCTAGATCAAGCCTTCGCTTCTCCACATCCAGCACTATTCGATCTCCATCCTCCACCAGGGCGATAGGCCCTCCCTCAGCGGCCTCGGGTGATATATGCCCGATGCAAGGCCCCCTCGTCGCCCCCGAGAAGCGCCCATCCGTGGCGAGAGCCACAGACCTATCAAGGCCAGAACCCACCAGCGCTGCGGTGGCCATCAACATCTCCCTCATCCCAGGCCCACCCTTCGGCCCCTCGTAACGGATGATGATGAAGTCTCCCTCCTCAATGCTACCCTCCTTAATCCCCTTAACAGCCTCCTCCTCACGGTTAAAGACCCTCGCCGAGCCCTCAAACCTCCACATCTCCCTGGGGAGAGCAGCGATCTTTATGACGCAGCCATCGGGAGCGAGGCTGCCGTGGAGGACGGCGATTCCTCCCTCCCTATGCACGGGGTCATCCCTCGGCCTTATCACCTCCCTATTCCACACCCTCGCCCGAGTCGTGATCTCGGAGACTCGCATACCTGAGACGGTCTGGCAGCTTCCGTCGATGAGGTCCCCTAGCTCCCTCATCACAGCGGGGATTCCACCGGCTAGGTGGAGATCCTTAATCTTATAGGGTCCCGCTGGTGCCATGTTGCAGAGATGCGGAGTCCTACGGCTTATCTCATCGAAGATATCCAAGCCTAGGTCTACGCCTAGCTCATGCGCTATAGCCGGTAGATGGAGCACCGTGTTCGTCGAGCCTCCCAGGGCCATATCTACAGCTATGGCGTTTCTAAAGGCCTCCTCCGTCATGATGTCGCTGGGCTTCACATCCTCCCTTAAGAGCTCCATGATCTGTCTTCCAGTCTCGACAGCAAGCCTGAAGCGCTCCGAGCTCATCGCTGGGGCCGTCGCCATATAGGGAAGGGCCATTCCCATGGCCTCTATCAGGCACTGCATCGAGTTGGCCGTGAACATACCTCCACAGGCCCCGGGGCCGCCGCAACAGATGTCCTCCAGATATTTAAACTCCTCCATGGTTATCTCGCCGCTTCTAATCAGACTCTCAGCCTCCAGGAGATTCTGAATCGTGATGGAGCATCCCTCAAATCTCCCCCACCTCGGGTATCCCGGCTCCATGGGGCCTCCCAGGCAGAAGATGGTGGGGATGTCAAGTCTAGCGGCGGCCATCATCATCCCGGGGTCTATCTTATCGCAGGTGGTGAGACAGATCATGGCGTCGAAGCCATGAGCCTCGATCATCACCTCAATCGAGTCGGCGATGAGCTCCCTGCTGGGCAGGGACATCCTCATTCCCTCATGCCCCATGGCTATACCATCACAGACGGCGATGGTGTTAAACTCCAGTGGCATCCCACCGGCCTCTAAGACCCCCCTCTTAACTATCTCCGCTAAGAGGTTGAGGTGGAAGTGACCTGGGACAATCTCATTCCAAGAGTTAACTATGGCGATGAGAGGTCTCTTCAGCTCCTCGTCGGTGAGGCCGACGCCCTTTAACAGCGATCTATGGATGCTCCTCCCGGGGCCGTCTAGGACCCTGCTGCTCCTCCATCTGGGGCCACTCATATTTCTTGAGGTGAGGATAAGGGTTTAAAACGATTTCCAGCCTCGCAATACATGACTGAGGCTGTCTGAGATGCCCCCTCCCACCTCTTTGTCTCAAAATTTTGAGACAAAAGGGGGTCTAAAGGAGAAGAGGCGTATAATGGAGGGCTTTAACAGCATGGGTGGAGGCCTCTACGAGGCCCTATATGGAGGAGAGCAAGAGGAGAAGTATGCAGCCTTCCTCCCCCATCTGGGGAGGCTGGAAGGCATAGCCCTAGACGACGGCTGTGGAACCGGCCTCCTCCTGGAGAGGCTTGGGATAGAGGTCGTCGGCCTCGACTTCTCAGCCTCCCTTATCTCAACGGCCCGACGGAAGAGACTGAAGGGGGGACATCTAATCCTGGGAGACGCTGAGAACCTCCCCTTCAGGAAGGGTGTCTATCGATGCATCTTCGCCATAACCCTCATCAACAACACACCAGATCCCATGAGAGCCCTGAAGGAGATGGTGAGGGTCTCCAGAGCTGAGGGGAGACTTGTCATAACGGCTCTGAAGAAGGCCTTCACCCGTGAGGACTTCCTACAACTCCTTAAAGACTCGGGTCTCACAACCCTGATCACGCCGGGAAACGAGGATTTGAGGGATTGGGTCGCCATAGCGGCTCCTGAAGGTAGCCGAAGAAAGCTTTAAAGGGGAAGTGAGGGGGTCATATATGGGGCCTCCCGTGCCGAGCTTAGAGCCAAGTAAGAAGCCCCTAAACGTCCTGATCAAGAGCGTGGGGAGTAACGTCGTCGTCTGCCTTAAGAGCAGAGACACCTACTGGGGTAGGATGATCAAGGCGGATGGCTACATGAACGTTCTACTAGAAGGAGCCAAGGAGTATAACAGCGAGGGAGTTGTCACAAACTATGGAAACGTCTTCATCAGAGGCAACAACATCCTCTACATCAGCATTGAGCCGACGAATCCACCGAAGCCGAAGGTGGAGTGACGTCACTTAACCCTATGAGGAGGAGGATACTTTGGGTAGGCAACCCTACTCGGTTTTAGGCCCAGCTTAACGGCCAGCTCAGCCATCTTCAGTGAAGCCTCAGCCCCATCGACGACGGGAACGCCAAGCTCCTCACGCAAACGCCTACCCAACCCCCAGAGAGCCAGGCAGCCAAGATAGAAGGAATCACCCTCTCCCCGCTCAATCCGCTCTTGGATCATACGCTTCAAAACCTCCACCGTCCTCTCCAAATCTCTACGCATCTCCAATACAGGTATTTCCGGGACTATGCAGCAGGGCTTCTCACCACACATCGACGCCAGAAGTCTCATCGCCTCCCCGGGGCCTATAACAGGTATATCCACCAGCTCCCGGGCGGCCTCTAAAGCTGGATCACCGCCACACCAGATGATGACCGCATCACATCCCTCCTCCTCAGCCTTCTTAACAAGCCTCAGAATCTGGGGGCCGACCTCCACCTCATCAACCCTAGACTCAATCGCCGGAGGCCCCTCACTAATCGAAACCATCTCCACTTCAGTCCCCGAATCAGCGATGCTCTTTAGATATCTCAACCGTTCCTCCATCGCCTCAGCTGTGAGACCGGTGATGGGGACGACAACCCTGATCCGCATATTGATAGATGGTCTCCAAACCCCTTTTATAGCTTGACGATGCCCCTGAGAGCGATGAGGCTAATAATAGCTGTGACGGGGGCGAGTGGAGTAATCTATGCTAAGAGGCTTCTCGAGGAGTTGAGGGCGAGGGATGTGGAGATACATCTAATAGTCAGCGAAGCGGGAAGAGTTGTGGTCGAGGAGGAGCTTGGAGGCGTCGAGGTTCTAAGGGAGCTCGCAGATAGGGTTTATGAACCCAATGATCTTAGGGCACCTCCCACCAGCGGTTCCTTCAAAGTCGATGGTATGGTCATCATCCCGGCGTCTATGAAAACCATTGCCGCCATCGCCGGGGGGTATGCTGACAGCCTCATAACAAGGGCTGCTGACGTCCAGATCAAGGAGGGGCGGAGACTTATCGTCGTCCCGAGGGAGACGCCTCTAAGTCCTATACACCTTAAGAATCTTCTTTGGCTAAGTCTCCTAGGCGTTAAGATCATCCCGGCCTCGCCAGCCTTCTATCATAAGCCCAACACCGTGATGGAACTGGTAGACTTCATAGTTGGGAAGATCCTAGAACAACTCGGCTTCAAACATCAACTTTATCGACCCTGGAGCCCTTAGGCCTCGAGATTCAGCTCCCTTCTAAGCTGCTCCATGTATTCAACCATGAATCTATGCCTCCCCTCAGCCAGCCTCCTCCCCTCATCGGTGTACATCAACTCCCTCAGTCTCAGCAGCTTCTCATGGAAATGATCTATAAAACCCTCCAAGGGTCTCCGATGTTCACCGCCGTAAGTTGCGGCTCTATAGATGCCTATAGCTCCCATCGCATCCAGCTTATCGGCGTCGGATAGAACCTTAGCCTCTAGGGTTCTGGGTTCTCTACCCCCGCTGAAGCTATGTGTAGCGATGGCTTCAACTATAGCATCGATCCTCTCCCGCTCTACTCCCCATTTTCCAAGTATCTCCCTAGCTCTCCTAGCTCCAGCCTCGGCGTGGTTCGCCTCACCTCGGCCTATGTCATGTAAGAGGGCTGCTGGGAGCAGTATCCCCAGGTCTGCGCCTACCTTTTGACCTATATGGAGGGCTAGCCTATAGACCCGTTCAGTATGCTCAAAGCCGTGGGTTCCACCTCTCGGCAGCATGCTCCTTACCTCCTCCCTAATACGCTCTATTAGCTCCTTCAGGTTCATCGCCGCACCACCTTGATCTCGGATTCCCGCCCCACGTTGATGTGGATGACTCCCTGGAACGATGTGATGAAACAGTTTCTCAACTCCACTAGGGAACCCTCCCTAACGCCCTCAAGTTGCCCTATGGATTCATTCCAGACGTTTAGGAGGGCCCTGCCAGTCTCATCTTCGACCTCTCCCTCAACGAGGAGATGCTCCAAACCCCTGCTCGTCCTCACCTTCCTAGGGCTCTTAAGGCTGACTATCTGGACTATCAGGCTCACACTCTCCATCCCAGGTCTCAGCTCCTTGATCCTCAAGCTTTCAAACCACCATTGGGAGAGGGGGTAAAAAGGGTGTCGACTCCCAACACTTAAACCCTACTGGCAGTTATCTCATACGTCGATGGAGACCTCTTACCGGTTGAGGTGCTCCAGATGCGGAGCTGAGGCTGAGCTCACACCTTGGAATAGATGTCTGCGATGTGGAGGGCTACTGGAATACGCCTTCGATCCCGACTATCTTAAAGAGGTGAAGCTTAAGGGGCCTATCACCTTCTGGAGGTATAGACCCTTACTCCCGAGGGTTGATAGGGCCATAAGCCTCGGTGAGGGTGGGACGCCGCTCCATAGGGCTGAGAGACTCGGTGAGGCCCTGGGGCTGAAGAATCTAATGCTTAAGGATGAGACTCGAAACCCGACAAATTCCTTTAAGGATAGGCCTGGAGCCCTCCTCGTCTCCGACGCCTATAGCAGGGGCTTCGACGCCATCATATGTGCAACAAATGGAAACCAGGGGGCCTCATTGGCCGCCTACTCAGCTAAGGTAGACATCGAATGTCATCTCCTCATCCCCAGAGATGTGGATATGGGTAAGCTGGCGCAGATGATCGCCTATGACGCCTACATAGAGGAACAGTGCAGTAGCATTGAGGAGGCGATTAGGCTGTCGGTGGAGATAGTGGAGAGACATGGATGGTACCAGGCGACCGCCGAGCTGAATCCCCTGACAATAGAGGCGCTGAAGACCATCTCCTATGAGCTTCAGGAGCAGGAAGCCGAGGCCGATGTGGTTGTAGCTGCGATGGGAAGCGGTGCCACCATCCATTCCCTCTGGAAGGGCTATGGAGAGATGAGGGCGATGGATTGGGTGGAGGATCCCCCTAGGTTAATCGGGGTTCAAGCTGAGGGCTGTCCACCCATCGCTAAAGCCTTCAGGCTAGGCCTTGAGAAGCCGATGGAGTTGGAGGAGGCTTTCACGGGCGCCACACCCATAAGGGTTGCCTCGCCAATCTATGGTGAACTCGCCCTCAAGGCGATCAGAGAGTCAGGTGGCCTAGCCGTCTCCATCAGTGATGAGGAGATGCTTGAGATGGAGAAGACCATCGCCCGCTTGGAGGGCGTCTTCGCGGAGCCAGCGAGCGCAGCCACTGTGGCCAGCATAAAGATCCTCCTCGACTCGGGGGAGATCGACGGCAATGACAGGGTTGTCTGCCTCATCGCTAGCAGCGGCCTGAAGACCGATGACATACTTAGAGGTCTGAGGATGAGGCGTCGACATCCCGGACTCACATCAAGGCTCACAACGAAGGAGAGAATACTGAGACTGATGGAGGAGGGGGAGACCTATGGATATGAGCTCTGGAAGAAGCTTGGCAGAGGTATGACCCTTGGGGCAGTCTATCAACACATCTCATATCTCGAGGAGAGGGGCCTCATCGCCTCGAGGCTTAAGGGTAAGAGGCGGTATCTCAGGTTGACGGAGAAGGGGCGTAAAGTTCTCAGGGCTCTGGAGGAGCTCCGAGATCTCCTCAGCTGAGAGCAGTAATATATGAGACAACCCTAGACCTCATGGATGGCATCGGCTGAAAGGGCTGCAACACTATTAACGCAGCTTGAACCCGAGGACCTCAGGGTTCTCACGGCGATAGAGCTGGGAATGTCCAGCCATCGATACGTCCCAGTGGAGGAGATCGAGAGGGTTTCAGGTCTGAATCCAAGGGAGCTGGAGTATAGGATTAGGAGACTCAATAACATGGGGCTCATATATGGGAGACAACAGCCGTACATCGGCTACATACTCAACTATGCAGGCTATGACGCCCTAGCCCTAAATGCCTTGGTGAGGGCCGATATACTCGAGGCCTTGGGAAAGCCTCTCGGCGTAGGTAAGGAGTCTGATGTCTATGAGGCTCTCACATCCAAGGGGGAGAGGGTGGCCGTCAAGTTCCATAGGCTAGGTCGAGTTAGCTTCAGAGACACCAGGCGGAAACGGGGGTACATCGGAGGCCGACGACATATCTCATGGCTCTACGAGTCAAGGCTCGCGGCGAAGAGGGAGTTCGAGGCCCTGGGCATAGTTTACGAGGTCGGCGTCTCAGTCCCCAGACCTATTCATAGGAATCGCCATGTCGTCGTCATGGGCTATATCGAGGGATTTCCCCTCGTCGACGTCGTCAGCCTCGATGACCCCGGGGGGCTTCTTGATGATATATTAAAGAATATTAAGCTGACCCTATCGGCGGGCATCATACACAATGACTTAAGTGAGTTTAATATCATCGTAAAACCTGATGGAGAGGTTCTCATCATCGATTGGCCCCAATACGTCACTATGGATCACCCAAATGCCGAGTTGCTCATCAGGAGAGATGTGGAGAACGTCCTAAAATACTTCAGGCGTAAGTGGAGAGTTCATAGGGATTTAGATGAGACTTTGAGGTGGCTTTTAGCTTAGGGTCTCCAACCCTCTAGGAGTAGAATATAGATCGAAGAGGCTGTGAGATCGGCCGTCGTCCCAGGGTTTAGGGTTCCCCCACCGCCCCTCAGCTTTAAATCCATCTCCTCCAGTAGGCGTCGCCCCTCCCTAGTTCTCACGCCCCCGGCTTCCAGAACTCCTTGAGCCATCTCACTCACCTCCATAGCCTTCTCCACTCCACATTTACGCCTGATGAGGCTGTCAGGCCTTTGAACCAAAAGGGTAAGATAGGTCTCGACTATGGCGTCATTCACGTTCAACTCCTCCAGGCTTCTCCTCAGCGTTGGATAGCCGACCTCGAAGGTGAGCTGGAAGCAGGTCACCCACTCATAGCAGATGGAGTCATACTCGGAGCAGAGCTTGAAGATGTCGAGGAGGCTCCAACCCTCCTCCAGGATTCTACATTTAGACTCCTCGTCGAGAACGCTCAGCTCCTCGGCTTCCCCAAGGGTTTCAGGCCCCATAGCCATCCCTATGGCTTCATAGACCGCCACCGCATCCTGAGGGGTCGTCCCACCTAGCACATCCCTTAAGGCTGATCTAAGTCTTTCAGCCTCCGCTTTACCCTCCTTTAGAACAGATCCCGCCGCCGCTGCGATGGGGGTGAAGAGGAGCAGGATGCCCAGGTTCACGTTTCCACCCCTCTGCCACTTCAAACTCTCCTCTACTGCCCCCCTGATAAGCCATCCCATCTCCAACTCGCCCCAGCCTCTCAGCCCCCTGGAGACCTCAAATCCACGCCTCGCCGCCTCCCTGAGATAGGGCTCCATGGCGACTCCGCCAGCGAGGAAATGCTCATATCGGGTTTCAGGCATGTCGTAGAGCCTATGGACATTTCCAGGCTTCGGATAAGCCGAGACCTCTAGAAGAGAGGCGAGAACTCCACATCTTGATATAAGGCTCCCTCCCTCCAACTCTGCTGGAATATGTCAACCACCTTTTATAACACTCCTCCCATAGGCTTAGAGGCTTGAAACCGATCGAGGGCTATTATCTCGAAACCCATGAGGGATTGCTCTTCGCAGTTAAGGGCCTTCACCATCCGAGGGACGGCGTCATCGCCTATCTACGCTACATACCTGATGACCATGGAGATCGAATCCGCGGGGGTAAACGGTATAGACGAGTCTACGACCTCGATGAGACCACCGAATATCTGGAGGAGCATCATCCCCAATACCTTAGGTGGATGAAGGAGAAGGGAATTAGAGTTCAATTCGTCCCTCACAGTCAAATAAGGCGAATCTACGATCCGAGGGAGAGGCTTAGAGAAGTCGTGAAGCATCCGGAGGAGAGAATTGAGAGCCTCGTTAAGCAATTCGCTGAAGCCCTTAGGGATGAGGGAATTCCGCTGAGAGACATTGGGCTGACCGGCTCCCTCCTCATAGGGCTGAGGATAGCTGAATCTGACATCGACCTTGTCATCTACGGGAGGCAGAGCGGCCTCAAAGCCTATGGAGCCCTCAGGCGGCTTAGGGAGAGAGGCCTTCTCTCGGAGCTTCCACCAGATGAGGCCTTGAAGGTTGCCGAGATGCGATGGGGTGGAACCGGCTTAGACCTCCATCGATTGGCCGAGTTAGAGAGGGCTAAGCTCCTACACGGACTGATTGGAGGCGTCCCTTATTACGTCAGACTCGTCCCAAACCCCCATGAGTTTGAGGCTCCTGATCCATCGAGGCCGATAGGTGAGGCGACTATTAGAGGCGTCGTAGTTGATGATGCCCTGAGCATCTACACTCCATGCCGCTATGGTGTTAAGGCTGAGGTTGAGGGGGAGAGGGTGGAGGAGCTGGTGAGTTATAGGGGTAGGTTCACGGAACAGGTTTGGAGAGGTGAGCAATTCGAGGCTAGGGGCATCCTGGAGGAGGTTCACTCATTGAAGGGTGTCTACCATAGGTTGATGATGAGGCGTAGAGGAGACTACTTGATTCCTCTCAGGATTCTGGAGGCCACTTAGCCCGCCTCTTCCAATCGGCGTAGCCCTCTAGGATGCTTCTCCAGTCGACGTATTCGTCGATCATCTCATGAATTAGCTGTATTTTCCTCTTCGACGTGGGTGAAGGTGTGATCCTGCCATCGAGATGTTCAAGCTTCATAACCGTCGTGTAAGTGTCGTAGGGAACCAAGAGTATGGGTATGCCCTTTTCCTCAGCCGCCGTCAGGACGGTGACGGATGGGTAGATATTTCCGGTGAGGATAATGACGCTGGGCATAGTCTCTAGAGCTGTGAGGATGAGGTCCGTTCGGTCGCCGCCGGTGATGAAGGCGCAGCCCACGCTCCGCCTCAGCCAGGTCAATGCCGACTCGGGTGTCATGGCTCCTACGAGGTAGCCATCCACCAATCTATCCATCCGATCCTTACCGGCTAGAACTTCCGCCTCTAGGATGTCCCTCAGTTCCTCAACGGTGTTCATCGTCAGCTCCCTCTTATCGGGGACAACACCCAAAACCTCTACGCCGCATCGCCTCAATATCGGCGAGACGATGCCTCGCATCCTCTCCAGCTGCTGTAGTGGAACGAAGTTGAGAATAGCTCCTAGGAGCTCCACACCTCGGAACTGGAAGAATTCCTTGTAGAGGATGATCCTCTCCGCCACCTCGTCCTCGACGCCTCTGACGGCGAAGATGATCTTAGCCTTAAACTTCTCAGCAAGACTCGGGACATCGAGGCCGCAGCAGATGAGGAGCTCTGGATCAGGAGGAGACTCGATGAGAAGGATGTCCTTATCGTCGCTGATCTCCTCATAAGCCCTTGATATACGCTGTCTCAGCTCCTCACAGCTATCCATCTCGTTTAGATATCTCCTGCCAAGGGTGACGGGTGTTATAACCTCACGGGGCTCCCTCAGGCCGAGTATCTCCCTCATCAGGTGGACATCCGGGTCTATAGGCTCCCCTTCAACCTCCTTTAGGCCGATGCCTATGGGCTTGAAATATCCAACCCTAAAACCCAGCTCGCTGAACTTCTGCATCAATCCCAGGCAGAGGGCTGTCTTACCGCTGAACCTCGTCCCGGTGATATAGATCGAGTAAATCAATCTAATCAACTCCCAGGGTGATCTTCACATCCACAGCTATACAACCTCCACCCTCCTCATAAACCATGAGGGGGTTGATATCCATCTCCAAGATCTCGGGGAAATCCACCGAGAGTTGTCCAACCCTCAGGATCGCCTCCACCAGAGCCTTCAAATCCGAAGGCCTCTCACCTCTGATCCCCCTCAAAAGCGTGTAGGCCTTCGTCTCCCTAACCATCTCCTCAGCCTCCCTTCTAGAGAGGGGTGCAAGGGCGAAGGAGACATCTCTAAGAAAGTTGACGTAGATGCCGCCCAAGCCGAACATTAGAAGGGGGCCAAACTGGACGTCTCTGCTCATCCCTATGATCATCTCACGGCCCTGTGGAACCATCTTGGAGACGAGTACTCCATATAGCCTAGCCTGAGGCATATGCCTTGAAACCCTCGCCATGATCCCCCTATAAGCCAGGCGAACCTCCTCAGCTGAGGAGAGGTTAAGGACGACGCCGCCGATATCGGTCTTATGAAGTATATCGGGCGACACTATTTTAAGAACAATAGGATATCCCAACTCCTCCGCATAGTTGACGGCCTCAGACTCGGAGGTGGCCACCTTCATCTCGGGGGTGTCAACGCCATAGGCCCTCACTATCTCAGATGTCTCATGGGGTAGTAAGACGACTCGTCCATCTCTCCTGACTTTCCTCAATATCTCCCTCACCCTATCCGCATCTACGTCTCCGAAGTGGATGGGCTCATCCAGCGGCCTCTTCAGATATCTGGCATACCTGTAGAGGGCCGACAGGGTTTTCACAGCCTTCTCGGGGAAGTCGAAGCAGGGGATACCGATCTTTTTCAAATATCTCGATGCCTCCTCCACCTCGCCGCCGCCCATGAACACAGTCAATATAGGTTTCTCCGGGAATCGCCTCTTCACCTCCGCAATTACCCTGGCTGTGGCTAGGCTCTCCGTCATCGCCTGAGGCGTCAATATGACGGCGGCCGCATAAACCCGATGATCAGCCATCACCCTCTCAAGGGCGCATCTATATCTCTCCGCCCTCGCATCACCTAGTACATCTATCGGATTTCCCGTCGCCGCCTCAGGTGGGAGAACCTCCCTCAGCGCCCTATACGTCTCAGGGCTGAGCTTGGCCAGTTTGACGCCGTAACGCTCACAGAGATCCGTGAAGACTATTCCGGGTCCACCGGCGTTGGTTACGATGGCCACTCCCTCCCCCCTAGGCAGGGGCTGCTCGGTAAAGGCTACAGCGTAGTTGAAAAGCTCCTCGACACCCTCCGTGGATAGAACTCCGCTCTTCCAGAAGGCGGCCTTATAGGCGGTGTAGCTTCCGACGAGAGCTCCGGTGTGGCTTCCAGCGGCCCGCGATCCAGCCTTAGAGACTCCCCCCTTCAAGACGATGACCGGCTTCCTCCTAGTCACCTTTCTCGCGATCTCTATGAAGCGGCCACCCTGCTCTATAGATTCAACGTACAGGATGATGGCCCTGACATCCTCATCTACGCCGAGTGCCTCCAGAAAATCCACCTCATTTAGGTCAGCCTTATTCCCAAGACTTATGAAGTGGGAGAAGCCGATGCCTTCACCCATCGCCCAGTCCAAGGCCGCCGTTCCGAGGGCTCCGCTCTGAGAGATGAAGGCTATGCTCCCCCTCCTAGGCATCGCCGGTGCGAAGCTGAGATTCAAGGGCGTATAGGTGTCTATAACCCCGAGGCAGTTGGGACCCTGAATCCTCATCTTATAACGCCTGGCGATCTCAAGGAGCCTTCTCTCCCGCTCGGCGCCCTCTCTCCCAATCTCACGGAAGCCGGCTGAGATAACGATGAGGGCTTTAACCCCCTTCCTGCCGCACTCCTCAGCAACCTGTAGGACTATAGGCGCCGGAACGGCTATGACGGCGAGCTCGATCTCCCCGGGCACTTTCAGCACGGAGGGGTAGCACTTGACGCCTAGAATCTCATCGGCGTGTGGATTTATAGGATAGACATCGCCTTTAAAGCCGCATTCTATGAGATTCTTCAACAGTGTATGACCAACCTTCCTGGGAGTCCTAGAGGCGCCTATTATCGCGACGGATTCGGGCTTGAAGATCGCCTTTATGTCATGATCCTGAGGGCTCAACAGTCATCTGAGAAAACTCTCAACGTCTATTAGAGCATTTCTGGAACTAGGCCTCGCCCTTGTTTAGTTAAAAAGGGATATTAGTGAATTTGTGGAAGAAACTGGGATCAATGTCTCTTGAGGATATACGTCAATTCCTCGGGAATCGGAATATCGTCTCTATAATGGTCACGCAGACCCTAACCATGTTTATAGCATGGCTCTGGTGGCCGTATCGCAGTCTCTATATACTGGCGCTGGGGGCCAGCAAGGAGGTGCTTGGGGCTTTATTGATGATAGAGATGGTGGGAGGTATGATTTTCCAACTTCCAGGTGGAATTCTGGCGGATAGATGGGGTAGAAAAAGGGTGATGCTTCTCAGCGCCATCATCGGCCTTGGCTCACCCCTCATATATCTCTTCGCGATGAACTGGGTACACATAGCTCCCGCCCTCCTGTTAGCCTCCACAAGCGCTCTGAGTAGACCGGCTTACAACGCCTTAATCGCGGAGAGCCTTCCCCCCGAGAAACGGGGATCCGGTTTCGCAGCCATAAGCTTCGTACAGAAGATTCCTCAGATATTCACAGGCGTTATTGGGGGCTACATCATCGACCGCTATGGAGTTTTGAGCGGTGTGAGAATGATCCTTACAGCATCATTCTTCGCGTCTCTGACGGGCGTTTTGATTTATTGGAGGGGACTTGAAGAAACCTTGATTTCGCACACCTCGGGGAAGATTAAAAATAGAGGCTTCTCCCTCCGAGGCGTCAGCCAGATACCCCGAGACGTATTGTTATTGACGATCGTGGCGAGTCTCAGCGCCTTCGGCGTTAGAATGATCTTCGACTTCTCGGTGGTTTACGCAGTGGAGGTGATAGGATTATCCAAGATGGAGTATGGGCTGATCGGCACGATGGTGAGTTTCATAAACCTGTTTCTAACCCTACCTGGAGGAATTCTCGCGGAAGTTTGGTAAAAAGATCGTCGTGATCCTTTCACGGCTCTTATACTCCCTCTCGATAATAGGTTTTCCTCTTTCATCGAGTTTCTGGCATCTAGCCGCCTTTAGGGTTGTGGGTAGCATCGGGATCGGGTTTGGAGGCACATTTATGCGGGTGAGGGGTGGCCCAGTGTGGGAGGCGATGGTGGCTGAGGCCTGTCCACGGGAGCAACGAGGCAGGTTGATGGGGCTGATGGGGACGATAATCAGCCTGATAAATGTCCCCGCCCCCTTCGTTGGAGGATATCTCTATGAAAATGTCTCCCCGGAGATGCCCTTCATCACCAGTTTCCTGATGAATACCCTTGGCACGGTGTTGATCGCGGTCTTCATCAAGCAAAGGGGGAGAGAAAGATCGTAATCGTCCAGAGCGTTTTTCATCGCCTTCGATAGTAAAGTTGTTAAAAGGATTGTGAGGGTGTTATGTGATGCGACATGTCGTCGAGGCCTAAGGCCTTCGGAAACCTCATGGCTGAGGTCATAAGGAAGAAGCTCTGCGTCGGCTGCGGGGGATGCTCAGCCGTCTGCCCTTTAAACTCCATAGAGATGGCGGGCTCCACCCCGAGGCTCATAAGCCTCTGCATCGCCTGTGGCATGTGCTACAACAACTGTCCGAGAACCAGCTTCGACAAGGAGACCCTTGAGGAGCGAGCCTTCGGATGGACCGGTGGGGCATCGGAGGTAGGATTCTATAAAGGCCTTTACGCCGTGAGGGCTCTGGATGAGCGGATCCTTGAACGCTGCCAGGATGGCGGAGCCGTGACGGCTCTCCTCGCCCATAAACTCTCGGAGGGATGCGTCTCAGTGGTGGCGGGACTGAAGCCTGAAAGTGTTTGGGAGCCTCAACCCATCGTCGTCTCAAGCCTCGACGAGCTCCTAGAGGCCGCCGGAACGAAGTATACGTCGAGTCCAACCCTAGTAGGCGTGGCCTCGGCTGTGAAGGAGTATATGGCTGAACATGTGGCTGTTGTCGGAACCCCCTGCCAAGTGACTGCTCTCAGGCGTATACAACTCGGAGATCACTCGGAGGTGAAGTTCTCTAAGGCCTTGGATCTCATCATAGGCCTCTTCTGCATGGAGACCTTCGACTATGGAAAATTGATGGAATTCCTCAGGGCTAAGGGCGTCGAGCCTAAAGACATCCATAAGTTTGATATCAAGCGTGGCCGCTTCCTCGCCTACGACGCCGATGGAGAAACGTTGCTGAGGGTTAAGTTGAAGGAGCTGGAGGCGTTGGTGAGGGAATGCTGCCATCACTGCGATGATTTCACCTCAGAGCTGGCTGACATCTCCGTCGGAAACGTCGGCTCACCTGATGGATGGTCCACGGTCATTGTCAGAAGCGATAGAGGCGAGAAGGCGCTGAGGGGTGCGGAGAAAGAGGGGTTGATCGAGGTTAAGCCCCTCGCCGAGATGGAGCCGGGGTTGGAGGCGGTGGTGAAGCTCGCCAGGTTTAAGAGAGAGAGGGCGAAGGCTTAGAGGGCTTCTCCAGGAGCCTCCGCTTGCTCAGCAGCGATCCATCCCTGTGATGCGGCCTCCTCAGAACGGAGTCTCCATACTTCTCTATCTCCCTCGCCTCATCCGCCAGCATGGCAGCCCAGCGCATAAGCTCATGGGCCGCAGCACAAAGCGCCGTGTAGACCTTCCAATCCTTCTCCTTGAAGCAGGCCTCCGTCGTGAGATTCGACACCCTCTTCGCCATCTCATAGGCCGCAGCAGCCTTTGCAGCGGCGTAGGGGTTTGAGAAGCCCGCCGCCTCTATGGCCATAGACCTCGTCACCCTGATCAACGGCAGCTCCGGTTTCTCCCCCTTCTTCAGCTGCTCTATGATGCGGTCAATGGCTTCATAGACGATGTTGTAGACACCCGTCACGGCTAGAACCTTTATCGCGTCGGCGTTGAAGATGGCCATCTCTATGGGGTCGAGGAACTCCCTTCGGGCGCCTATCATGGAGTCAGCCTCTATGATTATGCCTCCCATCCCCCTCTCAGCCAGATCATCCAGCAGCTTCTTCGGCCCATCGGTTATAACAACCACCGGTATTCCAGCCTCCGCGATGACCTCCCTCGCCTTCTTCGGCCCAGGGGTTGCGGCGTTGGGGCTGACGACGAAGACGATGTCGGGCTTCATCTCCACCATCGCCTTGGCCACCTCCTCAGCCTGCCCTGGACTCATGTTGGCTCCGGAGGCGACGACTCTAACCTCCATGTCTTCCCGCTCAGCCCTCTCATCGAGGAGGAGCTCCACCATCGGCGAGGTGGCGATGTTCCCAAGCTTTAGGAAACCGAGCCTCGCCATAGGTATCACTCCAATCGAAGCCTACCCCACCCTATTTAAGACCTTCCAGGAGTCGTAGAATCACTATGGGGTGATGCTCAACGCTCCTCAGCATCCTCCATGTGACGCCTGTCAGCTCGACGCCCAGCCTCCTCGCCATCTCCCAGACTGTTCTGCCAGCTCCATATCCCCTCACCCTGTCGGCTACCTCGGCCAGCGTCAGGGCGAGGTCTGGGTTCCCTATGCCTATGGAGGCGACGGGTGTGGCTCTGGCCTTCAGCCTGAGCATGCGGCCGAGGAGGAAGGTGAGGAATCCGCCGAGGTGTACGAGGCCGCGCGTCTCAACCCTTCGTGGGGCGAGGTGGAGGTTTCTCCAACTGAAGGATTTGTCGCTGTCGACGATGAGCACTGAGACCCGTTTACTGGTCTCCTCTTCGATGGCTGAGGCTATGCGCCCCGCCTCCCTCGACGCCTCTGGGAGGGGGAGGGCTACATAGGAGTAGGGGAGATTGCTGGCGTCTATACCCCCCTCGGAGTAGTGCCTCAGGGCCTGTAGGAGGCCCACATATCTTAGGGCCACCTCCTTATGCCTAGCCCCCAAATCCAGAGGGTAATGCCTAAGACTTTTCAGGGTTCTGACTCTAAGCCTGGCCCATCGACCGAGGGGGCCTCCCCATAGACGTCTAACCCAGAATCTGACGATGAGCCTGGCCAAGAGGCCTGGCCTAAACCCCGCCTCATCGATGATGAGTCCCTTAGCCGTTGAGATTGCCTTCTCAGAGATGGCGATAATATCGCCGTCTCTCACTAACCCCCTGACGGCCTCGACGATCTCAGCGACATAATCGGTTCCAGGAGTCCAGTAGCCTGTTCTAACCCTGATGACCTTGATCCTCGGCTCCAAGCCCTTAGAAGCCATATCGCTCCTTCAGATATTCATTAAGACCCCTCACCGCCTCCACGGCTGGGGAGTTCTCATCGTGGTCGAGGGGGGCGACGCCGAGGAGCTCGGCCTCCTCTATCGAGGCGTCGTAGGGTATGTAGGCCGCTATGGAGATGTCTCCCACCTCCCTCTCGATGAGCCTCCGGCTTCGTTCACCCCTCAGCTTATTCGCCACGGCTAGGACCTCCGGTATCTCTATATCCCTGGCCAGCTTCACGATGCGTCTGAGGGTCTCTATGGATTTCAGCGTCGGCTCGACGACGACGAGCATGGAATCAACCCGCTTAGCTGTGCCTCGGCCTAGATGCTCTAGGCCGGCGACCATATCCATGACGACGACCTCCCCCCTGGAGAGGAGGAGATGCTGCATCAAAACTCTTAGAAGGGCGTTGGCTGGACACATACAGCCT
>Ga0190363_1000637_pt1 | contig 20796 bp, 25 predicted proteins | sample 48721867_MG_FD_161272 | JGI IMG/M metagenome (GOLD analysis project Ga0190363, IMG submission 161272) | Hydrothermal vent microbial mat bacterial communities from Southern Trench, Guaymas Basin, Mexico - 4872-18-6-7_MG | ecosystem: Environmental > Aquatic > Marine > Hydrothermal vents >... | reverse complement strand
TACTCTACTTGGAAGAACTCGGGAAGCCAGTTGACAGTTTCATCAGCTACCTCCTCTACATCAACAACATAGATATCTCCACCTTTATCGATGTACACGCCTTGAATTCCGTGAAGTATAGCTGAAAATGCATGAGTGAACGTAATCTTAGTAATCTTTGAGAGCTTCTCGGCAGCAACCTTAAGTTTACTCCAGGAATCAGCTCCTTCTAATGCCACAACAAAGTCATCTGGAATATCTCCACTCTTACAATGGAATATTATCCATATATTCTCGGAGACCTTGAAGCCTACAATAGTTGTATCCCTATAACCTTCAACTTCAACAATTCTTTTACGTACAAGTTCTTCTACAAATTCCTTTAAAGGGAAACTACGTGTTGGAGGTCCTTCCAATAAACCTATAACTTTTAGCCCCTTGAGAGAGCTGAGAGCATTAACGATATCCTTGAATTCTATTCTTACTTGATTAGACATACTCAGACCTCATATATTTAAAACGTCGTTAAAGATAAAAATGGTTACTCTGGTGTATATGTTGTTAATTCAGATTCATTAACATATACCGCTATTTCAAAAAACTTGCCAATATTACTGGTATATATCTTGGGCATAAGAACCTCAAGAACCTGGAATAACCCTGCCTTGTCAGTCATATAAACATTTATTCTAACTGGTCTAGCTTCTCCCTTCTCTATATCGACCCTTTTTACGCTTAAAGCTGATACAGAGTGCATATCAATCTTACCAAGCCTATAAGGTACACGTGCTCTACCCTCAGCCATATCGGTACCATCAGCTATCTTGACTACTCCTGCTTCAACAGTTAGACATCTAACATTGTAGTCTGTAGAGTATATGACATGCAATATTTCTTGCCTAATACTATACATTCTATGCCTACTATCTATAAGTTCGGGTAAGATTCTATTAAGTATATCTTTAGCTAACACATACCCATGAAGCTCGTGTTCATCTCTATGTATAGAGTTGCCTATATCATGTAGATAGGCAGCTAGTAGAACAATAAGCATGGATTCCTCAATACTAGTTACAATATTATCCCTAATAGTTGTTGGTTGAACACCGCCCTTAACAAGTAAGTCGAATATTTCGAGTGCTGAGCCAGCAACAATTCTAGCATGTACTGGGCCATGATCATTATATCTAAGTCTTGTAACAGCCATAACATTACTCATACGTAGTAATTGTTGGACTTCTATGTCCTCTTCAAGCATATTCCATGCTCTTCTTAACAAACTATATCTGTCGAGATACTTATTTACTAGATGAGGTGAGACAGTAACCATATCAACATATCCCAGCAAATAAGAGTGCATAAGTAAGTATTAAGGTGTAATCATAGGCTCCTCATAATAGTAGAGCTTCATTTCAAGTTCCTTCTCTAAATCTACACCTTTATTACGTTTATATGCCTCAACCCACTTCTTGTAAAAACCTTCATCAATACCTTTAAGTAAGTTTAAAACCCATCTAGCTATTTCAGATGTACTTACTTCACCACCACGTTCAATAATTCTACATTCTACTAGTCTTGCAACCATTCTAGCATAATCCAATGGTATACCAACTTTAAGTAAGCTTACCACTAGTTTCTCATATATGAATTCCTCTTTGCTTCCATTTCTTTTAACTACAATGAGCTTAGATATCATTTACATACGCCTCAACATTAAGACCAGTATATTAACCTAAGAATATATGCTTTTCTCAAAATATCTTCACATAGCATAACTATTAGTAATTAAAAGGTTACGTAGAAGTTAGCTAATAGATTACATTATAAAGGAAGTCAAGTCCCTTTATACATGGACTCTTCTAGTCTTAGACGGGCTATTTCTTCAGCTTCCTTAAGTATTTTTTCTGCTTCACCATTAACTATGGTATCTAAGGAACCGGAAGTGTTATTTACTTGTACATTAAGTTCTACTACCACTGACTCTAACTTCTCTTCTACTTCGCTTAAAGCTATAGATACTTCAGGTATTATACCGCCAATACTCTTCTTCAATTCTCTTACAACCTTCTTGAGTTCAGATACATAACCGATAGCAACACCTGTTGTTGCAATAGTTTCAGCCCTAATAGCAACTCTTTCCAATGCTACTTGTATTTTAGTTAGCTCCTCAATCATTCTATCTATTTGAAGTACTTCACGACTATAAAACGCAGCAACATCTTTGTAACCTTGCGACAGATAATTTGTTACTAATTTAAATAGCTTCTCTCTTCGAATCTTAAGCTTATGGACCATATTCTCTATCCTTAATGCTGCTGTTCGTGCACTGCTAGCAGTGGACAGTAACATACGACGTACATCATCTTTCTTTCTACGTTTCCTCGCAAACAATATCATTAGTTAAGCCACCGTAAAATTTACTTAAACTATGAGAGGGTTTAAGTCCTCTAGGGCATATAAGATTAGAATAAGTAATATGTCCACAAAATGTTTTTGAATTAACGAAATATTTTTATTTAAACATAACATAGTATCTATTAGTAATAACATAATGGGGATAAGGTTTGTCAATCTTTGAAAGAAAAGTACGATTACCCACAGGTAAAGAGATAGGAATTCACGATATCTTAACATTTTGTTATGGTCTAAGCGAAACAGACATAGAAGTACTACGTCAAGTCGCTGAGTATGGCGAAGAAGGTACAACAGTTGATAACCTTGTAAAGTCATTGAAGCTTAGTCGTGCATCTATAAGTAGGAGCTTAACCAAGCTAGTAGATTTAGGCTTTGTTATACGTAGGAAGCTCCCTCCCAGCGGCGCTGGTAGGCCTAAATATGTATATGTTGCAATAGCACCTAAAGAGCTTGCCGAGAGAATACAGAAAGACATACAGCAATGTACTCAAAGCGCTATGGATTTAATAGAAGAATTCGCTGCGATGCTGACATCTAGAATAAAGACTGGAAAGGAGGGCTCAGGAGGCGAAGCTTCGTCATAGCCTTAAGCTAAGGCTCCGACACTGGCGGTAACATCATTACCCAATCCTCCTCTTTCTTATAACTCTAGAATACTCATATAAACTGCTAACAGCCTTAGCGCACCCTCTATGCGTCATGGTTACAGGTACTTTTCTCTCACGCAGATATTTTACTGCACTAGAGATGTTGAATCCGGCAAAGAATGTTACTAACGGCTTATCACGGTTATGTTCATCCCAAACTTTAACTATAGCCTCTGCCACCTTAACAGCATCTATCATGGGGGGAGGATTGTGTATAACTATAACGCCTCCTATCTCGTTGCTACTCAATAGTATATCTAGTATCTCAGCATATTTCTCAGGAGTACCTTCAGCCAACATATCTATAGGATTAGATAACGATGCGTGAGGCGGTAATAACTTACTTATGGTTTCCTTAAGCTTGGATGGAAGCTCTGGTACTTTTATGCCCATAGCTTCTAGATGATCAGCTATTGTAACACCATGACCGCCGCTATTGGTTAATATGACTGGCATGCCATTAGGTAATGATTTATTCCATGACAGTACTTCAGCTACATCAACCATGATGTCCAGGTCATCTACGATTATAAAACCTGCTTGTTTGAAAGCCGCCATATATACATGATATGATCCTGCTAAGCTACCTGTGTGAGATAATGCTGCTCTAGCACCAGCGCTACTCCAGCCAGCCTTATGGACTATTACTGGCTTATACGATGTGATTTTGGACCCTATTTTTAATAACTTTGAACCTTGGCCTTCACGTAATCCCTCGATGTATAACGCTATTACTTTTGTTTCATCATGCTCTAGTAATATGCTCATTAACTCTTCTTCCCCTACATCAACACGGTTACCTAGACTAGCATAGAAGCTTACACCAACACCACGCCGTGATAGTATTTCAGCTAAAGCGGTAAGATACGCACCACTTTGACCAAGTAATGCTACACTTCCAGGACTAAATACCTCTTCAAAGCTAGCGTGGAGTCCTATACCAGGTATACTTATGCCAGCACAATTAGGTCCTATAATCCTTACACCTCCTCTTCTTGCACGACGTAGTATTTCCTCTTCCAAATCCTTCCTACCAGCCTCTGAGAAACCAGCTGATAACACTACTATTGCGTTTACTCCTTTATCAACTGCATCATCAACAACACTAGGTACAGCTTCTGCTGGAACAGCTACAACAACTAAATCGACCTTACCTGGTATATCTCGAAGTGAAGGATAAGTCTTTAACCCTAGAATTTCATTATATCTCGGATTAACAGGATATATCTTACCCTTAAATCCAGCACGTAGTAAATTCTCGACTACCAACCTACCAATCTTCCCTTCCTTAGGCGTAGCACCTACTACTGCAATGCTCTCTGTCTTTAGAATAGACGATAGCATTGACATAGACTACCCCGTGATACGATAAGAATACTATTAGGATAAAACTATTTTGCGGTCATCCTTAATTATTCAAATCAAGGTATTAAATTATGCGTGTAGGTGTTCTAGGATTAGGCAACATGGGTACAGCTATAGCGTTAAGACTAGTTGAAAAAGGATTCAAGGTCCGTGTATGGAACCGTACTAAAAGTAAGGCAGAGAAAATAGCCCAAGAACATAACCTAGCAGTTGAAGAAACCCCTAAAAAACTAGTAGAGAACACATACACTACTATAGTAATGATATCCGATGATAAAGCATTCAGAGAAGTCTTTTACGATAACAATGGGATACTACAAGGAATAAGACCTAACTACATACTGATAAACTCTTCAACTACTACGCCTATGCTTAGCATTGAATTAGCTTCAGTTTTACGTAAACATAAGGCCTTCTTAATTGAAGCCCCAGTACTCGGAGGACCTAAGGTAGCCCGAAAAGGAGAACTTATAATAATGGTTAGTGGACCTCAAGAACAAGTTGAAAATATAAAAGAGGTACTTTCTGCCTTAGGAGAAATAGTGTATGTATCTAATCATATAGGAGATGCAATGGTCCTAAAGCTAGCATTCAATGCTCTACTAATATCAAATCTACAATTACTATCAGAGACGCTAGGTTTAGTTGAAGCATGGAATATTGATACTATCAAAATTAAAGAAATACTAAGTAAAACAATATTCAAACCAATAATAGAGAAATACTATTCAAGGCTATTAGCTGAAAGCTATCCTGTAAGCTTTAGGCTAGCATTAGCGGTTAAAGACCTGGAGTACGCCAGAAAGACAGCTGAGGAAAAGAACCAACCAGTACCATTGATATCAACTGCTGCGACAATATTTAGACTAGCCGCAAATCACGGCTATGGAGAAGAAGATTATAGTAGGATATCCCTATTCATTAGGAGGCACAAAAAGTGATCAACAATAAGAAGGTATTTACCATAGGTCACAGTAATAGGAATATGAATGAATTCATAGAAATACTATTAAAATACAAGATAAAAACCTTAGTAGATGTACGTAGATTCCCTAAATCAACACGTTATCCCCACTTTAATAAAGAGGTATTAGAACAAGCTCTTCAGAAGATAGGTATCAAATACATATGGATGGGTGAAAACTTAGGAGGCTATTGTAACGACGGCTATGAAGAGTACATGAAAACCGAAAAGTACTTAGGAGGAGTAAACAAACTTATCGAAATAATAGGTAATTCTCCTGGCCCTATTGCGATAATGTGTAGTGAAAGATTGTGGTTTAAATGTCATAGAAAATTCATAGCTGATACTCTCGTAGAAAAAGGTTACGAAGTAATACATATAATAGATAAGGATAAGATACAAATACATAAACCTAGAAAAAATAGTAAACTTCTGGAAAAGCTGTGATGAACCCAGCGGGGACTTACACTTAATGAGTATAAATGTGGATGAAGAAAACGTCCACCGACTGAGCCCCTATAGAATAGATATTTTCACAATATGTCCTTCTACCTCAATTACGTCGATTATATTGGGTTTACAAGTATTAAACCCTTTATCTAATAATGAGTCATAAACAGTACTGCTTGTAACAACAACTAAGTCTCCCTTACATAGATATCCTATACTATAATACCTCCTTTTGTCTCCGCTAAAATGCTCCCAATCTTCGATAATATATACATTACTTGTTGAATTGTTAATGAATAGTATTAATGAGTTAATCGATGTTCTTACAGCTTTTTTCCTAAGTAATACATTGATAGTATTCCTTATGGCTTCGACTATATTACCGTGTTTAACATATTCTCTAATCAGTAACTTGAAGTACATGTATGTATCAGATACCTTATCTAAATCTCCTTTGTATCCTATTTCTTCAGCTACGACATATTTATCTATACCACCATTGTGAGCTAGAGCCAGTATTGAATCATCTATATTACTAATGAATGGGTGAGCATATAGTAATCCTAAAGGTTCGCTCTTACTAGCTTTCCTTACATGAATTATACCTTTACATGGACATCTAAGTGAACGTATAAGTCTTTCAAGAATTCTAATTTGAGAGTAAAGTGGTTCACCCGACTTATAATATAGTACCCCGCCTAATCCTTGATCGTATATACTAAGCCCCCAGCCATCACTATGTCCTCCTACAACTTTACCAGGTAATAACGGATCATAACGAGAAACGCTAACTAGTGGACCAAGAATTTCATGTAACCCATCAATATTCCTTGACAATTTAAAGCCTATTAGTCTACACAAGACTAAATATCCCTACCCCAAAAATAACATAATTCTGGAATAAATATTATTGTAGAGTACACACAAATGAAACAGGTCTAAGTACTATGGAAGTATATGTTGGTACAAGTGGCTGGATGTATGACTGGAACCCTGATGGTTTTGAATGGTTTATAAAGTATAGTGAGCTAAATGCTGTGGAACTTAATGCAAGTTTCTATCGATTTCCTTATCCTAATCAAGTTATTAGCTGGGCTAGAAAGACTAAGCATAAACCATTAAGGTGGAGCATTAAAGTTAATAGACTAATAACCCATGTATATTTATTCAATGAGAAAGCCATGAAAACATGGAGTAGATTTTATGAATTATTTAAAGTACTAGATATATATGTAGACTTCTACTTATTTCAACTACCCCCAAGAATAAAACCTACAGCCAAAATGATAGAACGAATAGAACGGTTCATAGAATATACTAACTTAAGAGAGCGATTCGCACTAGAATGGAGAAATAAAGAGTGGTTCCAAAATAAATGGGTTGAATGGGCTACAAAATTAGGTATAACAGTGGTATCAGTTGACTCACCCGAAGTAATATTTTATGCTAAGAGTAGTAATTATGTGTATGTTAGAATGCATGGTAGAAGTTTTTGGTATGCACATTACTATACTGATGAAGAATTAAATGAAGTAGCTGAACGTATAATAGAGCTAGATGGCAAAGCTGTCTATGTGTTCTTCAATAATAACCACGATATGCTTGAGAACGCTAGACGTATGAAGAAAATACTTGAAGAAAAGATCAAAATTACATAACCGTTGGAGGAGCTTGTTTCTGGACTTCTGCACCCTTTATACGTGGAAATCGTTTCCATAGGCTAGCATTTACTACTAGAAAGCAGTTAACAAGCCTAGTTATTTCATCTAATACCAAGCTTTTAGTTACTTCATCTTTCATCAAAATTCTTGTAACGATTATTGCTTGCGGAGTAGCCATGTTTGGCTGTACACCTATACGACAAACAGGGCATATTTTAGTTAGATCTATTAGTAGAGTTGACATGAATTTTATTCTTTCATCAATCGATAGCCGTACGAGCTCTTCTTGATGAGGTTTTGAGAAAGATACACCCATTAAGAGAACTATTTGTGAAGGAAAGCTCTTAGGCTGGAATATCTTAACGTTAACTTCTGTTGGAGGTGGTGTAAATATATTATATCCCCAAGAAACTTCAAGACCAGGTGCTTTCTCGAGCTTAGCTATACGGAATCCCTCCTCTATAAGCCAGCTAGTAATCTTTTTTTCAACATCATCTTCCTTCTTACCTAAAACCATTACTCATTCATCCTCCACAACACGTCTTCTACACGGTGAATTCTATCCGCTATACTCCTTATTTTACCTTCTACACCATCAACATACCCTAATTCTACAAGCTTCTTTAATTCATTGAGAATGCTTTCCAGGTCTTCTTTAACAACATCAACTCTATAATCCTTTCTTCTTAGTATTTTCTCTATAATACTAATACTCTTCATTAACTCTTTAAAGGCAATAGCCCTTAATCTTGCAATCATTTTACTAACATCACGCCTATTTGATAGGCTCTTAAGTATTGGACCTATGAAGGCTTTTACTTCAGTACTAATACTGTTGGGAGATTCAAGTATAGATGCTCCTACTAATAGGTTATAGGCCTTCTCTACTCTATCACCAGCTTTTAATAACTCTCTGTAAGGATTAAATTTTCCAAACAACACATGTATTCTCCGGTATCTCAATATAGTAATTAGGTATATTTTTGTTATACTTTCCTAAACCTAGGTATTAGGTAGAGATACATTATTAGAGGTTGTGGTGTTGTTTGCAAGATATGCTGCAATAGTTAAGAATCTAAGAGGAGTAGTTGTATTCAACTTAGATGAAGAAGGTGTTTGGGACAGTCTTGTCTGGCTTGTGCAGAGATTTAAGTATCGGAACCTAGGATTAACTCCACTAGCCATACAGAAATACTATAGTGTATTAAGGGACTATCTGAACGATAATCCATTTCGTGAACTAGTGTACCCCATAGATATACTAAGGAAGTTAACAAGTATTATATCAAAAATCTACTACGTACCTGGACTATTAGCTGAGGGAATAGTATTTGCATCAACCTATATATCACCCATGATATTGGTAGGAGATACTTACAAAGCTGGTATAGAAGATAATGCAGTAGAAGTAGTAAAAATATGTAAGGATAAAAAGATGGACTTAAAGCAATGGAAGCTACACTTGAGAATAGCTGATTACACCATATTGGATTTTTACGAAAGAAATATAGATGAGAATCTAAGAGTTTTAGAATCAATTCTAAAAAGCAATATTAACATAAACGAGGTAAAGAAAATATTAGAAAAAAGAATAGAGAGAATTAAAAAGGATACCAAGAGGTATTGGAGAATAAAATGTGGTGAAGGAACACCATTCCTATACTACATAGATCCTTTAACAAAGATTGTTGACGCAATAATAAATAAGAGTATTAACCCTAACGAACTTGAACTAGAATATGCTGTTGGTTTATCAATAGTACCTGTAGTATATATACCGCCTAAGCAAAAGACCTAGTTTTGAGCGTGGTTAGTATAAAATGGCTTCACCATACGAAAAGCTACCAAGAATACCAAGGTACCAGGAAATAGTATTAAAGGTTACCACAAGATATAGGAAGCTATTGGAAGGTAGTCGTGGTAAAATCAGAAGTAGGAAAAAAGCACGAGAACTCGAGATAAAGAAATTACAATTAGTACATGATATTGTCACCGAAGAAATTAGGAAAATAGTGTTCAACTTACCATTTGTGGATAGAGTACATCCATTTTACCGTGACCTACTCGATGTTTTAATAGGTTATGATAAATACAAACAAGCTATAGTAAGACTTGCCCGAGCGTTAAAAATCATAGACAAAATCTATGGTGAACACATTGCTTTAGTTAAGACAGCTCCACGATTAAGAGATGCTAGAAGATTTAGGAAAGAAGGAGTAGGAAGAATTATGAGTGTACTTAAACGCAATAGAAGATACATAGACTTCCTAGCAAATAACATACCTAGACTAAAGAGAATACCAAGTATTGACCCGAAAAAGCCAACAATAATTGTTGCAGGTATGCCCCAAGTAGGTAAATCAACGCTCGTTAAAAGAATATCAACAGCTAAACCAGAAATAGCTCCATATCCATTTACAACGAAGAACCTAATATTAGGTCATATAACAATAAATCCTATCATAACTATACAAGCAATAGACACGCCGGGCTTATTAGATAGACCTTTAGAGGAGAGAAACCCTATAGAACTTCAAGCAATAATGGCTTTAAAACACTTAAATGGGGTAATAGTATACTTGTTTGATGCCTCAAAGAATAGCTATTATACTATAGAAGAACAAATACATGTACTTGAAGATATATTGGATAGATTTAAGGAGAAGAACATTGTCATAGCAGTAAACAAGATAGATGAAGTTGATGAAAATAAACTCAAGAAGATAATGGAATATATGAATAAGAAGAACCTAGGTAAACCCATTCTCATAAGTGCTCTAAAAGGATTAGGTATAGATGAATTACTAAGAATAGTATTCAATAAGCTTAATATAGAAGTAAAGGAGCTATCCAAAACCAAGCCCTAGGCACATAAAGGTATAAGGGTTGTTATTGTATTAATTGTTCTTCTCTTCTTGCAACCTATTCGCTAATTCCTGGTATCTTTTAAGCATTTCAAGGAAAGTTAATGGGTCAACAACTATTATGCCTAATTCCTCACATAACCTTCTAATTCCTTCATCGTTTGTTACAACTATTGCTTTAAGCTCTACTGCCAGCATAACAGCGTCAAAGTCTACTACGGTATCAACTATACCTTTACGTGTAGCTTCACGATATCTCTGTCTTAGATCATGTATTATCCTACCAACAATTTCGTCCTTATTGGACTCCTTCTCATACTTGGAAATTTCTCTAACAGTTCTTCTAACACTTTCCTCAGCAACCCTTAAACCTTTAAATAAACGCTTAGTTATCTCTTCAACATATTTTGACATAACTATCGCAGGTATATGTGTTTTAACTTTATCTGGTGCTTTTACTACTACAACAGCTGATAACTTATTTACTACTTCAGGACTAACCTTGTTTCCAAGCAAGAAACGTTTCAGTTCTTCAAACATTGAGGGAGGCATATAGAAGCTCATACCAAGCCTAATCCTAGCCATACCCATAAGATCAGCTAAACGTGCAACAACTTCTTCTAAACTACGTGCACCTAAGGCGTCTCTAAGTCTTGGGTCAGTTATGCCACTTGTATCCACTACAAAAATCATCAATATCTACACCTTCATTCACCAAATACATTGCTTCATTAGATCCAGTATGTATATTTATCCTTAACACAAAATAAGTCTCCGGGATCTAACCTATACTTAGATGATGAAACGCTTTAGGTATGAGGAATAAAGATGATTAAAGTACCCTCGGCTGATTGTATGAGAATTACAAGACTAGTAAGAGTCTAAAAGACATTGTATATAAAGCTATTTAACCCTTACTAATTTTAAGTTCTAAACACATAGGCTGATACAATCTTGTCATTAGAGAGAGCTATTAAGAAAGTAGCAGAATACCTTGGCTTAGAAGAACAAGTGATAAAAGATCTGGTTAATCGACGTGTATTAAGGTACATAGAGTACAAAGACTTGCCGTATATAGTGTTTAGACGTGAATGGAAGGGATTCCGAGAAGGCACCGTTATAATTATAGGTTCAACTACCATTAAGGTAATACATGGCTACCCTAGTATCCAAAGAATATTATTACTGAAAGCTGTTCAAAGACACTTTATAGACCAAGTAATAGTAGAGGAGAAAATGGATGGCTACAATGTACGTGTCGTATTCTTTGAGGATAGAATATTAGCTATTACACGTGGAGGATATATATGTCCCTATACCACAGCAAGATTAAAACATATGTACGAGGAAGAATTCAAGAAAATATTCAAAAGATATGATGAGGATCTAGTACTATGCGGTGAAGTTGTAGGCGAAGAAAATCCCTATGTGCAACATTATTATCCTGAAGCACCATATTTCGATTACTTCGTATTCGATATAATGAGAGGTAAATCCTTTGTAAAGATTAAGGAACGAGACAATATAATCAATAACACCAAGGTTAAACTCGTTAGAAGGTTAGGAGTAATAGGCAAAGACGACCTTAATACATTACAACATATCGTACGTAGACTTGAAAGAGATTGCAGAGAGGGGATAGTCCTAAAAGACCCAGAACATAGGGTAAAACCATTAAAGTATACTACAACCTGTACTCATCTCAATGACCTAGAATTAGGAATGAAGTATCCCTTTGATGAAGGTAGAAGTTTCTTGTTTTCAAGGATATTACGCGAGATATGGAAGATTTATGAAGAAGGAATAGATGAAAAAGAATTAGCAGAAAGAGCAAAAGCTCTTGGTCTCGCCATACTAAAACCTGCATTAGAAAGCATTAATAGACTCAGAGAAGATAAGGCTATATACGAAGAATACACAATAAGAGTACCTGATATAAGAGTCTTAGATGATTTCATAGAGTACATGGATAAATTAGGTGTAAACATAGCATTAGCACAAGTAACTCCTCTGCCCGATGGGCAAGTAAAAGCTAGGATAATTAAAATGAAGAATACTGATATAGAGTTCCGCCGAATATTGAGAACGGGTTATTCACCCATAGATTAAGGAAAAAATATTATAAGACTATAAGATACAAACGGCTACTGTCTTTCCTTAAGCATTCTCCTTAATTCACGTATGCGCTCTTCTACACCTTTAAGTTCCTCTTGTAGATCCTTCAAATCCTCTTCAAGCGCCTTCTTGTATTCTTCTAGAAATGCTAGTTCTTCCTCTGGTGTCTGAGGTATTGGTGGCATAGGTGGGGGAGGCATATAGGGAGGTAATGGATATTGTGGGGGGTACATTTGCTGAGGCTGCTGAGTACTAGGTTGCTGTACTTGCTGCTGTGGCTGTGGTGAAGGTTGCTGATAATATGGAGGATACCATAGATAAGGTGGGGGCGGCGGATAATACATCATCATTCGTCTCCAAAATCTATACCATCCTGACAACTTTGTTCCCTCCAGATTATACATGTTTTAGCCGAGTTATGTGTTATGTTAAGTATTCTGCTTTGTATACTAAAAACATTTTACTTCATGCAATTCAATTAAGGTCTAGGCTATTAGTTGCTTTTTACTTTTGTCATCGTTATTGTTTTGTTGCTTGCGTTATACTTGCTGATATTGCTTCTAGAGTTCTTTTCCATGCATCTAGAGTAGCTCTAAACATCTCCATGTAGAGTGCATAGTAATATGGTATTATCATCCACTGCATCATGTACATCATCATAGCCATTGGGTCATACATGTAATATGGGATGTATGCTGAAGGATAGTACCACCAGTACATGGTCTTTCTCACCATATCCATGGATAGTATGGGTAGTATGGATAGTACGTGGGGGCATACGGATACGGCATCATGTAAGGATACCATCCCCTAATCCAGTACCAGTATCCCCATGGTCCTCCAAATAGCCACCAGCATGCTCCTCTTCCAAATAGCCATCCAGGTCTCTGCCATGGTGGTAAGTAGCTGAAAGGTCCTCTACCAGGCCATGGACCACGCCAACCCCAGCCTCCTCTACCCCAGCCACCACGCCATCCACGACCCCAACCATATCCTGGACCAAACCACCAGGCCATTCACTACCACCAAGAATTCTGTGCAGTAGCACAAAATTTAAACTTTACTGAAATTTTAAGGATACGCCAAACATTATTATTCCATAGCTATAAGACGCCGCTTCTATCAAGTCTGTGAAGCAAAACCAAGTGAAAACATGGCCAAGAAGACTTTAAAGAAATGCGAGTCAACATTATTTCATAGAAAAATAGTTATTAATCTAATCCTTGACATAGATCATTGTGTATACAACTCTACTTCTTTGCGTAGTTTTTCTATAAACCTCTTTTTATTTACTATATACCTTTCATGCATTCCTTCGCCTATTAGGATATTATTCCAATAGGCCTTTACTTCAAATAATAGTCTTCTACCTTCTTGTTCGATTAGTTTCGATTCGACTATTATTGCGGCGTTTACTGGTGCAGGTTTAAGATGTTTAACATTAACCATTGTTCCAACGGTTGTGTAGTCTTCTGGCAGGTATTTTTGTACACATTCAAGGCTTGTAGCTTCCATAAAAGCTATCATAGATGGAGTGGATAGTACTTCTACATTACCTGACCCTACGTGTTTAGCTGCATGTTCTGGTTTTACCTTGAACTCTCTCTTACACGTTATGTTTTTGGGTACATTAATGCTAGCCATTATTCTTACCTTACTATTATTGTTGTAGTTGTTGTATTTATTGCAACTGCTAGTGCTGTACTACCTATAGTTAATTCTTCTGATACAGTTAAGCCTCTAGCTCCAAGTACTACTATATCGTATCCTCCTTCTGCTACTTCATCCAATATCTTCTTAGCAACGCTTTCCCTTATAGGATCTATTTCTTCAACCTTCACTGCTACTGGTATACCTTTATTCTCTATTCTCTTGTTTACTTTTTCTAGTACATACTGGCTATTTGCTCCTCGAGGCTTAACATGTAACACCGTTATTCTTGACCCATATCTTCTAGCTAAGTCTAATGCTAGATCTAACGCTCTAAGACTAGGTTCACTACCATCAACAGGTACTAGTATTCGGCGGAAATGAAAGCTTATTTCATATGTTGGTTCTCTTACGTACGTCATAGAAGCCACCCATGACTTATACCTAGTTCTCTATCTGTTTTCTCTATGCTCTTCCACTTATCTTCTTCTAGTTTCAGTACTGCCCTTATAGCATCTATGTTCTCAGGTATTACTATTGCTTCTTGGTGGACACTTTGAATTAAAACCAGTTCTCTGCCTTTTACATTAATCGTTGTAGACCATACCAATAGTTCTGGGAAATCATTTCGTAATCTACCAGTATCCCTAGCTATTTCAATTAATTCACTTGTACTCTTAATTTCTAGTTTATCTGGGTCTACTAATAGTATCCTAGGAGTTTCCTCTAGTATTCTCAAGATGTCTTGCTTTGTTGACTCTTTCTCTAACTCTAATACTAGGTAATGCATATGCATAAGTGTTGTCGGTACTATTACTGCAGCCGTCTCAATATCAAGCCATGGGAGAACTGTCTTAACGTCAATGCCGTGATGGCTAGGTAAATGTGGTGGATCAAGAACTATAGAGTTTATGGGTCCTCGTTTTATTTCCTTGGGATCCGCCCCTCTACGTATTATTAGTGCTCTTACCTTTCTCACACCTACGTTCTGATGCAAGCTACATATAATTCTAAGTAGACCCGTAGTATTACAACTTACAACCCTTACATAATTCTTTCCAAATGCTTCTTCGTAGTTACACAATGAGTTAAAACTTACATCAACTATATTGTGTTTCTCTCCTCCCTGAAATATTGCTTTTACACCATACTTTAAGTATAATTCTTTATATTTTGCACCTACTTTTGCAGGTGTAGCATCTACGACAACATCTACTTTACTTAAAGCATCTTCTATTGTACCTTTAACTTTTATTCCTTTCTCTTCAAATGATCTCATGTATTCAGTACTTGGTACATAAATATCTATGTTGTTCTTCAATGCTATTATTGCTGAATAATCAGGTCTAGTCTTAACTATTCCATAAAGCTCTAAATCCGAAGATTTCTTTATAGCCCATACAATTCTCTTACCTATTGTACCATACCCGTTAACAAGTATTTTAGGCATGTATTCTCCACCTACTTAGTTTATTTTAAGGAATTTTTTAGCTGAAAGATGAAGTGCTTCAAGAGCAGGGAGAGGTTCACCTGCAAGGAATAGTAGTAGAGCTCCACCACCCGTAGATAAATGTGTATTTCCTCTACGTTTAGCTTCCTCCCATGATATTATAGCTGTTAGATGCCCACCTCCAAGTATTGTGAATGCTTTAGACATTAATGCTGCTTTCACTAATTTTTCTGTACCTTCTCTAAAACGTGGATCCTCCATTACTCCTGCAGGTCCCCTCATTACAACTACATTCGCCTCTTTTATTAGATCAGAGTACATTGTTATAGTATTATCACCTATATCCATTATCAATCCTTTAATGTTTCCAACAGTTTCGTTTCTAATATTTCCATTCTTATCAACAGTCTTAAAGTCTATTGGTGTTTCTATTGGTGCACCCAACAGCAATAGTCTTCTTGCTCGTGGTACTAGTCCTAATAGTCCCTTCTCCTCAAGAAACTCCTTATTCACCTCGCCTATGTTTACAGCTTTTGCTACTAGGAATAACTGAGCTACAAGACCTGTTGTCAGAATACGATCTGCTACTTTATTCTTTACAATATTCTCTATTATCCTTAATGTATCATAGACCTTACCTCCACCTAAAACAAATATTCTTGGTTGAGATGATTCGCTGAAGGCTTTAGATAATGCTTTTACTTCTAGTTCCATTAACCTACCTGCAGCTGAAGGTAGTTTTAATGGGAATCCCACTATACTGGGTTGGCTCCTATGGGCTGTTCCGAATGCATCATTAACATAGTAATTAAATAATGGCGCTAACCTTCTAACGAGGTATGTTTCAGCTTGTTTTTCAGGTAATGCTTCTATTAATTCTTCCGACACAAACCTAACATTGTCTAGTAACAATACTTCGCCTGGCTTAAGTTTATTAATGGCTTCCCTTGCTGCAGGTCCTATTACATCATCAATGAACTTTATCTCAAGACCAACATACTTGGATAATAGTTCAGCGTGTTGAGATAAGTCACAGAAATCCTTATCACCAGGTCTTCCTTGATGAGCTATCAATGTTACTGCACAATTTCGTTCAATTACTAATTCCCTTATTGTATCTACGTGTGCCTTAAGCCTAATATTATCTATAATCTTTCCTGTCCTATGATCTATAGGGCTATTTATATCTATTCTTAACAGTACCTTAGCATTCCGGGGATTTATATCATCTAGTAATGGTATCTTAGGTATGCGGAGTACCATTAATGTCAAACCAGTGGTTAAATTAGCTGCTACTTTAGATAAATGTTTCTACAATGATTAAACCTATTTAATATTTTTAAAATCACTTTTCATGTAATAAACCTATCATTACTTAATTCCTTACCAGCAATACAAGTAAGCTTAGTTCTTCCGCTAAGAGAGCCGCCGCAATTATTTCAGCAAATTTCCTCACATTTATTCCTGGACCACACTTATTCTCTATTATACCTAGAATTCTCAAAACCTCGCGTTGTGTAGGGAGATTAATACCTTTATCGAATACACCTATTTCAAGGTTAGGTAGTGTAACAGATATGTAGAGATCTTCCCTATTTCTTATTTCAGTTCGTGTATAACTTAAGCTATCTACTACTCGCTCAATATTTTGTCCGGTAGCTAGGAACAATGCTGTTAAGATCCCTATACGGTACAGATTGCAAGGAGAATGTATCTTATCATTCTTTAGTGTATTTCTTAATATATTTGCCTCGTGAAGCTTCTCTGCATTAACTTTTAACAATTGATCTAATACTTTTGAAGATAATAGTGCTTCAGCTGCAACTGTTGCTTCATAACTTACTAATAGATCTATCTCCAAATTTGATCTTGTACCGCTCTTGAGCTCCTTTACAACGTAATTACGTAAACTATCAACGATATTGGAAAGCATACATACTTCTATAGTAGTACTTGACGTGAATGTTAGATATAATAAGATGTTATTTTTAAGAATTAAGTTACTTGCCTCAAGTAATTTTGCGTTTCTAATATTTGCCTTAATAATTTCTTCCAGCTCAACAATATGCTCAAATAGGTATTTAGTTTGTTTTAGCACAATCTCGTTATTTAACATAGGAATTGATATTGTGATTGCTATTTTGTCGAATAGTACTTCTGTTCTTACACCCCCACTTAATGTTAATGCCGTTACGGCATTATTTATTTTGGATACAAGTTCACTTCTTGTTGTAGCTAACGGTATGTAATACTTTCCTTTAGCATAGGTACCGTTAATTAATAATGGACCTACTACTCCTAGAGGTATCTGAATAGCTCCTATAGGGTTTTCGATACTTTTACCTATGATTTCTTCAAAGTCTATTATAGTTGAAGCTATAGCTGGAAGACTTACACCAGTTATTCTCTCAATAGCTAATCTTCTAACCAGTGCTGCAAGATTACTGTTCCCTAGATGCTTGTCTAGTTCATGTAGATTTAATTCACCTTTAATTACTCTTTCAACATACTCGTCGAGCTTTATTCTATTGTTAGCCAATTTACGGATACCACCTAATGGTAATCATGTAGAAATATATCTGTGTGCCTAGTCTTATATAAGAACTACATAATTATGTCTTCAGAGAAGTATCATAAAATATTAGTAGTTTATCATTAAAGATGTTATGCTTCTGGTATTCTCCTTATTAGGTCTCTAAACTTAGCGTATTGGGCATAGTCTATGTATGTCTTTCTTTCTATGTATTGCTTGACCGTAGGTGCTCTATTTCTTACTTCATTTATCGTTTCCTTCACTATTATGCTATAGGCATCTGCTCCTGCACCGCTACCAAATGGTGCTACAAGTATTCTATCTCCTGGTTTAGCTACTTCATCGAGTACTTTTGCTAAACCTATTAATGCTGAACCATTATAGGTATTACCTATCCATGGCGTAACTAATCCTGGTAGCACCTTCTCTTTAGGTATACCGAGTTTCTTAGCTACTCTTAGAGGGAATACACCGTTAGGTTGATGGAATACTGCGTAATCAAAATCATCTACTGCTAATCCAAGTTCTTCGAGTAGTCCCTTAACTGCACTTATTATGTGATGAAAGTATGCTGGCTCGCCTGTAAACCCTTCACCATGTTGAGGGTATGGAGATAGTTCTCTTCTCCAGAAGTCTGGTGTATCTGTTACATAGGTATACACTCCTTCGAATACAGCAACCGATTCATCACCTGGTCCTACTATGAATGCTGCTCCGCCACTACTTGCTGTGAATTCTAATACGTCTCCTGGATTTGCTTGTGCTGTATCTGCTCCAATAGCTAGCGCATATTTAACCATACCACTTAGTACAAGTGCTATAGAGTTACGTATACCTTCACTTCCAGCCCTACAAGCAAACTCCATGTCTATAGCAGTTGTTTTAGGCGTTATACCTAGTGCTTCTGCTATCACTGTTGCAGAAGGTTTTACAGCATAAGGTTTGGATTCTGTTCCAACAAATACTGCTCCTATTTCCGAAGGATCTATATTTGCTCTTTTAATCGCGTTAAGAGCAGCTTCGTAACCTATGGTGATTGTATCTTCATCTGGACCTGCAATAGCTTTCTCATACATATATAACGAGGAAGGTATTGTTTCATCAAAACCCCATATACGGTAGAATTCTTCCATTTTAACACGATATCTGGGTATATATACTCCCCAACCAATTATACCTACTTTTCCATTGACCTTAGCCATAGGGTTCTTACACCTACGCCTGCCTAACAAGGCTGATAGCAGTTGTCTAATTTAAACATTGCACCCTAATATATACTCTTAATGTCTATGGTTTTATGGGGGAAAGCTTCTTTAACACCGTTATAGTTATGTATGATGGGTAACAAGGGCCTTGAAGTTAGATGATCTAGACCATGAGGTAAAAGAAATACTTGATAAAATAGCTGATAGAATAATAGGTAAAGGCAGAAGAGAAGATGAAATAGAACATGTTATAATCAGAACTAATTGTTGCGAAATGGCTAAGTACGTAAAGGAACCAGTAGTAGAGATTTCAAGCTTAGATGAGCTCAAGAACGCTCTTCGTAAGTGCAGAGTGGTATTCGTTAACGCCTATACTACATATTGCCCTTATTGTAAACTGTTCCATCCAATATTCGAGAATGTAGCTAGAAAATTTAAGGGTAAGGCTGGCTTTATAAGAGTTAACCTAGACTATGCAATGGATGTTGCCTACGCATACTACATAATGAGCACCCCAACAACATTGGTAATAATAAATGGTAAACTTATTGATAGAATTCTAGGGTATATAGATGAATACGAATTCGAAGCTTATGTTGAAGAAATACTTAGAAGAGAAAATTGCATTATGTGATTAAGTTAGACTAGAATATTATTTCTGATAGAGCCAGCAAGCTACCCAATGATCTTTCTCATATTCTATTAATTCTGGCTGAGTACCAGTACACTTCTCCTTAAGTTCTGGGTGTTGGTCTAATGCAACACATCTCGGATGGAACCTACATCCTGGTGGAATAGCTGCTGCACTTGGTATTTCACCCTTTATTGGTATCTCCTTAAACTTATGCCTTAGACTAGGATCTGGTTCAGGTACTGCTGCTATTAATGCCTTAGTATATGGATGTAATGGGTTTTCTACTAGTGTATCAGAGTCGGCTATTTCTACTATGGTTCCAAGGTACATTACTGCTATTCTATCACATATATACCTAGCTACTGCTAAGTCGTGAGTAATGAATAAGTATGTTAGTCCATAACGCTTCTTTAGCTCCATCATTAGCTCTAATATTTCTGCACGAATAGATACGTCCAACATTGATACAGGCTCGTCTGCTACAACAAATCTTGGATTAAGTATAACTGCTCTGGCAACAACTACACGTTGTCTCTGACCACCACTTAACATATGTGGATAACGATAAGCAAATTCATCTGCTGGTGTAAGCTTTACATCCTCTAATGCCTTTAGCACTATCTTCTCTCTTTCTTCAGCTGAACCACCTATACCATGGACTAATAATGGTTCTTCAAGAATGTCTTTTATCTTAAACCTTGGGTTAAGGCTTCCATAGGGATCCTGGAATATTATTTGAAGTTCCTTCCTCAATGGTTTAAACTTCTTAGTTGGAATAGTAGTTAGGTCTACATAGTCTCCATTGATGTATATTTTCTCTCCAAGGATTTCTTTAAGAAGCTTTAATGTTTCTGGTCTTGCTTT
>Ga0190363_1000636_pt1 | contig 20817 bp, 17 predicted proteins | sample 48721867_MG_FD_161272 | JGI IMG/M metagenome (GOLD analysis project Ga0190363, IMG submission 161272) | Hydrothermal vent microbial mat bacterial communities from Southern Trench, Guaymas Basin, Mexico - 4872-18-6-7_MG | ecosystem: Environmental > Aquatic > Marine > Hydrothermal vents >... | reverse complement strand
GACCAGAAATTTTTATTGTGCTTTTTCTCAATTAGGTGAGCTAATTCGTGGAAAATCACGTATTCAATCAAGTTTAGAGGTAGGTACTTCATCAACTTATTTATAGTTAAATTCTTCTTTGAACTACAACTTGCCCATTTAGTCCTCATTTTCCTAAAGTATATCTTGTTGAAATTGAGATCTAAGTCCTCAGAAAACCTTTCTACTATCGAATAGACAAGTTCTCTAAATTCTTTTTCTGTTCTATCAAAGATCTTTTTATCCTTAGATGCTTCCAAAGATCTCCTTATGAAATCTTTCTTTTTATATATCCAACTTTTGTGTTTCTCTATAATCTCTTCAGGATTATGGTCTTCAGATAGTATAAGAACCAGATCTCCAGTTTTGAATTCAAGTCTAGGATACTTAACATTCCTGTATATTTTTTTGTAATCTATATCACATCTCATAGTTCTTCACGTCATCAATCATTTTCTCATAAAGTTCATCGAGCTCATCTAAATTAATACCAAATCTCTTTACATATTGTCTCAAAAATCTACGGATCTTTCTTTCCACCTTTTTCCTAGCAGTCGTCTGATTAATCCAACCAGGAAACATCTCTTCCTTTAACATATCTGAGAGTTTCTTAACATCCTCAACAAGTTCATCTTTTTCGCCAAATTTCTCTTCAAGTGTCAATAGTAGAGAGTATTCTGTATTAGAAAAATTCAGTTCTTTTTGCCTTTTTGTAAGCTTATCCATCTCCTTTAATATCTTAACACCATCCCTATAGATTCTCTCATAATCCTTTGTTTTTTCTCTCCACAATTCCAGCAATTCCTCTACTTTCTCTATCAACGATCTGTAGATTGGATTTCTATGCTTGTGCACCAAAACAACCCTATTGAGTGTGAACAGAATATTCACTGCCTTTTCCTCCTTGCTCTCGACTTTCTTTTCTAGGTTTCTAAGATAATTATCATCAAATTCAATTACTGGCAATTCCTTATCCAGTTTCTCTATTTTCGTTGTTTTGTAGATGAACCTCAAACTTTTTTCAAAATATTTCTTCACATAAGCCTCATAACTTGGCCTTTTCAAAACCGTTTTCATGTAATACACATAAACCGCAGAAATCCATCTATATTCATCAAGTTTGTCCAATTTAGTCTCATCGGAACCCAAAATCTCAAAAATACGTCTTAATTTACCATATTTTCCGACGAATTCCTTTTCCCTGTCCTCATCTAGAGTAATGATTTCAATAGCCTTCAATAAAGTCTTCCTGTCATCTTTCTTATCGATACCTTCAAACATTGCCATTATCTCATCCATGAGCAGATTGAATTCCTCTCTTATATACTCAAGACTGTATAACGATCCACGTATATCTTTCTTACTGTACATCTCAAGTGCTTTATGGAACTCCTTTAGAACGCCAACATAATCTACAACCATTCCATATTCCTTTAACCCCTTGTATGGTCTATTAACTCTGGCAACAGCCTGGAGCAATCTGTGTTCCTTAAGTGGTTTATCTAAATACATGGTCTGAAGAATAGGTGCATCAAACCCGGTAAGAAGCATATCAGTAACAATCAGTATCTTAGGTAAATCATCTTCCTTAAACTTTTGAACGATGTCATCCTTTATCTCCTTCACATCTTTCCCCTTAAATCTCTCCTTCAATTTTTTCAGGTAATTCAGTATATCCCAAGAGTCTTCTCTCCCGTAGGTCATTACCACCTCGGAATACTCCTTTGGCAGATACTTATCTAGCGCCTTCTTATATTTAATACAGGCCTTCCTACTCGCCGCAACAACCATCGCCTTGAACCTTCCATCAACATTCTCCATAAAGTGTTTACTAATATCTTCAGCAACCTTCTCTATTCTGCTCCCATTTTCCAGAAACATTACGATAGGATTAAGTCTTCTTCTCACTTTTCTTTCAACTTCATCCCTCACTTCCTCAGGAATTTCCTCAATCTCGACTTCCAAGAACTTTCTAAGCATATCCTTCTCCAGATGAACCTCATTCTCTAATCTGGGTTGATACGCAATCTTCACAGTAAATCCATCCTCTATCGATTCAGTAATAAAATACCTATCAAGATAAGGCTCTTCAGGGGGATAGCTAAATTCTCTATAGGTATCCCTATCCCTCTTAGATATGGGGGTTCCAGTAAGTGCAAATTTAAACGCATTTTTCAGAATCTTATTCATCTGTGCAGCAAGCAAACCATACTGCGTCCTATGTCCCTCATCTATAAAACACACTACATTTTCTCTATTCATTATCGTTTCCTGTTCCTCCGATTTCCCCTCTATCTCCCTTTGCAGTTCTTTCAGGTCATCCGGCCTGAACTTATGTACCAATGCTATAAAAACTCCTCTCTTCCCTCTGTAGTTATCATATCTCAAAAACTTCTTTAGATCCCTTATAGACCCAATAACCTCTGCATCCATAATATCCAGAGAAAAGAATTCGGTATAGAATTGATCCTCAAGTTCCAATCTGTCAACAATAAAGAATATAGTTGGATTTTCCAATTCTCTAGTATAGTACAATTTATATGCCGCAAATATCATTGTCAAGGTCTTTCCCGAACCCTGCCAATGCCATATCAATCCTCCTTTCTTCTCCTCTTCACCTTTGATATTCCTCAAAACTCTATTCACCATCTTATTGGCTGCTCTGTACTGCATATACCTCGTAATAACCTTTGTCTCATTACCTGACTCAACCCTACAGAAAAGAAAATTCCTTACGATATCAAGCAAAACTTCTGGGGAAAGCATCTCTACTGTAGCATCTATAGAGTCCTTTTTCCCAGACTTCCATTGATGAATCTTTACTCCCTCCTTCTGCCAAGGAACTATAGGAAAGTACTTTGCAACCCTTTCAGCAGCAACTCCTATCTGCACATACTTATACAACTCAGGAACAGTCTCCTCATAATCCTTTATCTGCTTATAAGCATTATACCAACTTTGACCTATACTCGTTGGATTCTTGCACTCTATACTCACCAAAGGAATACCATTCACATAAAGGATTATATCAGTTCTGATCCTTTCCTTCCCATCATAACTTACCTGTCTACTGACGATAAACTCATTATTCTCCAACTCATCAAAATCAAACAGTTGCACATGTTTCAAAACCTTCTCCTTTTCAAATTTTATCAAAACCCCAAATTTATAGAAGTTCAGAATCTTCTTAGCATCCTCGCTTCCAGCAGTTCTTAATTTCAACTCGTTTAATACGTTCTTTATTTCCTCCCCTCCCAATCCTTTACCCCTGTTTATCCTCTTCAATGCATCTATCAAATTATTAATCAATAAAGGCTCTTCAAAACTCTCTCTTCCCAGATCCTCGGCATTAACGTATTTCCATCCCTTTTCTTGCAATTTTTCAACTATGTAATCTTCAACTAATGATTTTTCTGTGAATGTTTTAGTTGGCATTTTAGTCAAATTTTCTTTTTCTAAAAGCATCAAAGCACCGTCTCAGTATGCTTTTCTTTAAGATAAAATGACGAAATTTATCTCTTAATTCATAAGCATAACCTTGGGGAACAAAAACACTTAATACATCCTTTTCTTTATTTATCAAATCTAAAGCAGGGGTAAAATCAGCATCTCCAGAAATTAAAATACAAACATCGTATTCGTTTTCAATAATTCCCAATCGTATCATATCAACGGCAATCCAAACATCAATTCCCTTCTCTTTTCTCTTTATATCTGCCAGATCAAGAAAAGTAGATTCAACAATAGGTCTACAAGTTTCACATAAATCCAAATTATCTAAGATATCCCTTTTCTTTTTTAGAATTTCTTTGTTAGAAAGTGTTTGTAATTTTCTTGTTATTACTTTAACACCCTTTTTCTCCAAATAAGACAAAAATGATAGATGTCTGTAAAACATAGCTTTACCATCTTTTATACTCGGAACAGAAGCATACCATCTTATCTCTTTTAACTTATATCCAAATTTGTCACAGATAAATTCAGAAACCTTAACTATATCTATATCCCCGGGTTTAAACCAATGCTTAACATTATGATACCAATTGTTAGCATCAACGAAAACTATAGCATTCTTCATCATTTCACCATCTCAGAATTCCAAATTGTATAAGAATAATCCATAGATCAGTTTATTTATCAGAAATAGATGAGAGGAAACCCGGCGTTCCCCTCCCGAAGGAAGGTCGCACCGGGGACTTAAACTATTAATAATATTAACATTACATATATAAATATTTCGTTTTCTCCTCTTAATTTTAATATTTTCCCCGTCTTTGTTGAAGTTATCACCTAAATTAGATACATTCCCCGTTCTGAAATATTCTGCCATAAGATATGGTAATGAACTTTCCTTTAATTTTTCAGTTATGTAATCCTCAATTACTGATTTTTCTGTGAATGTTTGAGGTGGCATTTTTAATTTAGTTTTTCCCCCTTTTTTGTTTCATCATTCTTGTCTTTTTCACTAAGGTATGGTAAGATTTTCTTGATGATTGGGTGCTCAAGTGGATTGAGTTCTTTCTTGTATAATGGTTTTTCAATATACATTATCTTCTCTTTATTGACTTGAATGTGTCTGTCTTCACTTAGTATATGTACTAAATCATCGTATCTTAGTATTTTTCCTTGTAAGGTGTTTCCGTTGTCTAAGTAGATTTTTGCTTGTGGGTAATGTGCTGTTTTGTATCCGAGTGCTGTTGCAGATAGGGTTATTATGAAGAATGTTAATAGTAATGAGATACTGAATGATAGTAGGTTTTCTCTCATGAAGAAGTAGTAGGTTGATGCGAGTGTTATAAGGGAGAAGATGAATAGAATATATCTGTTTCCGATTTTTATCGGTATTTCGTAGTGGATTAGGGTATTTATTCTAATGTAGTCCATCCCAAAGATTTCTTTGAATACTTCAGTGTGTTCTTGGGCTAAGTTAGATACTTTCTCTAGTTGTTTCTTGTATTCGTCTAATAGACCAAATCTCCTGAGGTAGTAGTTTGCTTTGAAGTTGAGGGATAGAAAGCAAAATACCATTACTTGTAAAGCGATCAATATAACCGATGTAGGAATGATAAAGAAATTAGAAGGTAATCTAACGTATTCGCTGATCAAATGGATGAGCATTAGTGGTATGACTATGTATATTACAGAAAAAAACAGACCATATATGTAGCATACCATTCTATCATAGTCTGCTACTCTTGTGCTTCCTATAACTCTGCCAAGATAGTAGAAAAGAGCTCCCGCTAAAGCTAAATAAATTGAAATATCCAAAGTTAAAAATTGTGTTATATCAAACATTTTTCACCCTCTTCCTCCCACTCAGCAAATCATTCATCAAACCCTTCTTAATCCTTTCAAGTTTCCCCTTGCGTTTTCTTTCGAGTTCAAGTTTTTTATCCACAGTTGATAGAATTTCTGCGATTTTGCGTTGTTCTTCGAGAGGCGGGAGTGGAACCTTAAGGTTTCTTACTTGAGATATATTTACTCGTGGTCGAGTAGAACCTATTGTTTCTTTTCTTAATTGATTAAGACAGATAGAAGAATTTAGGATATAAGTGAAGAAGTATTTATTAGCTTTCTCTGGAGATAGTCTTATTCTAACTACATCAGCCACAACAATACCATATTCTAAATAATTTGGAACTATACAAGTTTTACCAATTGGGTCACCTAATTTTGCTAATATTATATCACCTGCTTTAAAAGAGTGATATCTCAATTCTTCAGCTTTTTCTGGAGAAATGAATTTCAAATCTTTGTTGATAAATCTGTTTCTTTCTATATTTTGTAATCTGATTATAGGTACGCCCTCCTCTCTATAGTCACAAACTTTTAAATTTGAACCAAATGGGCCTGCAACTATGTCATTTTCTTTATCTGTTAATTCTTTTAACTTAACAACATCCCACTCCTTTGGAATCCTGCCAATCTCCGTATCCTTAAACTCAGTATGCCCTATGCCCTTAGTCAAAAGCTCCTGCATCAAACCTTTCTTTAGTCTTTCGGTTTTTTCTATTGCTTCGTCAACTTTTTGAATTGCTTTGTCTACTGTTGAGAGGATTTCGGCGATTTTTTGCTGTTCTGGGAGGGGTGGGAGTGGGATTTTTAGATTTTTAAGTGCATTTTTTGATAGTTCTTTGAATGTGCTCCCACCACTCAATTGTTCAAGTCTCTGTTTAATAGCTAATAAGTAATAGCAATAAAACTCTGTATTAATCTCAGAAGATTTTGGAATTAAACCCTTACAACCCTGATTAAATGTTGTATCCACATCTAAAACAGCAACATAGCCAACTGGTGCACGAGTTGAAACAATGATTGAACCTTTAGGCGATAAAGTAAGATTGTAATCTTTCAGCGCTTTTTCGGTTATTTTTCTTTCTGAACCTGAAATGTATATTTTTCCATTCAATTTACTCAAATCAGTTGGAGTTAGCCAGTTAATTGTCCCATTTTCCCAATATTCCTCTCTCTTTGTAGATGGTGTTGTTCCTGTTTCAACGCTAAAAACATCACCAAGTCTAACAACTTCCCACTCTCTAGGTATCTCCCCAATCACCATTTTCTTGTATCCTCTTTTTATCATATCGTTCACTATCGAATCTCGCCAAACTCTATTCTCCAATTAATTTCTTAATTGTTGTAGCATCGACATAGGAACCTCCTAATAACTTTAGAGGTATAATGCCCTTCAGGATCTTTTCGTCTAATGGCTTGATCTCTCTAAAGTCAGTTAATTTTATCGCTAAAATCTCTCTTTTAGTCCTTGCAAACCTCCAAAATTCTTCTTCTTCGAAAACACTCTCTTTTTTGAATTTATTCCATTGCCTTTCTGGAGTATTCACGGAAATGTCAACAACCGTTCCAAAAGCAGAAATCTCTTTTCTTGGACTTTCAACATAAAATATGACTTTATCGTTCTTTTTAAGAAATTTACCAAATGGACCTCCCTTAAAATATACAAACTCTTTAAGACTTCGCCGCAATATTTTTTCATAAAACTCTGGTTTAATCGGCAGTATTATCCCTCTGATCTCCTCCCTTTTTATTTCTGGTGGTTTCCATTCTGTGATCTTGTGAATATCTGTTTCATCTATCAGAACGACTCCTTTTTTCTTCGCAAAAGAAATCGCCCTTTTTTTAAAGTTTCTTCCTATAAAAATAGGGATATGGTAGCCAGCATCTATGGTTTTCTGGTATAATATCGAAACTGGATCTTGATCAACATATGTATCCTTTACTTCGACCATACCAAGAATCTCAAATTTTTCATTAATCACTTTTTTAATACTCAAATCTAATGCCCTTTCTTCTACGATGGGATGTCTCTCAACAATTTGAAATCCAAAATATTTTTCAATTAACCAACTAGAAATTTCCTCCCAATCGAAGGGGTCGCCAGTATAAGAGGGTTTCAAATCTTTCGATAAAAGATAAGAAAATCTCCCTATTCCATATAAATCTTCCCTATCATATATTCTGTAACCTTGGCTAATTAAAAAAATAATCATGTCTTCATCTTCACAAAATGTGTCGACTATTATTTTCTTGAAGCCCATTTTTAAGCATTGTTTCTCCGCCTCCTCATATAGCTTATTACCAAGTCCTTTCTTTTGGAATCTTGGATCAACAAAAAGACTTTTCAATTCCACTGTGTTGCTTATTGTCGGTCTTAAAATTGCTGTTGCTACAAGTCTATCAGAAACCCATCCGCCAAAAGCAAATCTAATTCCTTTTTCAATCTCTTCTTTTGATTTTTCGAGCCATTTTTCAAAATTAGGATAATTTTTACTCAAATAAGGTACTAACAAATTATCCAATTGTTCAATTTCAGACCTTGATAATATTCTTGAAATTACTTCATTCACCATATTTCATATCACTCTTATTGAAGAATGATGCATCAATATAATAAAACGACTGAGGGGGTGTAAAATTCTCAATAGCGGAGTAAGGGTCTATTGGCTCATAAAATTTATGAACATTTTTAATTTCAATTGCAAAACCCTTTTTAGCTCCTAGAAAATATTTGAAAAATTCATTTTTTGAAATTCCGCCATACCTATGACATATCCCCCAGATATTTTCAGGTTTGTCCGATATAATTCTCTTAACTTCAAATGAACCAACAATTTTCTTAACATTTGAATTAGAATAAATATAAATCCTATTTATATCTCTTCTCCTAAAAATTTTTCTTCTGAACTCATATTTCTTTTCTCCTGAAAATATTTTTTCCACATATTTAGGCTTAATCGATAGTAAAACACTCATCTAAACCACCATCCTTTTTTATTTTGATATAATTTTCATGAGTTATATTTATAATACTTAGAGGGGCCCACTTTATTATTTCTTTTTCTCTCAGTTTTTCGTAAGTGACGGGAGTCGGAAAATAGAAGTGCCATGTAAATAAAATCACTAATATCGATTTTTTCGCCATCTCCTTTATATCTTCTTTGGAATATACTGTCCTTTTTTTAACGAGATCCATAATCCTTTTCCAGTCTGTGAGGTCATGATATACTTCTTCAATGACACCTATAGAAGTTATCGCCTTCTTATCTTTAGAACGATAAAATAGTAATATATCTCCTGGTTTGATATCTCTAATTCTAGAATGGCAGAGATACGCCTTTTTTATCGTGTTGCCCTCAATGATAAACTCGCCAGAATGTTCATATAATTTTGTTTGTCTTCCGTATTCGATAAATAATAATTCATGATACTTAGGGATTATCGGTACAATAAATTTGTTTACTTTACTACCGTCATAAAGAATAGGCCAAAATTTTTTTGATATTTCTAAAGGACTTAAATATTCTAATTTCTTTCTACTTGGGAATAATTCTTTAACATAAACATCATCACCATATTTCTTATTTTTAGCAACTTTTTGAAATCCATATTCGGTTATTAAATTAACTAAGACGTCATTTTCTTTAGTAAAGTGTGTTAGATAAATTTCCTCAACTTCATTTTCAATCGCATAGTTAACTGATAGTTTTATGAAAAGTTCACCTATTCTATATCCTGTACGAGTCACTTTGAAAGTACACAGTTTTAATCTCTTCTTTTTTGGAAATGGTGGATCAAATTCGTATATTTGTCCGTCCTCCAATTTGTAGATTAATAAGGCTCCAATTTTTTGATTTTCCCCATAATAGACCCAACATTTTCTATGTTCTTTTGCCTTTTCATTAAACCATTCTCCAAAACTAGGATATTCTTTTTTCAACGAATCAAAAAATGGATCATTTAAATCTAAATTATAAATAAATTCATCCTTCAAAGCTGGCGGCTGTTTAATTTTCTTTTTTTCATATTGTTTTTCAAGAATTTCTAAAGTCTCTTTGATAGAAAGAACTCTATTTTTAATGTTCAATCTAACTGCCTTTTTATATATACCTTTATCCTCCGTGATCAAAAAATCGGCCACATTTCTGTAAATCGCATATAATAGATTAATATCAGCGTAGTCATTAGATCTTGAGGGACGCCCCACACTATTTAAAAAATCATTATCTCTAGTCGCATCTGGAGGGGATTTTAATTTTGGATAAGTTGCAATCTTAGAAAGTATGATTTTCTTCCTATTTTCATCTTTATCGCTTTTTATATCTTCAATAGAACAAGGATGGACAAAAATCTTAACTCCTAACTCATTTAAAATCTTCAATAATCTCCTTAAATTTTCTGGAATTACTTTATGGTCTTCCCTATATATGAAAATATTAGTATCTATCAGTACATGCCTTAATTTTTCTGGGATTTTGCCTATTGGTGTTTGTTTAAGATTGGTCATTTTTTAACATCGAATTCGTTCTCGTTTTGTATATTAGGTAACACTTCTAATAGCTCCTTCATAGTCGTCAGAATGTTGATGATCTTTGATTCTGCTTCTTTGATATCAATGACTTGAGAATAACTATAAGCATCAGAATGAAGGTAATTGTTTCTACACTCATTCCAAACATTAAAAACCTTGCTAATAAGACCTTTGTGAGTCCTTTCCACTATTTCGGCGTAGTTTCTAAATTTAATTAGACAATCAAAAATTTTAGCGGTTCTCGGATCTTGTTGATATGCTTCTCGATCTATTAATCCAATCTCAAGGAAATACTTTATAAGAAATCCTTCAAAAGCAATGGAAAAACTTCGAACCAATACCTTAAAATTATTTAATCTTAAATTTGAGTTTCGTACATTTTCAAATATTTTTAGCCCATCTTCTATTTCCCAAACATCCCGACCATATAAAAATTCATAAACTTCTTTATGGATATATCTAATAAGTTCATTACCTGCATTATGTTGTAAAAATATCTCAAAATGCTTTTTTTCTACATCAATTTCTTTAAATTTCCGTATATTCTTGGCTTGAATTTCTTTCAAAAATCTTTCTATAAATTCATAAATTTCATCAGTTATTTTAAGAGGACGTGGTAATCTTAAATGGAGATCCCCATTTTTCATATGTACAAGTTCATTTTTTCCCTTAATTTTAAAGACAAAATATTGCTCTGGAGTTGCGCGTAATAAGATTAATTTATCCTTAAACTTAGATAAAAGTCTCGTTTTAAGTTCTTTAGAAAGTTCACCAGATTTAAGTTTCCATGTTTTTGTTCGATATTTTCCAAGAAGACAATCATCTAAGTTTAATGAATTTCTTAGTGAATCATAAATTATATCTCTGTAGGTTGAACACTGTGTCAAATTTAATTGAAAATGTCCATTAGAATCGTAATTAAGAATTATTTTTTCTTTGTTAGGAAAGATTAAAAATATCTGAAAGTCACTTTCTTTAATATCAAATTTTTTAAGTTCTTCTGGTAATGAATTTTTGATAATGGTTATATATTCTCGTTTTTCTAAAAAATCCAACGGGTAAATATTTTCTTTTATCATCTTTTCTTATAACTCTCATAAATTTCGATTGTCTTCTTGGCTGTATCTAATAAATCATCATATGTCCAAATTTCAATATTATGAAGAAACTCGTTATGAATTCTTAGAAGTTCCTTATCTTCTTCTTTTCTTCGTCCAATAACGATTATTCCTTCAGGAAAGTAAACATCTAGACCTGTTTCTTTTTCTATAGATAAATAATGGATTCTTGCTCCAGCAAGATAAATCATTGCTTGAGATATAGCATTTTTAAGTTCCTTACTCAGAGCTCTTTTTTTACCACGAGTTTTAACAAACAACTCAGCTTTTGGAGATTTTAATTCTAGAATATCAAAATAACCATCAAATCTTTTTAATAGAAAATCGTATTTACTTCTTATTGTTATCCACTTCTCACTTTTGAACATTCTTGTATAGTTAGTTCCAAACATCCAAGTATTTTCCTTTAGAAACTTGTGTATTTTTGTCTCATTAATTTTAGGATCATTTAACAATTTTTTAAACTCTTTGATTTTTCGTTTTAATTCTGGAATCCTACCTTTTTGTCTTTCTAAACGAATTTTTCTTCTTTCTAATTCATTAACACGCTCAATAAGTTTTTCATAAATCTTTTCAAGAACTTGTTCTTCTCCAGATTCTTGAACAAATATCTGTAAAATAGATATAATGTCACTTATGTAAGGGGATATAGAGACATTAAATTTTTGTCTAACCTTGTAAACACCTTCTTTATTCTTTTGCCAACCATATAATCTTAACTGGTATCTCTCATAATCTCCAAATGTTGTTTTTATGAGCAAAATTGCTTTCCACCACTGCTTAGTTTTAGCAAGAGTTTTTCCACGAATGGCACATATACCTTCACCTATAGGAAATTTCCTTCCGTCCTCTGGCAGTAAACTTTTTAAGATTTTAAATTGATTCATTTTTCGCAGATTCTACAAATTTTTTAATTAGCTTCTTAATTTCTTCATCAATTTCTTCGATCTTCATCTTTTCAGCGATTTTTTTACCATACTCTTTTTCCTTATATTTACCCATCCCACCTTTTCTAAATAGTTTATCTAAAACGTTCTTCTTATTCTTTTTCTCTTTATTTTCTTCAAGAAATCGCTTTATCTCATCTTCTGACATTTTCATCTCTGGAAATGCCTCTTTTATTGCCCTTGGTATTAAAATGTAGTCTTCTATTGAGTTCTTATTTAGCGTTATTATGTGGTCCTCAGGTATATCAAGTTCTTTTTCTAATCTTCTTTTGATTTCTTTATGTTTTTTACGTCTTTCTGTATCTCCATCAAAAATAACAAAGACTGGTATTTTTACTCTCCTAGACTGTAATATCTTAGCGTTTGCATAATAGTGCATATTTCCATAACCTTCACTGTCGATAAAACCTATTTTCAAATTCAGCTTTAACTTTTTTGTGAACTCCTGAAAAATTCCGACATCAGAAGAGCCCTCGACAAAGACTAACACATCATCATCGAAGATATCACCTGGTTTAACTCCTAACTCCTCGATTATTCTGTAGATATTCTCCTCAGTAATGGAGCTTAGATAAGTTTCCGCCTTATTGTTTTTTGCCACTAATCTTACATTTTCAAGTTTGGTTTGGCTAGCAAAGATGGGGGAGTGAGTAGTTATGAGTATCTGCTTATTCTTGGATTGATCTTCCAAAAAGTCAAGTAATATTCTCTGTGCCTCAGGATGCAAATTCATCTCCGGCTCTTCTATCAAAACTATCTGGTCCTCTGCCTTTAGAATACGATAGATAATCTCCACCAACTGTAACATTCCAGAACCAAAATCATTAAAATTTATTCCTCGTTTTGGGTACTCTTCATATGTTAGTTTAATCTCTCCTTTCCGAGGTGTGTATACCTCATAGATATCTGATTCTATTCGTTTTATATACTCCATTAATTTTCCTTTTTTCAAACGATTACGTGGATCATTAATAAAATCCTTTATTTCATCTAATAGAGAAAGGTCTTTGGGTATAGATCGTTTATCATCTATTTTCAAAAATGAGATATTTGTTTCTTTTTTTATTTTACTAAGTATATCATTGATGATTTTAACTTGATCTTTAAGCGTGCGACTGGGATATACTTCTTTAATCTCTGGAGGTATATTGGCCTCAGATTCTGAAGCAGGCATATAACCGCCATACACATCAACTAGTTCAGGGGGTGTCTTCACTAGTTGCTCTACAAAAGTTAAATTTCCATTGCTACCTCCGTTTTCTTTGGTTGTGACTCTTTTAATTTGTCCAACTGGTGTTTCGATTATAAATTCTAGCTTCAGTTTATCCCTCTCATGAACTAAGACATGTTTGATAGTTTTTACCTCTACGACCTGTCTATATTGACCAGTTTTTAATTTTTTGGTAATTTCATCTTTGAATTTAGGTAGGAAATACCCAATATCATTATCATAGATTATTTCTATTGTTGCAGCGTTCTCTTCAAAATGGATTTGCTCGGGATCAAATTTAATATCTTGTAATGCTAAAGCTTCCAAGATATTGCTTTTTCCAGAATTATTTTTCCCAATAAATACATTGAAATTACCTATATTGTCAATTTCTACGTTCTTTAAGCTTTTGTAATTTTTTATATGAATACTTTTAATTTTCATCTTATCAACTTCAAAAATTCTTCAATTTTTTCATTAATTTTTTTCTATCATTTTCAATTAATCTAATAGTATCCCAATTATTTGGTAAAGTTTTAAGTATCATATCAGCAACTAATTTTTATCATAATTTAATGTTTGTCCTCTTTCTGTCTTCTTATTGGCTTCTTTGTCCTCTTTCTGTCTTCTTATAATGTAAAATGTTCCCCTTCCCGTTATTCCAATTTGTTCAAAGATGCCTATTGAAACAAGTTTTGTTAAATCTCTTGTTGCTGTTCTTTGAGAAACCCCATTCAATTTCCGATACTCCTTATTCGTAATCCTTCCCTTCTCCTTAACATAAAAAACAGCCTTAATTTGCCTCTCATTCAAACCAAGATTTCTTAGATATCCCTCTGTATAGACATCTTTTCTGAAGATAACCAAAAAACCATTAAAGATTTCCTTGAACTCTGGCAATGGTAAGCCATGTTCCTTACAGAGCTCTATTATTTTTGTTGTCCCACTTCCATACCTTTCAATAAACCCGATATCGTAAAACACTTGAGCAATCAACTGATTCCTTACTACAGATTGATGTTCTTTTTTATACAAGTCTTCAACTGTTATTCCAGGGGGCAACTTTCCAGGACTCCAGATTTCTATTCTATCATCATAAATCTCAAGTTGTATGTTTGCAGGAATTCTATAATCTCTGTGAACTATAGCGTTTATCACAGCCTCCCTCAAAGCCTCCAGAGGATATTCCCATATCTCCTTTCTTCTTGGCTTTCCTTCAAACTCATACCTAACGCTTATATGTCTTGTAATGAATTTCATAACCTCATCAACAGCGTTTATCAAATCAGTTTCTACCATCAAATCATCGAGTATAACAGTTTTGTCATGCTTAAATTTACCACAATGAACAGCTGATGACAACAAAAACCTTTGAGGCTCTTTACCAAACAACAAAACAACTGCCCAAGTTGCCTTCTTTTTTACTAGGCTCAATTTCTTCAAGACAGTTAGCCAATCCTCTTTAAACTTTCTCCTTCCAGTAGAGTTAGCAAGTTTTACGTATTCTTCAACTTTCTTCTTCTCCAAATCCCTTACGCTAGCTTCGCACTCCAGAGCATCCCAACTTTTCCCTGTATAGAAATTATGCAATTCTGCTATCTCGCTAGGTAGCATAATCTTGTTGCTATTCCTCACACGCTTGTAGCATCTCCCCCTATAACTTATCGGCTTAATTGGAGCTTCTGGAACGTCTAGCACAACCACATACTTGTCCTTAACTTTTACTTTCTCAATTCTAAAGTTTATTTTTGGCTCAATGTTTTGAGTTATCTCATTGTACCAATCTTTCAAAGTTTCTTTGCCAAGTTTTACACCCTTAACTCTGCCTTTATCATTTATTCCGATAATAACATGACCACCATAAGTATTTGTCAGAGCTACAACTGTTTGAATAACTTCCTTGCCAAATCGTTCCTTAAATTCAACCCTTTCGCCCTCTCCATTTCTTATCAATTCCTGAACTTTCATCTCATCAATCTCAAATATTCCTCAATCTTCTTCTCGATCCTCACAATTTTTGTTTCTATTTTCCTCAACTCCTCCCACTCCCTACCAACATCAATCTCCTCAACCTCTTCAATCGGAAAAACATAAAGCGTAACATTCAAATTGAAATCGTTCTCTTTGATCTCATCCGGAGAAACAATCCTAGAAAATCCTTCAATCTCTCTGAATTCCTGATATGCTTCAGCAATCTTTTCTATATGCTCGTCTCCCAATCTGTTTAATTTTCTGACTTCGGGATGCTGTTCATATTCTTGAGAAGCGTTAATGAAAAGAACTTTGTTTTTTCTTTCTTCTGGCTTATTTTTGTTAAAAATTATAATTGCTCCTGGTGCTCCTGTGTTATAGAATAGTTTTTCCGGTAGTAGGATAACGCATTCAATTAAATCCTTTTCTTCTAAGATTCTTGCTCTTATGCTCTTTTCTTTTCCTCCTCTGAAGAGACAACCGTTATCGATGACTATACCAACTTTTCCGCAATCGTCTTTTGCAGATGCGATCATATGTTGGATCCAAGCCCAGTCTGCAGATTGGTTAGGGGGAAAACCGAATTTAAAGCGACTATTCCAGAATTCGCCTTTCTTAAGAGTGGATTCATTATAGCCGTCCTGATTCCATGGAGGATTTGCTATGACTATGTTGAATTGTCTTGGTTTTTCGCCCTCCTTGAATTTTGGGGAGAGTAGTGTATCGCCATATGAAAGTTGAGCATTTTTTATATTGTGGATATAGAGGTTCATCTTGGATAAAGCAAGAGTTTTATGATTTGCCTCCTGACCATAGAGGAATAAACGTTCTGCTTTCTTTGGACCATACTCCTCCCTAACATGATCGTACGAGATTATCAACATACCACCAGAACCACATGCTGGATCGTAAACGCTTTCCTCTGGCTTTGGATCGAGCATCTCAATAAGTAAGCGAATGACTTCTCTGGGTGTGTATACCTCCCCCTCCTTTGCTTTTTGAGGAGCAAAATATCGGAGGATCCATTCGTAAGCATCCCCAAGAATATCAGGAGATACGTGATGAAGAGTTTCTTCGCTGAAAACCTCAACCAACTGCCTCAGTATTTCGGCGTTTTCTCTGCTTGTGGTGAACTGGACAAAGTCTGCTGTGGTGAATATATCTTTTAGATCAGGATTTCTTTCTGCAATGGTTTTCATTGCCTTGGAGAAATTTTCAGGTAATTTGGCAGGATCTTTTCTAATGTTTTCCCATAGATATTCTTCAGGGAGATCGAAATCATGATAAACTACACTCTTTGCTTCTTTTTTTGCTTCTTCTTCACTTAGGCCATCTTCTATGGCCTCCTTATATGCTTTTTTAAATTCGACTTCCCATTTATCGCTGATTCTCTTGTAGAAGAGAAGTATTAAGATGAAGGTATAGTCGACTCTTGTCCTTATTAGATCTGCAGCTTTTTTTAGTATAGAATCGATTTTGTCTCTGGTTAGTCCGTTCTCAACAGACAAGGTTTCTCTTATAACCTCCTCTCTAGGTTTCAATCGATATAAACTTTTTCTAGCGTCATTAGGATCCGTCTCTATTTTGAGAAAACCTGATTTTTTCAAGTCAGAGAGAATAACAGAGACAGTCTTTTTATCTTGGCCAAGTATTTTCACCGCATCTTCGCGTGAAAATTTTTTATTCTTGAGTTCATTATATAGGACAGAGTATTTGTTTTGAAGCCAGTTAGGTAGTGTTGTTTGTACAATCATGATCTCTTCCTCAATCATTTTAGGGCACTATAGTTGCTACTACTATATATATCAACGATTTGTATTTTCCAGAAATACCTAGATATGTCATTAGGCTTACTACTGTGAAATCTATTAGTTCACTCCTTGTCGCATCTTTAAATCTTCTTTTTGCCTTCCTGTAGAACTTTTGGATGTCCTTTTTGTGTTCATTTTCTAAGCTTTTCATCCACACGTAGACCTTATGATGCCTCTTGCCGATATGGATATTAAGACCTCTACGCCCTTCAAATCCTCTTTCCTGACAGATCGGACATTTAAAATACCGCATTTTATCACCGAATATTTTTTTATTTAAGATATTATATTGAAACCTTAAAAAACAATTTTATTTTTTGCTTATTAGATAAGAAAATAATAATAATTGCTTATTAAAAATCAATATATTCTTCTTTGCATCTCACTTTCAATCAGTCTTGCTCTTTCCTCGATAAATCCTTTAAAATTATCATCTATTAGATGGTAGTAGCATTCATCATTTATGAAATGAGTTTCTAAGTTGTTCAACAATTGTTCCCTATCTATCTGTTCTTCATTTAGGTACTTCTTTACAACTTTTCTATCAAGCATATTAGTCCCTCTCCCAATGGCAGTAGAACCTTCTTCTAAAGTGGACTGAGCCCTTTCTAAATTTGATAGGGTTCCAAGGGATGTTAGGCGAAGTATGACGCAGGCGACCAATCTTATTTCCTAACCTCTAAGGGCAATGATATGAGAAATGATATCCTCTAATGTTTTGCTTGATTTGCCCTTCTTCTGAGCTTTCTCAATAATTTCTTGAATGACTTGTGGATTTTTGACCGCGTATTTTTTCTTGCCCAAACATAAACGTTCACAGAATGTCTCCAAACTACTATCAAATAACTGCTCACCTATTTCGGTGCGTAAAGTCTTATTGAGAGTCTGTTTGAAGCAAGCAAACTGTTCTGTTACCTTCTCAGGCCAATCTTCAATAGGCTGGTCAAAGAGTCTTAATAATCTATGATTATCTTCTGGTTTTGCCTCTTCATCTCCATAATCGCTATCCCATATAACATATACTGGAATTTGCAATTCCCTGAATATTGCTGTTGGCCTATCTAGGTTGTTTTTACCCATACAGGGAATAACTGAAATGCCCATGCTCTCCAAATCATGACCCCGTGCTGTAGCTATTCCGAGTATTGCGGCTCGATCCTCTTCTCCTTCCACCAAGACAGCAACATCAGCAAAGAATCCCTCATTCATCCAAGGAGTCATAAGTGTTTGAAGACGGGGCTCTAAAGTTTTACCAGTGTAAGTGCCCTCTGGCTTTCCATCGGCTTTTTCAATGATTTTTGCTACTTCGTCAAGGGTCGTGTAAATCACTTTGGTCTGCTTTGGTTTGTTGTTTTCTTCCCGGACCTTACGTAGTACTCGTACTTTGTCGATATGTTTTATGTCTACAAACAGAGGCGAATGCGTGCTGTAGATAATCTGCGTGCAGTCTGCTACCCCTTTTATACCCCCCGTTGCGAGTTTCTGAAGGATTTTAGATAGATGGCGTTGTCTATTGGGATGCTGGTAAAGTTCCGGTTCCTCTATTCCTATAATAAGGTTTGAGATCCTTAGCGAGGGTTCTTCTTTAGAAATCTCGTTGGTCTCGGTTCGTTTCTCATCCATGTTTTCCTGTACTGGTGCCTGTGCAATAGCAAGGTGTTGAAGCATAGTTAGGATAAAAGCACGTTGCAGACCATGCCCAGTGCGTTCTACAGATGAAGGGTATTCATCTTCTACAAGTTTAATATCGGCCTTTGGCATCGGAATTTCAATGACATCTTCGGTTGACCAAGTTAATTTGACTTCTGCATCTGGAACATACGTTTTGAGTGTATCACTCAGATCTCGTTCTAAAGTTTGCAATTCCACAAGGTTAGTCGGGTCCACTATCTGTTCATATTGCTTTTGAGTCTCATCCTGCAACTCTTTTATTTCCTTCCGTTGTGCAAGAACGCTACGCACAACCAAATCCATAATCTCAGTTAAAGGTGTGCCTCTCCCCTCTGCTGCATCTTCAGATGCATCTCGAACGGCTGGGACAAGAATAAATCGTGTAAAACGTTCAAGACGAACCTCCCCAACTTCCTTGAATCCGAAGAACTGACCTTCATCCCGTCGACGCGAGCATTGGTCAGGATGAGATTCTTCCCACGCCTGCAATGCTTTCTCGGCATCATCCTTATTGGTATACTCAGGCAGATCAGAATATTTGCCTTCACGCAATTTATTATACTCTGTTCTTAGGTTGGCTCCTTTTGCCGATCGAAAAGAGTCGAACTCGGGATTTTGAAGACTGGTACCATAATATTTTTGGTTTCCTCTGCTTGGAGGCCATTTCATCACTTTTTCAATTGTTAGTTTTCCCCCTTCCACGTATTTCTGGAAAAGCTTCTTTTCATCCTCTGTTAAATCAGTGAACGTAATTGTAATTATAATGTCTTGTGAGGTGTCTTTATCATAGAAATCGTCCTCAGTGTACCTCGCACTTGGCGTATAGAACATGTCTAAAGCCCGTAAGAACGATGACTTACCAGAACCATTTGGCCCAATGAGTGCTGTCAGTTGTTCGCAAGGCAGCGTTTCATCGCGGATACAACGGAAGTTTTGAACACGGATTGAGTTGATTATCATTATCTATCTCCCTACCGGATTTTTGTCCATTGATATTGATCTTTAATATGACGATGAAAGTACGAACCGTGGGAAGATGCAGACATCAGTGCATTGTATCGGACTCTGGGACATTAAAATACTGGTAAATACCACCACTGTGAAATTCTATTTCTAAAGTTTGAGATTTTGAGTCATAACCGATCGAGCGTATGTTGCTTGAACTAACGGGTTGTCAGTTCATATCTCACCCTCCTATCTTGCCTAATTCTATCTCGTTTTTCTTTGATCCAAATAGGTCGCGAGTAATATTTCACTTAATGTTCCGGGGATATGCGAAGTTCCCCGAAGGGGAATTTGGGTGAACGGAGTGAGCCGTATGTCCGCTGTTATCGGAAGTGGCGCACATGTCTATTCCTCTTTAAAGCTTTTAACATACCTGCATATTTGAGGTTATAAGCATCGGTATATTCTTTCTCAAATTGCTCAATCTCTTCCGAAGTTTCCATCATCCAATAAAAATAATAGTGATCTTTATCATTGCCTCGTTTTTTTACCATACACAATATTTCATCATTGTTACTATCATCAATATATTGAATTAGTTCATCAAGAAGATTTTGTTTAACAATGCGGCATTGTCCCGGTTGAATCTTAGGTTTTCCTGTTTCATTGTCTAAAAATGCAGAAATATAAGCATTTCCGTATATTGGATTTTTTTCTATCCCCTCAAATTCAATACGTTCTTGATATTTAAAATGTCCATAAGCTATGCTTGTGGTCAACATAAAATCATCATCAAGCATTCTTTTATTTAATTCTTTAACCACTCTTAGTACGGCTTTTAGACATTCTATTTTGTTACCGCAGTTTCTTACGAACAGAATGCCACTATCCGAAACAAAAAATCCTTCAACATAAATATTATTTTGTTGTCTATTTTTTCTAATCACTTCATATCCATAGTTGTAGAATCTGTCTAATGCCTTCCAAGCTCTTTTTTCATCTTTCATTAATTGTTTGAATCCGGAGATATCTATAAAAGCAACAAATGTTCTTTCATTAAAGTTTGATATAGGCATTTATTTTTACCTCCTGCGCCATTTCTGCTAACGTTCTAGGGGATATATGAAGTTTGCGATAGCAAATTTGGGCAAGCATTAGCGAGCCACATATCCTCCTGTTAGCAGACCCTAAGGGCAAGGTTGCGAAGCAACGCAGAGTGCCCGCCGTCGCATCTATCTTCATGCGAAAGCAATTCTCTCATCATTCTTTCGTCTCCGTTAATATTTTCTCAAATAATGGT
>Ga0190363_1000635_pt1 | contig 20831 bp, 17 predicted proteins | sample 48721867_MG_FD_161272 | JGI IMG/M metagenome (GOLD analysis project Ga0190363, IMG submission 161272) | Hydrothermal vent microbial mat bacterial communities from Southern Trench, Guaymas Basin, Mexico - 4872-18-6-7_MG | ecosystem: Environmental > Aquatic > Marine > Hydrothermal vents >... | reverse complement strand
ACCTCGATGTCGGCTCTTCCCATCCTGGCCTCGCATTGGGGGCCAAGGGTGAGGCTGCTCGCCTATTAAAGGGGAACGTGAGCTGGGTTTAGACCGTCGTGAGACAGGTCGGACTTTATCTGCTGGGGGCGTTGGCCGCCTGAGGGGAAGGTGTCCCCAGTACGAGAGGAACGGGACGCCGCAGCCTCTAGTTTACCGGTTGTCCGACAGGGCACTGCCGGGCAGCCACGCTGTTGCGGATAAGAGCTGAAAGCATCTAAGCTCGAAGCCGCTCCCGAGAAGAGGCGGCCATTCCTTGACGTGAGACCCGGCGACGGGCCTCAGTCAAGGACGAGGGCTCCCATAGAAGATGGGGTTGATGGAGCCGGGGTGTAAGCTGGAAGGCTTCGGCCGACCAGCTCAGCCCGCGGCCCCCAATCGCCCGAGGTGTCGGGCTGAAAAAGAGTCGACGTCTGGACGAATTTGAGCCTATGCATGGTGGCTTTCCACATATACTCGATTCCAGATGAGGTGTTGATTTTCTCATTAAGAATTAGTTCCTTCTTCTATGGAATCATTAATATAGGATGTTCTGTAAATGTTCAGCATTCTGAATGAGACGGCTGGTTAAGCGGATGGTTGCCGCTTTTATGTTTAGATGTCGAAGGGATTATCGTATCACCATTCCAAAGACTGATAGCCAAGCATCTCAGATTAGAACTTAGAGTAATAGTTGGGATAGTGATTCATAGTGAAGAACTAGAGGAATTAGAGAAGTAAAGTGGTGGTGAGGAGAGAAGTACGATTTCCATCCGCTAAGTTTTTATTCTAAGTTGTTAGCTCTCTCGGCATGGCGGCTTCCATAAAAATTCTTTATCGAGGGGATAAAGCGGCCTCTTAACCTTCCTATATTCTAGTTGGTTTAGAATCTGATTTGTGAAGCCGGGTGATAGGGCCATTGTGGACTTAGCTGCTATTCTCCTAAAGTCCGGTGTTAAATAGCCTAGCTTGACCACGACGATTCTATAATCTCTGGGGTCAACTCCGAAGGCTTCGAAGCTCTCTAAGCTCATCCACGCCATTCTCCGGCTTGTCAATAAAATATCGACTCCGTTAGATCTGAGAATTGCTCCTCTCTCAGTGAGTTTCATGACCTTCCCCCTAACCTCAGCTGGATATCCATTGACGTTATCAAGTCGCCCTCCTATCTCGATCCTTACGTTGCTTCCGGCGCCCGCATCTCTACAATATTTAACAGCTATGGGATCTATTATTCCGCCGACAACGGCGCCCTTAACCCTTCTAGAGAGTAGATGCTCGACGAAGATTGCCAAGTCGCCTGCAGCCCCGGCCGTTACGTTATCTCCGGAATCCGATATGAAGATGGGTGTCTCACTTGACGATTCAGCCATCTTTATAGTCTCCTCTATAGATCCAACATCAACCTCATAATGGAACTCTTCACGTAGCCTCCAATAATCCTCCGCGAGTCTACAAGCTTCATGGAGGGCTTTGTCTTCGTATCTATCATTGGAGGCTGTAACTATGATGCTTGCAGAGGCATTTGGGCTGTCAGCCCACGCCATACCGACAAGTATAGATGAGCTTAGAATCCCCTCCATACTATCGATCTTTCTTAGCTGGCTGTAGAGACTTAAAGCTGGCTCAACATCTGTAACGACGAGCTCTCCTGGAAGCAGAACCGGCGGCTTAACCATGACGGATCTTGGTTTCAGTTTATTCCTTAAAGATTCTATTAGGAGCCTGGCTGCCCTAATTCTTGTCTCCTCAACATCTATATGCGGCGCCGTCCTATAAGCCGTTAAAATGTCAGCATTCTCCAGAAGCCTTGGGGAGATGTTGCCGTGCAGATCCAGGCTAGCCGATATTATTGGATCCTCGCCGACTGCCTCGCGCACCGCCTCAACCAAGTCGCTCTCTCCGTCTCCAATCTTCTCAATCTCCATTGCTCCATGAAGGATTAGGCAGACTCCATCAACCTTTCCCGCTTCACGTAATCCCTCAATCAACTCGTCTCTCATCCTTACATATGCGTCATACTTGATCATCCCGGATGGGAGAGCCCTAGCGTAGATCGTTGGAATAATGTCGACTCCTGCATCAAGAAGGAACTTGGATACCTTGAGCTTTAGGAGATTCTCTCCCCTAATGATTTCGAAGTCTTCTAATCCGGTATGTATCGGGTTGAATGTGTTCGATTCATGGCTTATTCCGCCGAGGGCTATGCGTAACATAGGCATCAGCAAAGACTATTGTTTGCTGATGCTTAAAGTTTAAGTAGCTTAGTCACTGCTCCCCCTAGAACTTCACGTTCATCTTCAAGCTTTGATCTCAGCAAAAGCCTTTTTAAATCGCTTCTCCACTTATTCGATTGGTTTTCGGCGTATTCCCGAATGCAACATTAAGATGGATGTGTGCCTTAGGAGCAGGCTGATCCAGTTGTCCAGCAGAATCTTTAAGGATAGAAATAAGCTCTCACCATATTATATTCCTAAGAAGCTTCCTTACAGGGAGGAGCAGCTCCATATTCTCCACTCAATCTACGACGTAATGATAAAGAATATTAAAAATGCATATCCGAGGTTCGTTCAAATAATAGGCCCAACTGGAACGGGAAAGACTTGTACGACTATAAGATTCGGAGAGCAGCTTGTTAAGTATGCGGAGAGAGAGGGCGTTAACCTGAAACATGTGTATGTGAACTGCAAGGTAGACGGGACGACGCGTTATGTTCTCTTCAGAAACCTTGTTAGAAAATTGACTTCTAAGATCTCGACGAGAAGCTTGAGCCCGGAGGAGATGATCCAGCAGCTCATCGAATACTTAAGATTAGAAGGCATCTTCGCCCTGTTAACTTTTGATGAGATAGACTACTTTGTTCAAATCAACCCTAAGGAGCATATAGTCTACGACTTAACCCGCGTTATGGAAACCAGTCCGGGAAAGCCGTCGCCTATAATCGGCGAGATATTCATCGCTAAGTCCTTACATTGGCATAGCTTCCTCGATTCCAGAGAGAAATCTACACTTGGAATTGGGGTGATAGAATTTCCGAGATATACGAGTCTGCAAGTTAGAGAAATACTCTCAAACAGAGTTGAGGAAGCCTTTAATCCCGGAGTAGTTGATGAAGAAACATTGGATCTCGTAAGCGAAATCACAGCAAGCCCGCCTATTAATGGAGATATACGAGTAGGGCTAGATCTGCTGTATTATGCTGGAAACCTAGCTGAAAATAGGGGCTTTGACAGAGTTCTCCCGGATCATGTAAGGAAGGTTTACGGCGAGATAAGTCCGTCTATAACATCTGAGGATATAATGAGCCTAGACAGGAATGGCAAGATGATTCTATTGGCATTGGCGCGCAGCTTAAAGTCAAGTAAGTCGGCCTATATTGGCCTTCGAGAACTACGCAGAAGCTACGAAGTCGTCTGTGAAGAGTTTGGTTTTAAGCCTACCGAAAGGTTTGAGGAGGCCGTGCAAGATCTCATATATCGCGGAATCATAGACATGAAGTCCCTAATGGAGCTGGGAGTTTCAGGAGCATCCCTCACGGATCTCGAACAGTTTCTCAATAGCCTTATGGAGAGGCTGAAGAAGGAAGTAGTCAATGAGTAAGAGAAGAAGCATATGGAGAGAACTTGAAGTCGGATTTGGAGGCGGAAGTAAATTTAGAATCCTCCTCCACCTCGCACTTCATCCTAGAGAGGCACATACAAAATACTCGCTTGTTAAGGCTACGGGTTTGAGGACCCCTACCGTTGGAGAGTATCTTAAGACTCTCGTAGAGCTGGGATGGGTTAAGGAATATCCATTCACACCTAGAACCTACCAGATAAACGCGGATCACGCCATTATTAGATGCTTCATAGATTTTTTAGAAAAGATCAAGAATATAAGGGGATCATCTAGTCAATAGCCTATTTCTAACGGACCCCCTCCCCCTAAACTTTCACAGACCGCTTAAATACGGCCCAATAAAAGTCTTTGGCGGATGAAGGGAGGCGAGGTGCTTGAGAAGACAGAGACAAGCTCAAAGTAACCGGGCAGTATCGGCTACCGTGGAAAAATGCATGAATCCTTGGAATAAGGAATGCTCAAACACCGACATAGTTCTGTACATAATGTTCAATGGGAAGAGACTGCCGATCTGCCATAAGTGCTGGGAAGAGATCTCATCCAAAAATATTGAATGGAGATATACTTAATGTCTGAAGATCTTGAATCGCTTGATGGGATAGGCTCTTCCATAGCTTCAAAGCTTAGAGCCGCCGGATATACAACTATAGAGGCACTAGCCGTCACTCCTCCAGGCGAGATCATGGAGAAGACAAACATAGGATTCAACACTATACTCAAGATACAGAAAGCCGCAAGAGACATGATAAGTGCGGATTTCAAAACAGCTAAGGAATTCTACGAGAAGAGAAAAAATATGAGAAGATGCACGACTGGAAGTAAGAGGCTTGATGAGGCTCTTGGAGGAGGAGTTGAGACCCAAGCTCTAACGGAGTTCATAGGCGAGTATGGATCTGGGAAAACTCAGCTGTGCCTCATGCTTTCGGTAACTGCACAGCTCCCTTTTGGGGAGGGAGGACTGAACGGAAACGTGGCCTTCATTGATACCGAGGGCACTTTCATGCCTGAACGTATATATCAGATCTCCTCTTCTAGGGGTATGGATCCCGAAGCCGTCGCAAATAACATTCTAGTTGCACGGGCTTACAATAGCAGTCATCAATGCCTGCTGATCGATAGACTCTTCACGCTTGTCCCCGAGAATAATATAAAGCTCGTGGTGATAGACAGCATGATTAGCCACTTCAGAGGAGAATATGTTGGCCGCGAGAATTTGGCGGAGAGACAGCAGAAGTTAAACCAGTATCTCCACAAGCTCATTCGCCTCTCCGAAGCTTACAATATCGCTGTTGTATTGACTAATCAGGTTCAAGCTAATCCAACAGCGTTCTTTGGAGATCCCAACGCTCCAGCCGGAGGAAACGTTATGGCTCATGCATGCACCCACAGAGTTTTCCTGCGGAAGGGTAGTAAGAACGTTAGGGTTGCAAGGGTTATAGATAGCCCATATTTGCCAGAGATTCCGGTTAGATTCAAGATCACGGAGAAGGGAATAGAAGACGTAGAGGAAGACTAGCTAAACCTTTACAATGTTGAAGCCTGAAGCCTTTCTAAGCCTGTTCATAACCGCTAAGCCGAGATGCCTCATCGGAACTCCCTCGGCAATTATCACATCAACCTTCTCCTCGTCGAACTCCCTCAGTAACCTGAAAAGCTTCCTCGCCATGCATGCTGGATCATTTCTGCTTCCTAGAGACTTCACCACGTCGGCTCTGTATAAATGCTTGGTCTCATCTGTGGATAATACGCCTACTCTTCTCCCATCGCAGCTATACTTGTTCACTAATTCTTGAATCTTATCCGTCAAAGCCTCCATTCTCCCCTCAACAAGGATCAGTTTAGCCTTTGGAGCGTAATGCCTATGCTTCATGCCTGGAGAAGGCGGCCGTTCTATGTACACTTCTCTATCCGCCGTTACTGAAGGATGAAGCCTAAGATCCTTTATTATGCGTTTCAGATCCTCAAATGGGAATCCTCCGGGTCTAAGGATCTGAGGAGGATTAGACGTCAAGTCTACGACTGTCGATTCTACACCTATCCTAGTAGGTCCGGCGTCTAGGATCATATCTATCCTTCCATTAAGGTCTTGTTTCACATGCTCAGCTGTCGTTGGGCTTGGTCTTCCAGCTAAGTTTGCGCTCGGCGCTGCTATCGGCACCTTTGACTCTCGGATCAAGGCAAGCGCAACCTTATGATTCGGCATCCTTATGGCCACGGTATCCAACCCTCCCGTAGTCTCCCTTGGAACAGCCTCTGAAGCCTTCAGAATTATGGTCAGCGGTCCGGGCCAAAGATGCATAAGCTCATCAATATTCTCCGGAACTTCCCTTGCCAGCTTATACACGTCCCTCTTATCTGATATATGAACTATTATGGGATTGTCTAGGGGTCTCCTTTTAGCCGCATATATTCCCCTAACGGCTTCAGGATTCAAGGCGTCAGCTCCAAGACCATAAACGGTCTCCGTTGGGAAGGCTACCAATCCGCCTTCACGTATTATCTTCGCTGCTGCCTTGATCTTATCTGCTTCAGGCCGTTCACTATTCACCTTAAGTATGATCGTTCGCTTCATGATGTTTCCTCTACATGAAATGATTTTTCAAACCACACTTTTACATTGCCCGGTCAGTTATGAAAGCTTTATCTCGAATCGTCTCCTCTTCTATAAGGGGCGCTCTCATGCATGATCTAAACTCTTTATTTAAACCTTCAGATTTTCCATTCGTTGACAGGTATCTGAGCTTAGCGGATATTATGACAGACAGAGATCTAGCCGCTTTGGGGGATGCCTTCGTAAACTTTGTCTACTCACTTGCTCTCTCATTTAGGAAGGGCAAGCCTATAGGTAGCAAGCTGGATAACAGCACACTTGCGTCGGCTCTAAGGGAATCTGGTCTAAGAAAGATACTGCCTTCTAGGATAGATAGACATAGGCAGGCGAATGCTGCCGAGGCTCTCATAGTCTACGCGTGGATTTCCGGCCTCTTGTCTCTGAAGGAGATGCTTCGAATCCTTAATAGTTCAGAGAGACTTGAGGATTCTTGGAAGATCCTCCTTCAAAGAATAGCTGAGGGCATAAAGATTTCGTAATCAAAGGGAGAAATGACTGTTTTCTTCTCAAGTGCTTCCCTTCTTTTTCTCCCACTCCTTGAAGGCTTTCTTTATTTCTTGACTGAGATCCTTTCCTTTCTGCCTCATCTTTTCGAGTGCTTCAACGAGTGCTTCCTCCGGTCTCTTTCCTTCCTTCGTTCGAATAAGAAGTATCGAGTTTGGGAATAGAGGATGAGGTACGTGGTAACCTGCAAACTCGACATTCTCATCTTCTAGTAGAGTGGATTCTAGAAGGTTGAGGATCGTATGTCCTTCTCCTTCAATCTCGAGCTTCAACTTCTGAGGAGTTCTTTGAAGTATTTTTAAGCGCATATTTATTCCCCACTTAGAGTGGTGCTCTTCCGTAATCTGATGCGGTCTTGCGTTTTTCAATACTTCCACAAGCCATACATTTAAGTATTCTCCGTTTGGTTAGAAGCTCTCCGCACTGCGAGCAGAAAGCATAGATTGCACCTAAATTATCTTCTTTCGTTGAGAGATGATAAGTGCTGTTTTTATTACTTATGACCTTCGCCCTGACTAGGTCTCCTATTCTGAAGGCGTCGTACATGTTCTCAACGTATCGGCGGCTTACATCTGCTATGTGTATAACTCCAGTGAAGAATCCCGACAGAAATTTTCTTCCAATCCTTATTATGCGTATTGTTGCGTGGGAGTCTTGAACGTTCGTAACCCAGCCTATAACTATGCTGTTAACCTTTGGGACACTTATGTTGCGCGCCGCTGGATAGACTGAGATCTTCTTATTAGCGAAGTCTATGAGAACATAGCCTATCCTAGACGAGTATATGTATCCATCATCTACATATGTTCCAGAGTTCGGAATGAACTCTTCGATGACTCCGAGTTTCTCTCCGGGAACAACAAAGTGGCCGCTGCTTCTAACCTCACTCATTGAATGAACACTTCTTGCAATCTTATGGGTTTTCCCTAAAAATCCTCCTTCTAGCTTCCATATTAGTCTTGCTGTTTCTAGTCTTCGACACGTGTTATTCTATATAGATCGACTGGAACGCGATATCTTCTTTTCCTATGAAAGGGGTATACTCTTCCTATGATTAGCTCCATCTCCTTCCTCCAGTCTATTCTACCCATCATTTTAGGTATCTTTTCCTCTAGGAATCTTCTGACTGAATTGCTTCGTTTATGCAGAGAGTAAATAACATTGGAGATCTGTAGAGCTTTCTTTAGAAATTTTATGTCAACTCCCCTCCTCCACGAGCCAAAGGGAGGATTCATCAGCGTCGTGTCAAACTCTCCAACTATACATTCTATGTCTCCGGCTACTAGCTCCATCTTTGCGTTCATCATCTCCGCGTTAAGAACCGCTGTCTTCACCGCTGACTTGTCTATGTCTATACCTAGGACCATTCTTGCTCCGAGTAAGGAGGCCGCTATGCCAAGTATTCCGGAGCCGCATCCCAGATCTACGACTCCTTTGCCCTCAATGTCTCCATTCAGGAAGGCGGTATATGCTATCTCAGCTGCGCTCTCAGCATCTATAGTGTAGGCTTCCCATCTTAGCTTTGGCTTCGGGTTCGGCTTTAATTGTGATAGCAGAATTGCCAAGTGTCTCTTTTTCATGAGGCTGCCTTGGCTCAAGGATGCTTTGAACTCTTCCGGGCTTAGATTATTCCTTCCTCTAAAAGTTTCTCCCATGATATTTCCCCAAGCATGACGTATGCTTCCTTCAGCGTTAGGACCGGCTGGCGGAAGGCCGCCGCTTCATCTATCGAGATTCTTGGGCATGCAGTATTTATGTATGCTTCGAATTCTTGGAAGTTTCTGAGCGTTTGATCCGTGATCTCGCGCAGGGAAATCAGATACGCCTTCTTTCTCATCTCTTCTATCTTCTTCTTAACCCTGAATGCTTCTTTGAGCCTCTTTTGCCCAGGCTTTAGACCTATTATGACCCCGTAGGTCTCGGCTTTCCTAGCCTCTTCTATCTCAGCCCATCGTCGCTTCAGTATTCTTTTGGCATCGCCGTTGAGAGAATAGGCTCTATCTTCAAATGGGTCAGCTGCCACAACTGGCTTCATAGTCGCTAGAGCTAGCCCAAGCGGATGGAAGCGTCCTCCACCGACGAAGAGATACGCCTCAACATTCGAAGAGATGACCTTGGCGTTCGTGTAGTCGCATCCTAAAATCTGTCCAGGATGAAGTATGCTTGAGGCGTTCCCTACATGGACTTCCTTACCAGCTGAGGATAGAATTCTTCTAGCTGCCTCCAAGTTTTCCACATGCTGAACCGTTGTGACGAGCCCTATTCTTCTCCAAGGCTTCAATAGGTCTATGGCTCTTCTGACAGCTTTTTCAACTGAGATTTTAGCGTGAGCTTCGAAGTATATCGTCGGAATATCCAGATCTCTAAGCATCATCGTGTGTCCGTAATGAATTATCAGATCCGCGTTCAGCTCCCTAGCCTCAGCTAAAGCTACGTCGCATGCTCCGTAGCAAGGCTCTCCGGAGATTATCACAGACGCCCCAGCACGCTCAACTATCGAAGCCAGCCTTGTAGCTAGAGGTTTCAAGCCGTCTGGGAGCTGGAGGAGGACTACCCCAGCTCCTCTTTTTTTAATCTCTTCTCCGAGACGTTCCTCCTCGAGATCGAAAAGATCTCCACGCATGGAAAACTCCCATGAGGCTGGATTAACATTCAATCAATAGGGTGGATGATTATAAATTTATAGGAGCTGACTGACTAGTTGGGTTTGCTTGGATGGGCGATATGTTAATGAGGATCTTCAGTTCTCTATAAGGTGTTCAATGATGCATGACTCCTTTGATCTGGCCGAGAAGATCATGATTGATTATGCCCATAGAACTGGAGTTTTAGGCGATCGTAAGCCGAGACGATACCTTTGGACTGACTCCTTTGCTGTATGCAATTATCTTGGACTTTACCGGATAAGCAGGAATGAACGTTATATGCAGCTTGCACTTAAGCTCGTGGATCAAGTTCACTTCATTCTCGGCAGACATCGTGAAGATGACCCTAGACGAGGCTGGATAAGCGGGCTAAACGAGGAGGAGGGAAAGAGGCATCCAACACTCGGCGGCTTGAGGATCGGTAAGCGATTGCCTGAACGTGAACCAGACGAGCCATTTGACGAATCCCTAGAATGGGAGAGAGACGGCCAATACTATCACTACTTGACTAGATGGATGCATGCCTTAAATAGGGTAAGCCGGGAGACTGGAGATCCAATTTATAATTTATGGGCCGCTGAGCTCGCAAAGACCGCGCATGCAGCGTTTGTCTATGAGAGAGACGGGCAGAGACGAATCTATTGGAAGATGAGCATAGATCTAACTCGACCCCTTGTTAGTTCTATGGGTCTGCATGATCCGCTTGATGGATTCGTTGTCTACAATGAGATTCAAGCGTCAGCGCCTAGGAATCCAGAATGGCCGAGTCTAACGCGGGAGATAGACGAGCTTCTAGAGATATGCATGGAGATGAATTGGGCAACTGGCGACCCGCTTGGCATAGGGTGTCTCCTATGGAACTCATACTTCCTAGCGGAGATGCTTGTTAAGGGACGTTTTAGACGAGCGGATCTGTTACTTAATGTATTGAATGATTCTCTGCTGAGCTTAGAGCTTTACTTGGCAACTGATCCCTTAAGGCTTTCAGCCAGTAATAGGCTTGCGTTTAGGGAACTAGGTCTATCCATAGGGTTTAAGGCTGTTAAAAAGCTCCAGCAACTTGTTAAGGAGTTGAATCTCTCCAGCCACGAGGAGATATGCTCACTGATTAGAAGCTTGACACGCTACTCTTGGATAGGCGACGAGATTGAGAAGTTCTGGCTTAAACCAGAGAGTAGAGAGAGCTCTCTGTGGAAGGAGCATCAAGACATAAATATGGTGACGCTGGCTACAAGTCTCATTCCTGACGGATTTCTATAGCGAAGATGACCCATCAGATCTTTTTGTGGATGTATTATTAGGAATGGGATAGTAGACTATGGGTTTTGACGAATCGTTCGAGGATCAGATCTCACGAATAAACTTCCCACTTTTATTCCTTAAACTTTTCCGGAGAGATATAATCGCCGAATCTCTCTCTAGCCTCGATTAGACGCTTGCGCTGTTGACCGAGCACATCGAAGAGCTCTCTCGGTGTATCTGAGACTTTCTCTCTATAGAACTTCTCTGCCCGTTCGATCTTGGCCAGGTTCTCTGGGACACGTATTGTGAACTGCTTGATGTAGTCTTTCTTCTTATACTCCTTGTTCAGAACTTCCCTGAAGAGCCGGCGTAGATCCTCATACTCGGGGATGTAACCAGTCGGTGCTTTTATCGCTCCAGCCTCGTCGTGTACTCTTAGCTCCATCCATTTTATCCATACGTGCTTGTCTCTAGGCTCGTTTAGGTACTCTCCTGTTTTGAGGTCGCGTAGGAAATAGTTGACTCCGAAGATTATCGGTCTCCTCTTTAGGCTTCTTCCAAACTTTAATAGGTTACGTATGTTCTGGCCTAGGGGGATTGAGATGAAATCTTGGATGCTCATCGCGTTGATTTCTGGCACTCCCTCTTTGTCGACCGTGGCGAAAGTTGTCTCTGTCTCAAGTGAAGCTCCGTAAGCGATTATGCCGTGTTCCCAGCTGAAGCTCTGCTGAACTGGAACATATGCTTTGGAGTCACGTCCCCCATATATGATTCCGCTGAGTTCAACACCCATGGGATTGTCTAATTCCGGATCACAATTTTTCAGAACCTTTAAGGAGACTGTATATCGGGCGTTTTTGTGAGCCGGCGGGATCTCGTTGCCGTTCTCATCCGTCTTCCCCTCCCACCACTCTCCAGAGAAGTTTATTCCGCTCTTTGGGAGTTCACATCCCATACCGAGCCAGTAGGGCTTTCCATCCTTAACAAGGACATTTGAGAAGATAACCTCTCCGGGACTTGTGAGTACCTTATAGAGTAACGGCATATCCCTAGCATTTATTCCTTGGAGAATCCCGAATATGCCGCATTCAACGTTCACCGCTCGAGCAACTGATCCTATGTTCCGTATATATGCGATATCATCTCCAAGTATTGTCTCTCCAGGAAGCATCGCCGTGGAGGTTTTTCCACAAGCGCTTGGAAAAGCTCCGGCGAAGTACGTTTTCCGGCCTCCCGGCCCATGTACCCCCATAATCATCATGTGCTCTGCAAGCCAACCTTCTTGATTAGCCTTCCTTATCGCAAGTCTGAAGGCGAGCTTCTTGAATCCCACGGAGTTACCTGCATACTGAGTGTTGACGCTGTAAATTGTGTTTTCAACATAGTCGATGTATATGCGCTTCTTATCGTAGTCTATGCTAGTCATGTTTTCGTCGAGTCTCCCAGCCGAGTGTAGGACGCGTAGAAAATCCTTTCTGGGGCTTGCTTTACAGAATGCTTTGTAGCCGGGTCTAAAGAGCAGAGACTCCGAATGAGCTACGTACCATGAGTCTGTGCATTGCAGGCCGAGTACTGTGAAGATGGAGTTCAGCGGTCCGAGAGAGACAAACCGCACAATCATCGTCTTTCCTTTCATGGAGTTCCGGAGGAGACTTTTTATCTCTGCCAGTCCCACATCTCTATCGATCTGGTTTAGAACCTTGCTTAGAGTATCGCCTTTTGGCACAAGATATTTTGTGGCTTTTCTGTCTCGTCCTTGGTCGTATATTCCGTCGAAGTGGACTGTATGACCTGGAATCTTCAGCGGCTTCTCCTCGCCGGTTCTGATGGCTTGCTCTCTGATGTAGGCTATGTCCTCAGGCGAGTCGCAACAAACGAAGATATCTTCTGGACTGCAGAGCTCGGCAGCCTCAGCTACGAATCTGTGAACTTCAGGATTTGATATAGCTTCTAGCTTCTCGTAATCCTTATCGTTCATTCTGGAACGGAGTATCTCGAGGTATTCATTCATTCTTTAATCCCTTGTTGTGGCGCTTTGTAGGCACATCAATGAGCCTAACCTTTCTAGAGAATCCCCGCCTTTATTTATTTTTTTCGGTTTTTTGTTACGATTTTCGTAACAATATACAAGTTTTTCCTATTAGAGCATCCTCACTATTTAAAGATCCCTTAAATCTAATGAAAGGTTCATAACGATTACTTTAGGAAGCAACGCCATAATTTAGCCTAATACCTAAGAGACACCGGGTTTTGGAATAGTGTGAGAGCAGAGTGTGATACTAAGTAAGCTGAAGATTAAACCATTTCCTAATGAAGGGCCAGGCTCCCTTTTTATAGTAGCGATGGCCGCCTTCACCCACGTATAATTCGCAACGTTCAGGAACACCAGCGACTTCATAGATATGTTTGAGCTTACGGAAGGCTTCGTAGACATGTTCTATGGGAAAGATTTCATCGTGTTTTCCGGCGATGGCGCAGAAGGGACGCGGAGCTATGAGACCTGCAACATCGTACATTTCTCCGAGTCTCAGGATCCCGGGGATGTAATTGCAGTCGCAGTGGAAGATCGTTCCAATACTCCCTACGAATGTACAGAAGTAGCAGCTGGGAACAGCGACTGTGATCCTTTCATCGCAGGCCGCGGAGAACAACGAGGTTGTTCCGCCTCCGGAGTTTCCGGTGATGGCAATACGCGTAGGATCCACGTCGGAACGTTTTATAGCCCAGTCAATCAGTCTCGAAATATCCCATACCCGTTCACCGATGGGCGTTCGACCAGCTAGTAGGCAGTGTTTTAGTTCGGAACGACAGGAACTGACTGCTCCTTTCTCTTTTTCAGTTTCATCGATTGTCTCTCCGAATCCGCGAGCTGTCGGCGCGATTACGATATATCCTTCCCGTACTGCCTGCACTGCTATGTCTCGTTCGCCCTCCTGAATGGACCATTCGTCATGTTCGCTATATGTTATTCCTACGTAAAGGTCTGGATGGTTATGGCCGTGAGGGGTTAGCACGAGTGGAAGATGACCCTTACATTCTTTGGGCTTTAAGAGCCAGAATGGCAATGGCACGGTTGGTTCAACCCAGAGATACCATTTCTCTCGGATATAATCTCCGAGATCGGTTGAGTCTGCCCGCTCAGCTTTTGGAATATGACCTTGAAGATCCTCCTCCATGCTGGTTAAACCTAAAGCCTCTCGCAGTTTCGGTCGAAAAGCTGATTGCCAAGCCTCGAATTCTTCTCTTGTTCTCGCACGAAACTCGAATTGACGCCGTATAGACTTGTATACTTCTCTAATATGCCTTTTATAATCAAATTTGGGAATTTTCTTAGTCAAGACGGATTCTCCCGATTCAGCCAATAGCAATACTCCCTTATCTGAATATTAATTCGCTTGATTCTTGAAGCAAGGTTGCTTATAGAGTTTCTTCTCGCATTTTAGAGGCTTTACATGCCGTCATTTTGCTTCTGTAAATTGTGATTTCTCCATTACGCAATTCTTAAATCATCCATGGAAAGACTCAATTGTAGCCTTTCACGGAGATGCTGAGGTTTGGAGAGTAAAGGTTTTATAGATATATCTGCCGTGCTGGGAAGACTTGATAAGAGATGTTATGGCCAATTCATAGAACATCTTGGAAAATGCATATACGGCGGAGTATGGGTAGGCGAAGACTCGCCGATCCCTAATCTTAGAGGCTTCCGCCTAGATGTTTTAAGAGCAGTAAAGGAGCTGCAGCCCCGTATCATAAGATGGCCTGGAGGAAACTTTTCATCAGGATATCACTGGCTCGACGGCGTTGGCCCTAGGGAGGAGAGGCCGAGACGCTTAGATATGGCGTGGGGAGCGGAGGAGCCGAATATCTTCGGTACAGATGAGTTTCTAGAGTGGTGTAGACTCGTGAATGCTGAACCGTTCATTGTAGTAAATGCTGGAAATGGAACTCCGGAAGAAGCAGCTAGATGGGTTGAGTATTGTAACTCTAGGACCGACACATACTATGCTTCTCTCCGGCGTAGACACGGACACCATGACCCGTATGGAGTTAAGATCTGGGGGATAGGAAATGAGCTATATGGCAGATGGCAGATAGGCTTCTGTCTGGATGGAGTTGAATGTGCAAGGAGAACGGTAGAGTTTGCAAATGAGATGAGGAAGGTAGATCCCAACATCAAGCTCGTAGCTGTGGGCTGTGAGGATCCAGAATGGAACTTGGAGATGATTAAGAATGCCGGTGAGTACTTCGATTATCTCTCTGTGCATATTTACATAAAAGGCGAAAGGCCATATAGAGAGCTGGCAGCTGTCTCGCTGGATGTAGAAAGGAGACTTAGAAATATCTACGGGCTTATTCAATCAGCAAGGCAGAGATACAATATAGAAAGAGAGATACGGATAGCATTTGATGAGTGGAATGTGTGGCATCCGGAGGCTAAGGCTCCATTTCATGAGCAGATTACAAGCGTTGAGGATGCTGTTCTAACCGGAGGCGTCCTGAATGCTCTTCATAGATTATGCGTGGCTGTGCCAATAGGTGGGTTCGCACAGACTGTTAACGTTCTACCCTTAATAATAGCCTTAGAAGATGGTGGAATAGTCTTGACACCGCAGTATCTGGTCTTCAAACTTTACAGCACAAACAGCGGGGACATCGTCTTAAAAACCGTTGTTGATACGGATCATTACGTATCCAGCGAATTGAGGGAGCCGGTTCCATTCATAGACCTTTCAGCAACGATCACAAAAGATGGAAAGACCGTATATCTGCATATCGTTAACAGGCATGAAACAGAAGATTCAGAGATGATGGTCTCATTCAGAGGATTCAAGCCTAAGAAGGGTTCTCAACTATACGTTGCCGGAGAGAACACCCAAGACAAGAACACTCCTGAAGATCCCGGGAGAGTTAGGATACAAGAAGCAAAGGTTAAAGTGATAGAAGAGAAAGTACTGCTAAACCTCCCCGCCCACTCAATAAACATTATCAAAGTTTCAGGGAAACCCTCCATCTGCTTACCAATCTAATCAGAGAACCTTTAATTAGCGAAGATGCCTCTTGCGATTTATCAACTGAATAAGACCCAGCCGAGATATAATAAACATGACATAAATAGACGCGATACAATGGAAGATTGAATAATAAATAATCTAGCGCTACTTGGTTCCTAAGAGAGTAACGCTTCTTGGGTGGTCATAATCGCTTGAAATTCAGATTTGTAGATTGTAAGCATCTAATGCTATTTCGCTGGGGCGTTTCCAGATAATCCGGTTACTAAACTGATCGTTAAGCCTTCGAATAACCTCCTGGAATGCTGGCCAGCCAAGGCCCGTAGCTGGATTAACGCCTTGCCAGTGCATATGGAAGATTACTACCGGTGAGCCATTCTGTATGAGGCTGGCTATTCGTCCCTTCCCTTGAGGAGTCAGGTAGCGGTCTACATCAATCCAGCTTGGGGAATTCCGCCATGATGCTAAATAATCTTGAAGCGCTGAGGGAATATCGTAGCTTGCTCCTCGGCCGCTTCGAGCCTTAAGAATAGGCTTCAGGATGGACGAAGACTCATCTATAATGGCGAAGACTGGAACAGCGGGGTTTGGGAATTCTCCCTCATCGGCCAGCTTGGCTAAAGCCTTCCAGACGTTAGGGTTCATGTCTGCATGTGTGCCTGGAGTTGTTAAGCCAGTATACGTTACGCCTAGTTCTCTGCCTATCTCGATAGTGTTTCTGAAGTACTGGAAGTATTCCTCTAAGGGGATAGAATAGTCATCCAGCCACTCCACCTCAGAGATGTCTTCTCTAGGTTTCATCTCTTCAAAGTTGAAGAGATAGCCATGAGTCATAATCTCCATATGCGCATCCAGATTGTATCTTGAGAGCTGGCTAACAAACTCGGCGTAGCCGCGTTCAACATCGTTCTTAGGCCTAGTTAAGAGACAATTTAAACCCGGAATAACTGAAACCGCACCTGCCAAGCCATGCTCCTTAACAAACTCAGCGAACTTCTCTAACGCTGAAACAGGTACGGGATGCATGGGCTTCTCTTCCTTAGAGAACTCCGAGACGTATGGCCCTACATCATCCAGATAAAAGGATACAAAAGTCTTGCCTGTCTGACCATGCATGCCATATACATCCTGCATACGCCACTAGGTTTCTAAACTACATTCCGGATTCCGCATAATATAAGAGTATCTAACAAGCCTTAAACAGCAATAGAAGAGCCTCGTTGATCTCAGTAATGTCTAGAACATTTTTCTCATGGATTATTTTAGAGATTTTAGGATTGTTTGGACTGAATGTGAAAACTTATTTCTCTATGGTTAAGCCTGAGAATTATACATACGTATGTAGATGTGACGATCTTGCCAGAATTAGCCCTTTTTCTTTTACTCGCATCTTCATCTTCTCTTAATAGAAAGAAGTGATAGAGATCTTTAGTCGATTATAAAATTTTTTCGTAAAATAGATATTCCGTGAGCTTATAACAGAAATTGTTAAAAAGAGACTTACGCGGCGCAAAGAATATTAAGCTGATATATTTTTTTAAAAATGGTGATTGTATAGAGGGGCTGGCAGACGAGGTTTGACGTTATATTAATTGCTGATAGAACTTTGATGGGTAATTACCGCCGGAATGAATCTCTGGTTTCGGGACAAAAGCTTCTCCAAACCTCATACCAGAATTTTTGGAACCTCTTTTTCGCCTATAAAGAATATGGGATTAAATGCATCGCTCTATTCGATAGAAGCGCCTTACACCTAAACCGAACAGGCGTAGAAAGGGTGAAGTAAGGAGATGAATATATGCTTAGTTTCTCCTCCATATAACTCCGCTGTGACTTCCACTTTCGGCTCTTCTTCTCCACCCTTAGGTCTAGCTTACCTAGCCTCCGTCTTAAGAAAGGAGCATAAGGTGAAGATAATCGACTCGGCGACTTTAAACTATACATTGGAAGACCTAAGAAGGGAACTGAAATCCTTTAACCCGGATATAGTGGGGATAACTTCCGTAACGCCCTCGATATATAAAGCCTATGCTGTAGCTAAGGTCGCTAAGGAGGTAAGAGAAGACTGCACCGTAGTTATGGGAGGACCTCACGTAACCTTCCTGCCGAAGGAGACCTTAAAGGAATGCAGATACATTGACATAGTAGTTAAAGGTGAGGGAGAGGAGACTATTAAGGAGCTGACGAAAGCTATTGAGAAGAACGGTTCGTTAGAGGAAGTACGAGGCATAACCTTCAGGAAAAACGGTCTGATAAGAGATAACGAGCCTAGACCTTTCATCAAGGACATAGATAGTATCCCTTTCCCGAGTAGAGACTTGCTTCCGATGGACCTATACCAGTTTAACGGTGTAAAGTATACGACGGTACTCACAAGTAGGGGATGCCCTTTTGGTTGCTCCTTCTGTTCATCTTCGCGCCTATTCGGCGGATACTGGAGGGGAAGAAGCCCAGAAAACGTGATAGAAGAGCTAAAAATCATCCGTGAGGACTATAAGATTAGAGATATAGAGCTGATGGATGACACTTTTACGCTCAACCGCAAGAGGGCTGAAGAGATATGCGATAGAATAGTCAAGGAAGGCTTAGATATCGCTTGGTCCGCATCCTCGCGGGTCGATACGATAAATAGGAAGCTAGCTGAAAAGATGAGGAGAGCCGGATGCTGGATCATTTATTTGGGGATAGAATCAGGTAACCAGAAAATCTTAGACTCTATAGGAAAAAAGATAACGTTGAATCAAGTTAAAAAGGCGGTTAAAATCGTAAAGAAGGCGGGAATGCAGGTTTTAGGCTCCTTCATACTCGGCTTCCCAGAGGACACCGTACAAACGATTAAACAGACGATAAACTTCGCCAAGAAATTGAGTCTAGACTATGCTCAATTCTCGATTTTAACTCCTTATCCAGGCACTCCAATCTTCGATTACGCCGTGAAAAACGGTTTATTACTGACTAAGGACTGGTCTAAATATACAGTTATAGACCCTGTCATGAAGCTTAAAAACCTAACAGCAAGGCAACTCAAATCACTTTTACAGAAAGCCTACCTCAGTTTTTACCTTAGACCCAAAATTATCTGGAGATGGATAAAAAATAGGCAATTCATCTTCATGAAGGACGCTATTAGAGCGGTCTTAAACTATATGAGGGGAAGATTGTATACGAAGTAAACCTAGATAATAAGATCACATGATGTGCATTTATGACGAGGATCCGGATGAGAGGGATCTGCCAAAATACGAATTGAAGGGCAGGCTGATATGCTCATTCCAGTAGAGCATACGCCAGAAGATGCTCCGCAACAAGCCATACCATTCATGTCACCGGTCATCATAGCGTTCATAATACTAGCAATAAAATGTTGACGTTATATCTAGTCAGAGGAGATGAGTGCCTCGGCTCCGCAGGCCGACGTCCTATTCCAGACTAGACTACGGGTCCACTTATCTATGGCGGACCCGGTGGGATTTGAACCCACGACCTCCGGCTCTCCGCGCCGAGGCATAATAAACGCAATCTAAAAGCTGATTTAACATCATAAATATTTTGCTTCTCACGGTGGAGGCGGCTCTGGAGGATTGGAAGAATGGGACATGCCATATACAGCCGCGCGCACTTCTACACGCTGAAAGAGATTAAGCGGGTACTCGAGGAGCGTTCATTCAAGGTGTCTGGCATAAAATCCACTTTGGGATATTCACCGCATTAAAAGTCGAGGGATAGAGGAGCCGACAGATGATCCTAAGGGGGAAGGGGCTTCATCTGCATTAAGGCTATGAAGACACAGAGAAGAAGCCTTTTCAGATTTCTGAAAGGGGTATGTTGGAGCGGCTTATAAGATACGCCAAAACTTAAGAGCGTAAAGATCGATTTCAGATTACACGGCGGCCGTTCTATATTTTAACGCTGAGGAGATTTGACATGAAAGTTGAACTCAGCATGGATAGGTACCGCGATAAGGTTTACGGATGCTGGATCGGAAAGAACGCTGGAGGAACAGTAGGAGGCCCACTTGAAAAGATATGGGGCCAAGATGAGATGTTCGATGTCTGGTGGTATCCTGAGCCGGTAGAAGGAGGTATCCCAAATGATGATCTGGAGATCCAGCTCGTTTGGCTTCAAGCACTAAAGGAGCGGGGGATAAACCTCACCGCAAGAGACCTAGCCGAGTATTGGCTTGACTGTATAAGCTACAATCCAGACGAGTATGGACTTCATAAGACAAATCTAAGAAAGGGCTTAGAACCTCCCATCTCCGGCTGGTATAATAACTGGTTTAAGGATTGTATGGGCAGTCCAATTCGATCCGAAATATGGGCCTGCATTGCACCTGGAGCTCCACATATAGCGGCGAGGTATGCATATCAGGATGCTATATGCGACCATGCGGGCGGAGAATCGGTTTACGGCGAGATCTTCAATGCAGTTCTGGAATCCGCTGCCTTCCTAATAAAGGATATAATGAGACTGTTAGAGATTGGGCTTTCCGCTATTCCAGAGGAGACATTAACGGCGAAGGCAATCCGCGCGGCGATCCAATCGTATAATGAAGGTCTAAGCTGGAAGGAGGCTCGGGAACGAGTAAAGGAGACGGCCTACAGCCCCATCGCACAGTTCTCTCCGATAAATCTGGGCTTCCAAACGATAGGATTGCTCTACGGCGAGGACTTCGGAGATGCCATATGTAAGGCTGTTAACTGTGGCTGGGACACCGATTGCACAGGCGCCACTGTAGGGGCTATTTGGGGGATAATTAATGGTAGAAGCGGTCTCCCAGAAGAGTGGATTGAGCCGTTAGGCGATGAAGTCACGGTTAGGAAGGGATATATCCGTAATTTGAGGGCTCCGACAAATCTGGATGAGCTTACAAATGAAGTCTGCGAGATAGGCCGGAAAGTCCTCACATTCTTCAATGCAGATATAACTCTATCTATGAGGGACGATTTTTCAGCGGTTGAAGAGGCTATTAGAGACTCATTAGGCGAGATTCGGAAGCTCTGGCATCTCCCGCCTAATCGCATCGACTACGACCTCATCGCCGTGAAGGCATCGATCACATACTTGGATGGCCCAGCTATTCTTCCCGAGGCTCCCAATAGATTCAGAATCTCTATAGAGAATTCAAGACCTGAAAGAATCTCGGGAAGAGTTTTTGTTGATCTACCTGAAGGGTGGATA
>Ga0190363_1000634_pt1 | contig 20857 bp, 20 predicted proteins | sample 48721867_MG_FD_161272 | JGI IMG/M metagenome (GOLD analysis project Ga0190363, IMG submission 161272) | Hydrothermal vent microbial mat bacterial communities from Southern Trench, Guaymas Basin, Mexico - 4872-18-6-7_MG | ecosystem: Environmental > Aquatic > Marine > Hydrothermal vents >... | reverse complement strand
TTATTCCAAAACAATTTAGGATACACCATGTATCTTTCATCTCTAGCCCTAGAAATAATACCTGAAACACTAATTACACGTAGAACTTCTAAGCTATGTGATGAACTAATAAACATCGCCAGTATTATTCCAAGCTTATTTGAAAGATATAAAGACGTATTAAACAATATTGTTGATACTTTAGTTGAAGGAAGAAACGTGGTTTTTCTTACTCCGAGTTATTTAAGAAATGTAATAGATACTTATCTTCACCTGGCACCATATAGGTTTAAAGGCAAAATATTCAGCCATGATCTCAGTATAGTATTTGAAGAGTGCCCTAAACCACGTAATGATACTACTTATGTAATTTGCAGAACAGGTGTTGAAGAACTTTCCTATAAGTTTGCAAAGTTTAGCTGCGGCCTTGAAAACCTATTAGATTTAAACTTAAATGTGGATCCTGTTTCTGCTTCAACATACTTACTTCTGCTTATGGAGTACATCTTTAGGTATTTAAATACAGTATGTAAGAAAAGCCATAACAATAGCTAGTATGCATGAAATAGCGGATAGTAGCATGTATGCTTTAACAAGTTCTTTCTCGGTTAATGGTGATTTTAGTGTTAATAAATGTGCTAATGTCATTGGAGCTTCCAAGTTTCTGTTTGCGTAAATAAGACCATTTTTGCTAACTATAGTTGGTCTAATTATTTCACGTCTTTCTCTTAGACCTTTAATTGAAGTAATTATGTTAAAACCGTTCATTATTAGCGGCATCATTGCAGTTATCGCTACTATTTCAAGCCTCCCTATTATTGCCAAAGATCCAAAATATGCTCCTACGAAAAGACTGCCTATGTCGCCGTTGAAAACTCTTGCTGGATATTTATTATACGGGAAATAACCAAGCAGAGCTGCTAAAATTATGGCTGAAGAATACACTGTGAAAACGTCTAACTGACCGTTAATAGACTTTAGTATTGATGAAATAAGTAGGGCAGCAAAGCTAAAAGTCATGGAGGTAACCATAACACCGTTGAAAACATCTATCATGTTCACAGCATTTGAAGTAACAGCTATGGCAAACGGCATTATCGCCAAATATATTAGAGTCAGCCTGGTAGCTCCAATAAATGGTAGCACAGGTCTGGGAACGTAGACTTTAAAGAAAATTATAGGTATTATAGCTAAGAATGTTAACAGTGTTTTTGTTTTAGCATCAAGTTTTCTTAAATCATCAAGAAAACCCACTATTCCCGCAAAAGTTGAGGAAAAAATTAATGCCAATATTTTGGCTTGCGATTCTATATCTAAAAACAGTGCCAATAAAAGACCTAGGTTAGTCGATAATAGTAATGTGAGACCGCAGGCCTCAGGTATTCGGGGTTTGTATGGCTTATGTACGTCTATTCCAGCAATACCTTTGCTTAACATTAACCCCGCTATTTTAGGTGTTATAATGTTACTTAAAGCTAATATCGCTAATGGTAAAATAACTATTAGCATTAACATTTGCGCTATATCCATAGTTAAATCTCCATGTGCTACTTGCGGAAAATAATTTTAGTACTTAAAGTAATTAAATTTATCCAACACCTTATAAAAGTGAATACCAAGAAGACTACATCATCATGAAGAGAAGTTAGATATCTATTTGCACTCTTATGCGGTGTTATACTCAGCTTAATAATCATTACCTTCTAAGCTATCCACATTATAAGCTGTAAGATTAACGCTAGCCAAATATAAAGTGATCATTGTTAAGCTTATCTTATACTGTTTAAACCTTTGCTAATACTTTATAGTTCTTTCAGTGTTGTTTATTCTAACATGTTTCTTTACACTAAGGAAAGTGGAAAGAATAATAGAGGGACATGTTAAAGAATTAGACGGTACTGAAAAATGGTGCATGTAGCTATAGTTCATGAAGCATCTATACCTACGTGGAGTTGTAGGCAACTTATGCTCTCTCTTAGAAACCTTGGAGCATCTATTTCTTATTTAAGACCACAGAAACTATCAGTCGAAATATCTCATGACTTTGTAAAAATATATTATGGTTTAAAGATCTTTGATATTCCAGATGCTCAAATTGTCAGGTCTTTAGGTTTTGCCTTAAGCGTAGAGCAATTTTTTAAGAGAATTGAAGTATTGAAGATAATGTCGGATTTAGGCGTGTTTACTGTTAATCCTATAGAGTCCATGATTATTGCTAGAGATAAGTTTTATAGCCTATTTAAACTTAAGCTAAACAATGTTCCTGTACCCTCAACAATGCTTTCAGAAGATGTTTTCTTAGCTATAGAAAAAATTAAACAATGGAAAGAAGCAGTACTGAAACCGTTAATGGGATCTCTAGGTTATGGATCTATTAGAATAAGCGAAGCCGATATAGCCTATCATGTAGGTAAAGTTCTCCTATCAATAAACCAGCCTCTTTATGTTCAAAAGTATATTGAGAAGCCGCAAAGGGACATTAGGGTTCTCGTTGTAGATGATAAAGTTTTAGGTGCTATTTACAGAATTTCTTATACCTCATGGAAGACTAATGTAGCGCAAGGAGCGAAAGTCGTAAAAGCACCTAAAATACCTGAAGTTGAGGAAATAGCTGTAAGAGCGACTAAAATTTTAAACTTATACTATGCTGGAGTAGATATCGCGGAAACACCTGATGAGGGATACGTTGTTTTTGAAGTTAATGCTTCGCCTCTGTGGAAAGGTTTTCAAAAAGCTACAGGGATAAACCCTGCTGAAGAAATAGCTAAGTTTATTATTGAGCATATTAGAAAATAATGTTTAACTATCTTAGCTTATTGTGTTATGTTTAGACTTTAATTATCTTTTCTTCTTTTACAACGTTTAAAACATAGAGTGTGTAGATTTCTCTTACACCATTAACTCTTCTTACTCTATTAAGGATCTCATTTAATTTTAACCTACTTTCAACTATGATCTTTAGCAGTACTTGGTATTCCCCTGTCACATCGTATATTTCATATATATCATTAATGTTTGTTAGCACTTTTAAGGCTCTTTGATGCTGTCTCGGATTTGTTTTAACAAGAACATATGCTAAGCTGTTCTTTCCTAAGGCCTTGTAGTCTATACTAGCTGAAAATCCTTTAAGGATTCCTGCTTCTCTGAGTTTCTTTATTCTAAGATAAATTGTGCTTTCACTTACATGGAACATTCGAGCTAGTTTAGAGAAAGAGGTTCTTCCATCCATTTGAAGTGTCATTATAATTTTCTTATCCAATTCATCAAGTTCTATCATAGTACTTAAGCCTCTAAAATAACATTATTAACTAAAGTAGTAATTAACGTTTTGAAGAAACATATAGATAGTGGAGAAAAGCGTTTTTGCCTTAAGACACTACTTCTTCACTTAAAAACTCATTAAACCTATTCATAAAGAAAATAATGCAATAGATTCATAAAAGCGTCCAATTCTACGGCGGGAAAAACGTTAATAGTTTAAGCTTAATTAGCACCAGGCATACTACCTTATATTTCGGAGGTAAAGTCTGTTTAAAGCTGGGTTCTCTATGGACCTGTGGATTAAAGAAAAGTTTGTAAAAAAAGCTAAAGAAGTAGACTACTTGGACTTCATAGTTTATAGTATAGAAGAAGCTGAAGTAGCTTACAGGAATGATAGCTTAGAGGAAAACACTATAAGGAACACCATATATGCTCTAAGAGCTTTCAATAAAGGTGTTTGGTCTATAAAATCCACTCAAAACCTCAGAATGCTAAATAAAATCTTAGACTACGTTATTTTAGAAGCAAAAAAGTTGAGTGCCAAGACTAAACCTAGAGAATGGTATAAAATAGAAAAACCTGTTAAAGGTAAATTCCACATAGGGGGTCCTAGAAAGTTCTCACAGAGTTTGGCTAAAGAACTTGCCGAAACGCTTGGTGATAGAATCAAAGACAAAGGTTGCGAAGAAAGCGAAGTTATCATAACATGCTCTTCTACATTAAAAGAATATGTTTCTAGCGAAGAAGCTAATGCCATTGAAAATAAATATACAACGGAAATAGCATTATATGCTGTTGCTTATGGGTATAGACGTGGAGTTGCAGGTGAAATCATAGGGTTTTCAGGTGTTATTAACGATATTTCCGAAAAAATATTGCTTAACATTGCAGATAGTGCTGCTAAAAGAGCAAAGAACATAGCTTACGCGAAACAACTACACCCGTTAAGAAGAGGGTTGAAATGGGATGTGGTTTTTGATCATGTAACATCAGGTGCGATATTTCATGAACTTGTCCACCTTTTAGAAGCCGATGCTGCACCTTTGAGAATAAAAATCCCTTCAAGAATAACCACGGCTAATTTAACAATTATCGACGATCCTACCATACCGTGGGGTTATGGATCTTATGCCTTTGATGATGAAGGAGTTTATGCTAAAAGAACTACGTTGATAGAAGGAGGAGAAATAGTTTCATTAATACATACAAGGCTGACCTCTAAAGCCTGGGAGGTAAAGCCCACAGGTAATGCTAGGGGGATATTTCATAAGCCTAAGGCTCTTATGAGCAATATTGTTGTTAAACCATCTGACTGGACTCTACAAGAGCTAATAGAAGAAACAAAAGAGGGAATTTATGCTGAAGGACTAGTTAAGGCGGATATTTCAAGCGAAGGAATAATAACTTTGGTTCCAGAAGCATGCTGGATTATTGAGAGAGGAGAATTAAAAGACGCAGTAATGGTAAATTACATTAAACTTCAAATACCCAAGCATTTAAACATGATTGAAGGTATAGGTAAAGAACTTAAACAAAGGATCTCAATAGAGAAAGGCCACAAAGTTTCTGAATTTTCTCCTCCAATAAAAATTAAGTCTGTGATCGTAGGGTAGAGTAAATGTTTGGAGAATATAAATTATCTGGCGAATTATTTATCGAGAAACATGGGCTTAAAATAAGCGTTAAAGAAACATCTAAAGGGATATTTAAGTATTATAGATGCTTTCAGAATATTAGCACAATTAAGACAATAGTATCGGAAAACCCCTATCTAGGGATTTACCCCTTACCACCAATAGGTCTTAGACCATTTACTGTAGAACATGTTTATTTAAAACTAAGATCGCCGATTACTCTTTCTCCGAGCAAGAAAACCGAAATATACTTCAAAGCTCCAGCAAATATAGGTGTTACCGTTCTTGAAAATGAGAGACATACTATTATAGATAACATATCTCTTGTCAAAGAAAAATATGCTCTCTACGGACCTATTGAAAGCGGTGTTCTATGTAGATTCTATATTACAGATGCCTATAATGAAGAACCGTTAACATCTTTAAGTGAGGCTGTAGTAAAGGCCAAGGTAATAAATGAAAGTAATAACTTTATAGAAATATCAAAGCTAATTATACCAGTGTCTGGAGCTAAATTATTCTACAACACTGAACAGATATACTATGGTTTAGTCGAAGTTATCATAGAAGCAGAAAACGAGATTGTTATAAAGCACTTAAGTGAACCCATAGTTCCAAACATTAGCCAAGCTCCAATAACTATAGGTCAGTCTAAAGAATATTTAAAAATGGAATGGGGGATTTAAAGAATGCTTGAAGCTGGCCTGCCAATATACCTTGAGTGGTCTTTAATTTTAAACATCATAGTTGCTCTTCTATATGTAACGCTAGGTTTTATTTTTGCAAAGTTACTTGTAAAATATGTTACACGTTCCTTGAAGGGTAAGGTCCCGCAGTATGCTTTAATGTTTATTAATAAGATGGTATTTTATATCATAGTCTTCATTTCAGTAATTTTTGCTTTAATTGCAATAGGTGCTGAAAGATATATTACAGGTGTAATTGTAGCAGGCGGAGTGCTAGGAGTTGTTTTGGGGTTTGCTAGTGAAAAAGCGGTTTCCAATTTTATTTCCGGAGTTTTTCTTCTTTTAGACCGCCCACTAAGTGTAGGTGATCCTGTCGAGATAAAGAATGAAGCAGGTATTGTTACAGATATAAGTTTTCTATCAACAAAAATTAAGACATGGGATGGAAGATATGTAAGGTTTCCTAACTCTGAAGTTTTCGGTTCAACGATAATTAATTATGGTAAACATATGGCTCGAAGAATAGATTTAACCATAGGGGTAGCATACAAGGAAGACCCCGATAAAGTCTTAGATGCAATAAGAAGAGTTATTGATGAACATCCGCTAATACTTGCAGAGCCTGAACCCAAAATATTTGTTGACAGTTTAGGAGAAAGTAGTGTAAACATCGCAGTAAAGGTATGGGTTCCTGTTACTATGTGGTTTGATGTTAGAAGGCAAATAGTTTCGATGATTAAAAAGAAGCTTGAAGAAGAAAAGATAGAGATACCATTCCCGCAAATGGTTATATGGTTTAAAACTCCATTGGAACTTAAATAGTTACTTTAACTGGTATTTTCTTTAGTTCAAATATTTTCTTTAAAGTAGCTATGTCGACTTCGCTAAGCTTAGTGTTTAATTTTATTTTTATAATAATCCCCTCGCCTAAAGGTCCGGGTGAGCCTTCAAAACTGTATATTATTTTAATATTTTTTCTCTCTAATGTGCTGTTAATTATTTCTATGATGTCTCTGGCGTCTATGTGTGTTGATATTCTTCTTATAATTATTTCGTTTTCCTTAATTTCTGCTATCATGTTTAAAGACCTTGATTCTATAATTAATTAAAAATTATAGGCATGAAAGAATTTTAAGCTTAACGTGGCCGTTAAGCTGTTCTTTTGCCTCGTTAAGCATTTTCATTACAGCTATTCTAGGGTATTCTATTAGATAATCTTTTAGCGGCGAGTATGGAAACCTATTTGCTATGCTCACAGCTTTCCTTATATTATCACATAGTCTTTCCATAGCTTTCTCTATAACCTGCTCTTTTACTATTATTTTAGCCAAGTTCTTCTTTTGAAAAAGAGTAAGCTTCGCTATTTCCCGAATTTTCCTATCACCTAAAACCCATGCTACAAATGCTGGTATACTAGGTGAAAATTTAGGATCATCCTGTTTTCTAACTATCTTAGTAAGGTCTACTATATCATCGGCTATTTGAAATGTTAGACCTAATACGGAACCATAACGATATGCTAGTTCTTCATACTCCGTTTTTCCGGCTGCAATTGCACCCATTACTGCTGCTACTGCAAAGAATTCCCCGGTTTTAAGTTTGGCTACTATTCTGTATATTTGTTCGTTGAAAGATTTTCCCTCAATTATATCAGCCATTCCTCCCTTTACTACATTGATCCATGCTTTGTTAAATATTTCAACGGCTTTCCATCCATATTTTCTAAACAACATTAAACCTAGTGATATTAAATAATGCCCTACGATTATAGCTATTGAAATACCGTATTTCCTCCAGAAGCTTAACTTATTTCTCCTAATTTCGTCGCCATCTATAATATCGTCATGTATTAAGGATGCATTATGGATTAACTCTACAGCAACAGCTGCGTCTAATGCTTTCTCCACATCGCCACCTAAGGTTTCACATACGAGTAGTGTTAATACTCCTCTTAACTTCTTCCCTCCCTTTAAACTGTATGAGAGCATTTCGTAGAGGTTAACTTGTTTTAACAGCAAATCAGAAGATACATTAAAAAGTAGGTGCTCTATTCTACCTTCAATAAGCTTTCTTCTACTTTCGTAGTAGTCTATGAATTTGTGCATAGTGTTTTTCCATCACTACCATTCATACATTTATAGTATATTTCTCCTATTTGCGTACAGGTATGTTTTCTAGATGTAAGTGATGTTTAGTAGGTTTTAATGTTTGTGCTATCTTATTCCAGTATTGCTATTGCTCTTACAGGAGATGCGGAACCTGCTTTTATTTTTAATGGTAATCCTATGAATTTAAACCCGGTGTTTCCCATGAGGGCGTCTAAGTTAGTTAAGTTTTCATATATCACTATTCCCTGGGAAAGTAGGGTTTTATGTGCAGGGTAGGGTTCATGATCTATGCTTGGTGCATCTATACCTACAGCATTAACCTTAAGCCTAGCAATATATTGTGAGGCAGACCATTCTAATCCCGGGTGATCGAAGAAGTCTGATGTACCTATTTTTCTATCGTAGCCCGTGTGGAAAAGCATAATCCACCCAGGACCTATGGCTATGTTAAGTTCTTTCAATGCTTTTTCTATGTCCTCTACAGTTATTTCAGACTTTGGAGGTTTATGAGAAACATCTATGACTATGCCTTTGCCTATAAACTTATCTAAAGGAATTTTCTCAACTGTTAATCCATTTTTTATAAAGTGAGCAGGAACATCTACGTGAGTTAGTGTATGCTCGATGAGCATTAATAAGTTAGCATAATAACCATGCTCTTCAATACTTACCCATTTATGGATTATAGGTGTAGGGTAAGCTGAAAAAACTGGAGCACCCGTATGTATTTCAAATGATAGATCAACTATTCTCACTTGATTTCCCTCTAGGTGTTTTAGGGTTTTAAATTCACATAATGGAGTTCTTAAAGTCAGTTTTAATGCAATTACTTAGGTCTAATGTAGCCCCATTTTTCTAGCGCTCTCCTTAATTCCTTATGTGTTTCAGCATATTCATCTAAAGGTATGTTTTTCATGGCTGCCTCCAATGCTTGTCTAACAGCCTTAGCACCAGCATATGGTCCATCAGGATGCCCTAGGACTCCTCCCCCAACTTGTACTATGATGTTCTTCCCCATAATCTCTACAACCTTAGGTAAAAGGCCTGGATGCAGTCCACCTGAAGCTACTGGAAACACTGGCTTAATATGATGCCATTCTTGTTTTAAAAGTACATTATCTTCAGGAATAAATGTACTTTCTGTAATTTCTCTTTGAATTGTTAGCACATCTTTTACTTTGGCTTCCATTTTACCTACAGGAACACCTATGTGAATGTGATCTACACCTATTAGCCTAGCAAGCTTAGCTACCATGAGCATTGACATACCGTGGTCCGGGTTTCTAGTAAATGCTGCATGGAATGCCCTATGTGCATGTATTGCTAGTTTTAAATCTTCAAGTTCATCTCTTAATGTTTGTAACGCTGCCCAACCGGCGGTTAGTATGTCGATCATTACGAATTCGTTTCCATAGTCTGCTACAGCTTTTGCTCTTTTAATCATTTCTTTAGTTTCAGCTGTTATATTAATGAGATATCCCTTTCTTTCACCTGTTTCATTTTCAACTTTATCTATGACTTTCATTATAGCATCTAGCCTTTTTATAAACGGATTAAATTTCTGACTTGTTAGATTTTCATCGTCTTTTAATAGGTCAACTCCCCCTGAGAGTGTCTCATAGGCTACTTTAGCATATCGTTCAGTATTTAGTCCAACCTTGGGTTTTGGTACTGTTGCTGTAATAGGTCTATCATAGATTTTTAACTTCTTTTTAACGCCTTCAACACCGAACTGAGGACCTTTAAACAGCTCTATTACTTCTTTTGGAAACCGGGCATCTATGAGTCTTAAAGCTTTAATAGCTCTCATTCCGAAAACATTGCCAGCAATAGAGCTTAAAATTTGAGGAACGCTATTAGGTTCGAAAAGGTTTAAAGGATAAGCAATTTTGATTATTCCGTTATTCCTTATTTCATAAACTTTAGCCATTAGTTTTCTTAAATCCTCAGTCATAGTTGTTAATGTCGTCCATGTTCCGATACTGCTTTCTGATGCTACTCTTCCGGCTGCTTCAGTTAATGTAATGTCTTTGGGAATAACTTTAAACACGGCTATGAGTTCATCTTCTTTAGGCTTATATGTTAATTCGACGAACTCTTCATACCATTCAAATTTAGACACCGTGTTTACCCAAGAAAACCATTAGAACTTAGTGGATAATATGTGTTGTTCATGGAAAATACATGGACACAACAACATAAGTTAATAGTGTTAATCGTAGGAGTTAATATGGTCTAATCGGAGGTAAACTGGTTTAAGAAGTTAACAAAGACTGTTATAAAATCAAGTTTCATAGCGATGAAGTTTAGGGGTAATAGTTTGTAGCTATAATACTAGAACTGCTCTCTTTTTATGCTATTCTAATTTTTAATAGCTTTCTAACTTCATCAGCAATAATGATTATTATTGGAACTATAGCTATGTAAAGATAGGTGTTTATTGGTAATGGAACTACTTTAAAGACCGTATTAAGTGGCGTATAAAGCACCATTAGCTGGAGAGCTAAAGATACTAGCAAAGCTGGCAGTAACCATATATTTTTAGGCAGCTTCCATATAGGTAATTGTTCACTTCTAGAAACGAGTGCTCGCCCAAATTCTGAGAGAACTAATGTTGTAAATGCTACGGTTTGAGCGAACATTAAACCGTATTTTAGCGAAGCACCAAACAGCGTTATAGTGAGTCCGCCTAAAAGCATACCCATGATTATGTAATAGATCATTTTCCTGTTGGTTATGAATCTTTCCTTAGTTGATCTAGGTGGCCTTTCAAGTATTCCTGGTTCTGGAGGTTCAAAACCAAGAGCAGCAGCAGGTAACGCATCTGTTGTTACATTAATCCACAATAAGTGTATAGGCCTTAATATGTGTGGTAAGCCGATAAGTTCAGCACCAAAAACCGTTGCAACCTCGCCTAAATTACATATTAATAAATAGTTTATAGGTTTCTTAAGGTTTTCAAATATTATTCTTCCCTCTTTTACAGCCTCAACTATGGTGACAAAGTTGTCATCGAGAAGTATCAACTGTGATGCTTCTTTAGCCACTTCAGTACCCTTGATACCCATAGCTACTCCAATATCAGCTATTTTAAGCGCTGGTGCATCATTAACTCCATCACCAGTCATCGCGACGCGATAGCCTTTACTCTTTAGCATCCTTACTATTCTAGCCTTGTGTCCAGGTGTAACACGAGCATAAACAGTTACTTTATCAACAACATTTCTAAGCTCCCTATCGCTCATACTATCTAGCTGCTTACCCTCAATAACCTTATCTTCAGAAACTTCTAAACCTATCATTTTAGCTACAGCCATGGCTGTAAGTTTATGGTCACCAGTTATCATGATGACTTTTACACCAGCTCTTTTAGCCACTTCAATAGCTTTTTTTACACCCTCTCTTGGCGGATCTATGATACCTAGAATAGCAGTAAATACTAACTCTTTTTCAGCCTCCTTAATATTTTCCACAATCTCGCTTGAGTATTTGTAAGCTATACCGAAAGTTCTATAACCCTTAGACGCTAAGTCCATTATGTACTTACTAATTTGTTCACGGAGTGAATGAGTTAATGTTTCTTCTTTACCGTTAAGTCTAACCTTAGATGAAATTTCAAGAAGCAATTCAGGGGCTCCAGATGATACTACTATGTATTTATCATAGCATACGTGAACAGTTGTTTTTCTTTTCCTAAACCTGTCAAACGGAAATACTCTAACAACCCTATACTCTTCTATAGCTGCTTTAACACCTCTCTCTCCTAAACCTTTATATGCTAAAACTAAAGCTGCACCCTCAGTTGGCGAGCCACGTATCGTCCAAGAATCATCTTCATTAATTAGCTTTACGTCGATTGACGTATGCGCTGCTATGATTTCAAGAAGAAACTTGACATCTTCCCATGAACTGTTTCCACTTACTAACTTAATTTCACCTTTAGGCACATATCCTGAACCTGAGACTTCATATTCACTATTAAGTAGTCTCAGAATTTTTACAGTCATTTCGCCTTTTGTTATAGTGCCTGTTTTATCGCTGCATATAACATTACATGATCCTAATGCTTCAACAGCTGCCAACTTTCTAACTAAAGCGTTTTTTTGAGCCATTCTTCTAGCACCTATAGCTAGTATAGCTGTAGCTATTGCTGGTAAGCCTTCAGGCACTGCAGCTACACCTAACGCTACTGCTAACATTAAAGCCTCCAATATGTTTTCACGTGCCACAAAAAAGGTCATGGCAAAAACTATAGCACAAATACCTAAGATTATCGCACCAACTCTCTTTCCAAACGCATCTAATTCCACTTCAAGAGGTGTTTTTTCCTCCTTAGTTTCAGCCACTAACTTAGTAATTTTACCTAGCTCACTACTCATACCAGTAGCTACTACTACAGCTTTGCCTTTACCTCTAACTACGTAAGTACCCATGAACACCATGTTTCTTCTATCACTTACTAAAGTATCAGGTGGAAGAACGATATCAGCGGTTTTTTGAACAGGTGTTGATTCCCCAGTTAGCGATGATTCATCAACTTCAAGGTTTATTGATTCTATAACTCGTGCATCCGCAGGTATTCTATCACCTTCACTTAACAATATGATATCGCCTGGCACCACCTCTCTTGCTGGTATAATTCTTTCTTCACCATCTCTTAGTACTTTACACGTAGGTGCAGCTAGTTTCTTAAGAGTTTCAATGGTTCTCTCAGCCCTAAACTCCTGGATAAAACCCATAATACCCATTACCAAAACTATGACCATTATAGCTATGGCGTCAACGATTTCTCCCAGTATTAAGGATATAATTGTTGCAGCAAGCAAAATGCCTATTAGAAAGTTGGCAAATTGCTTTAAAAACATTATAAGAGGACTTTTTTTCTTGGCGATAAGTTCGTTAAATCCGTAGATTCTTAAGCGTTCCTCAACTTCTCTAGACGAAAGTCCAAACTCTTTGCTTCCTAATTTCCTTAATACTTCCTCTACACTCAATGAATGCCACGATACAGTCATTAGTTATCCCTGGTGTTTTCTTCCTCTTCAGGTAGTTTCTAAACGGTTTTATAGATTAGAGTGTTATTAAATATGCTCATATATGAGGGGTTTTAACGTATAATTTGACGTAAAAGTTGCCTATCACTATAGATACTTGTGGTTAACTTCAATGACGAGCGTTTAAGTTATGAAGATAGGTGTAAAAATAAATATTAAGCTTTAGATGAAGTGTTAATTGTTTAAATAGATGAACTTATAAGCGTTAAATGAAATGTTGATGCCAAGCGTTATTTACTGCTAATCACTACGTTAGCTATAGCAGTTTTTAGATACTTTAGTTATATCTTATTCTTAACTATTTAAATTAGGTAATGTTTAAAATAGTGGTTGCCCATGTTTTATATTTTGGAGATTATAGATATTTTAGAAACTTCTATGGGCTTTCCCTTCATCGGGTTCGGGTTTTCATCTCCATCAGGGACTTTCGGGGCTTCCACGGAACCACGGAGCCCCACATCTCGGGTTAAGAGGATTAAACCTCTTAAGGCTAGGTTCCATGATGCAACAAGGTCTCTGGCAACGATGTATCCGTTGGGCAACCTAGCCCACCTGTAGTTAATGAACTCTAGATCGCCATCTATAGGCGATGTCTTGGAGGTATTTCTCGGGTCTACGTAGGCTATTGGGAGACCTTCAATTAACGCTTTGTAGTAAATAAACAACTGTATCCTTCGATATGTCCAGAGCGATAGCTTCTTGTTGAACCCTTTAGAGCCATTGGCTCGTGTTTTCAGATTGCTTAAGCCCTCTAGGGCAATCAACACGCTGTATTCTTTGGCTATCTCTACTATTTTCCTAGATATGTAGTGGCACGAATCAGTAAGAATGTTTCTAGCTCTCTTACCATGTCTTCTAACAGCCTCCCTTATCCCTTTGACAAATCTCCACTTCTTAGTGTACTTCCTCTGTATCTTCTCGGCAACAACTCTGTGAGCCAGTGCTCTCCTCAAGCCATTAAACGGTATAGTGCCCATGGAGACCGGTTTCCCATTCATGTCGACTATAGTGTAGGTTACGTTGTAGAAGTTGATGTCGATACCCATGATGCGTTCTGGCTTTCTTAACATCACAACTCTTTCGAAAGTAAGATACACCCACACATCTCCATCCCTGTAGCTTACTAGGATTTCCTTGAGCTTCCACGAGTTCTTAAAGTACCTCTCTAAGTAGCTGTACCATTCTAGCTTCAGCTCAACCCACTCATTGCCTAGAATAGCTATCCTTAGCATTTCTGCATTTAGGTCTAGCTTGTAGTCTTGGTAGTCTAGCCTTGCTGTTAATTTCCTAAGAACTGGTTTGCTGCCATTATTCTTCTTGGTCGCCTTTACAACCTCTTTAGCTCTACGCTCAATCTTGTGGCAGTGGTGTGCTCGAAAACCTTGATTCCTCAGTATTCTGTAGAACCTATGGTGAAGCTCTCTTAATGAGGGAATGTGGTCTAGGCTCCATATCTCATCCACAACATACTGAGTCCAATCACGAAAAGCTTTGAGGAACCGGAGTAGTTTGTGATGGTGGCTAGGGTTTGGGGTAACCGCTAAGATAAAAGCGGTTACTTTAGCCTTCATTCCCCAGTCACCAGATAATACCTATTGTTAGAAAGGTATTTAAGTTTTTCTAGCCATCTATATGTTTGGTGCTAGATATGAGCGTTACATACGTATTCGAAGCAACTGTAGTTAAGTACACGAGAAATAGAATAGTAATATACCCACCCAAAGAGTACCAAGAAAAACTGAGAAAACACCATGGAAAGAAAGTGAAAGTCATAGTAGTAATAGAGCCAGAATAATGTTTCTACAAACACGTAAAGTTACCATAGTTTCCGAAATAGCCCAAATACTCAAATAAGCGGATAGTCTTTAATAACTCTATATAAAAGGTAACTAATTTAGATATGGTGATGACATGGTTTACGTTGAAGTACCGAAGTTTACGGTTAAAAAAGAACTAATCAAATTACCTAGTAAAAGAACAGCATTAATAATAGTTGATATGCAAAATGATTTTGCACATCCAAACGGTAAGTTGTTTGTTCCCACCGCGCCTAAGACCATTAAGCCGATAAGTATGTTACTTAAGAAAGCCCGTGAAACCAAAGTCCTTGTAGTGTTTACTCAGGACACCCATTATCTTGGCGATCCTGAATTTAACGTGTGGGGTGAACATGCTCTCATAGGAACATGGGGGCACCAAATAATAGAAGAACTTAAACCTAAAATACCTGAAGAAATAGTTGTTCAAAAGAATAAATATGATGGATTCTTCGGCACACCTCTCGATAGTATCCTGAGATCACGCGGTATAGAATACCTAGTTATTACAGGTACTGTAGCTAACATCTGTGTTCTACATACATCATCATCTGCTGCACTATATGGCTATAAAACTGTTATCCCTGTAGATACCATATCTGCACTAACGGATTTTGACATGTATGCTACACTAAGGCAGGTACATTTTCTATACAAAGGAATACTTACTGAAAGTAGGTACATAGAGTTTAGGTAATTGCTTTCAGCTCAAAAATTAACTTATTTTTTAGCTCTACAATACCTAAACCTTTGAGAGCACTGATCCTGAATATTTCAACATAACCTTTGTTTTCGAGTATTTGAATCAGCTTATCGGTCTTGTTTTTATCCATAGCATCTATTTTATTTAGCGCAACAATTATCCTCTTGTTAAACGATTTTTCTATATCCGATAAAACATGTAGTTGCTGTTCAAGCGTGTAATAACTAGTTATGGAAACATCAAAAAGATAAACTATCACACCTTTAACATGTTTGAGAGCCATAATTGCTTGTAATTCTATAGGGTTTCTTTCAGAAAGCGGTCTGTCAAGAAGGCCTGGAGTATCTATTGCTTGAAACTTATAATGTGGACCTATTATGTGTCCTAGAATAAGATTTTTCGTTGTAAAAGGGTAAGGTGATATCTTCGGCTTAGCTGTTGAAATAGCTTTAACAAGGGTAGACTTACCCACTTGAGGCATTCCGGCAACTATTACTGTAGGTGTTTCAGGGTCTATTGAGGGTATTGTTTTTAACTTAAAAATAATGGATGCTAGGAAATCTATATACTTCCTATTTCTTTTCATAACAGACAATAGCCTACCTATGCAGCTTCTACGTACTTCAGCAAGCTCGTGGGATCTCTTGGCTAAGCGCATTATATTTAAGCATTCCTTTCGAATATTGCTAAGTATCCTTAGTGCCTTAGAGAGTCTGATTATTGATTTCCTATATTCATTAACACCTACTACGATATCTAATAGGTCTAAGTAGAATGGGTGTAGTCTATCAACATGAGGCAACGTGTATATTGTTTTTTCAAAGTAGTTTTTTAAAACATCATATACCATGTTTATTCTAGCTATTTCCTTAGCTTTAATGCTCATTTCCTTTGATATTTCTAGCTTCTGATTTAACTTCCTGTATCTATTACTTATTCTTTCCTTAAGTTCTTCGTAGGTTGGTAGCTTACTTATATTTTCAAATGGTGAAGCCAATAACTTATCCCTACTAAACTTAGTTTTATACATTTTTGAATGTTGCATTATATTCTATATGAATTAAGGATACAGAATAATATAGAGTCTATAGTTATCAATCTTAATTTTTCAGAGTAATCTCTACTCTACTTGATGGATTATGTGTAAGTCTAAGAAGAAGTACAAGGCTATTAGGATAAATATTCCGTTTGAAGAGTACATTATTATTAACGAAATAGTGGCTAATAAGGGATATAAGGACGTTTCAGAATGGATAAAAACCTTAGTTAAAAAAGAAATAAGGAATTTAAAAAGTGAATTACAACCCTCCGGATGGGTTAAGCTTGACGTGGATCCCTTAAATTTCATAGATAAATTATCTGAAGAATTTATAAGCCAATGTATGGTAACATACAACGTATCCTCTTTGCCTTTCGAAATAATAGCTAAAGACTACTCTGAACAAGAGAGAATAGTGTATAATATATGTAAGCTTTTAGAAAACTCAGTTTCAAGAGCTTTAAAGTCGTTTAGTGCTGATAAACTTCTTTCCGCCTATAGATGCTACGCTGAGCCACATAAATTACCTTTTGCTAGTCTAATTTTCTATATTGACGAATATCCTTACAGCGTACTTGTAGATGGTAATTTAATATTTGATGAGCAGTTAAGAGCAAGGTTCACAGTAAAGGGTTTAAGAATAAGCGGCGACTTAGTCCTAACATTTTGGCATAAAAAACTATTCGAAATATTAGTTGATAACCTAAACGGGTGGAACCCCAAAGTGGAAAAAGGAAATGTTGAAATTATCTTAACTACTGAAGACGCTAAGCCGCTAGAACAAGATCTTATAAAAATACTTAAGGAATTTGGCAGTATTTTGAATAGCGATGTTGTAAATGTAGACTGCTATATAGGGGTCAACAGTGTTAGAGCTGAAGGAGAATATGCTAGAAACAGTGTTTACTATACAATTGTGATAGATGGTGTAAGAGAAGAAATAAGGCCTGGAACATGCAAGATACTATTACGTCTTACGTCGTAGCTTAAAATAGAAATATAACTACTTAAGATAAAAATTAAGTACTGGATGATGATCTGTTCCGACCACTACAGATAATATATGAAGACGTGGCGGCTGTCTGACGCAACGTAATATGTTTATACAATACAATTTCTCTATGATTATGAACTGGTTCTTTGCTGCGACAATGGCAGTGTTATGATATGGTTAAGTTTATAAATGTTCTCTATATTATGGAGTACTCTAAGTGAGAAGAGATTGAAAACAGTGGAGACCTATACTGTTAAAGAGCTAGCTAGCAGATGCTGTAGAATACATAAGGATCTTTTACCTTACATCATAAAGAAATACTTGTACAGTAGTTTATCGGATTTAATACCGTTTAAGTATGTAAATTCCAATAATAAAGTAGTGGAGGTAAATACAGTATCGGATTTAGACGAAGTTATAAGAGAAGTCATAAATTTTGTTAGAGCAAATAATTCCTTAACTCATAGCAAGGAAGCTATTACTACACCAAGTTAGCAAATTATTTCTACAATAACATCCAGCATCTAATAGGGTGTATTTTTTGAAAATATTGTTTGTAACATCGTCTCCTAGAAGAATAAAACTTCTTAAAAAGTACCATTTAAACTTCGAAATAATAAAGCCTGCACGAGAACCGGAAATTACATTAAGAGATCCTTGTATGACAGCTATCTTAAAAGCTGAAAGGAAAATACATTCAACATTATCAAAAATTCCTAACAATACTGTAGTTATAGCAGCTGACACGGTGATTTACATTGGAGGAGAAGTTATCGGTAAACCTAAAGATATAAATGATGCTATAAACATTCTTAAAAGGCTAAGCGGCAAAACACATAGTGTAATTACTGCATTAGTTTTAAAAACTAAAGACAAGACCATGAAAAAATGTGTTAAGACCTTAGTTAGGTTTAAGAAATTGAGTATGAAAGAGATAATGTTTTACGTTAAGACAGGTGAGCCTTTAGATAAAGCTGGTGCTTATGCTATTCAAGGATACGCAGCCTTCTTTGTTAAAGGAATAAAAGGAGACTACTATAATATTCTAGGACTACCTTTAAATGCAATGTACAATATTTTAAAGAAAGAGTTTAAATTAAATGTTTTAACCAATAGAGAAAGTCTTCGCAAAAAGCTAGAGTTAGAAATTTAACTAGGTTTTAGTGGGCCCGCGGGGATTTGAACCCCGGACCACCGCCTCGTAAGGGCGGCGTCCTAACCGGGCTAGACGACGGGCCCTCGGTTTCCTCAATACTTTTCATAAAATTTCTGAATATAAAGCTTTATATCATAATCTGAAGTTAAAGAAGCTGCTAAAGCAGTAACATTTAAAAATGAGTAATCTTTAGCCATGCAAATGTCTTGAAGTTTCGCTTCTACGACTTAAACAAGGTTACCTCAAAAATTTTAGCCATGCCCATGATCATAAGCATTAACGCCATAACCGCTATAGTAACCATGAACATTCCTTATTCCCATAGTTTCTTAAGGTTTATAAATATGTACAGAGATAGCCGAAAGTAACATCTGTATAGGAAAATGCTAATAATGTAAAGAAACATTTTAAACCCTATAGGCAATTAGTTCTAAACCGGTGCCGGGGTAGCTCAGCTGGTAGAGCGCCGGGCTGTTAATAGATTTAGGGGGGAGTTTCGAGTCCTCTAACCACCCCTAAAGCAGAGACCCGGTGGTCGGAGGTTCGAGTCCTCCCCCCGGCGCCATTATTTATAATTTTTCAGCTACAAGGCTTGTTCTAGTTAACTAAAGAATTGTTATATTTGTTTATTTAGAGTATATTATGGGTTAAATTATGATAGTGACATTACCTAAACCTAAGATTAAAGGGGTTATGTCATTAGAGGAGGTGATAAATGTTAGACGAAGCAGACGAAGTTGGAGAAAAGATAGAAAACTGACTTTAGAACAGGTTGGTCAGTTAGCTTGGGCTGCTCAAGGAATAACTAATTGGGAGGAAGGTTTTAGAGCAGCACCTTCAGCAGGTGCAACATATCCTTTAGAAGTATACATTGTTGTAAGAGAGGATGGTGTAAAAGATTTAGATAAAGGCGTTTATCGTTATAATCCATTTAAGCATTGTTTAATAAAAACTCTTGACACGGATGTCACATATGAGCTTATGGAAGCATCGTTAGGACAATATTGGGTTGGCTCAGCTCCGGTAAACATGGTTATTGCAGCAGATTATGGTAGAACTACAAGGTTTTACGGTGATAGAGGTTATAGGTATGTTCACATGGAAGTTGGCCATGCCGGACAGAATATATATTTGCAAGCGGAAGCACTGGGTTTAGGCACTGTTGCCATAGGAGCATTTTACGATAATAGAGTGAGAGAAATACTTGATCTTGCTAAAAAGTTAACACCACTATACATTATGCCTATAGGTTATCCTGAAAAACGTTATTAGCCTAAATAAGTTCTCTACGTGCAAGCCTGTTTTTCATTATACCTATTTCTTCTTCAGGAAAATATTTTAGCAGTTCTTCTATTTTCCTTTTATTTACTTTTAGGTAGCCTTCTTTAATAAGCTCCTTTATCCTTGCTAAATCTCTATCGTCTATTCTCCTACCTATCCTTGCTTTTAACACTATGTATGCTTCTAAAGATAACAACTTAATTCTGTAATGGTTTATTTTTATTCTTCGAGTTTCTTTTTCTAAAATTTCTTCAGGAATGTAGAAGTCATGTATATTCTCATAAAAGTCTATGAAGAACTCGCCATATTCGAAGGGAACAATTAACCTTGGAGTACCATAATCCGTATATGTGTAATCCCAACCTTTAGAAATAGCAATGTTTTTGAATAAATCTTCCTCTAAAAGAGGACTCCTATTTATAATAAATAAGTCTAAATCTTCTTCCTCTTTAAAGAACCCGCCAAGTGCAAGAGAAACTATAGTACTTCCTATAATTACAGCGTCTATATTGTTTAATTCGAACTCCTTAGCAAGCTCTTTAAGTATTTTCTTAAGTTCTTCAACCATTAAACATTGCCCCGTGACTTATTAGAGAAGCAACGTTATAAATATTATCAGCACATAACATTTTAAAACGTGCTCGCCTAAAACATACTTTGGAGCCGGGGTGCCCGAGCGGTTTAGGGGACGGGCTGCAGTGGATCAGCTAAACCGCCCAATCGTAGAAACCCGTTTTACCCGGGTTCAAATCCCGGCCCCGGCTCCATAAACAGACCTTAATTTTCTCTCAACTTAGCCAGAATTTCTTCCGCAACGTTTATACATTTCCTCTCTAACTTACATGATTTAGGAGGGCCCGTAGCTCAGCCAGGGAGAGCGGCGGACTATACCGCTTCATATGTTGAAGCGGATGGGCCGATGCTCCAGACCCGTTAAAAGACGGGTCTGCTGACCTTTATGGGATGACTTAGGTCTGGAGCTTAAAGGAGAGACCCGTAGGTCGGGGGTTCGAATCCCCCCGGGCCCACCACAATTAGAAATAGGGCTCCTAACAACAATTTCAAATGTTTTAAATTCTTCTTACGCCCTTCTTTTTCGGTCTAAGGTTTCTGCTTTTACATCTTCTACACTTAACAGCTCCTGG
>Ga0190363_1000632_pt1 | contig 20877 bp, 25 predicted proteins | sample 48721867_MG_FD_161272 | JGI IMG/M metagenome (GOLD analysis project Ga0190363, IMG submission 161272) | Hydrothermal vent microbial mat bacterial communities from Southern Trench, Guaymas Basin, Mexico - 4872-18-6-7_MG | ecosystem: Environmental > Aquatic > Marine > Hydrothermal vents >... | reverse complement strand
CCCAAGTTCCAAGCCTCTCATGAATAAAACGCCAACAACTCTCAACCCTAGTCAAAGTACCATCCACATCAAAAACTGCAAGCCTAAACCTAGACATGAACCCTACCCACACATCTTGAAATTCTTCGGAGGAATATTTATTTCGTATTTGCCCTAGTGAAATATTTGGTGGGCGGGTAGCCTAGCCAGGATAGGGCGCAAGCCTCCTAAGCTCTATAATAAACTAGTAATTGACTGGGACAGCTTCAAACTATTCTTAGAAGGCACATATCAGAAGAATTGGGCTAAACAAATGTATCAGTATGCTAAGAAGTACTTCTACATGCTGAATAATCCTATAGAGCTACAGACTTTCAGCAAGTGGAAGAGAGCCAATGTAATGAAGTCATTGATAGCTCTATCAAAGTATCTAGGCATATATGAAGAGTTCAAGTATATGCTCAAGTCATATGGTATCAAATGGTCTAGAACAAACAGCATAGAAGCATTTCTCCGAATGCTGAATGGTTGTAACAATAACATTCTAGAATGGTACAGTAAAGCTAGTCAAGTGCTAAGATCCAATGAGAGACTATACTTAAAGTTCACACTCTTAAGTGGATTAAGAAGATCAGAGGCTATAAACAGCTTCAACCTAATCATCAAGCTACACAAAGAGAATAATCTAAACAGCTATTATAATCAAGAGCTATCAGCCCTAGAACACTTCAGATATGGAAAATTATTCCTTAGGAAAACTAAGAATGCTTACATAACCTTTCTACCCTTCAGCCTAATAGAAGAGATAGCACACTCTAAGCCTATAACATACGCAATGATAAGAAAGAAGCTACAAAGAAGAAAAATACCTACTAGAATAAATGAGCTACGAAATCACTTTGCTTCATTCATGGTACGACACGAATTAATCAGAGAAGAAGTAAATCTACTTCAAGGGCGAGTAGCTCCAGACGTATTCACTCGATACTACTGGTCTCCCTCTTTCAAGGACTTACGAGATCGAGTTCTCAGAGCAATACAAGAGCTAGAGCAAGAGCTACCGTTGGAAATTCCCAACTCCACCCTTTCTTTATAACAAATTAGACTAAGAAATTTGGCACGGTATGCCACTTTTAGAGACTCCATGAAAGAACTAGATCGAACTAGCCTTGTGCCGTACGGCACTTTTTGTATACCATACAAAATTTCATTCTCTCGCTCTAAGACTATCAGAAGTTTAGAGTATCGAAATCTATCGTACTAGCTTATTTTTGGATTAAAATCATTTTAATGTCTTGAATAAGTATAGCTCTATTTTTCTATCTCGTAACTAATCGAAATGTTTATATTACTCCATACGTATGTAGCTAGTAGTACACAAATCACTAGCTACTAATTCTCATTGAGAAGAGAAGAACAGAGTAAGGAAGTGTCTAATTTGAGGAAGAAACTAACCCTACTAGTGAATCCAGAGACAAAGAGATACTTGAGAGCAGTAAGTAAGAGCTTAGGCTACAATTCGATCAGCTACTTCATTGACTTCATAGCAGAATACTTCTACTTAAGCCTACTGTATGACTTAAAACAGAAGGGATTCTTAACTGATGAGTTCTTAGAGCTACTACCAGAGTCAGATAGGAAACTGCTAGCAGAGAAGACTAAGGAACTCTCTAAGCTCTTCATTGAGAAGCATGGAAGAGGGAAGTGTCCGCCATACTCTCGGAGAGTGAAAGAGAATGGTTGAGAAATACAAGCTGAAAGCTAAACAAGTTGACTATAAGCTCAGAGTCAAGAAAGTCTTGCATAAGATAGTGGTGAGGGGAAGAGCATGAACATCAGAGAACGGATTGAAGACTTACTCAAAGAGATAGAAACAGAACTCCAGAATTGTTCTGATCCAGAGAGGAAAATACAATTAATCAACAGATATGACAGCCTTATCTCAAAACTGCTTCAATTTGAAAGGTTATCAAAGCAGAAGAGAGGTGGGAGCCGTGTCAAAGAGATTAGGATCTCATGGGCTAGTGAACATGAAGAGTAGAATTTGGCATGGTGTGCCAAATTTCAAGGTTACAAGTCTCTCGGCATGTACTCCTCTTTCAGAGGGTGAACGAGAGGAAAGTGAACTTAAGGAGGAGGAATGATAATGGAAGAGCGAGAACTTGAACCATATGAAGACGGCACAAGCGAACAGATAGAACAGCTACTAGAAGCAGAAGGCTTAATCCTCAGTGAAGAAGAGAAAGAGCAGATAGTCAAAGCCTTAACATTACTGCTCAAGAAGATCAAAGGAGAAGGCTATCCATATCCATATGGACAATATGGACAAGCTATCGTTACAGAGAGCCTTGACAATTCTAGATATGAGAAGATATTACAGAAACTGAGAAGATTTGAGCCTATAGTCAAAGAAGTCTGGTGTCCACCGATAGCCAGATCAAGTCATGAGCTAGTAGGTCACTGTCAGGAGTTTTGTAGGGTCATTGACATGACAGATAAGCCTGGTGATACTGTAAATATTCCAAGGGTACGTGACTTCTCTTTAGGCTCATGGGGTACCTATGGAAGCCCAACACTACAAGATGAAACTGGTACTGATGTCATAGACTTTGTTCAAGCTAGTGTTCAAGAGGCTGGAGTCAAATTCTATCTGAAGCCACATCTAGTTGAGAAAGCAGATTCAAATGTAACTCAGCTAATCGAGGAGCTAAGTAGAAAAGCAGTAATTCGAGCTATTGACTCAAAAATACTCTCTGATATTGCGAGTACTTCAAGTATCCTGAGCATAGACAAATCTGGAGCTTCAAGCAATTTTGATGCTGATTGGATAGCAGAGATAATAGCTGAATTTCAAGGGAATGGAGTAGATGTTCAGCCCGGAGATCTAGCATTGTTCCTATCTCCAGAAATGTACGAGGATTTATTGAAAGATGTGGCTGGAGCTATGAGCCTAGTCTTTGCTAGACCAGATGTAGTTCAGCATGGAAGGATAACCGAGTTCATGGGAGTCACTATTAGAGTAGTAAGCAAGGAAACCTTACCAACTTCAGGATCTAACTACTGTGCTATAGCTTTCAAGAAGCAAGGGTACACTTTAGCGATTAAACGAAACTTCAGCATTGAATCAGATCCAGATCCAGCAAATAGACAGACTCTGATGGTTGTGACTTGTGCAACGGCTGGAGCATTGGCTAATCCGAAGTATGGCTGTAAAATCATTACACCAGTGACATAGGGTGACAGACATGACTAGAAGAAGCTCTTCCAGTTCCTCTTTTCTTTCTTCTAGAATCATGCATAGGAGTGTTTACCTTCGACTATTAAAGAGGGGAGAGCCTAGATGTTTTAAATGTGGTCGGGTACTGAGGATAGGCTCTAAGTACTATTCAAGCTCAAGGAAGAGAATTTATTGCGAAGAATGCTGGTGTAACATGCACCTTGATGTAGAAGACACTTCAGATGGTCTAGTTTGGGTATGGAATCCTAACAAAGAGTGTTGGGAGCTAACCATAAAAGGAGAAAAGGAGGAGGATGTGCATGAAAGGAAAGGTAAAGAGAACTAATAAATCTATTGATGATGACTCAGTAGGCTTCTCTCTAGAGGAGTCACTAAGGAAGTATGGAAGCCTATACCCGATAGTTACATGCAGATATGGAATAATAGACGGACGACACAGAGCAAAGTCTTCTCTAGGATTAACTATTCCTAGAAGAGAGGTCAAAGTAGATTCAGAAATAGACTTTCACATTCTTAGAATTCATTCGAATTTGAGAGCGAAGACAGATGAGGAATATAGACAACAGATGACGGAGAGCGTTTCTAGAGTCTTTGAATTATTGAAAGAGAAGAATCCTAGAATGAAGCAAACTGAACTGGAGAAGCTCACTGCAAGTACTATAGGGATTGGGGTTAGAACAGTGCGGAAGTATCTTAAACCTAGTCTAAAGAAGTTCCAGAAAAATTTGGCACACCGTGCCAAAAATTTAGACAGTTATAGAACTCAAGTTAGACTGTCACTTGAGAGATATCATCCAGAGCAAAGACGGATACTGAAAGAGATCCTACGAAATTCAAAGCCTTACTTTAAATGTAAAGATGATCTAGATTTGTTCTGGAGACTCTGTAGAAGTTCTAAAGAAGATCCTTTCTCTATATGGATTAAACACTTCTATCTAAACAAAGGTGAAGGTAGAGGTTTCCAGCCTAGACTCAAGTACAAGTATAAGATCGGTTTAGAGCTATTAGCCTCTCAAAGCTCTGAAGAGAAGGATGCGGTGGCTATTCTAGAGGAGTTAATTGATGGGACTTTGAAGGAAGCTGGCATATCAGAGGAAGACTTGATTAGAGAAGCCAAACGAAGATTCAAAGAAGAGTGGTTGTTGAACAATGATTCAGACTAGCTTCATAACAACAAATGAAGTTCCTCTAGAGAGCAGTAGAATCAAGAAGGGTAGATATCTTGAGCTAGCAACTAGAAGAGCTTTAGAAGAGCTTAGAGTCTCTTTCAGAGATACAAGTAGAATCTATAATGGTAAGATGATAGGCTTCATTCCTCTAGGAAGAGAATTAGCTAATGGAAAAGCACCAGACTTCTTAGTCGATTATTTCCTCATAGAATGTAAGAACTGGAGCCTTTCAAAGTATCACATTGGACTAGCCAAAGCTAAGACAGAAATAAACAGTAGAGCTTCTAACTTTCTTTTTCATCAGAGAATCCTCATAATATCAAAGGATAGATTCAGTAAGAGAGCTAAGCAATATCTCAAGAATGAGGGATGGATTATTATTCAGTTAGGCTTTGTTGTTAATAGAGAGAATCTTTCAGAAGCAGTATTCAAGCTCAAATATTACTTTAAGAAGCTATTCCGAATATATGATAAAAAGAAAGTTAATAGGGTATGTCATGAGTATTACTCATGTTCTAATGCTCATTGTTTATGTTCTGATTATCCGGTTGATTATCAAGTGATGAGAAGGAGTACAGCTGAGTCTAGAACGATGAAGAGGGAGCCTCTTCTCGCTGAAAAGTTAATTAACTCTATCAACTCAATAGTTCTAGGCGAGACAGAGAGGGAGGATATAGGCAAGGGAGGGGCTGAAGCCACTGCCCTTGTTCATCCAAGGGAGTACATGCCAAGGGTATATGACTCCCTCTCCTCGAAACCTAGAAAAATAGATCCTAACTATACGGGTATATATCCGAAGGAAAATTCAATTCTTCTAATTCTTCTAGAGATTCGTAATAAGGTTAGAACTGCAGTTGGAAAATTCCAATTTGTATTAAGTCTAGCTATTAAGTTTGTATTAGGCATATTTGATATGCTTAGAGTCATATTCAGTATGCTTAAGACTAGAGCAGTCAAGGGGTATGGGAGTGTCGGCGTAAAGCTAGTGAATAGGCTAAGGCTAGCAAGCAGTAAGCTAAGTAAACTATTTATGTGTAGGAGTACACATTATTATATGGTAGATAAGCATGAAGGAAGAGAAAGTAAGAATAAACCTACTACTAGAGAAAGCTGTAGTACAAGAAGCAAAGCAAGAAGGATTAAACATAAGCAGAACAGTAAACAGTCTACTGAAGCTCTACCTAGAAAGACTCAAGAGAGAGAAGAGGGAAGTGGTGAAGCAACTATGAAAGTAGTCTGTCCTATATGTAATCGAATAGGCTACCTAGAGAAGCATGGAGCTAAGTATAGGATCAGACACTACATAAAATATGAACAAAGGAGAAGAATCTATGAGTACCATTATATTAGTGAGGATCAAGTGAATGCATTGGGTATAAATGAAGAGACTGGGTATAAAAGAGTGGGTATAAAAAGACTAGATTTAGCCTCTGTTAATAGAATGGAGTGGGCGGGTAGCCTAGCCAGGATAGGGCGCAAGCCTCCTAAGCTTGTGGTCGTGGGTTCAAATCCCACCCCGCCCGCTACAGCTGAACTGTTATTTTCCACTCTTTTAACTTTTTCAGACTTCTTCTCTGTTGTTGATGTTGGAATTTGAGTTATTTGGTTTTGTATCTGCTTTATTGCCTCTATGTATTTTTTGAGAAGAATTTCACAAGTTTTAGAAACATTTAGTCCAAGCTCTTGCGCCTCTCTGAGAACGGACTCCTCTATTAGGATATTTGTTCTGACTTTCATTTTCACTCACGTATGTAGTTGTGTGTAATAGTACACATAAATGTTTTTCGATTCTTGTTCTCCTTAATCTTTTCTTTTGAAGAGTTCCTCAGACTTCCTATTTATCTCCTCATCGTGTTCAATAAAGGGTTTAAGAAACTCAAGCTTATAATTTTGATAGATTGATTTTATTAACGGTAATGCTTTTGGTTTGAAAATTCTGGATTCTTCAAGTCTTTTCTTTTCGCTTCTGTATCTTAACCAATCAAAAAATCCGAATCTATTCTTTGAAATGTTCTGGAGATCTTCTGATTTTTGGTCTTTAGAATCGAAAATTTTCTTTATTATTTTTGCTTCAGAACCATTGGGTTTCACTAAGTATGGTCTTACCTTATCTAAAGCGAAAGCTTCATTCATTCCTTCAGATAGGAAAATTCCTAATTTTCCATTTTTGGTTATCTGAAAGGTGATATCTTTCAAACCTTTCAGCTGGAAAGTAAACCTTCCTTTTGAGTCATATCCGCTTGCGACTTGATTTGATATTTCAAGCTTCTTTATAGTTGCCTCGTATCCTAAATCTGTCTGAAACCACATTGCTCGTTTCATTCTAACCGAAAAATAGTGGGACTTAAGGGGGACTAATATTTTTTCATGAAGGTGAGGAGTTGTGCAACTTCCCAAAATTAAGTGTCAAAAATGTGGTTATGAGTGGATTCCAAGAGTTGAGAATCCTAAAAAATGTCCTCGATGTGGGTGCAGACTTGAAAAGGAAGACGTGAAGGAGAGTGTGTGAGTGTATGTGTGTATGGGAGTCTGTCTTATCTTTCTTCTTATCTTCTATCTTCCATGCTCAGAAATACATGAATACTAATACATACACACATACACACCTTTCAATAAATCTTAAAGAAGCTTCAATGTTTGAATTATCAAAACTCAGTTTCTCCTTCCCGATACACACTCACACATACACACACCTGAGAGGTGAAGTTTAATGCCATTCAGAGATGGAGCAGAAGTGAGAAGACAGAGAATTCAAGAAGTCATGAGAATTACGATGAGTCTGCTCAACACTTCCGAAAAAGGAGAAATCCCCCTTAGCTTAACTATCGCTCAATTAGAATATGAAACTGGATTAAGACCAGAGAAAATTCTGGAATACCTCAAAGTAGGAGAGAAACTCAAGAGATTTGAAATAGATGCGGGTAACGATAAAATAATAAGGGTAAGAATTTCAGAGTAAATCAATAGAATGAGAATGAGATTATACTTAAGCGAATCTTCCAGATTTATAGTGAGACACGTTATTCCACCCATAATTATGGGTGTTTCTATTTCATTTTACGTATTCTCTCTTTTTGAATTAACCTTTTGGGAATTCACTTTTATTTACTGGATCATGAGCTTCGTGCCATACCTCCTAATTTATAAAGTAAGTAAATGGACAGATTATGTTGTCAAAAATTATGGATTACATTTTGAGAAAAATCCTTTTATGAGAAGAATGTACGCTGAGCAAAACTTCAAAGACTATTACATAGGATTAGTAGGGATATCCGTTTACTTGTTGATCTCGTATATTTTGGGCGTTTATTTAAGAGAATTCGTTCCTTTTCCAAATTTCTTTCTCATAGTCCCTTCAGCATTTCTGTCATTTACAATGTATGACTTTGTGAATGATTTTTGGCATTTAAGAAAAATAGAAAAGGCAACATCTCCAAAAATTGGATGGTAAAAATCATGAACTCTCCAACGATCACGGTAAGAATTGAACCTGAACTGTTGAAGGTTATGGATAAGCTTGTTAGTCAAGGCATAGCTAAAACGAGGTCAGATCTTCTAAGAAAGGCATTATTGGAATACTTAAGTAGATATGCAGAAATAGATAGTCGAGATCTCTACTTGTCTCCAGAACTGTAAGACAGAAGTGTCATTGTAACATCCGAGAGCAGAGAGGATAATAACCCACAAAATTGTTACAAGAAACCAATTTTTTAGCTTAAAGTAATGTTGTTTTGCACAAGCGTTTTGAGGTTGCGGAAGTTCGTATCAACATATACTATTTTTGTGTCTATAACAGGCGAATACTTTGCAAGAAAATTATTTCTTTCTTTCGAACAAACTCTTGTCTTTTAAGATTTTCTCGAGAAAGTCAATTAACAAATCATATCCTGTCTCTTTCGGAACACCTGCTTCTTCTAATATTTCTCGCCATTTCTTAAGAAAAGGGCAGGTATCTGCCAATCTAAATACACAATACTCTGGTTCGCATTCCTGTTTGCCCTTAGGACAAAGTTGCTGAACAAGTTTGTTCTGAAGCGTTTCTATCTTTTTTTCTATTTTCTGCTTTTCTTTGAAAAGAGAGATTATTTCCTTCTTTATTTGTTCTTCATTCATTCCTATGTTTCCTCAATTTGATCTATTAATGGTTTTACGATTTTCCAGATATCAGAAGCAACAATTTCAATCGAACGATTATCATCTCCATCTACAATTACAACGTTAGGTCGATTGCTAAATTGTTTAAGAAATATCTTTCTTACCAGCTCCAGGTATCTTTTCCTCTCAAAATGATTGGGTGTTGTATTTCTCTTATGCCTAATTCTCCGCAGAGCTACCTCCGGTTCAATATCAAGAATAATTGTGATGTTAGGAATAGGTGCTATCTCCTCATTTTTCTTTTCTATTAAATCAGGGTCAAGTCCTCTCGCACCTTGGTAGGCAACACTGGAGAAATAATATCTGTCCATTATTACTACTTTCTTCTCTCGAAGAGCGGGTTTAATGTTTTTCTCAACATCCTCTAAGCGATCAAGATAAAAAAATTCCAGTTCAGCTTCCGGACTTATTTTATGTCTTCCGTTCTTTGCTAACTCTTTAATTTTTTGCCCCCATCTTCCTTCGGTTGGTTCATGAAGTCGTACAACTGGGTACCCTTCTTCTTTGAGTCTCCTTTCAAGAATAACCGATTGTGTTGTTTTTCCAGCACCATCAATTCCCTCAATCGCAATAAGAAAACCTTGCTTCAACCGCTTGCGTTCTGCAAGTTTTAACAAACCCTTCTCCCTTTCCACTATCTCATTTCGTAATTATTACCCGGGTTTGATTAAAAGAATTTTGGTGCCAAAATTAAAAGATTTTGCATAAGCTGTCTGTATATGTAGATTTTCGAAATGCTCAGTGAAACTTCCTTTATCGCATTACCTTTGTTTTCTCTTTGATTTTCTCTATCGCTCTGAATACTCTTCGTTTTAGATCACTTATCCATGCAGGGTTAAAGTAATTTTGCATAAAGATGGAAGCTGAGACTCTTCCATGCAGAAAGTCTATTTCTGGTTGCGTTAAGTATTTGGTTAGGAAACTTCCGTGTAGTTCCCTTATGTCTGTGTATCTGATTTTGTATCCCTGTTTCTGAACTCTCTTTTCAACCTGAAACCTTGACTTTATCAGTTTCTTATTGTTTGCAATCCTTTCAACAAGTTCCTTCGGAACAAAGCTAATGAACACCTTTTTGTTCTTCCTTAGAAAGATCTCCTTGAACTTGAAGTGTTCTAAAGTTCCCTTTTCCTCATTGTAGTATTCATTCAGTTTGCCTTCCTTAGCTAACTGAATAATCAAGTTGTAACAGTCTATTGCTTCTGTTAATCGCAATCCAGTTATTGCCATCAAATCGAGGAAATCCTCAAGATCTGGATTCAAACGCTTAACTTCACGAATCCATTTGAACAACTCATTAGGATCTTCAACTTTAGTCAAACGATCAATAATAATCTCATCAGTTGACTTCCCAACCCATTTAATACTATAATCATCTTTCAAACGCTTGAACTCTGGATAAACACCTAAGAACTTTGCAAGATTACTTAATGCTCTTAAAACATTTCCCCTGACAGTTCTCGGAAGATCCCTAACTTCAGAAAAATCTTTCTTTAACAGACAATGCGCATATTTTTTAGCGTAATTCACACAATACTTTGCATATTCGCTTTTACTTCTTTCTTTCATGAATTTCTGAAACGCATTCCAGTTAATCTCCTCAAAATTCAACTCTCCTAAGCTTGTGGTCGTGGGTTCAAATCCCACCCCGCCCGCATTCTTCTTTAAGCATTTTAACCATTTATCGTGGCTCTTTTTAGAAAAATCCTTTTTTATCAGCTTTCAATTTTATGCTATACTTTTGTTTTAAAATAAGATTTGAATCCACACTAGTGTATTATGGAGATGATATTGCTCCGAAGCTTACTAAAACGAAAGGGAGCCGTTAACATCTCTATGGAAAGACACCTATTTATACAGCCATTTACAGCATTTTTAGAGAAGAATGGAAAGAACCAAAATTATTCGCATACAACTTTTTCTAAAGCTCTCGAAAGCGGAAATTTAAAGGTTGAACGTAAACCAACACCGTACTCTTCCATATATTTTTAGCCTTTTCTCCAGCAAAATCTTGCGTATATTGTCAAACCTATGATGAAAAGGATGATTGATGATATTGTTGTGAGGGTTATTTGACCTGGTTTTAATGGGTTGTAGCCAGCCATGTTTTCTCCTATAAGGATGTAGATTAGTGAAGAGTTTGATGCGGATATGGGGTAGATGCGTGAAAAGAATTGGAGAACAGGAATAAGTTGGCTATAAGTTGTGAATATTCCCGTCGTGAAGCTTGTTATTAAGGCTACTCCTATTCCTGTGTAGACGGCTCCTTGCTCACCTTTTATCAGCGTTCCCAAAATGAGTCCTATTCCACTTGAAGAGAGGATTGAAAGTAAAAGATAGCCAATAGATTGTAAAAGGCCGATTTCCGTGACTGAAAACTTTGCTCCTAAGAGTATTCCGATAAGAAGGACGGCGAAGATGGCTATGAGGGAGAACACTAGAAATGCTAGAATTCGCCCTAGAAAATCCTTGAACTGGCTGACCGGCATAGATTTAAGCTTTGAAAGCATTCCTCTATTTCTGTCAGCTGCAATATTGCCGGGTAGATCCACCATTCCTGCAATCATTATTGCATAGACAATCATTGAAATTGTGAACGCACCTCTGAAAGGCGTAGCCTCGCTTTCCGGGGCATTTGCCAAGAATACGACGTTAGCCATGATAAGCCATATTATTGGAAAGAAAATTGACCAGAATACCATAACCTTGTCCCTAAGAAACTCCTTGATTATCCTAACAAACGTAGCAGTTATCTGACTCATTGTGGCTCACCACTTCTTAGGCTCTTCTGAGTTAGCTTAAAGTATACGTCTTCAAGTGAGGGCCTCACCGTTTCTATCTTGGTTACCTTGCATCCTAGCCTCTCAAGCATTCTAACAATTTTAGGTGTAGCCTCATCTGCCTTATTTGAGTAGATTCTGTATCCTGTTTCAGTTTCAAGCGGCATTTTGCCCTGGTTGAAGCTGCATAAGATGTTAGAGATTTTTTTGCTCTTAATTGAAGTTTCCACGTTTACCACATTCTGGAGTCCGACCTTATTTTTCAACTCCTCAGGTTCACCTTCTGCGATTATTCTGCCTTTATCCATCAAACCAACTCTCGACGCAGCTTCAGCATCCGCACCAATGTGAGTTGTCATCAACACAGTTATGCCCTCCCTCCTCAAATCGTTGAGCATGCCGAGAAAATCTCTTCGACCTGACGGATCAACACCCGTGGTAGGCTCGTCTAAAATAAAGATCTTAATTGAGGGAAAAAGCGCTGTCCCAATTTCAAGCCTTTTCCGCATCCCTCCAGAATATGTAGAAACCCTCTTGTCCGCATCCTTAGTAAGCTCAATTTTGTCCAGAATATCTGCAACCATCTTCTTTGCTTCGCTTCTTGAGTAGCCAAGTAAACCAGCGAAATACATTAAATTCTCCCTTCCAGTTAGCAACGTAGAAGAGAAGTTTTCTTGGGGAATGTAAGCGATTAATCTTTTTGCTTTTTCAGGAGGTTTACCGTAAATTTCCACTCTTCCACTTGTTGGAAGTCTCACCGCGGCAATTATAGACGTAAGCGTGGTTTTCCCCGAGCCATTTGGTCCCATTAAGGCATAAAATTCGCCCTCTTCTATTTTTAGATTCACACCCTTAAGTACCTCAGCGGCACCATACTTTTTCCTCAAATTTTGCACGAGAATAGCATTTTCAATTCTCTTATTCATCAAAGCGTTCTCAGCCTTAAACTGAATACTAGATTTGGCAGAATGATGAGAAAGTAATGAAAGCAGTAACTTTCTCAAACACTCAAACCAAATCTAATCTAAGTTTATCATAATATATCCTATTTAATTTTTCGTAAACCATTAAATCATAAGGATCTTTCACTTAAGCATCTAAGAATCACGGCTTTGGTTCTTTCAGCTAATTTCGGCTGCTTTCGCAGTGTTTTCCGTCAAACTGTCGTAAACTACTTCAACGTGGTTGGCAAACTGGGAGCGCATTTCTCACCCAAAGGCGAGAAGGAAAATACCTTCAAAAACTTGGGAAACAAATAGCTGAAAAATAAAAACAGCAAAATAAATGGATATGGGTTAAAAAGCCATTCTTCATTTCATTTCAAAGCCTTTGTTCTCTTAGTTGCTGCTAGCAGAAGTGTGAGTTAATAGGTCTGAGAACCTTAGAAAAGCGGGGAATTTAAACGTGGATAATGCATCTATTCCCGCCCGCTACAGCTGAACCCTAGACACCGACATTCTCTTCCTGAAATTAGATTCTTAAGCGCGTATGCTCGTGTCTCGCTGGCCTCGGCTTTTCATGTAATTGATTGTAAGCTTTTTAGGTTGTTTTGCGTATTATGGTTTGTTGGAAATGGCTCAGCGTAGGCTTGATGAGTATTTGATTTCTCGTGCGGAAGAAAGGTTTAAGGGGCCAGTTGAGGAAGCTTCATCTGAAGAGCCTATTTTTGGTGAGGCTGTTTTGCAAGAACCTGAAAATTTGCCTCCGTCCTATTTTGTGTCTATTTCTTATGATGGAAGACGTGGCGTTGCGCGCATTAAGCTTTATGAGCCGAAAAGTAGGCGGATATATTTCTGGTATGATAACACTGGACATAAGCCTTATTGTTTTACGAATTTGAGGCCTGAAGAACTTGACAGGATTGTGAAGTTGAAGCTTCACAGCGGATTTGACCATTTTGAGGTTGTGGAGAAGTATGATGGTTTAAAGGATCAGAAAATTAAGGTGACAAAGGTTGTGGCTAAGGATCCATTGGCTATAGGTGGAAAGCCGAGGGGATGTATAAGGGACATAATTCCGGAGGAGTATGCCAAGATTGCCGTTGGCGGGGTGGCGCCAGAAGTTAAGGTTTGGGAGGCCAGAATAAAATATTATGAATCATACATTTATGATAGAGACCTCTACCCTGGAATGCTCTATAAAATTGAAAATGGCCAATTAAAGCCAGTAAGGCTTCCCCAAGCAGAGAAAACAGTTGCAAATCTTCTTTCTCTCTTTAAGGAAGAATCGGCTGAGGAGGAGATCAGGCAGATCGAGGAATGGGCTAGACTATTAGAGTATCCCGCCGTAAAGTTTAGGCGAGTTGCCTTAGATATAGAAGTTTTATCGCCTATTCCAACGCGGGTTCCAGATCCGAGGGAGGCTGCCTATCCAGTAGGTTGCGTCTGCCTAGTAACTTCTGAAGGGAAAAAGCGAGTGCTAATTTATAGGCGTGAAGGCGTAAGAGAGGGCATTTCAAGGCTTCCGCCGGAAGTAAATATCGAATATTTTGACTCTGAGGAGAAGCTCATCAGAGAAGTCTTTAAGGTGCTTGAGGAATATCCGTTTGTTATAACATTCAATGGCGACGACTTCGACTTACGATATTTGCTTCATAGAGCCGAAAAATTCGGGATGCGTAGAGATGAAATTCCAATAGAGCTTGGTAGAAGAGTCTGCACCCTAAAGTATGGAGTGCATATAGACCTCTACAAGTTCTTCTTCAACCGCTCAATTCAAGTTTACGCATTTGGAAACAAATATCGCGACGTAACACTGGATGAAGTAGCTGAAGCACTGCTTGGAAAAAGGAAGATAGTCTTGGAAAAGCCTCTCTCAGAGCTAACCTATATGGAGCTGGCTGAATACTGCCTAAGAGACGCTGAAATAACCTATGAACTCACAAGTTTCGATGATGACCTTGTAATGAAGCTGATTCTGGTGCTTAGCAGGATAAGCAGGATGCCAATGGAGGACGTAAGCCGGCAGGGGGTGTCAAGATGGATAAGAAGCTTTCTCTATCACGAGCATAGGAAGAGAAACATGCTGATTCCAAATACTGAAGATATACTTGCCATGAAGGGGAAAACTGCGACAAAGGCGATAATAAAGGGTAAAAAGTATAAGGGCGCGATAGTTGTCGAGCCGGTTCCAGGCGTACATTTTAATGTTGCAGTTTTAGACTTTGCAAGTCTATATCCATCCATAATAAAGGTTTGGAATCTGGGTTATCAGACAGTGCTTTGTCCTCATCCAGAATGCCGAGACAATCTAATTCCAGACACGCCGCACTGGGTATGCAGAAAGAGAAGAGCCCTAGAAAGCTTAATAATTGGGGCGCTTAGAGACCTAAGGGTAAAATGGTACAAGCCGAAATCAAAGGATAAATCGCTGCCACCTGAAATAAGAAACTGGTACAATGTAATTCAAAGCGCGCTCAAGGTAATTTTAAATGCAAGTTACGGCGTGTTCGGTGCAGAAAGTTTCGATTTATATTGTCCTCCCGTGGCTGAAGCAACAGCCGCCATTGGTAGACACTCGCTTACTCAAATCATTGAGAAGGCAAGGCAACTCGGAATAGAGGTTGTTTACGGCGATACAGACAGCGTCTTCCTAAAGAATCCAACTGAAGAACAAATCCGAGAGCTGATTGAGTGGTCGGAGAAAGAACTGAAAATGGGCCTAGACGTGGACAAAATTTACAGATACGCAGTTTTCAGTTCGAGGAAAAAGAATTATCTCGGCGTCATGCCGGATGGAAGAGTTGATGTAAAAGGATTAACAGGCAAGAAACGGCATATTCCATTAATAATAAAACGTGCATTCGACCAAATGAAAGAAGCGCTCGCAAAAGTAAAAAGCCCAGCAGACTTCGAAAATGCGAAAAAAGAGATAAGAAAGATAGTTCTCGATTGTTACCTGAAAATTAAACAGAGAAAATGGGAAAAACTCGAAGATTTAGCCTTCCACGTAGTTTTAGGCGAAACACCCAAAAACTATGTTAAAACAACGCCACAGCATGTAAAAGCTGCAAGGCTGCTGGAAGAAAGGGGAATTGAATTAAAAGCCGGTGATCTCATAAGCTTTGTCAAAGTGATTAGAGAGCCACACGTAAAGCCCGTGCAGCTGGCAACAGACAGCGAAATAGATGTGGACAAATACATTGGCTACTTGCAGTCAACATTTGAACAGATATTAGATGCCCTGGGTCTGGACTTTGATGAAATAATTGGCTTAACTAAGCTTGAAAGATTCATGTAACACCTTTTCCAGCGCCTGAATCAAAGTGAAGCCAATTCCGCAAATGCTTATGGTTGAGCCTATACCTACGCCAAACCACCAAAGCCAAATTTTCGTATTGGTTAAAAAGGCTAGATAGGTGCCAACAATAAATGTCACTATCAATACGGCAACAACGCATCCTAAAAACTCGAAAGTTTTATCTCTTCTTCTTAATGAAGCTATTTTCCACGCTGAAAAGCTCGCTGTGAAGTTCGCTATTGAGCCAAAAATTATGTCTATAATAATGCTTGGCATGGGACTTATAACATTAGAAATAGCGCATCCAATAGAAACTCCGATTATTGTTGGCCATCCGAATATTATCGATAACGGAATCAAAGCGTCGGCAACGCGAACCTGCACCAGCTCAAAACTTATTGACGCTAAAGCAATAACCAATACTGCATAAAGCCCCGCAAAACCTACAGTTAGGGCAACATCCCTACTTCCAATTTTTCACCTCCCAACGCCGGGGTTTATATGGCGGAACGGGTGGGAGGCCCCACTCACCCGCCAACACTAGCGACTCATCTTCTAAACTTTTAAGCTTTGCGCCAAAAATACTTATTTAACTCGTAGCAAAAGAGTACCAAAAGCGAGGTGGCAAGATGCTGATGAACAAGAAAGCGATTTCAACGCTTACTTTCATAATTCTAATAGGAGTATCCGCAATTGTTGGCGGGATAATCTCTTACATGCTAACAATAGCATACTATGTTGAAGTAGGATATAACTTACCAGAAAATGAGACTGCTTTAATAATCACAAACGTTTATATAAACCCTGAGGATGCCTCATCTTTCATGATAACTGTTTTGAACCCTTCATTTTCGGTCTCAAGCGCCACCATAACTGGAGTAGCTATAAGTGTTAATGAAAGTAAGGAACTCTACGAAGCTATAACTATCCCGCCAATGATTGAGGGACTAAATGTTCCCAGAGGGAGGACGCTCGACATAAAGTGTTCAGCAGTTAGGATGGGAGAGAAAAGACTAAATTGGGAAGAATTCGCATATGAATTCGCTGGACAAGCAATAACAATACATGTTTTCTCCAAAGAAGCTTCCGCGTCGAACAGAAGGGTAAAGCTTCCATACGTAAAGCTTCATGTTAGCCCAGATTTTAAACCTGAAGAAACTTTTGAAAGATTTGAAGTCACCCTGAAAAATGACGAAAACTCCGAAGCTAACCTGACAATCCGTGAGATATCGCTTGTGGAAACTAAGGTTAACTGTACTGTCCGTCAATTCCCACCGCAACTTATTCCAACAAATGTAACGCCCAGCTTGCCTTGCCCTTTGGCGCCTGGAGACTCTCGAGTTTTTACATGTAAATTAAACTGGTTAGGGGTGTATGAGACAAAGCTTATGATAACTACAGAGGAAGGCTACAAAATTTACGAGAAATTCGAACTTCCACAAACCTATGCTACAGTTGAAAATGTGATATTTAATGAGAGTGACACTGAACACTTCAAGATTATAGCTAAAAATCATCTTGGCTCGGCTGGAAAAGTTACCGTAACTAACATTACGTGTTCCTTTGATAATGGAACAGTAAGACAGGTCAGCGAAGTTACGCCTGCCCTTCCCAAAGATATTGCTCCTGCATCCTCCCTAACGTTTACATGTGCATGGGACTGGCTTGAGTATAGGGGAAGAAACGTTACTATAACTCTCCATTTGAGTCAAGGATTTAATGTTTCGACCACTAAAACAACTCCTGGGCCTATAGTGCTTGAGGTTCTAAACCGTAATGAAACCTTTAATCTAAGAGATCATGAGCACTTCAACATTACCTTATTTAATCATCCATTATCGCTGGAAGCTCTAAACATAACTAAAATAGAAGTTAATCACAGTGTGTTAAAAGGTAATCTTACAAATCCAGAACTACCCCTACATAGCTACCTAAATCCAGGAGAAACTCTATCAATCTACTGTAATTATACTTGGAGCGCGGACGCCGAAGCTGGCAAAAACTTAACCATTACCGTTTACACCGTCACCAATGAAACAAAGAAAGAATACCAATTTGAGTTCACGTTTATGTTGCCAAAGGCTGAATTAAATGTAACTTCGGTGAAGTTTATCGAGTCTGAACCGCTGAACTACTTGAATATAACGGTTACAAACATGCCATATTCCATAGTAAATTTAACTATTACAAAAATAGCGGTGTCTATCGAAAATGAAACCCAAGTATACATGAAACAATGGTCTCCAGGATTGATTGTGCTGATGCCTGGCGAAAATTGCAACATAAATTTCGAGGTAAATGAAAGTCTCCTGAATGTTAACATCACTGTGACCATCACAACCAAAGAAGGCATAGAATGTGTTTGGAGCGGAATTCCCTTAATCGGAAACTCTTAGAGAAAAGACCATTACAGAAATTGGATATAGTGTCTTATCCTAAGCGGTACCTCCAGTTCTTCTGCAAGCGCCTTCATCTTCTTCACATCTAATTCAGGCACTTTAACCGCAGTTATTTCCACCTTTAACATTTTCTTCGCCTCTTTTATGAATTTTAATGCTTCTTTAAAAGCCCCTTGGAAGAGAGGCCTACAGATTTCATTGTAGACTTCTTCATTTGGAGCGTTTAAGCTGACGCTCACAGAATTAACGCCTGCATTGTAAATTTCTCTTATAACTTCATGATTTGGATTTAATAGGTAACCATGCCCGTTAGTATCAATTCTTATTGGAATAGCGTGATGTTTAGTTATCCATTCAGCCACTTCGAGAAGACAGACTAAATTAGCGGTAGGTTCTCCGAAGCCGCAGAAGACTATTTCCTTCCAATGTTTTCGATTTATATGATTTACAAGCTGCCGAATAACTTCCCTAGAGTTTGGTTCATGTTTCAGTTTAAGTTTAAATCCAGCTATTCCATCTGCAAAGTTTCTTATGCAAAAGTAACATCTGTTGGAACATTTGTTCGTTATGTTTAGGTACAAGTTATTTCCGAGCCAATAAACTATTGAAGGCCTCATTTCCATAAAATTATAAATCGTACTAAGTTATTTTTCTTAGCAAAATTTCGAATCAGTTGCGTAAATTCATAAAGTTTAATATCTAAGAGAAAGCATTCACCTTCGATTTGCATGTCTCTCCGTGATTATCTTCATGAGAAAGCCGAAGAGTCCAGGCATAATGAAACCATAGGATACTTAATAATCATCATTGGCTCCATCTTCCTCATAGGCGGAATCATCGAAACTGTTGTTGTGTCCGAAAATCCAGAATGGTTCCTCTTTATCCCATATGAAATAACCGGAGAAGTCAGCAGTCTAGTTGGTCTCGCCTTCAATTTTGTGGGACTTGTTCTTTTGGCCTTAGGAATAGCCTTATGCATACATTATGCCCTTGAAAGGTCATGGTATATGGCGGAGCTACGTAGAGCCCAATCACGTGAAATTGAGAAAATGGTGAAAAGAAGGAAAAGAAAGCCTAAAGGCTAAATGAAAAGTATAAGCATTAATAGAGCTTTAAAGTTATATTCTCGATCTGTTCTTCTAGTTGAGCTAAGCTTAGGAAAAGCTGCTTTCTAAAATTTTTAACCATGGAATTCTTCATTCTTTTAATAAATGAAAGCATGTCAGAAATGTATATTAAAGCCTCATTTGTCTGGAAATTTCCCGTCAATTTTTCAATTTCCATCCTAATCCTATCAAAAAGCTGAGCTTTCTCCATGTCATTTTTTAATGATTCTATGCGTCTCAAGAGCTTCTTTAAATTCTCCAGTTGTCTCTTATCAGCCCTTATTCTACTCAAATTTCCTATATCAATTCCTAACGAAAATTCCTTCATCAAAAAGTAAATGTTAAACCCGCGAAGAAGCCTATTTAAAATGCTATTGTTGCCTTCGGGAGTAATTTCAATTTTTAAGCCCTCAAGCGTCAAATGTTCCATATTCTCTGGAAAAAGGTTAATATTTGATGAAAGTTCAATGTTAAAGGTTGCTTTAGCTCCACATTTCGGGCATAATTCCTCAATTCTGGTTGAAGCAGAAAGTTTAGGCTTTGAATTTTTGCCTAAATATTTCTTCTCAAGTTTGACTTTTTCAGCTAAAAAAGATATTAAGCTACGTTTTGACATGGCTATCTTACTTAGCTGCGTAAGGTAGGCGGAGCTTCTTATAACTCGACTCCAGCTGTCACCACCAGCAAATTCATAGGGTAAATTACTAACTTTTATACTATTTTTAGCTCCGCACTCGGGGCATCTCCACTCAATAGATTTCCCTTTGACCTTTAACCTCAATCTGCTTACTAAACTGGGATTGGCAGGCAGAACCGTCAAAGTGCAGCTATTCAATGCTAATTCAACCATTTTGAATCTCCTGAATGAGAAAATAGCGTTAAGCGATAAAAGCTCACTTTAATATATGACAGAAATTACGTTAGCAAGATAGAATTATATGGTGCAGTTCAAAATCTGAAGATTTATCCTTAACTTATACCATAATGCCCATAGTATGCGATTGGCAGATTTATTTACGTATATAGGATTGGCTTTAATTATCATAGGTGTAGCCGTAGTCCTAATCGCATTTATTCTAACTATGGTTCGTGGCCTAGGAAAGACGGGAAAAGTTAGAGGAGGGGGAGTAATTTTTCTAGGACCCTTTCCAATAATATTCGGAACGGACAAGGAGTCTTTAAAAATTCTAATTTTGTTAGCAATAATTTTGGCTGCTATTATGGTAGGCATAATTATAGGATTTCAATACTTGGGAACTTAGGGGAGCGTAAATGGCGAAAATCTGTGAAATATGCGGAAGTCGACCTGCACGTTATGTATGTCAGGAGTGCGGGCGCTCGGCATGCGAATTCTGTTTTGTACCTGAAAGATGGCTATGCGTGGAATGCTATAAGAAACTAAGGTATCAGACGCCCATTTCACCCATGACAGGAGAGATAGGAATAAATTTTCCAATCAAACTGTTCCTCATAGGTTTCATCATAATATTCATAGGCACGCTGATTCTAATGATATCATCACTTTATGCGTCTTCCACGCAAGGTGGCTTCATATGGATTTTCCCGCTTCCACCATTCCTTTTTGGAACAGGCCAGGAGAAAGGCTGGCCTCTAATAGCAGTATTGGCCATTATAATAATTTCTATTGCCTTCTCAATGCTTATTGTCTATCAAGTTTTTAAGAAAGTGCTTTAAGGAGTCTTCTCAAAATTTATTGTCGATTAAAATTACAAGTCTGGGAACCAGATTGATTGAGAAATCTGGAACAGCTAACGATAGATTGGGTCAAATTGGGAATTTTCAACATGTATTTTT
>Ga0190363_1000630_pt1 | contig 20944 bp, 20 predicted proteins | sample 48721867_MG_FD_161272 | JGI IMG/M metagenome (GOLD analysis project Ga0190363, IMG submission 161272) | Hydrothermal vent microbial mat bacterial communities from Southern Trench, Guaymas Basin, Mexico - 4872-18-6-7_MG | ecosystem: Environmental > Aquatic > Marine > Hydrothermal vents >... | reverse complement strand
GTTATTAAAGCAAATTTATTTGGACCAATCCACAAAACTAATAAACCCAGAAAAATTAAGGGGAAAATGAGATATATTCCTCCTGTTTTTCTCTTTTTTACTGAAGGAAGATACTTTTCTTTTATTTTTCCCAAAACAATCGTAGCAATTGTATTTATTAACAAAACTATCACAAATAATATTAATGCTAAGGCAAAAAGAGCATGGTAATGAGGAGTTCCTTTTGCTACTTCACCCATTTCAATCCCCAGCGTTCCTGTTATCGTCCTTACAGAAGAAAAAATATTTGTAATTGGCTGGGGAAGTATTGGCGCATTACCAGTTACCATCATTACAGCCATTGTTTCACCAATAGCTCTTCCAATCCCAAGAATAATGGCAGCGGTAATTCCAGATAAAGCAGAAGGTATTATTACTTTACTAATAGTCTGCCACCGAGTGGCACCTATGGCAAGAGATGCTTCTTTATATTCTCTGGGAACAGAACTAATAGCATCTTCAGAGACACTTATAATCGTTGGTAAAGCCATTATCCCAAGTAAAATTGAGCCTGCAAGCCAGCATTCTCCAGAAGGTTTATTAAATGTAATTCGCAGGTAATCAGTTAAAACTATTAAGCCAAAAAATCCATAGACAACTGAGGGTATTCCTGCAAGTAATTCTATTGCATGTTTAATAATTCCCTTAATTTTTGGCGGAGCAATTTCTGAAATGAAAATTGCATTAGCCACTCCCAAAGGGATAGCAATTATCATTGCCCCCAAAGTCACCAGTAAAGTACCGACAATAAGAGGAAATGCTCCATAACTTGGAGGAGTGCCTGTTGGATTCCAATTTTTTCCTAATAAAAACTCCCAAAAACCAACATTCTCAAATATTGAGTATCCTTCTTTTAATAAAAAGGAGATAATAAAAAAAATAACTATTATCGCAAACAACGCACTTGAGAATAATATCCCTTTTATCGCAATCTCATTAAAAGTTTTGCTTTCAGGTTCCATGCTTAACAAATAGAAAAAGCTATGATTTTCTTCACAAACAAAAACTTATCAATTTAATGAAAGGACGAATGAAATTTAATGGGGACAAATCCTTCTTTTTTTACAATTTTTTGTCCTTCTTCACTTTTTATAAAATCTATGAATTCCTTTACCGCTCCTTTTGGCTCACCTTGGGTAAAAAAGTTTAATGAACGAGCGATAGGATAACTATTGTCTAATATGTTTGCCATCTTTGGTTCTATAACTTTTCCATTAACACTAATTTTTATCGCTTTTACAGAAGAATCTACATAACCCAAGCCAATATACCCTATTGCTCCAGGTGTCTGACTAACTGTCTGTTTTACCGCCCCATTTGAATTCTTTTCAAGAGCAGACTCTACAAACTTTTCTTTTTGCATCACATATTTCCAGAAAAACTCTCTTGTTCCAGAGGCACTGTCTCTATTAATAACCACAATTTTCATATCTGAACCTCCAACTTCTTTCCAGTTTGTGTAGGTTCCATTGTAAATTTTCTTTATTTGCTCTAAAGAAAGAGTGCTTACTGGATTGTCAGGATGAACAATAATTACAATACCATCTTTTGCTATAACTATCTTTTTCAAATTGGGATATCTTGTTTTTTCTTTTTCTTTTAAATCTCTTGAGGCCATTCCAATATCTGCTATTCCTTCCCCTACAGCTTGAATCCCTACACTGGAACCACCACCACTTATTCGGATATCCACATTGTTGTGTCTTTCCATATATATCTCACTTGCCTTTTGAGCAATAGGTAAAACAGTTGTAGAACCCATTATTGTTATACTTTGTGTCTCTTTTTCCTTAAACCATCCTCCAAATATTCCACCAATAACCATCGCTCCCATAATACCCAATATTGCTCCGATTACAATTTTTTTATTTTTCATACAATTTAAATCATCTTTAAGTATTTATCACAAAGCACACTTTTTTAATTTAATTTCCACTCTCTATTCTCTATAATTAAATATAAATATATCATAATTCCATAAGTATTCCTATCTGGTCAACGAACTCAACAGAATTACGAAGCAATTCAGAAAAGTTAAGGTAGGCAAGCTAATTAAAGAACACTCCTAGGTAAATGATATATATATATTGCACTTGCAAAACAAAGTATTCCCATTATTGTAAATGCTACATTAAAACCAAAAGTAGTAACAATAAATCCTCCTATTGCAGCGCCAATTGCTGTTGAAAAATAATTTATGGCTTCCCAAGCACCCCACTCTCTACCAGCTTTCTTTTTAGTAAGATGTTTTGAGTAAATTGCATCAAATGCTGGAGAATAAAATGCTTCAGCAAAGCCAATTAAAGCTTGTACTACAAAGAGAGACCAAACTGAATTTACAAAAATGTAAAGAATAAATCCTATGCCCATAACTATATAACTAGCTACAACAATTAATTCATTTTCTTTGAATTCGTCAGCAAATTTACCTGCAATTAATGTTGTTATTCCAGCTGCAAATGCAAATATCCCTCCACTTAAACTAGCGTCCAGCAAACTTCCTCCAATCTTTTCAACAAAAAGAGCATAAATTGGTCCAAGCATTGCACCAGCAATTAGAACCAGTCCATCTGTTATGAGTAAAACTCTTAATGCTTTGTTAAATAAAAATCTTTTCATTTATCTTTTCCATCTTAAAGCTTTCTTCTCTTTTCTGTTTTTTTTGTAGGTTTTAATTTTTTCTTCAATATGAGAAGCAAAAAAACCTTGGTATTTTTTTTGAAGTTTAGGGTTTTTCCAATCGTTACCAGTTATAATTTTTCTGCAATTTTTTGATCCGCAGTGACAAACCATAAAATCATCTGGATCTGAATCTGTCATTGCATAATCATAAGTCAATTCTTCACCTGGTTCTATGTCTCGCATTGCTACCATTACAATTTGTCCTACAATTCCACAATTGGGATTACAGCTATGATTAAAAAAATCATCTTTTTCTAATTCATTTTCTCCTAAACTGCAAATTAAATAAAAACCTTCTGAAATTTGAAGAGTATAATGGCGCACAAATTCTCCAAATTTCTTTTCTAATTCTTTATATTCTTTCTCTGTGATTACAATTCCTCCAGAAATATTAACAATTTCTCCTTTTTTTATCTTTTCTTTAGCAAAAACACCCTTTCCGCCTCGCGGAGATTTTTTTACTGTTGCTTTTGGTGTCACCCAACAAAACCCCCTCTTTTTTAAGAGATAATTTAAAATTTTTTCTTTTTTCATAAATAATCGTAAAAATTAGTCTTTATCATTTTTCTTTTTTTAAATTGAGGTAGATATTGAAAAATCCATAATTTTACAGAAAGATTGGGAATTTTCTTTAAATAATTTTTATTTACTAATTTTAAAAATCTTTCACAAATAATTTTATCTTCTTGACTAATTAGTTGGTGGGGATAATGAATTTTTCCCGAGATTAATTCTTCTAAAATCAAATTTTTTTTATTAAAAAAATCTCTTAAATAAAAAATTCGCTTTTCAATAGTAGACTTTCCCATTTCCAAGAAAACCAATCCTCCTTCTTTTTTAAGAAGAGATAAACCAAAATTCAAAAATGTTTTTACTCCTTCATAATTGTCTGGAGGAGAAGTTAAAATTCCAAAAAATTTTTCTTTTATCTTTAACTTTTTTCTAAAGTCAACCTGTTTTGTCTCTATTTTTAAATGAAATTTTTTCTTTATTCCTTCAATAAACTTTAAAAGTTCTTTATCAATGTCTAATACTTGACATTTAATTTTGGGTTCTACCAAAGATAAAGTGACTGAAACCAAATCATCGTCTCCTAAAAATAAAAATTTCTCAAATTTTGGTGTATATTCAAGTATTTTTTTTACTAAAAAAATTACTGATTCTTGAGACAAAAATAATTGGTCCCATTTTTCTTTTAATTCAAATTTGCCCAACTCTTTATATAACTCAAAAATAGGTTTTTTCTTTTCAATTTTCTTTTTTAGCTTTTTTTCCAGTATTTTTTCAATTTCTTTTTCTGTTTTAGGACAAACAAAACTATCTAAGATTTTTTTATTTTTAACAAAAATTCCGCCCCAGCTTTTAATTTCGATAATACTTTGCTTTTTTAAAAAATAAATTAAATACCATAAATCCCAATTATCAACGCTCAAATTAAGCGAAGCCTCAAAGAGATTTTTTGAAAAGAGAATTTTTTTAAGAGATATTAAAAAATCTAAAAATTCTGTCTTTTGAAAAGCCTGATATATTTGGAGAGCCTTCTTTTTTTCATATTTTTGTTTAACCCAAAATTTGAAATCTTTTAAAAATTGATCTTTTTCAAATTCCAAATATTTCTTGTAAAGACTTTTTAGTTTATTTATCATTTTTCTTTCTTTTTTACAGGTGTTCCAGTGTGTATTATACATTTTTTTAAAAATAATACAAAATTCATTGCATTTTTACTTAATTGGAATGGAAATATTGATTTATTTGTAAAGTTTTTTATTTTAAAAGAAAATGAGATTTTCACCAGAAAAAATTCCTATTGGTAAAGGAAAAAAACTAATTGAAGTTTTCAAAGATTATCTTTTTCTTTTTGAAAGAGTAGAAAATGAGGTTTTGAGAGTAAATCCAAATGTTTATTTACCACTAAAATTGGAAGAAGGAAGACCAAGCCCTTTGGGTTTATTCTTAAAATCCGCTATGGTTTCAAATATTTCAAGGGTTTTACCAGAATATCAAAAGTTAGAAGTCTGGCCAGGACAAGAGCATAGAAGAACAGCCCTTTTGGGAAGAGTAATCTTTAAAGATAAAGAAGGTCGTCCTTATAGAGATATTGATCTTAAAGGTATAGGCCATATTGAAAAAGGAAAAATACAACTTCCAAAAATTTCTGAAAGAGTAGGAGCAGTTTATGGTTTGAGAGAGAAAGAATATGCCATAGAAGAGTATGAATTAGCCGAGCTTCTTCTTTCAAAAGGTATTAGAACAAATAGAATTTTAGCTATTGTTGAATTAAAGGATTTAATTGTAGGAGGGGAAAAGATTTCTTTGAAAGAAGCAAGGAAAAGAGGAATAATTCCTAGAGCTTTTACTCCAGTGATTGAAATAAGAGGTTTTGGCACTTGTGCCAGAATAGATGATTTAATAACAGTAGAGCTTTCTATGTGGGAGAGAGGTATTCGTGAATCTCTTCGGAAATTGGGTCACTTATTAACACCAACTGAGAAAGAGTATCCTTTGGATGAAAAAAGGGGAGAAAATGAAAAATCAATAAAGAGAGGGAAAATTTTACTTGAAGATGCTATCAAATTGGTCAGTCAAGAATTAAATCGGGAAAGCTCTCCCCTTTCCCCTGAAGAATATTTACAATGGTTCGCTCAGACTTTAGGAAAAAATGTAGGTTTGATGCATAGAGAAGGCTTTGCTCACAACAATCTTATTACCAACAATATCACTCTAGATTGTAGAATTATTGACTTGGATACAGTTAGTGGAATTCCTAAAAGTAGAAATAAGAGAAAAAAAATGATTGAAAACGAAATAGACCAGGTTGAAGAAAGTCTCATAAATTTAAAAGAAGCAATTGAAGCCTTAGGAGAGGAATATAAAAAAGTAAAAAAAGTTCAAGTTACAATGCTATTTAAAAAAGGTTACAATTCTGTGTTTAAAAAATAAATTTCAGAAAGAAATCTTAACTCAACTTTTTCTTCACCTTCTTCTTTACCAGAAGTTAAAGGTACTGACTGTTAAATCTCTTGGTAGGGCTTTTGGTGGTTTTTCGTATTCTTTGAAATAATCTATAATTTGACTTTTTTCAATCATATACTATTAACATAACATTCTTTTCTTTTAAAGACAATATAAGGACAATAATTCCCTAACTTGTCCTTATGAAAAGGACATTTTTATTTAAATGTCAATTTGTTTCTTAAAAAGACTAATTTATTTAAAATTCAATTTTAAAAGTAGGATCTGACATTGTTCTCCAACTTCCTTTGTCGCTTCCTCCTTCATCTTTTAAATTTTTTCCAACAGAATAGATAATTTTTTTGTCTGGTAAATATTTTAATTTACCATTAAAGGGATCTTTGGGAATTTCAGAAAGGTATTTTGGTGTAAGGTCTTTTAAAGAAGATGGTAGTTTGCCAGTTTCTATTTGGTAGGCTCTTATTGCCATTAGCAATTGAGTTCCATTTATTGAAAAGTCTTCAAGACACTTTTTCTCTAAAATACCTGAAAGATTTGCCATTGAAATATCGTGAAAAACTTTACCTATTACATTTTCTGTAAATAACATTTTTATTTTGGAATGAGGAGCTAAGGGTTTAATCTTAACAACCTTTATTTCATTACAATCTTTCTTGGCGTTATCAATAAAATTCCGATAATATTGAGCAAAAATTTTCTGGGTCTGGTTTGGTTTGTAAAGATAATTAAAGTAAGTTGTTCCTTTTATTTCAAAATAAACATCTTCCATATCTAATTTCTTTAGTTCTTCTTTAGAAAGCTCGCCAAAAAAGATCTTATCAATTTTTGATTTTGTATTAGTAAGCAATATATATTCCATCTTCATTGCTTTGATTAATCCTTCTTCATTCTCTTTAAACTTTTCAATTTCAGCTATATAATTTTTTAATTTGCCAGGAGACAAAGTAAGCTTTGGTATCGTCATTCTTAATCTTTCCAATCCGATTTCTTTTATAGCCATTCCAAATAAATAATTAATTAAAAGAGGTCTCGGGCTATCTTCTATCATTTGGCCCATTTTAATTGTCTTGAAAATTAAATCCAAAGCTTCTTCCTCTTTGTCTTGACTCAAAAGATAATTGGCTTTAATTGAGTTCAATTGGGCTATATATCTAAACTCTTCCATGCCTGGAAGGTAAGTTCTTTCATCAATAGTTCTTGGATTTTGTAATTGGGGAAATTGAAAATAAGAAAGAGTGATTGCTTTTTCAAAATAATCAAAGACTTTTTCATTTTTTTCTATTAATTCTTTAGCAAAATCAATGTCCCAATTTTTGCCTTTAACCATTTCTTGGAAGAATTTTCTCTTTTCTTTTTCTTTTGGTAAATACATTTCTTCCCGAGCCTGACTAAGGTAATAGAAAGCATTTTCACTTTTTGGAATTTCTATTTTTGAAAGCCACAAATCACTATCATCTATTGGAGGAATGTCTCTTCCCAAAAAGATGTTTAAAAAAGAAAAGGTAATTATTAAACCAAAAATTAATGTTCCCAAAATTGCAGGAAAAATATACTTTATTTTCCTCCATATTGAGGGTTGCACATATAGACTTTCAGCTTTAATTTCTCTCAAGTTCTCATAAATTAAAAATCCATAGATTAAGAAAAAGGGTAAAATAAATAATTGGAAAAAATAACCTATTAGTTCACTTATCTGATTTTCTATTTGCTGATTTTCTATAATAAGAAAAATTAAAGTAGAAATTAAAATTACTCCTAACCCTACAATTAAACCTAAAATTAAAAATCTCCAAAAAACTGCCCAGAATTTTCCTTTGACTAAATGCTGACTTTTTAGTAAAGCATTAAATCCTCTTTTTTTCTCAAAAACCAAAACAAAAATAGCTAAAGAAAACCAAACAGAAAATAAAATTCCGGGAATAACAAAAAGCAAAAAACCTCCGGTGATAATGGTGGTTAAAAGAAAATAAACCCAAATATAAGCAGGTAATATTTTAAGTCCTCTTTTATAAGACTCTTTTATATTAGTATTATCTTTGAGAGCATAAATCAAAGAAGGTACTGCCCACGACCAAACGAAAAAAGAACCTACGAAAGAAATTGCTCCCATAATAGAAAACCAAATAGAATATTTAAAAGAACTGCTTGCTAAAAAACCCATCAAAAGCCGACAAAAAAAGGAAAATCCGACTGGAAAAATAATTATTCCCAACAAAACCCTAATTTTTGAGCAAAAAATTTTATAGCTTTCTTGTAAAAGTTTGGTAATTGGTTTTAGTTTTTGAGGAGGAATTTTTAAAGAATGTCTAAAAAAAGATAAATTTTCACTACTCATATTTTTCCAAAGATTTTTATGATTTATTTTAACAAATAAATTTTTAGAAAAAAATATCCTAAAATTGAAAAAAAAGAGATTAGGGGAAGAGCAGGAATAGGTTTTTTAGTTTTTTGTTTTTCTAAAATATAAAAATTTGTCAATACTCCAATTAGGGCAAAAAAACTTAAAATTACTGCAAAAACTACATTTTCAAGAGCTAAACTACTACAAAGAATAAGAGGGAAAGCTACATCTCCTCCACCTAAAATTAAAAATTTTCCTGGTAAATTTGTATTTCTCAAATCAATTTTAAAATCAGAAATTTTTGGAGGAACAATCAAACCCAAAATTACTTTACTTTTTATCATTTGAACTGCCATTTTCACCATATGCTTTGTTTTGTAAACCGCAATGAAATCATAAATGGATAAAATAATTAACAAAAAAATAATTACTTTTGGTTTAAAATGAAGAGCTAAAGTTCCTCCAATCCCTGCTACACCCAAAATAAAGCATAAATTATTTAAAAAAACTGTTCTTTTTTTTAGCCAAAGATAAATCAAAAAGCCTGCTAAAAAGAAAGATAAAAAATCAAGGTAAGGTGAGAAAAAATAAACCATTCCAAAAAGAGAAACTAACACAAAGAGAGAGACAAATATTTTGTCTTTTTCTTTTTTAAATATTTTTCCTAAAAAACAAAAAAATAAAAACAAAAGAGTACTTACAAAAAAATAAAAAATGAATTCTAAAAGAGAAATTGGTTTTAGCTCAATTTTTTGACAAAAAAGAATTTTTTCCCAATTTAAAGCGGTAATTATTCCTAAAAATTGAGAAATCAAAAAAAGAAAAGCTCCCAATAAAAAAATTTTTTTAGTTAATTTTTTTTCCATTTCTTTTAAATAAAAAAGAATTTCAATTTTATGTCAAGAAAATTTAAAGCTAAAATTTGTTTTTGTAAAAATGTGTTAGTATAATTAAAAAATATGGAAATTCCTCAAGAGGTAAAAGAAATAATTAAAAAACTAAAAAAAGAAGGTTTTCAAGCCTACATAGTAGGAGGTTGTGTTAGAGATTTACTTTTAAAAGTTGAACCAGAAGATTGGGACATTACTACTAATGCTAAACCTCATGAAATTCAAAAAATTTTTCCAAAAAGCTTTTATAACAATAAATTTTTTACTGTAGTTGTTTTGACTGGTAGCCCAAACCCCAAATTAAGAGAAATAGAAATAACAACCTTTAGGAAAGAAGCAAAATACACTGACAAAAGACATCCTTCAGAAATAGAATATGCCGAGACTTTAGATGAGGATTTAAAAAGAAGAGATTTCACAATAAATGCCATGGCTATAGAAATAGAAGATGGAAAAACTAAAATTATTGATTTATTTGGAGCAAAAGAAGATTTGAAAAATAAAGTAATTAAAACCGTAGGAGATCCAAAAGAAAGATTTAATGAAGATGCTTTAAGAATGATGAGAGCAGTGAGATTCGCAGTATGTTTGGGAGAAGGTTGGAGGTTGGATGAAAAGACAATTCAGGGAATAAAAGAGAATTCTTTTTGGCTTCAAGCTGTTTCTAAAGAAAGAATAAGAGATGAGTTTGTGAAAATTATAATGTCAAAAAGAGCAGCTGAAGGAATAGAAATGTTGAGAAAGTTAAAATTGTTAAGATATATTGTGCCAGAATTAGAAGAAGGTTATAAAGTATCTCAAAACAAACACCACATTTATGATTGTTATGAGCATGCTTTGAAATCCTTAGAGTTCGCTGCTAAAAAAAATTTCAATTTAGATGTAAGATTAGCAGTTTTATTTCATGATATTGGAAAGCCAAGAACAAAAAAAGGAGAAGGTCCTAATGCTACATTTTACGGTCATGAAATAGTCGGAGCTAAAATGACAGCTGAAATCTTAAATAGATTGAAATTTCCTAAAAAAAAGATTGAAAAAATTGTAAAATTGGTGAGATATCATCTTTTTTATTACAACGTTGGCGAGGTAACAGAGAGTGCGGTAAGGAGATTGATAAGAAGAGTAGGTTTGGAAAATATGGAAGAACTAATTCAATTGAGAATGGCAGATAGAATTGGTTCTGGTTGTCCAAAAGCAGAGCCTTATAAATTAAGACATTTGAGATATGTAATTGAAAAAGTATCAAGAGATCCTATTTCTGTAAAAATGCTAAAAGTGAATGGTAACGATGTAATGAGAATTTTAAAAATTCCTCCGGGTCCTAAAGTAGGTCAAATTTTAGAGATTTTACTGGGAGAGGTATTAGAAGATCCAGGTAAAAATAAAAAAGAATTTTTAGAAAAAGAGATTGAGAAATTAGGAAAGCTTTCTGAAAAAGAACTTTTTTCTTTAAGTCAAAAAGCTAAAAAAGAAAGAGAGAAAATAGAAATGAAAAGGGATGAAATGACAAAAAGAAAATATTGGGTGACTTAAGTATTTTGATTTGGTATAATAATAATTTAATTTTATGAAAAAAGAAAAAACAGAATCTTTAGAAAAAGAGATTGAACAGTTAAAAAATAAACTAAAGGAATGTGAGAATTTAAAAGATCAATATTTAAAAAGTTGGCAAAGAAGTAGAGCGGATTTTTTAAATTACAAAAAAGAAGAAAAAGAAAGAATGGAAGAGGTTTCAAAGATTGCTAAAATAAATTTAATTTTAAAGATTTTACCTATTTTAGATAATTTTGAGATTGCTGAAAAATCTCTACCAGAAAAATTGAAAAATGATCAAAATATAAAAGGGTTTTTACTAATAAAAAAACAAATTTTGGATTTTTTAAAATTAGAAGGTGTACAAGAAATTAAATCTGTGGGAGAAAAATTTAACCCCGTCTTTCATGAGGCGGTAGAAGAGGTAGAGGATAAAGAAAAAGAAAGTGGAATAATAATTGAAGAAGTTCAAAAAGGCTACAAAATGGGAGAAAAAATTCTAAGACCAGCTAAGGTGAAAGTAGCAAAATAAAGAAAATTTAATTTTTTATGATTTAATTTTTGCTCCTCCCAAAAGCTCTTTTTGTTTATAAAAAACTATTGATTGGCCAGGAGTAACAGCTCTTTGGGGTTCTTTGAAAATCGCTTTGTACAAATTTTTTTTAATTTTTACTATTTTGGCTGTAGATAATTTTTGTTGATAACGAATTTTTGCTTTTACTTTTAGAGGAAAATTGGGTTCTTTTCTACAAATCCAATTTGGTTTTTCAAAAATTACTTCTTTTTTATATAATTTTTTTTCATCTTTAGTGACAATCAAAAAATTATTTTTTAAATCTTTCTTTAAAACATAAAAAGGACCTCCTGAAATTCCAATTTTTTCTCTTTGGCCAATGGTATAAAAAGCTAATCCTTTATGTTTCCCCAAAATTTTAAAATATTCATCCAAAATAAACCCTTCTTTTTGAGAAAGAGAGCTTTTTAAAAAATCATAAAAATTGTTTTTAACAAAACAAAGATTGCTTGATTGAGGCACCTTTAAAAGAAAATCCAATTTGAATTTTTTGGCTAAATTTTTAACCTCTTCTTTTAAAAAATTTCCTAAAGGAAAGACAATTTTTTTTATCTGATTTTGGTTTAACATCCATAAAAAATAAGATTGATCTTTTTTTTCGTCCTTTGCTCTGAAAATTTTAAAAATTCCTTTTTTTGTTTTTGATATTCTTGCATAATGTCCGGTAGCTAATTTTTCTATTTTTAATTCTTTTTTTATTTTTTCTAAAAGCAATCCAAATTTTATTTTTTTGTTACATATAACACATGGGTTGGGAGTTAATCCTTTCTTGAGTTCTTTTAGAAAATAATTATCAACTATTTGAATTTTGAATTCTTTTTCAAAATCAAAAACAAAAAAAGGAATTTTTAAAATTTCAGCTATTTTTTTTGCCCTTTTTTCTCTTTCTGGAGGAAAATTCCAAAGTCTCATGAAAACCCCAAAAACTTCAAATTTCTTTTTTTTTAAAAGAGCTCCAGCTACTGCTGAATCTATTCCTCCTGAAAGTGAAATAATTATTTTTTTCATTTTTCTAAAAATCCTTTGACAATTAAATCTATTGCTTCTTTTTCAGAAAATCCTCTTTGTCTTAAATAAATCAATTTTTCTTCACAAATTTTTCCAATAGAAGCTTCATGGGTCAATTGAGCATTTTTTTTCTCTACCACCAAAGCTGGCAAAAGAGAAATTTTGGAGTTATCATCTACTAATAATCCTTGGCATTCCAAGTGCCCTTTTGCTAAATTTTTAGCTATAATCTGAGAAAAAGCAAAAATTTGACTTTTTTTTCTTGCTACCAGTTTTAACCTTACAGTAGCTTTTGAATTTTTTCCTTCAAGGAAAACAATGTCTTTTAAATCTATTTTTGTGTTTTTTCCTTCAATAATAAAATTTAAATTTAAATTAGCCTCTTTTTGAGCAAAAATTTGGGTTTTTATTTTCATTTCTTTTGGAGGAGAAAAATTTTTAAAAATATAATTTAATTTTGCCTTTTCTTTTAAAAAAAATTCATATTGAGGCAAAACAAAATCATTTTTGCCCCAGTGATGAAAGTGTTGATATTCTAAAGAAGCATTTTTTTTAATAAATACTTTCCCTATTGTTTGATGAGAGCCACAAAGGTTATTTTTTAAAGTATTACAAATAGCTTTCATTTTGACTTTTACATTTTTTTCAATTATCAAAATATTTTTTAACTCTTGAGAAACCCTTGGAGAAGCTATAGTAATACATGCCAAAAGAGGAAAATCAACATCTCTTTTTACCCAAATAAAATATCCTTCTTTTGGCTCTTTTTTAAAATGTTTTTTTAAAAAATCAAATTTTTTGTAAGCTGTTTTGATTGGTAAAACTAAAATTCCTTTTTTTTGAGAAATTTTTTTAATTTGATTGTCAATTTGCCAAAAGTCTACATTTTTTGCATTTTTCATATCCATATTTTTTAATTGTTCTTAAGACTTTTTTATAATTTTTTTCTTGGCAAATAATTTTTCCTCTTACTATTACATTTGTAATATTTGGATTAAAAAAATGTAAAATGGCTCCAGAATGAGTAATAAACAAAAGAGAAATTTTGGGATTTTTCTTTATTAATTCATTCTTAATAATCAAAGCTACCTTTTCTATTTTCTTTAAATCTAATCCTGAATCTATTTCATCAAAAATTATCAATTTAGGATTGAGAGAAATTACTTGAATTAATTCTGAAATTTTCTTTTCTCCTCCTGACAAATTCAAATTTATTTGTCTTTCTAAGATTTCTTTTTCTTCTTTTAAAAATTCGCTTTTCAAAAACTCTTTATTTTTAGCAATTTTTTCTAAAATTTGAGAAAGTTTTATTCCTTCCAAAGAAGGAGGATTTTGCCATGTTAAAGCCAAACCCAACTTTACTCTCTTTTCTGGTGAAAGATTAGTAATGTTTTTTCCTTTAAAAAAAATTTTTCCTTTCTCAATTTTATATTTTGGATTTCCCAAAATTGTCTCTGCCAAAGTTGTTTTTCCTGAACCATTAGGCCCCAAAAGAGCCTGAATTTCCCCTTCTCTTATTTGAAGGTTAATTTCTCTTAAAATATCTTTTTCTTTTGCTTTTACTTTTAAATTTTCCACTTTTAATAAAAAATTTGTCATATTTTTACTTTTTACATTTTAAAATAAAAATTTTAAAATTCAATATCAAATTTTGTTGTCAAAGCTTTAAAAACACCAAAATTGACAAGAGTCTAACTCTCTGTCAATTTTTAAGTAAAAAATACTTTAATTTTTTCTTAAAATTTGATATAAAATTGGAATTATGAAAAAAAGAAAAAATTATTTGATATTTTTTTTAGTGTTTTTTTTGGGAGTTTTAAGCGGGATTTTACTTTCAGAATATTTAATTTCTTATTTAGACAAATTTTTATTGAAAAAAGAGAAAAAAATTATGGTTTTTTCTCAAGGTCCAAAAAGTAAATATTTTCAAACTGAAATTTTTTGTGAAAAAATAAAAAAGGGTAAAGGAATTGAGGTTAATTTAAGAAAACAAAAAGTAAAGTTGTGTGAAAATGGTAAAGCAATTGAAGAATTTTTAGTATCTACAGGTAAAAAAGAAAGCCCTACTCCTACTGGGACTTTTTTTGTAATTAAAAAATCTCCAATGATTTATTCTAAAATAGCAAATTGTTGGCTTCCATTTTGGGTTGGATTTTATAACGATTATGGATTTCACGAACTTCCCATCAGTAAAGATGGGAAAAGAATCGGAGAAAAAGAAATCGGAAAACCTGCCTCTTTGGGATGCATCAGATTAAAAGTGGATAGTGCCCAAAAACTTTATCAGTTTGCAGAAATTGGAATGAAGGTGGTGATTTTTGGTGAGATACCATGACCCTTTTTACTTTTAATCTCATTCGTTTGTTATTAATGACAAGTTTAACTGCTTTGATTTCTTTAATTTTAGCTCCTTTTTTAATTAAAATTTTATATAAAATCAAATTTTGGAAAAAAAGACCTAGAGAAAAAACAATTACTGGAGAAGAAGCTAAAGTTTTTTATTCTTTGCACAAAAAAAGAGAAACAAGTGTTCCAAGGGGAGGAGGAGTTTTAATTTGGTTTTCTGTATCTTTAGTAATTATTTTCTTTTTTTTTCTTTCTAAATTTCATTCCCCTTGGTGGCTTAAAAAATTAAATTATTTGTCAAGAGCTCAAACTTGGCTTCCTCTTTTTACATTAATTTCTGGATCTTTAATTGGATTAATAGATGATCTTTTAGTAGTTTTTGAAAAAAGCGGAAAAAAAATTCTCCAAAAAATTAGTTTAGAAAGTTATATTGGAGGAGGATTGTCTTTTAAAACGCGTTTAATAATTGTTGCCTTGATTGGATTAATTGGGGGGTGTTGGTTTTATTTTAAATTAGGCTGGGATTCTATTTCTATACCCTTAATTTTTAATTTTCCTCAAGGTATTGAAATAAATTTGGGTAAATGGATTATTTTGTTATTTATTATTGTAATGTTAGCTTGTTGGGCAGGTGGAGTAGTTGATGGTTTAGATGGATTAGCTGGAGGAGTTTTTGCCAGTATTTTTGGCGCTTTTTCTATTATTAGTTTTGCCCAAGGAAAAGTAAATTTAGCTACTTTTTGTGCTTCTATATCTGGAGCTCTTTTTGCTTTTTTATGGTTTAATATTCCACCAGCAAAATTTTATATGGGAGAAACTGGAATTTTAGGATTAACTTCTACAATGGCGGTAGTTGCTTTTTTGACTGATTCTGTAGCGGTATTACCGATAATTGCTGGAATAATGGTAGCTGAAGTAGGTTCGATTATTTTGCAATTGCTCTCAAAAAAATTTAGAAAGAAAAAAATCTGGCTTTGTACCCCTATCCATCATCATTTAGAAGCTCGTAATTGGAAGCCAGAACAAATTGTAATGCGTTTTTGGATTTTAAGTATTGTTTTTGCCATTTTAGGAACAGCAATTAGATTAATGAGATAAAAAAATTTCTCTATGAAGCCTCATGTGACCTTTTTGAATTCCCTCTGTAGCAATTACAGAGAGAGCTGACAAATTATTAGCCAACCCTACAGAAGCTGTTACGATTCCCAATTCCTGGGCACTTTTTACTTTTAAAATTTTTAAAGCTAATTTTGATTTTTTTGTCTGAGTAGCTCCTCCCACAATAGCTATTGGTAAAGGGATTTTAATTTGACCTTTTAAAAATTTTCCTTCTAATTTCCATTTTGTAATAGGTCTGTATTTACCATTTTTTAAAGCAAAACTATGAACTGCTGATTCTATTGCTCTAAAATCATTATTTGTAGCTAAAGCAACAGCATCAATGCCATTCATTACCCCTTTGTTATGGGTTACTGCTCTAAAAATATCATTTTCTGCCAATTTTTGTAAAAATAAAATAGCTTGAGCAACTTCCTTTCCAGAAAAATTTTCAAGAGCTAATTTTTCTATAGGGACTTTCCCTTCAACGATGACAATTCTATTTTCTGTAAAATTAGAAATTATTCTTGCTCCAATTTTAGCTTTTGTAATTTTTTCTAAAAAGGGGGCTATTTTTTCTAACATTGAGTTTATTATGTTAGCTCCCAAAGCATCTTTTGGATCAACTATTAAATATAAAATTAAAAATTTTTTTATTTTTTTAATTTTCAAATCTTTTGCACCTCCTCCAATTTTTATTAAAAATTTGTCAGTTTCATTTGCTATCTCCAAAATTTTTTCTTTGTTTTTTAAAATTTTTTCTTTTGTTTTTTGAAAATTTTTTACTTTAATCAATTGCAATTGTCCTACCATTTCATTTCCCAAATATTTCCCAAAAAATCCTCCCCCTTCTCTAATTAATTTTGCTCCTCTACAAGCTGCAGCAACTACTGATGGTTCCTCAATTTCCATTGGTACTAAATAATCTTTACCATTTACTAAAAAGTTAGTAGCAATTTTGAAAGGACCAATGTTATTTTCTTTTTCCACAAAATCTGGAAGCTCTTGATATTTTTTAATTAAATTCAAATCATTTTTATTTAATTTGCAAAAATTTTTAATAATTTTTAATTTTTCTTTTAAAGAAAGTTTGTAAAAGCCTGAAATTAAAGAGCTTTTCATATTTTTCTTTCACAAAGAAAACTTAAAAATTCTTTTAATTTTCTTTTTGCAAAAGGATCAGAAATTAGATCTTTTATTTTTTCCCAGCTCTCTTTAACAATTTTTTTGCTCAAATTTTTAGCATCCTCAATCGCTTTATATTTTCTAATAATTCCTATAGCTTTTTCTTTTTCTTTTTTGTCATTTGTTTTTTTATTTAAAATTTCCAAAAGCATTTTTTTGTCTTTTAAATTGGCTCTTTTTAAAGCTAAAATTACCAAAAGAGTCATTTTACCTTCGGTAATATCTTGAGCAAAGACCTTTCCAAATTTTTCTCTTTCTTTCCCTTTTAAAGTAAGATCTAAAATATCGTCTTGGATTTGAAAGGCTATTCCCAAACTTTCTCCAAATTTTCCCAATTTTTCTATTACTTTTTTTCCTTTTTGACACAAAATGCCAGCCAATTTTGCAGAAAATCTTGAAAGACAACCTGTTTTTAAAGCACACATTTTGAGGTATTCTTTTTCTTTTATATTCCTTATTTTCTTTTTTGCCCAAAAAATATCCATTGCTTGGCCTAAACTCAAATTTATCATTTCTTGAAAATAAAGCTCATAAATTTCATTTATTATTTCTTTTTTTATTTCTTTCTTTTTTTCTCTTAAAATTAAATTTGGAAAAAAATAAAGAAAATTTCCCAAATTTAAAGCAATATCTACCCCATAAATTTTATGCAAACAAGGTTTTCCTCTTCTTAAATCACTATTGTCTTCTATATCATCAATTATTAAACTTCCTTGGTGAATGAGTTCGGGTAAAATGGCAAAATCTTTAAATTTATCTATTTTCCCTCCAAGCCCTTTTACTAACAATAAAAATAAAATTGCTCTCCATCTTTTTCCTCCTCTTTTTAAAAATTCTTGACAAGGTTCCAAAATAGCTCTTTCAATAGCTTCAAAATGAAGATTTTTCGTTTCTCTAATTAAAAACTCAAGCCATTTTCTTTTAATTTTTGGCGGAAGATAATTTTCAATAATTTGTTGGATTTTTTCTTTTAATTTAGTCAACTCAAAAGGAAATTTTTTCATATTTTAGCCAACAAAATTAAGCTCCAACTCAAAACATTGAAAAAATCTAATAATTTGTAGTTTTTTGTAAACTTAAAATTTGGGAAAAATAAAAAGAAAGCCAAAAAAATTAAAATTAAACTAAAAAACACAAATAAAAACTTTTGAACAAAAATTCCAAAAAAAGAAAAAAGCAAAAAAAGATATCCTAAAATCAAGAAATTTATTATTTTTTTTGTTTTTTCTTTTCCCAAAATATGGGCGGTAGTTCTAACTCCTCCTAATTTGTCAGCTTCAAAATCTTCGTATTCATTTCTCAATTCAAGTAAAACGGAGACAAAAAAAGCCAAAATGAAAATAAAAATGTGAAAAAGATAAATTTCTGTTTTAAAAAAGAAAAATGGGAAAGCCACCAAAAGAGTTCCTCCAAATAATCCGTGAGAAAGAATATCAAGAGGAGGATTAGATTTAAATCTTAAAGGAGGAGCTGAATAAAAAAATATTAAAAGCCCGCCAAAAAGAGAAAACAAAAATATTTCAAAAGAATAAAAAAAAGCTATTATCAATCCCAAAAAAGCCAAAGACAAAGAGAAAATCGTTGCTCTTTTAAAGGTGATTTCTTTTTTTAAAATGGGGTTTTCTTTTGTAAAATTAAATTTATCTTCTTTTTGATCAAAACATTCATTAATTGAAAAAGCAAAACCTGCTCCCAAAAAAACCAAAATCCAAAAGATTAAAATATCCGTTAAAGGAAAATTAAAGCCCTTAGCTAATAAGAATCCAAAAAGACAAAAAAGAAAATACCCTTTGGCATCAAAAAGTCTTAACAATTTAAAAAAAGCCTTTATTTTCATATTTAGTTAAAATTATTCTCAACCAAGGAGTATATTTTTGTGGGTTTTTTTTAATATCTTCTTTGAGGTCTTTTAAATTTTGCCATTTCCAGTCTTTTACTTCTTTTTTGTTGGGTTTTGGTTTTCCATCAAATTTTCCAAAAAATACATGATCAAACTCATATTCAATCAAATCCCCCACTTTTGCCTTATAAATAAATGAAAAAACTTCTTTTAAATTAGCTTTAATTCCCATTTCTTCTTTTAATCTTCTTTCTGCTTCTTCTTTAATATCTTTTCCTGGTCTTGGATGAGAACAGCAAGTATTTGACCAAAGTCCTGGAGAATGATATTTTCCATTTTGTCTTTTTTGCAAAAGCAATTCTCCTTTTTTATTAAATATAAAAATTGAAAAAGCCCGATGCAATTTTCCTTCTTTGTGAGCTTTAATTTTTTCCTCTTTGCCAATTTCCCTATCTTTTTTGTCAACCAAAGCAACAAAAGAATTTCTTTTCATTTTGTGTCCCCAGGAGGATTTGAACCTCCATCTTCAGCTCCGGAGGCTGATGCTCTATCCAATTGAGCTATGGGGACAAATTTATATTTTTTCAAAAAATTTTTTTAAATCCTTTTTACTCAAAATCTCTCCAAAATTAAAAATTACTTTGTCTGCATTTTTTAAATCTTCTTTTTTGAAATTAGTTGTAATACCTATACATTTCATTTTAGCAGATTTTGCTGCCAAAATTCCAGCGGGGGCATCTTCAAAAACAAGGCAATTTTGAGGAGCTACTTTTAAGGCTTTTGCTGTTTTTAAATAAATTTCAGGATTAGGTTTTGTAAATTTTACATCTTCTTGGGTCAAAATAGCATCAAAAAGATTTTTAATTTTAAATTTTTTTAAGACAAATTCTACAAATTTTCTTTTTGAAGAAGAAGCTACCCCTAATTTAAATCCTTCTTTTTTTAATCTTTTAATCAAATTGACTACATTTGGAATCGGTTTTATTTTATTTGATTTCATCAAAATTTCCACCTTCTTTTTTACTATTTTTTCAATTTCATCTTTGGAAATTTCTTTTCCCAAAATTTTGCTGTAGCTTTCTCTCTCAGCAACACCTGAAAATTTTTTCATTTTTTCCAAATCAACATTGTATCCCATTTCTCTAAACAATTTTACTTCTATTTCAAAGTGAAGATTTTGAGTATCTGAAATTACCCCATCTAAATCAAAAATAACAGCTTTAATTTTTTTCATTATGAGAAAAAACCTCTTTTATTTTCTCTAAAATAAATTCAGGTTCTACCATTTTACCTTTACCTTTTGTACCACAGGCTAAAATTCCTGTAGGACTTTCTAATATTTTAAGATTTTTTCTTTTTTTCAATCTTTCTATATTTTCTCTCACAAAGATATTTTCTAACATTTTTTCATTCATTGCAGGTGCTATAATAACCGGAGTTTGATTTGGTAAAGCCAAAAAAACTAAAGTAAGTAAATTGTCCCCAATTCCATGAGCCAGTTTAGAAATAGTATTTGCAGTAGCTGGAGCAATAATGAAAATATCTGCCCACTCAGCCAAATCAATATGAAGAACTTTTTGGCAAGTTTCAAATTCAAAAGTATAAACAGGATAGGAAGTTAGGGTTTCAAAAATAGCAGGACAGATTAATTTTTTTGCCTTTTCTGTCATTATCACTTTTACAATAGCTTTTTCTTTCTTTAACAACCTCACCAAATTGCAAATTTTGTAAATGGCGATACTAGCACTAACTCCAATTAAAATTTTCTTTTCTTTTAACATATTTTTAATTTTTCTTTTAAATTATAAATATCGCCAGCTCCCATCAAAACTAAAATTTCTTTTGGTTTTAAATTTTTCTTCAAATAAGGAATTATTTTTTCTTTTTCCAAATATATTACCTCTTTTTTGTTGATTTTTTCAACTAATTTTTTTGAATTTACTTTTTCTTTTATCTTTTTACTCTCTCTCCCTGGCACTTCATATATATCAGTAATTATTATTTTTTCCAAGTGGATTTCTTTGAAAACCTTAACAAATCTGTCCCACAGATAATAAGTTCTTTGATATTGATGGGGTTGAAAAATACAAATTATTTTTTTGTTTTTCCATTTTTGTTTTATAGCTTTTAAAGTCAATTCGACTTCGGTTGGATGATGGGCATAATCTATTATTAATTTTCCTTTTAAATTGTCAATTTTAAAATTAAAAGTTTCTAACCTTCGCCAACTTCCTTCATATTGAGAAAAAACCTCAAAACTCAAATTATCTGGAATTTTGAAAACTCTAGCTAAAGAAAGTGACGCCAAAGCGTTAGAAACATTAAAATTGCCAAAAATTTTTAATATTTTTTTTATTTTTTTAGCTTCAGGCTGTGATAAAGAATAAAACTCAATTTTCTTTTTTTGAGGTAAAATTTTAAAAATATTTTTGTCT
>Ga0190363_1000629_pt1 | contig 20989 bp, 28 predicted proteins | sample 48721867_MG_FD_161272 | JGI IMG/M metagenome (GOLD analysis project Ga0190363, IMG submission 161272) | Hydrothermal vent microbial mat bacterial communities from Southern Trench, Guaymas Basin, Mexico - 4872-18-6-7_MG | ecosystem: Environmental > Aquatic > Marine > Hydrothermal vents >... | reverse complement strand
TTTTCAAGAGTTTTTTTCATGAGATCTTCTTTCTAAAATTCTTATCAGATTAAAACAAGTTGCCCAATCATATTTTTCTGCGAATTTAATAAGATTAGATAAAAATTCTTTTCTTTCATTTTCCTCTTCTTTTAAATTTTTAATTTGACGTTTTAAATCATCTAAAGACCTTTCTTTAAGTAAGTTGAAGAAATTATGAAACTCGTTTAATAACTTGGGATATCTAGAAAGATTTTCGATAAGAGGAATATCTTCTTTTTCTATTTTTCTAAACTGGAGGAAGTCTTTTATTTCTTCTTCTGAAATAGGGCTATATTTTATTTCTTCTTCCATAATTTTTAATCTAATTATATTAAATTTGTTTTAAAATTGAAAGCAGAATTAAAGCAATCAAACTAGTTATAGATCCATAAAGAAATGTTAAATTAGGATTAATTTGCCAAAGCATGCCTGCTATTAAACTTCCTGGAAGAGCGGCTATTCCTAAGCTTGCATGGAAGATTCCTAAAGCAGTTGCTCTTTCCTCTCTTGAGGAAAGATCAGATATAAAAGCTCTTTGATTCCCATCAATTATTGCATAAACAAGGCCGTAGAGCAAAAATAAAAGTAAAAAAGCAGAAAAAGTTTTTGCAAAAATAAATCCAAAAGCTGTTAAAGAGAAAAGAACATAGCCAATTTCTATAATCTTTTTTCTGCCAAATTTATCAGAAAGGATGCCAAAAGGTATAGAGAAAGAACAATAAAAGAGGTTAAAAATTATATAGAAAAATAAAGGGTATCCTATTGCTAATTTACCTTGAAAGAATTTTCCTGCTTTTAAAATAAAAAACATGTAACTAAAGTTTGCCAAAGCAAATAGGGCGGAGATTAAAATAAAATATTTAAGAGGAAAAGAGAGTGATTTAAAGCTTAGTTGAAATTTTTTCTTAGTTTTAATTTCTTCTTTTAGAAAAAGAAGAGGGATTAAAGAAAAGAAGGCAATAAAAGCAGCAAGAAATATTAATTTTCTAAAATCTAAATTAAGATACCAAAATAAAACAAAAACCAAGATAGATCCAATTATAGCTCCTAAACTATCAAATGCTCTATGAATACCAAAACCTTTACCTCTTTCTTTAGGAAGAGAATCAGCAATAATTGCATCTCTTGGAGCTTCTCTGATTTTTCCTGATCTTTCTAAACTAGCAAAAACAAGAACCTGAAAAGGAGTTTTAGAGAATCCTAAAAATAATTTAAAAAAGGAGGATATAAAATATCCTAAAGTTACAAAAATTTTTCTCTTTTTAAATTTATCAGAAAGGTAACCTCCAAGTACTTTTAAAATAGATGTTAAACTATCTCGAACTCCTCCTATTAGGCCAATCGCTAGACCACTTCCTCCAAGACTGTTGATAAGCAAAGGAAGTAAAGGAATTATCATTTCGCTACTTAAATCGTTTAAAAAACTGACAATTCCTAGAAGAATGATGTTAGAAAATCCACTTTTTTCTTGATTTTTCACTTTCTTTATTCTAACAAAAGAAAATAAAAAATTCCACCAAAGGTGGAATTTAAATTATTTTTCAAAAATCATATAAAACGCTACAAAAAGTAGAATAAAGCCAAATATTTTTCTTAAAATAGCTTCCTGGAGCCCAATAGCTAATTTACCTCCTATAAATCCTCCAAAAAAGAAACCAAGACAAACAAATATTGCTATAGTTAGATTCACATATCCTGCCTTGTAATAAGTTAGAGCTGCTAGAAGGCCAATAGGAGGAATTAAAAGAGCTAAAGTTGTTCCCTGAGCCTGATGTTGACTTAATCCAAAAAGATAAATTAAAGAAGGTACTAAAATAATTCCTCCTCCAATTCCAATTAATCCGCTTATAATTCCAGCTCCCAAACCTAACAGAAGATAAAGAAAAATCAATCTAGATCCCTCCTTTCTTTTTTAAAGTCCTTTTGAGATAATTTTTAAATTTTAGAATGTCTTTTTTCTTTGATTTCAAATATTTTTTCCAATAAGGGAGAATTTTTTTCATTAGAGGTTTTAAATATTCATGTCCTAGAAAAGGAGGATATTTACCACCATTTAATCTTATTCGCAGTTCATTATCAGTTAAGAGTTGAATAAGAGCATGATCCAGATTACTAAAGGAAAGATAAGAATGTAAAATTTCATGCCATAGATAAATAGTCGAATAATTTGGTATATCTTCGTGATGGCCCCATCCAATTTTATTTTTTCCTAAATAAATTCCGTTTTTCAAACTTGGATGAGTAATATATACAATAAAATTTTTTTTAAAAGAAAAACCCGTTAATTCTTTCATTAGTGCAAATGTAAAAGAAAAATTTTTATTCCATTGATTTTCTACAAATTCCAAATATTTTTTAGTTTGATCTAAGATTTTTAAAAATTTCTCAGAGCCCTTTAAATCTTTCAAATATGAAGGTATTTTCTTTAAAATAGAAGGTAATTTATCCTTAGCTAGGATTTCAGGAGTTAGTCTTCCAGTTAAAAATCTATAACATTCTTCTGATTTTTCCCAAGCGTAATTATAAAATCCAATTACAGTCTTTTTATGAACCTTAGAAGAAAATGCTTCTCTCCAGCTGTGTAAACTGTTTTAAGAAGATGAGTTATAAGATAATTTTCATCAATTAAAAATTTTACTTGCATTAGATATTATTATATAATATTTCTATAGAAATTAGAAATTCAATCGTTCTTTTAAAAAGGAGGTGAGAAATGAGCAATGAAAAAAAGGGGAAGAGAAGTATTAATTTTAGAAAATGAATGGAATTTGTTATATGTAGGAATGAAAGTAATAGGAAGTTTAGGTTATTCAGTACAAGGAAAAATAATAAACAACGATATAAATGCTATTTTAGAAGAAAAGAAAGACGTTCTGATTGTTATCGCGGACGTAAATTTTTTTCCTCTTGAAGAAAGAAAACAAGTTATTAAAAAATGTCTTCAACTTGGAGTTCCTATTATATTGCTAGCTTCAGAATTTTCCAGGTTTAAAAAACAAATCAAAATTCTTTTTCCTTCTATTTCTAGAGAGGGGATTATTTTAAAAGAAATTAAAAGAGTAAACGGAGATAAAGAAAAAAAGACAGTTTGGAAGGAAGTGATCAAAATTTTTCAAATGAAGTAAACAGGCTTTTGCCTGTTTTATTTTTTATTCTTAAACAAAATTTAAAAAACCATTTTTCTTTTTTTTATTTTTGCTATAATAAACTGGCAATGGAGAAATATTTTATTATTAGCTATGGTTGCCAAATGAATAAATCTGATGCCGAAAGAATTGCTTCTGTTCTTCAATCTTTAGGTTATAAAGAGAGTAAAAAAGAAGAGGAAGCGGATATTTTAATAGCTTTAGCTTGTTCTGTTCGACAATCTGCCGTTGATAGGGTTTATGCTAGAATCAGAAAATGGAATGAATTTAAGAAAAGAAAACCAGTGATTATAGTTCTTTCTGGTTGTTTACTTTCCGAGGATAGAAAGAGATTAGCTGAAAAGGTTGATATTTTGTTTGATATCTGTGATTTATACAAACTACCAAAATTACTTTCAAATCGATTTAAAGAATTGCCAGATCCTGATTATTTTCATATTCATCCAAGCTATTCCACAAATTTTCAAGCTTATGTTCCTATAATGACAGGGTGCAATAATTTTTGTTCTTATTGTGTAGTTCCTTTCACTCGAGGAAGAGAAAGATCAAGGCCTAAAAACGAAATAATTGAAGAAGTAAAACAGCTTGTTAAAAAAGGTTATAAAGAGATTACTTTATTAGGTCAGAATGTTAATAGTTATAAATCAGGATCTGTTAGATTCCCAGATCTTTTAAAATTAATAAATAAAATAGAAGGGAATTTCTGGATAAGATTTTTAACCTCTCATCCTAAAGATATGGGAGATGATTTAATTGAAGCTGTTGCTATTCTTTCTAAAGTCACGGAATACATTCATTTACCAGTTCAATCTGGAGATGATGAAATTTTAAAAAAAATGAATCGAGGTTATAAGGTGAAAGATTATCTAGATCTGGTCAAAAAAATTCGAAAAAAAATTAAAGGAGTAGCTATTTCCACTGATATAATTGTGGGATTTCCAGGAGAAACCAGAAAACAGTTTTTAAATACCAAAAAATTAATGGAGAAAGTAAAGTTTGATATGGCTTATATTGCTAGATATTCAGAAAGACCTCAGACAGCAGCTGCTAAACTAGAAGATAATGTTTCTCCTCAAGAAAAAAAGAGAAGAGAGAAGATACTTACAAATGTTTTAAAAAAGACTGCCTTATTTAATAATAAAAAATATTTAGGAAAAGTGGTTGAGGTTTTGATAGATTCAGAAGGAAAGGGATTTTTTCAGGGAAAGACTCGAACATTTAAAAATGTGAGATTTAAAAAAGAAGCGAGAAACTCGCTTCTTGGAAAATTTGTGAAAGTAAAAATTAAAAAAGCAGCTTTTTGGGGACTTGAAGGAGAGTTAATCGATATACTCTAGAGGAATATAATACCATCTTCCATTAAATTCAGCCATTACTTGATTTTTTTCAATTTTTTGAATAGTTCCTTCACTGCCAGGTGGGAGATTTGCATATTGCTTTTTGAGTTTTATTTTCTTTCCTTTTAGATGTTTGAATTTTCCTTTTAAAAGAGCTAATTCGATATTCATTTTATTAACTTGGGTTCTGTTAAAGAGCAATATCCATCACCTCCTTTTATTTTTTAAATAAATTTTAATAAAAATGAAAAAGAAAATCAAATTAATTGTGATTTTAGGTCCCACTGGATCTGGAAAAACGGATTTAGCTATTTTTCTCTGTAGAAAATTCAATGGAGAAATTATTTCTGCTGATAGTCGCCAAATTTATAAAGAAATGAATATTGGAACTGCAAAGACAATTCCTGAAGATATTCCCATTTATCTTATAAATTTAATATCACCAGATAAAAAATTTACTGTAGCTCAATATAAAAAATTAGCTAACAAAAAAATAAAAGAAATAGCAAGAAAAGGTAAAATACCATTTTTAGTAGGAGGGACAGGGCTTTATATTGAAGCAGTTTGTGAAGGATTGGAAATTCCAAAAATTCCTCCTCAAGAAGAACTAAGAAAAAAATTAGAAAAAAAGGATTTGAAAGAATTAGTAAAAGAACTTTTAAAATTAGATCCTGAAGCAAAAAATTATGTTGATCTTAAGAATAAAAGAAGAGTGATTAGAGCACTTGAGGTTTGCAAAATTAGCAAAAAACCATTTACTTTCCAACTTAGAAAGAAAAAACCTTCTTATGAAATTTTAAAAATAGGGATTAAAATAGATAGAAAAAAACTTTATAAGAAATTAGAGAAAAGAGTGGATAAAATGATAAAAAAAGGTTTAAAAAAAGAAGTAGAATATTTGGTAAAAAAATATGGTTGGGAAGCACCAGGGCTAGATTCTATAGGATATAAAGAATTTAAACTTTTTAAGGACTTAGAAAAAGTGGCTAGAGAAATAAAGAAAAATACCAAAAATTATGCAAAAAGACAAATAACTTGGTTTAAAAGAGATAAAGAAATTTTTTGGATAAGAAATAAAAAAGAGGCGGAAAAGCTTGTTAAAAAGTTTTTAGAAATTTAAAAAATTATTGCATTTAGATTTAATTAATCATAAAATTTAAGATATGATAAAGCAATTTCTAATAAATTCTTTAATTGAAGGAAAAGAGTTTATTTTAGCTCATTACAAAGCGTGGGCTTTAATTCTTTTAATATTTGTTATTGGATATTTTTTAATTAAACTGGTAAACAGATATTTAGCTAGACTTTTTGATAAGTTAGAACTTGATCCTACTTTAGAAATCTTTATTCAAAGGGCAACCAGTGTTATTCTTTGGCTTCTTTTATTGGTAATAATCTTGGGAAATTTAGGAATAAATATAGGTGGACTTATAGCAGGAATTTCTGTAGGAGGTTTTATTGTAGGATTTGCAATCAAAGATGTTCTGGCAAATTTAGCGGCAGGAATGCTTCTTTTAATTAATAGACCTTTTAAAGTTGGAGAAGAGGTAGAAATAGCAGGTATTAAAGGAAAGGTTAAAGAAATAGGAATATCAGCTTGTATAATAATAAGCGAAAATAATGAATGGATAGTGATACCAAATGCTAAAATTTGGGGTAATCCTATCAAGAATTTTTCGCGCCTTAAAAAATAAATTTTTACATAGAAGTTTTTATTAAGGTCGTTTTAATGTTTGAGGTTTTGATGAAAGCTAGATTATTTGTAGGGAACCTTGATTATTCGGTAACTGATCAAGAACTCCATGATTTATTTTCTAAATGGGGAAAAGTATCTGAAGCAGTAGTAATTGAAGGAAAAGGATTTGGGTTTGTTCAAATGTCAACTCCAAAGGAGGCAGAAGAAGCTAAAAATGGATTGAATGGAACAGAATTTAAAGGAAGAGTTTTAAAGGTAGCAGAAGCCAAACCAAAAAGAAATCGAAGAAGTCGAAGATATTAAGATTCAAAAAGTCCAGGATTTTTTCCTGGACTTTTTGTTTTTAATTTGATTAAAATATAGTTGGAGGGCTTTTTATGTTGGCAAAATTAATTTCAGCAGCTGTAATCGGACTTGAGGCTAGACCTATAGAGATAGAAGTAGATATTTCAAGAGGACTTCCCGGGTTTTCTATTGTAGGACTTCCTGATAAAGCGATTGAAGAATCAAAAGAAAGAATTCGCTCCGCTATTTTAAATTCTGGGGGAAATTTTCCAGATCGAAAAATAATTGTTAATTTAGCTCCTGCAGATTTAAAAAAAGAAGGACCAGCTTATGATCTTCCAATTGCTTTAGGGATCTTATTAGCTTCTTCTCAAATTTGTTTTGATTCTTCTAAAACTTTATTTTTAGGAGAACTAGCTTTAGATGGAAAATTACGTCATGTTAAAGGTGTTCTTCCTATTATCCTTATGGCAAAAAAAGAAGGATTTGAAAAAATTTTTTTGCCAGCATCAAATTTACTTGAGGCTAAAACTATCGAAGGATTAAATCTTTATCCCCTTAATTCTTTGGAAGAAGCAATATTTCATTTTAGGAATGAAAAAATAATTACTCCAATAAAATCAGGACTCGATTTTGATTTTAATCAACAGTTACCTTCATATTCATATGATATGGCCTATATTAAAGGACAAGAACATGCAAAAAGAGCACTAGAAATTGCAGCTGCAGGAGGTCATAATATTCTTTTAATAGGATCTCCAGGAGCGGGTAAAACACTTTTAGCTAGAACCTTACCTTCAATTTTACCTAAGCTTACCCTTGATGAGGCTATTGAGATTACCAAAATCTATTCAGTTGCGGGTCTTTTATCTCATGATCAATCTTTGATTTTAGAAAGACCTTTTAGAGCACCACACCATACATCTTCTGATATTGCTTTAGTAGGTGGAGGAACTTGGCCAAAACCAGGTGAGATTTCTTTGGCTCATAAAGGAGTTCTGTTTTTAGATGAGTTACCAGAATTTCCCCGTTCAGTTTTAGAAGCTCTTCGGCAACCACTTGAAGATGGAATAATAACTATTTCTAGAGCTACCGGCTCTTTAACTTTTCCAGCTTCTTTTATTTTGGTTGCTGCATCAAATCCATGTCCTTGTGGCTTTCTATTCGATCCTGTAAAAGAATGTAGATGTAGTTCTTCTCAAATTGCTAAATATCAGAAGAAATTATCTGGTCCTTTATTAGATAGAATAGATCTTTATGTTGAAGTTCCTCCTGTGAAATACGAAAAATTGGTTCAGGAAGAATTAGCAGAATCTTCAGAAGTAATTAGAGAACGAGTTCAAAAAGCTAGAGATTTTCAAACAAAAAGATTTAAAAACGAAAGAATAACAACTAATTCAGAGATGGGAGTGAAGGAAATTAAAAAATATTGTCAGTTAGATGAGGAATGTAAAAAATTGTTACAATCAGCTATTGAGAGCTTACATCTTTCGGCAAGAGTATTTCATAGAATAATAAAAATTTCCCGAACAATTGCAGATTTATCGGGAGAGGAAAAAATAAAGCCAGATCATATTGCCGAAGCACTTTCTTATCGGCCAAAGGAGCAATTTTAAAAGATGAGCTCAAAACTTTTTTGGGCAAGAAGATCTAAAATTTGATATTTAAGATCAAAAACAAAAATCAAACAAAAAATAATAAAAAAGATAGCTATCAAGATGCCTATTTTCTTTAAATTAGAAATAATAAATTCTGTTTCTGAATGATCAGATTCTATAGAAGTTTGAGAAGTGGCTAACGGAGAGATAGAGGGTTTTTGAAATTCCGCTAATTTAGCGGTTATTTTTTTCTTTTTCTTCTTCTTTTTTTTACCCATTTTTTCTTAAATCGTCAATAAAATTTTATTAAATTTGGCTTAAAAAGGCGAAAAAATACTTGACAAAATTTTAAAACCATGCTATATTAAAAATGAAATTAAAAATAGTTGGAAGAATTCTACCTATAAGGGTATACAAAAGGCGCCGAAATAATAGTAACCTCTAAAATTTTGCGCCGCCCTTATAGGTAGAGTTCTCTCAACTATATTATATCAAAAAAATTTAAAAATTAAAAGGGGGTGTAAGATGTTTAATCATTGGTATCAGAGGTTAGAGAATGAGATAAGATATCCAATACAACTATTAGAAAATTTAGAAATAGAAAAAGAAAAACTTCCTCCAGATCCCTATCCAGAAATTGTTTATTTTAAATTAATAAAAATTTTAAGAAATAATTGTTTAAATCTAGAAAGGAGGTGAAAAAGAGTGTTTTTATTAGTTCTTGTATGTATAGATTTATTATCTCTTATGACTCTATTAGCTTATGAAAGGAGGTGAGAGAGAAATGTATGAGTTGCTGGTTAAATTGATAGAAGAAGGACGGATTAACGAGTTTTTTCGGCTATGCGAAAAACTATTAGAAAGAAAGGAGGTGAAAACATGCCCGAGGTAGATATAGAGGTAATCCCTTTGGAGGAAGTAGAAATTCCCGTGGGAATTGATGGTACATATCCCCCTCGAGATCCAATAGATATTATTTTATTAAGAGAAAAATTATTACAAGAATAACTTTAAATTAAGGCCATTACGGCCTTCTTTTTTTATTTTAGTAAATCTGGTCTTCTTTTCTTTGTTTTAAGCAAAGCTTGTTTTTCTCTCCATTCTTTTATTTTTTTATGATCCCCTGAAAGTAAAATCTCTGGTACCTTCATTTTTTTATATTCAAAAGGTCTAGTATATTGAGGATATTCTAAAAGCCCTTTTTCAAAAGATTCATATCGAAGAGCTTCTTTCTTTTCTATTACTCCTTTTATAAGTCGCCCTATCGCATCAACAAGGACCATTGCAGGGATTTCTCCTCCTGTAAGGATATAATCACCAATTGAGATTTCAAGATCAACTAATTTTCTTACCCTTTCATCTACTCCTTCATAATGACCGCATAAGAGAATAAGCCTATCTAATTTCGAAAGTTTTTTTGCAATAGATTGATTAAACAATTTTCCTTGAGGAGTAAGAAGAATTGTTTTACTATTTTTACTTTTAGCTTCTTTTTTAACAGAAGCAAGAGCTTTATCTATCACATCTACTCGAAGAATCATTCCAATTCCTCCTCCATAAGGCCTATCATCAACTTGTTTATGTCTACCTAGTCCCCATTTTCTTAGATTATGAATTTTAATTTCTAAAAGTCCTTTTTCTTGAGCTCTTTTAAGAATACTTTCTGAAAATACATTTTTGAACATTTTTGGAAAAAGAGTTAAAATATCTATTCTCATTTTTCTCCTTTAAAATGGCAAAAGCGCCTTTTTGGCGCCTTTGCCTTAGTTTTAATTTTTTAAAAAAATTAAGCACCCTCTCCGGAACTTTCGGAGGGTTCAATAGTTGAACCACCACCCGGTTCAACAATTTTTAAGTTAAGTCTTGCAGTGAGTTTTGCTCCTAGAACCCTTAAAAGAACTCGAAGAGCATTAATTGTTTTTCCTTCTTTTCCAACAACCTTTCCCATGTCAGCAGGATCTACTTCAAGTTCTAGAAGGGTACCCATTGGATCAATTCTTTTGTGAACTTTAACTTTTTCCGGGTGGTCGACAAAAGCTTTTACCACATACTCAAGGAATTCTTTTGCTTTTTCTGTGCTTTCTTCATCTGCCATTTGATCTCCTCCTTCAATTAATTACTTTTACTTCTCTTGTTGCTAGTTTCGACCTCGCCTTTCGGCTTCTCTAGCGTTGCTAATAAACTAGCAACTCTTTTAGTTGGTTTTGCACCATGAGTTATCCAATATTCTATCCTTTCTTTTTTAACATTTAATTCTTTGGAAAAAGGATTAAAATTTCCTACTATTTCTACAAATTTTCCTTGAGGAGGAGCAGTATTTTCTGCTACAACTAATCGATAAAAAGGGCGTTTTTTTCTTCCTATTCTTAATAATTTTATTCTAAGCATTTCGATTTATGATTTTAGCATCCTTTTTATATTAAGTCAATAGACTTTCTAAGATCTCTGGATATCCATTTAAAAAGTCATCTATTTCCATTTTTTTCTTTCCTTCAAGTTGAACTTCATCAAGAATTAAAATTGATTTATTACCACAGGAAACAGCTATTTCATTTTTTTTGATCTGAAAGACAGTTCCAGGAGGTTTAGAAGCTAAAGAAGGAGATTTTTTGGGAAGATGAGCTTTATGAATTTTAAGTATTTTACCATTTAGTTTAGAAGAACTGGATTTGATTTTAGTAAAAGTTCCTGGCCAAGGAAAATAAGCACGAATCATTCTTTCAATTTCAAAAGCAGATTTTGACCAGTTTATATGACCGTCTTCCTTTTTTATTAATTTAGTATAACTTGCTTTAGAATGATCTTGGGGATGAGCTTTGATAGGAATAATAGTTTTACACCAGTTGAATTTTTCTATTCCACAAAGATATTTAGGAATAGTTTCAATTAAAAGATTTCCTCCTAGTTCTGCTAATTCTTTTGAAAGTTCTTTCCAATTTTGTTTTTTTATCTTTATTTTTTCTTGAGCTAAAATATCTCCTGCGTCCATTTCTTCTGAGATAAGCATAATAGTTACACCTGTTTCTTTATCTCCATTTAAAATAGCTGATTGAATAGGGGAAGGACCTCTGTATTTTGGCAGAAGCGAAGGATGGACATTAATAGCTTTATATTTAGGAATCTCTAATACCTCTTTAGGTAAAATTTTCCCATAAGCAGCTACGATAATTAAATCTGGTTTGAGCTTTAAAATTAAAGAAGAGAGTTCTGATTTTGTTTGAGGTTGATAAACAGGGATTTTAAATTGTTCGGCTATAATTTTGACAGGAGGGGGTGTTAATTTTTTGCCTCGCCCTTTTGGTTTATCTGGCTCAGTAATTGCAGCTAATGGAAAAAGATTGATTTTCTTTAATTTTTTACTTTTAATTATTTTCTCAAAAATTAAGGCGCCAAACTCTGGTGTTCCTAAAAATAAAAAAGAGATTTTTGGAGAAATGTTCATTTCAGGCAAGTTGAATTTTTTTAAGTTCATCTAAATTTTCAAGATAATCAATAAATAATTTACCATGAAGGTGATCTATCTCATGAAGAAAGGCTCTAGCTAAAATTCCTTCTGTTCGGATTTCCACTGGTTTCCCTTTTTCATTTAATCCTTTAACTTCCACTTTAAAAGGTCTTTTTATTTTCGCAAAATAACCTGGGAAAGAAAGGCATCCTTCTTCTAATTCTTCAGTTTCTGAAGAAGTATAAATAACTTCCGGATTAATTAAGGCAATGCAATTTTCTAAAGAAGTTCCCACAATAATTATTTGAAGAAGTTTTCCTACTTGAGGTGCTGCTAGGCCAATTCCGTTATTTTCTATCATTATTTTTTTCATTTTTTCAATCAATTTCAAAGTTCGCCTAGTAATTTTTTTTACTGGCTTTGATTTTTTTCTTAAAATTTTAGGGATCTTTCTTGGATTGGTAGTTTTAACAAGTTTTATAAAAAACATATCAAAATATTTATAGCAAACTTATTGGATCTATGTCAATAATCCATTTAGAGGGAACGAGCTTTAATAATTTTTTGATATTTTGGTTTTCTGGATCTAGAATTTTTATTATTATTTGCCACCAATATTTTCCCTTTAATTTGGGAATAAAACAAGGATTGGGTCCAAGAATTTTTATTCCATCTATATTTTGCTTTTTTAGTTGTTTTACTAATTCAACTGCTTTTTTTTCGGCCCTTTTGGAGTCTTTATGGGAAAATGTTAATTTGATTAATTTTCCAAAAGGCGGATAGGAGAATTTTTTTCTGATCTCTAATTCCCTATAAATAAACCCTTTAAAATCATAATTTTTTGCTTTTTGAATTATTTCATTTGAAGGGTTATAAGTTTGTAAAATTACGATTCCAGGAGTATTTCCCCTTCCAGTTCTTCCAGCTATTTGCAGAATTGTTTGAAATGCCTTTTCTTCTGTTCTGAAATCAGGGAAAGATAGAGAGAAATCAATCCCTAAAATTCCTACAAGATCAATTTCTGGAATATCCCATCCTTTTGAGATCATTTGAGTACCTATTAAAATTGCTGGATTTTCTTTTTTAAATTCTTCAAAAATTTTTTTGTGAGAATCTTTATAAATAGTTGTGTCTTTGTCCATTCTTAAAATTTTAACTTCAGGAAAAAGAGATTTAAGTTCTAATTCTATTTTTTGAGTACCTGTTCCTAGAAATTTGATTCTTATATTTTTACAAACAGGACAAGTAAGAGGTGGCTCTTCTTTGAAATCACAATGATGACATAATAATTTCCCAATAGTAGAATGGTAAACTAGAGGGATTTCACATTTTGGACAAAGTTTTATCCATCCACATTCAGGGCAGAGAATAGTAGTTGAGGTGCCTCTTCGATTTATAAATATTAGTGCCTTTCTTTTATTTTTAATAACTTGTTTTAAACCTTCAAGTAATAGTTCAGAAAATGGAGAAAAATTTTTCTTTTTTAATTCTTCTTTCATATCCACTATTTTGATTAGAGGAAGGGGTCTTTTTTTAATTCTTTCAGGAAGTAAAAGTAATTTATATCTTTTAATAAGACAGTTGTAATAAGATTCTACTCTTGGGGTAGCTGATCCTAAAACTAAGCTCGCTTTATGGAGTTTTGCTAAATTTTCTGCAACTTGATGGAGTTGATATCGTGGAGCAGAATCAGATTTAAAAGAAAGCAAGTCATGTTCTTCGTCAATGATAATAAGTCCAAGTTTTTTCACTGGAGCAAAAATTGCTGAGCGAGATCCGATGACAATTCCTGAAGAGATTGATCTAATTTTAAGCCATTGAAGAAGTCTTTGAGAAGGAGTAAGTTGGGAATGGATAAGTCCAATCTTTTCTTTTGGAAACCGCGCTAAAAATCTAGAGATGGTTTGAGGAGTCAAAGAAATTTCTGGCACAATAAAAATAACAGATTTATTCTTTTTAAGAGTTTCTTTTGCAAGTTGAAGATAAATTTCTGTTTTTCCTGAACCTGTTATTCCATGCAAAAGAAAGGTATTAAGCTTATCTTTTGGATGTTTGATAGATTTTAAAATTTCATTAAAAGCATTTTTTTGGAAACAGGTTAATTTATAAGGCTTTTCTTTTTTAACTTCATAAGTGTCTAAAGGATCTTTAACATTTAAAGATATCTTAAATTTTGTCTTTCTCAGTTTAGGAGGAATCATAGAAAAAATTACTTGAGAAATTGGACAAAAATAATAATTAGAGATAAATTTAGCTAATTTAAATCTAGTTCGATCTATCACTGGAAATTCTGTTAAAATTTCTTCAATCTCTTTTATTTCTTTCTTTTTTTCTTTTAAATCTTTAGGAAGATCAGAAATCAGTTCTGTTACTAAGCCAGCTATTTTTCTTTTCCTGAAAGGGATTTTTACTAACTGACCATATTTAATTTTTCCCTCCAAATTTTCTGGGATTTTATAAGTAAAACTTTCACTTTCTATATTAGTTCTACAATTTGGAATTATCTGGGCATACATATTTTTATTATAGTTAATTTATGATAAAATAAAAATATGCTAAAAGGGGTGATTTTAATTTTTCTAGCACAGGTCTTTTGGGTTTTCCAATTATTTTTTCTAAAGAAATATTTAACTCAGATTAATCCTTTAGTGATTAATGCTTTTCAGGTGTTTTTTGCTTTTCTAATTTTTATTCCTCTTTTATTCTATTTTCTTTTTTCAGGAAATATAAGCAAGCTAATTACCGATTCTAAGATTTTTTGGATTGGGGTAAGTGGAATTTTGTGGATTATCTTAGGAGAAACCTTTTTTCTTTTTGGATTATTTAAATTACCTATTTCTTTAGCCTCCTTTATTGCTTTGATTTATCCTTTACTAGCTACAATTTTAGGAGTTCTATTTTTGAAAGAAGTGATTGATCTTTATTTTATTTTAGGAGCTATTTTAATTATTTTAGGATTTGTTTTGTTAATTTTTAAATAAATCTTTCTCTTTATATCTTTCCACTTCAAACCTGAAAAGAAAATAGGGTTCGGTAGGAAGAATTCCTGCTTTTTTTAATGCAATTTCTAACTGTTGAGATCCTGTTTCTATTCCTTCTATATCTGGAAGAAGTAAACCAGATCTTCCATCTGAAGCTTTAACAAGAAGTCCGAATTTTTTAGGATCATGATTTTTTAGATCCGGAATAAGTTTTGGTAAAGAGAGTAGATCAACTGAAATAAAAAGGTCTTTTAATTCGTTTTCCTCGATAGGATTAAATCTGGGATCTCTTGAGGCAGCAGCAATTGCATTATAAATTATTTCTTGAGCAAGATTCTCATAGATAGGGAAAGGAGTTCCAATACATCCTCTTAGCTCTTTTGAGTTATTTTGTTTTTTATAAATAGAAACAAAAACACCTTTTCTATTTTCGGGATTTAGAAAATAGTTAATTTCCTTTTGTTTTAAAAGGGGGAAGTCTTTTGGAAATTCTGGAATTTTCTTTTTTTTGACCCAAATTTCTATTGTTTTTTTTGCTAAATAGATAATTGGATTCATTTTAAATCAAATTTTACTACTGCATAACCTACTCCAAAAGGACCTTCATAGGAAAGCACCTTTATTTGATAAGAGATAGAAGATAAAGCTCCTAAAAGAATTATCAGTGATCGATAACCACATTCTCCTGCTTCTTCTATAAAATCTTCATCCATTTCTAAAATTTTCTCTACTTGATTTGATTTAAGATATTCTATAATTTTTTGATCAAACTCTTTTCCCACAGCAGAAAATCCTGCAGGAGCAGTAAAAATGAGCCGGTGGGAGAGATCACCTGATCCAATAAGAGCAACCGGTCTTTCTACCGATTGAATGGCCCTGAAAAGAAATTTTCCAAAATCAAATAATTTTTCTCTCTCTTGATAAGAATAAGCAAGAGAAATTATATTAGGCTTAAAATTTTTAGTAAGAAAATATAAAGGAACGAGAGTGCCATGATCTAGTTCAAAATAAACTTCCCGATTGTCAGTAAAAACTAAAGGGAAATTTTCTTTTTCACAAATTTCGGTGATTTTTTCTATTAATTCAAGATCATTTTTAAACTCGAATTTAAGCTCATCGTGGTTAAATTGAGCAAAATCTCCAGCAAGTTTAGGAGTAATAATTATGTTTATCCTGTCAGGATAAACAAGAGCATGGGGAGAAATAACCACAATAGTTTCGGGCTCTTTTATTTCTATATCCTTTGATAGAATTTCTAAAGCCTTTATCGTGTTTTTTACTTTTTTTGTTTCCCCCTTTCCAATTTCAGGAATTAAAATTGGAGCATGAGGACAAAATGAGGCAAATACTAACATCGAGTTTTATACATTTCCTAAATAAATATATTTAAGACCTATTTTTTCTCCTATTTTTTTTGCCTTTTCAAGAGTTTCAATAGGAGTAGGTGGAAGATTTGTAAGTTGATAAGCAGGAAAGAATCGGGAGATATGCCAAGGAACTTCAGGAGAAAGTTCTTCTTTTATAAATTTTGCAATTTTTTTAAGCTCGTTTTCTTTGTCGTTTAATCCAGGAATAATTAAGGTGGTGATCTCTAAATGAATATTTGCTTTTTTGATTTCTTTTAGGTTTTCTAAAACAGGTTTTAATCTAGCCTTGCAAATTTTTTGATAAAATTTTTCTTCAAATGATTTAAGATCTACATTGATTGCATCAAGATAGGGAAGAATCAAGTTAAGCGTTTTTTCACTCATAAATCCATTTGAGACCCAAACATTTTTTAATTTATGTTTTTTTGCTAATTTCATTGTATCAAGACAATATTCGAGGAAAACTGTTGGTTCAGTATAAGTATAAGCTATACTTTTGCAATTAAATTTAATTGTGTCTTCAATAATTTTTTCAGGAGGTAAATCAAATCCCTCGATTAATTTTGTTTTTTTAACCAAATGAGCAATTTCCCAATTTTGACAATTTTTGCAATTAAAATTACATCCTACGGTTGAGAAAGAGAGGGAGAAAGAATTTGGAAGAAAATGATAAAATGGCTTTTTTTCTATAGGATCAACATGTTCTGCAATTGCTTTTCCATAAGTTAGAAGAAATAGTTTTCCATCTCTATTTTCTCTTATCCCACAAATACCCCGCCCATTTGAAGGAATTTTACAAAAATGATTACAAACTTCACACTTAACTAATTTATTTTTTAGTTTTTTATACAAAATAGCTTCTTTCATTGATTTTATTTTATCACAAAAAAGAAGGATTAAACAGATTCTCCTTGATTTTTTTCTCGATTTATGCTATAATAAACAAATAAAAATAAACAAAAACAAAGACAAAAATGAACGGAGAAACAAAAATGGAAACAATTGATCTAATAACTGAAAAAACTTTAGAAGAACTTAAAATAGAGAATGAAAGATTAAAAGATAAATTGAGAAAATTAGAAGAAGAGATTAAAGAACTTAAAGAAGCAAAAAAAGAACTAGAAAAGAAATCTTATGAAGATTCTCTTACTGAACTTTTTAATAGAAGATATTTTGATGAAAAAGCACTTCCTTCTGAGATTAAAAGAGCTGAGAGATATAAAAAACCTCTTTCTTTAATAATGACCGATATAGATTATTTTAGAGAAATAAATAATAGATATGGTCACCCAATTGGGGATGAGGTTCTTAAAAATTTTGCTAAAATTCTTAAAGAGAATATAAGAGAGGGAATAGATATTCCTGTAAGATATGGAGGAGAGGAATTTGTTATTTTATGTCCTTATGTACCCAAGGAAACAGCAGGAAAAATTGCGGAACGGTTAAGAAAAAAGGTGGAAGAAACAACTTTTTTAGTAAAAACAGCAGAAGGTAAAAGTTTAAAATTAAATCTCTCAGCAAGTTTTGGAGTAACAGATTTTAAAAAAGAAGAGGCTCCAGAAGTTTTTATAAAGCGAGCAGATGATGCGCTTTATTTAGCAAAGGCTAAAGGTCGAAATAAAACTTGGTTACTTGGTTAAAATAAAATATTTTAAAACAGAAAATAAATCTGAAGCGGATTTATTTTTTATTTTTGGGATTTTAAAGCCAAAAAATCTTGACCTGAAAAGAAAAAAGAGATATAATAAATTATCAGATCTTTAACAGGGAAGGAGGAGCAAAAAGGGAAGGGGGTGAGAAAATGCGATCTGTTCAAATTAAAAATTGCCTATATGATTCCGGGATAATTAGGTTCGAAAATAATAAATTAAGCTTCAGTAAGAGAGCTTTTGAAATAAATGAGTCCCTTCCCTTTATGGAAGGGTTTTTAAATTATTTTGCTCGATATTTTCATTATCTAGAATTTGATCTTATTGTTCCATTAGAAAATGATGTTATTTCTTTGAAACTTGCTTTAAATTTAAGTAAAAAATTGAAGAAAGAAATAGTTTTTGTTCCGGAATATTGTACTAGAAAAGGAATTCTTATTCCGGTTGGTTATTTAGATCAAAAGAAGTTTCAGGAAATAAAGGATTATATCAAACTAATAAAGCCAAAGAATGTAATAATAGGAACCTTTTTAACTTCTATAGAAAATAGAAATAAAAACATAAGAATAAAAGCTTTAATAGATGAAAAAACCTTTCGCTCCTTCTTCCCTGAGAAAACAACCGCTTGCTAGGAAGGAGCAGGCGGTTTTTTAAATTTTTGATATAATTAAACTGTTATGAAAAGACTTTTTATTGCAATTGAATTACCCCAACAACTGATTAAGGATTTAGAGAAAGAATTGGAAGAGATTAAAAAGGGATTGAAAAATTTATCAATCAAATGGGTAAAACCTTCAAATTTCCATATTACTTTAGCTTTTTTAGGTTATAAAGAGGAAGAAAAAATAAAAGAGATATCTGAAATAGTAAAAAATTGTTGTTATTTTCCTCAATTTGAGATTTTATTTAAAAATTTGGGAGTATTTCCCACCATCTCAAGAGCAAGAGTTATTTGGATTGGACTAGAAGATCCAACAGGAATTTTAAAAAACTTAAGCTCAAGATTAAGAGATCAACTTAGAAAAGCGGGTTTTTTTGAAGAAGAAAAAGATTTTATGCCCCATTTAACTTTAGGAAGAATAAAAAGAAAATTAAATTTAAAAGAAAAAACGCTTTTAGAAGCGATTTTAAAAAAATATGAAAATTTTAATTTTGGCAAACTTAAAGCAGAAAAAATAGCTTTATTCGAAAGCAAACTTTCTCCCTCAGGACCAACTTATTTTAAATTAGAAGAGTTTCCTTTAAAAGATACCAATTCATAAATTTTTACTGGTTTTTCTTTTCCTTTTACCTTAATTTCTCCAAGATATTTACAATTAAATTTATCTTTAATCTCTTTGAAAACATTTTCAGAGATAATTATATTTGTTTTAAATTCTTTATTGAGAGATTCTAATCTGGAAGCAAGATTTACAGCATCTCCTATCACAGTATAATCAAATCTTTTCAAAGATCCCATATTACCAACAATCATTTCTCCTGTATTGATTCCAATCCCTATATTTATTTTTATTTTTGATTTTTTATTGAATCTTTTTAATTCATCTATCATTTCCAGAGCTGTTTTACATGCTAACTCTGGATGATTTTTTTCTTCAATAGGAGCTCCCCAAAAAGCCATAATTGCATCACCTATAAATTTATCCACCACCCCTTTGTTTTTTAAAATTATTTCTGTCATTTGAGTTAAATAATTATTTAGAAATCTTACTAACTCTTCAGGTGATATTTTTTCTGCTAAGGAAGTGAAATTTCTAATATCAGAAAAAAGAACTGTTAAGATCTTTTTTTCTCCTCCTAATTTTAAAATTTTAGGATTTTTAAGTAATTGATCTATTACCGGTTTTGATAAATATTGGGAAAACGCTTTTTTAATAAATCTTTTTTCTTTCTCTTCGGTGGTGAATTTATAAATGAGGGTTCCAATAAAAACAAAGAAAATGGTAAAAAGGGGATAAAGTAGATTTAGAACTAATCCTTTTTCAAATAAAATACTCGCTAGGATAAAATAGAATCCTAAAGAAAAAATTGAAAGAAATAAAGTCCAGATTGGCCTTAAGAACCAAAAGAGAATTGTTAGAAAAACAGATAGAAAAAGGAGGAGAATAATAGTTGATTTTTCGCTTTGAGGGATTAAGAATTTTTTATTTAAAATTGTTTCCAAGATGTTGGCATGGATTTCCACGCCAAACATTGGATAACCTTTTGAAATAGGGGTTAATTGAGCATCAGGAATAGTAGGATCTGTGATTCCAATAAGAATTATTTTATCTTTAACTAAATTTGGAGAAAAGTTTTCTTCTAATAAATCGATAAAAGAAATTTTTGGAAAATTACTAGGTTTTCTGAAATAATTGATAAGTAAATTTTTTTCTTTATCTATTGGTAAAGAATTTAGATCAAGATTTGGATTGATTTTTTCCAAAATTGCAAGAGCAAATGCTTTTTGGCCATTTATAAAAAGGGGAACTCTTCTGACTACTCCATCTTTATCAGGAATTATATTTACATGTCCTAAAGAGACATATTTTCTAAATTTTAAAAGTGGATAAGTAAATTTCTTTTCTTTAAAATCAAAAACAACAGGGAATATAACTTTGTCTGTTTTCTTAAGAGCACTAATTAAACTTTTATCTTCTAACTCTGCTGTTTCTTCTGCAAATAAAATATCAATTCCAATAACTTTTGCATTATACTTTGTTAATATCTCAATAGCTTTTGAATGAAAGGATCTTTTAAAAGGCCATTTACCAAGCTTTTTTATTGATTTATCATCGATTCCAACAATTGTTACATGGGGACGAATAGATTCTCCGATATAAAGGGCATCAGTTAGCTTTAGGTTCCAAGTATAAAAAAATTTTTCCTTTAAGAAAAAGGAAAAAACAGTTGCTATTGATAAATTAATAAAGAGTAAAAAGAGAAATTTTCTCATTATTTCATTAATTCTTGTAGAATTTGTCTTTCCCTTATTTCTTCTTTAAGTCTTTGGAAATCTTTGGGGAGATTGATTTTTTCTTTTTCTAATTGATTCAAAACTGGTTCTAATTTTTCTAAAGGGATATTTTCTTTTAAAGTTTTAATTGCTTCAGGTTTTTCTTTTATAATTTTTCTTATTTCTTTTACTCTTTTTTGAAATAGTTTTTTTTCTAATTTTTCTTTTTCTTTTGGATCCTCGATTAGTTTTTTCAACCATTCTTCGGATTTTCTTTTTAATTTATATCTCGGAGAATTTGGTAATTCTTTAAAAAGAAGTTTTTGTTGAAGAAGAAGTTTTCTTTTTAAATTTCTTCTTATCATTTCCACTGCTTTTTTATTTCCTTTGTTTTTAAATTCATCAAGTCTAGCTAAAGCTTTTTTTAGTCCAAGTTCATATTCATTGAGCAATTTTTTAGAAAGTTTTTCTTTCTTATGGTCTAGAAGTCTTTGAGCTTCATTAAATCTTCTTTCTAAATATTCTAATT
>Ga0190363_1000626_pt1 | contig 21033 bp, 14 predicted proteins | sample 48721867_MG_FD_161272 | JGI IMG/M metagenome (GOLD analysis project Ga0190363, IMG submission 161272) | Hydrothermal vent microbial mat bacterial communities from Southern Trench, Guaymas Basin, Mexico - 4872-18-6-7_MG | ecosystem: Environmental > Aquatic > Marine > Hydrothermal vents >... | reverse complement strand
TATTTCTAAAATAATCTCAGAAAACAAACCAAACAACACCACACACCATATTTGCTTGTAAAAATAAGCAAACCAATCCAGCTACACAAAACATTTAAAAGAATAGTTTCACCAACCCCTCCAATCCCATTTTAAACCCCTCCCACATATTATCGGAGAACCATATGAAAGAAAAACACATAACCATGTATTTGCATTTAAACGGATGCAGAATATTCTACGTAGGCACCCTAAAAGAAACACTAAAACTACTACTAGAAATAGAACATGCAGAGAAAAACAGCTAGCATCTTCTATCCTTCTAAAGCTTTTTCCACCATGCTTTCAAGAACCCTATACTCTCTACTTTCTAGGAGCTCGCTGTGAGGTTTCGGCTTCAACGCCACTATATACAATGTTTTATTTTGATCTTCAACAATTACTCCTCCATACTTTATCGTTTCCCTTATGAACTCCATGTTCTCCCTTATTTCACCATCTATGGTTTCCTCAGATAACACATGGTTTGGATCGAAAAATAAGGCTCCCAATGGTGCATTGTATTCATGCATGTAGCCTAGAATTTTAAATCTAGACTGTGAGAGTTCAGAAGCAGACACCCTATATTTTGCATCGCAAACAGAAACTACTATGTCATTTACATGAATTACTATGTCAGGTCTACCAGCTGGAATAACAACTTTGCCCCCGTTGAATACGTAGTGTTTCCCATGAGATACCCAGCTTTTACATTCAGGCACTTTATCATACGTTACTCTAACTTCTCCGTTCTTTAAGGAAATATGTGTTTCATTCTTCCACATATCTATTGAATGTATATTGGGGGATTTAGCGATAACATAGTTTATTACGTAATATGTGTAGACTTCATATAGCTTATAGTCCCATAGCTTAAGTTTCAAACCTTCAATATCCCTGGCTTTTCTCACATATTTTGTTAGGAGAGCTAACATGTTCGTTCCAACATAGTCTAAGGCGTATAAAGCCACTACATTGTATGGATAAATGTTTCTTTCCAAAACCTTCCACGCTAGTTTCTTTAAAGCTCTATCTTCAAGGAGAAAGGGCTTAACTCCTATATACTTCATAAATGTTCTTTCACTAATTCTTCTAATACCGTTTCTTATCTTATCCAGTTCCTTCACAATGCTTTCCACGGAGGATTTGAAAACTTCCTCGTAAACGCTGTCTCCACATTTGAAGCAGTTTATTCTCTCCAACATTTCCCCGATGTCTCTTCCGAGTCTAGTTATGAAAGCTTTTAAGAATATGTTCTCAATAGACTCTAACGCCAACTTCCTCTTTCTTGAAGCTACTAAAAGCATTCCTTGACCCATAAGCCTCGATGTTAGCGGAACATCGATTCTTCCTTCAATATTTCTCGATATTTTAAGTTCTTCAACAAGAGTTCTTGTTGGCGAATATATTGCTTTCCAAGCTTCCCTTAAAACATTAGCAATTCTCCTTAATATCCATGTGCACTTTATGAGTTCTGATGGTAAAGCTACTTCGTATCCTTTAGCTTCAATTCTCGTAGGTTCATGAACTATAGCTCCTAATTTTAAGAGTAAATAATATAATTCTATGATTACAGTGGTTAAAGCTCTAATGTCTCTTCTAAGTTCAGAATTTTCTTGAAACACCAACTTTTCTAATACCCTCAGCTACTATTCCATATTCGTTTTTTAGTTTTTCCGCAATCTCTTCTATTTCTTCACCCACTAATTCTAGCTGGGGAAGTGCAATGTATAGTACTGCTTTTTGAACAGCCTCTTTAATATCCCTTGTACTTTCAGACTTCAACATTTCATATGCTAAATTTGCTGAATCAACCGAAATACCTATACCTAAAGGTCTTCCCGTAGTTTTCCTAAGCGTACTGATTAAAGCAACAGTTTCTTCCGCAACCTCCCTAGCTTTATCATCAACTATTCCTTTACGTTTAAGCTGCTCAACAACAGCCTCTACTTCTTTATCCATGTTTTCCGGTGGAAGAATTTCTAAAACCACAAATCTTCTCTGTAAAGCATAGCCTAGTGTAAACAAATATGCTCTATCAAAAGTGTTTACCGTAGCTACCACTCTAAAGTCCTCCGGTATTCTATTGCTTTTCTCAAAATACTCAAGTAGTTTTGCAGCATCCTCATCAATAGCTCCACCTCTCCTTTCGTAAGACTTAATTTCCCTAATGAGGCCTTCAGGGAAGCGCCATTCTTCAGGATTGCTACTTGGAAACATTGTAAAGAATTCCGCAAGAACCTTATCAGCTTCAGCCCTATTAAGCTCCTCAACAAGAAACAAAACACCCCTCCCCTCCCTCTCCTTAAGCTCTAAATGTCGAGCAAGAGCCCTAAGCAAATGCCCACTCCTCCACTCCAACCTGCCATTCTCACCTAAAACCGGGCCTCCGATGAAATCATATCTTGTCCAAGCACTAGAAGCAGTACAAGCATAAAGCTCATAACCTAAAGCATCAGCCAAAACCCTAGCCAACATAGACTTACCAGTAGCAGGAGCACCCATCAAAAGCAAATGCTTACCACTCCTCAAAGCAGCAACAGCAGCAACCAAAACATCCCTAGAATAAAACAAACCATACTTCTCCATAGCCTCCAAAACACTATTTAGCTCTAAACCTTTAAGCCCCAACCGCCTTACTTCAGCAACCCTCCAACGTTTTAAAGCAAGCTCCTTCAGCATTCTGTATTCGTCTTCCCTAATTACAAACTTAGAACCCTGAGTAACATTGCTTGGAATTAAAGTTAAAATGTAGGATGCACATTCCCTAATAAACCTCGCTAAACCCGAACCTAAAAATCCCCGTCCAAACTCCCCTTTCCCCAAAGACCTAAGAACATCCAGGCCTCGAACAATCTTTGGAACAGCATATTCCACTTCAATATAGAATTTCCAATCCCACCTCCTACCAGACCTAGGAGGAACAGGCCAATAATCCCACGAAACCCTACCGATAAGCATATCTTTCGTAATCTTACCAAAGCCAATAACGCCCCGCTTGCTTACACCCTTAACAGAGTTAGCAATTAAAACCACATTTAACACGCCATGCTTCCTAACTAAATCTGCTAATCTGTCGTAATCCCCCTTACTATGGAAACCCCAGAGAATCCAATCCTTAACCTTCTTAGCTAATAATTCTCTAGGCGGATCAGCATCATCAACATAAGCCCTAGAAAGCCCCTTAACACCAAAATCCCTAAAACTCCAGAACCAATTAACAGCATCACCAGCAACAACAATAAACCCAGCCAAACAACAGCACCAAAACAAAAATACACTTCCGAAAACATATAGCTTTCCCAATAAAACCGTATGCTACCTAAACATGTAACTTAAGAACAATGTGTTTTCATATGTTCAAGTCAACTCTTTAGCACATTAGCGTATCTTTTCGCTATGAATTTTCTTGCAACTTCGTAAGCCCATAGAGCATGTTGTTTAGTTGGGTGGTAATTTTCATGTACTATTCTATTTCTTATATTTACCCAATACTGCTCTTGCATGCTAAATTCTTTAATGCCTCCTTAGCCTCTTTAGTTATTTGAACATCACGAATATTTTAAGTAACTATGCGGCATTAGGCTTATAATATACTAAGCATGTTCTTTTCACGCCGTCGAAAACCATTTCCATCATAACTACGTGAAGTATTGTTCCTTTCTCTATTCTTAGTTTTCTTGCAAAATCTTTTGGTATAGTTACACTATATACTACGTACTTGTTCGCTTTCCTTACCTGAACACGTACAGGCTTTACATATTCGCTCATAAGACTCTCACCAAGATATCCATGTTATTAACTTGTACAAAGATTTATAAAGTTTATATATATTTATACAACTTGTATAAATATGGGAATTCGTTTGAAAAAGCTTAGACCTGTAACCTTAAAAAGAATCGTTAGCTTCCTTGAGAATTTTGCAAAAGAATCTACATGCATCTCATCATTAACCTTAAGCACCAAAAGTTCCATGGCTAGAATTAAGGAATTAACAAGTTTTGCTAAACAGCTTGGACTTATTAAACAAACTAACAGTGGTTTTATTGAAATAACACCGCTTGGTAAAAAATTTCTAACAGCTTTTAAGAGAGGTTCCTCAGAAGAAATACATTCGATATTTATGAGTAAGCTTAATGGTTATAAAACTATTTATGAACTATACACTTTAGGAATTACTAATTCTAAAAGAATACATGAAATTACTAACTTAAATGCTGTTGAAATGGATATTCTTATAAGGCTTATTCAAGAGGTTGAAAATCTGAAAGCAAAGAACGAAAATGATGAAAGATTATTACTTGATAGGAACTCTCTATTTAAGGTTATAATTGCCACATATTCTAAATTAAGCAATAGCAACAGGTCTAAGTATGTAGCTATTTCTGAAATTAAAAACATGCTTATTAAAAGAAACCATTTATCTGAACATTTATTTAATAAAGTATTAGAAGATTTTGTCAAAACTTTTAGGGAGTGTGTTATTCTTAGCCAGGCACCATCAAATACTCTAAAAAATAGAGAGAGCTTTACTATATGTGGAAGAAGGTATTCTTATATAATGATTCATTTAGATAATAGGTGCTTCAAAAATGCGAATGTGTAGAAATCCATTTCCGCAAGTAGCTATTCCTCAGCGTGAATCCCTAATATATGACCCTAACGGCGAAATAGCTTATCTAGTAAAATATATAGAAAACACTATTAATAGTAATAAAACTGCCGTAATCTCCATAGTAGGAGGCTACGGTCTAGGCAAAACACACATCCTAAAGTACCTCAATTTTGTTGCTAGGAATAAGGGTTATTTGTCAGTATTCATAACATCTCCGGGGAAAAGCTTCTTAAAAATTTATAGATCCATAGCTCAAGAGTACGTTAAACTAAATCACAATCCCATTAAATTGAACGATCCGTATTTGCATAAAGCCATAAAGGAAATAACAAGCAATGGAAAAAACAGTAGCATTGCTATAAACTGGGTACTTGGATTTAGGATTTCCTCAAAGCTTAGAGAAAAGCTCGGCTTAGCGTTTAATATAGACGAGGAGAAAGGACTTGAGTACAGCAGGATTTTACTTGAATCATTAGCTCAACTATATAGGGGCATAGTGTTATTAATAGATGAACTTGAACATCTGCTTGCTCTTCCTGTTTCTCAAAGGACCAAATATTTAAATTATCTTAGAGAACTAATTGATAATCTACCATCAAGAACAATGCTCGCTATTGCTCTAACGCCAGCTTTTTGGGATGAAATTTACACGATAAATCCAGCATTAGCTAGAAGGCTTTCATCGTACATTCTTTACCTTAGAAATCTTAAGAGAACTGAAGTAAAGGCTTTCTTAGACCTTTATGTAAAGGCTGTTAGCTTTGACCTAACAGTTACGGACTTTATCCAGGAAGAAGTTTTAGAATACCTTTATGAGCTAAGTAACGGAAATCCTGGAGAAATTCTTAAATTAGCATCCATATTAGTAGAGAACGCTTTAATTCAGAATATTTATCCAGTAAACCTTAGCTATGCTAAAAGTATACTTGCTAACTACGTTTAATCACATGCAGGTGTTGTGTTTGGTAAAGCTACTGCTGACATGGCATGCTTATCCTCCTGATCCTCCATATTGGAAGTACATGAATATTGATGGTCTTATGATTTCCCTGTCTAGCTTTAAAAGGAAAAAACTAATTGACTCGTTTACACTTAGAGGTCTTAAGAAATCTCTTGGTTTAAACTCTGTAATAATAGTAGATTCTATAACAAAGAATCTATGGAAATACGGTGGCATGGATCCCTCTAAAACTCAGGCTCAAACTTTATACTTGCAATACATGCTTGGAGCGGATTTGCTCGTTCATAAAGACTTTCCGCTGATTAAGAATAACATCAGTAAGAATTACAGGGAGAAATATTTTAAAAGGACCTTATTTAATGCGGAATTGGCTCTAAAGATTTCTGAGAGATTAGGCATAGACGTAATTCTTGTCATTCAGGGTTGGGATTTAAATACTTATCTTAAATGTGCTAAAGTGTATCAAGAATTAGGAGCAAAATATATGGGTATAGGTTCCTTAGCTTCTAAAAGATCTATAAAGTACATTACAAACATAATTAAGGGTGTAAAGAAAATTATAGGTAGAAAAACATACATCCACGTCTTCGGTATGATGAATCCAAAAATTATCCCTAACATTGCTAAATACATTGATAGTGTCGATGTGAGTACACCAATTAAGGCTGCAATAGCACGGGAAGTAATTATTCCTATTAATAATACCTTAAAGAGAATACCTCTATCTATAATGGGGATAGATAATCTTAAAAACATAGTTAAGGATAAAAGGTTAACGATTTTCATAGAGGAACTAGAGAAAACTAGAACATTGCACGAGCTAAAACAGAAACTAGCAATATTTAACGCATATGCTTTACTAAGCTGGTTAAGAAGAATTATAAATATTAAAGGTGATGGCAACAAAATAGTAAACCCTTAACTGTGTTTAGTTTCTTCTAGACTAAAATGGTGCAGAGAGATGACGATATTTAAGTTCATACTTCCTTACTACTATGATGTTGTTGACCCTTTATTTAACTTTGAAGAAGATAAGACAAGTAAGGAGTATGTTAGAGACAGGTTTACTTACGGTGCTCACATATGGAATATTTTTAAAAACGACTTGCCAATAGATGGAATATTAGTCTCAATAAGTGTGCTGAAAAGTATAAAAAGAGGGTGGGAAAGAGCTCTAAAAATTGGTATTAGAAATTTTCTAAAATTACCTCAAGAATTAAGAAGTAAAAGATTTGAAGTTATAGGCGACTGCGGTGCCTGGCAATACATTGACCAGGAAGAACCACCTTATGACGCCTTAGAAGTCCTTGAATATTATCAAAAACTTAAGGTGGATTATGGTGTTTCAGTAGACCATATAGCCTCCTATGGAGATGCTGAAAAAAGAATCGAAATAACATTTAGAAACGCTAAAAAAAGCTATGAATATTGGAAAGAGAGGTATAAGCGCGGAGAATACGATTTCATATTGTTTGGAGCAATACAGGGGATTGAAATAAGTGATTACTTAGAAGTGTTTAAAAAACTTTACAATGTAGGCTATAGACATGTTTCTCTTGGAGGCCTTGCCCGTAGAAGTACCTCTTTTATTTGTAAACTTTTTCGCAGTCTTAGTGAACTTCTCTCTACACACAGGGACTTAGAAAGGATACATCTCTTAGGTGTTAACCCCCTTAGAATATATAGGTGTCTATCTAAACTGGACTTTAAAGATGTAGTAATTTCCGTAGATAATGCAACTTTTCTTAGGCTTGCTTGGTCAAGAAGCAGAGGAAACTACATTACCCCTGATGGTGGCTTGTATACAGCTATTCGAGTAAGACCTGGAAGCATTGAAGAAAATAAAGTGTTAAAAGCTCTTAGAGAATATGATAAGGGGAACTTAAGCTTTGAACATACACTAGAGGTGTTAAAGGAGTATGTTAGGAAAAATGGTGATTCAGAATATTTGCAGTATTATACTCCTCTGCTTAGAGAAAAACCTTGGAGAAAGTGTGGTTGCAGCGTATGTAAAGGCATAGGTATAGATGTAGTAATTTTTAGAGGAAACGATAGGAACAGGAGGAGAGGATTCCATAATATATGGGTTGTAGGACAAATGCTTAGAAGGGGAAGGATTCCTCAGTTTAAAATAATTAAAGAACATGGATTTAGGATTGAAGAAGAAAGTCCTTTAGTTAAAGAAATTATTGAGAAGCTTAAGGAGTTAGATATAAGTAAGGTGCTCATAATAACTAACTGCACTAAGGAAAAGCAAGTAGACATGTATTCCGTAATCAGAACTCTTAAATTACATGGTTTAAGTATTCCAGGACTTCACGATTTAAACTATGAGGAAATTTATAGAAAAACATTATCGATGTTTATGAAAAAAGCTGAGGACATGTATGGAGGCAGCTTTAGATATGTTAAAAAACTTGTGAATGAACTAAGGTCGTACAGGATTAAAACAGATATAGCAATAATTAGTGCTAGATATGGTTTAATTACAGGCGAGGATATTATAATACCCTATGACGCATCGCTCAAGAGGTTAAAGGCTAACGAGATACGTAAATGGGCAGTTAAACGGCAGGTAGAGACCAAGCTTATGAAAATTCTAGAAAACAATTACGATTTAATAATCGCTATACTCCCGAGAGAATATGCTATAGCAGTAAGAAATGTACTGAGCGAGTTAACTAAGAGGAACAATGCTATTCTAATCATACCGTCAATAACAAAAATAGTAAATTATGGGAAAGCTCTAACTATAAGAGCAGGCAGTCTTACAGGAAGAATACGTGCTATAACGGCTCTGAGAAGAGCTATAAGAAAAATCAAGGAACATAACCTGTTTGAATTTACATGATAACGTCAAAGTTATAACTCGTGTAATATTTCCTTCAATAATTTCTTAAGGTCTTGAATACCGCAAACTGCAATACCATTTCTCATTAGATAGGTGTTGATTGATTGCAAAATCCTTTTTTGACATTCACTATAGCTCCTTCCTGCATTGTAGAGCTTATTAGCTGATTCTAATATGTCTTTAAAGGTTCTAGAACTTGATTCTACTTTTAGCAAGCATTCCCAGTTACCTCTCCGTATTACCCCGCTTCTGGTAAAGTTAGCCGAACCAATTAATGCGTATTTGCTGTTAACATATATTTTCGCATGCAATCTAAAATAATGGTCCTTATCTTGAGATCCGAGATCGAACTTGCAATTTACACCGGTGTTAACTACTTTTTCTACACACTCTAATCTATGATAGGCAAAGCTAACTTGGTCTGCTAAGAACCTATGTAGATCTCGAGGCAACCTAAAATTTCCCTCCTTGATTTTATATAACATATAAATAATGTCAGGCGAAAGAAAATCGTCAAAACATCTTGTCAGTAAAAACACTTTTACCCCACTCTTTCTTAGTGAGGCTAAAGCATCGATTACACTATATGATGAAATAAATGGATAGTATATTATCTTCTTAGTGAAGTTAAAAGGTGTTATCCAGGGAGATATGATATATACAAAGTCGCTGTCAAATGAGTCTATTAAAAACAGCCTAAAGAGGTCCTCTATGTCGGTATTATTTTTTGAGTTTCTAGCACGGTAAATGAACATTTCTTAATCACTTTTAAGGCGATTTAATATACTTAACGTTATTTCCGATAATTATTTTTCCAATGATTTTTCCTAAATATTCATCCCTCACGGATTTCTCTAACAAGTTATTTCTCTCTAGAAGCCATGAGCTAAACAGTTTTAATAGTCTTCTGCTTAGCATCTTCTCTTGAACCCATGGAGCCCCGTATCTGCCACAGGATTTAGAGTTAAGATAACATAAACCGCAAACGTTGTTGCATGATTTAAGATAAAGTTTCCTTAGCGCAGCGTCAAGGACACGAAATAATTCGATAAGTATTTTTGTTTCCTTAGCCTTTTTACTAGTTAGCAGGTATTTGAGTTTAAGTTTTGAAATTTCCTCTACATCAGCAAGCAATAAATGAAACTCGTTTATTACCTTTTCTGCCAATAAGCGAGTACTTGTTGTTGAATAGTAGGCAGTGAGCTTTTCTCTCATATTCTTTTTAGCTTTTAGGAGTCTTTCTGTTATCATTACTAGTAATGTTTTTATGCTTTGATACTTCTCTAGGTTTTTGATTATGTAAGCAAGGATTTCGCATGAATCAACGAATCTTTTAAAGTCTTTTTCTACAGAATACCTAGCATCTATTACTTCCCTTATCACGCCCCTGTAGTCTCCATTTTTAAGTATTGAGCTTAATGATTTAGCGTCTTCGATGAACGCGTTATACAGTCTCCTTGTTTCTTCAAATTCCTCTGGTGTAACAATTATATTAAGCTCCTTAATTGTGTTTAGCATATTCTGCCTATTACTATCGATAACTCTATACTTTTTAAGCATAAAGAATAGTAAATCTTCAGAGGTACCTATTAAACACTTACCTAGCTTCAATAAAAAGTACTCTACGGTTTCCTCCGGACTTTTACTCCACTGATTGAGGGCGCTCTCTATAGCTCCTATGCCACCTGATACGTTCTCGTAAATAAATGCATGTGATTGTCCTTCAAAGCTTAAATCATAAATTTCGGATAGGTACTCACTTGAGATGGCTGATATAGAATTAATTGCTGAGATTAAATAGTGATTAAGCGAATGCACAATAATTGAATACGCTATTTCTTTCCTGCTTTCAGCAATATTGAAAAACTTATTTATTCTTTCCCTTAATCTACTTATGCTGTTACTATCTTGCAGTTTCTTACAGGAACTTATTCTCTCTCCATGCAGCATTAGTGCTAGTACGTAGGCTTTAGGATCAGAGCATAACTTCTCATTGTATATTCTTAATATTTCGCTTATTTTATCAGCTAACCCTTCACCTTTATGTATCATGTCAGATACTTTTTCGCTACTATACAGGTCATTATATGTGAAAGCAGCGTCTAGAAGCGAGGAAAAACTGCGACAACTAGAAAACATAGCAGATAATGAGAGATCATTCATTATAATGTTCTTTAGTACGTTAACAAGTACTTGATTAATAGTTGCTACTTTATAGAACTCTTTAAAGGAAACATCATCTTCTAAGCTTATTTTATCATACTCCTTAAATAAGTCATTCAGGAATGAATTTATAAGATGTCTTACCTTAAGCTTTAAGTACCTCGTTTTTTCTGCGACATATCCATAAACTAGAGGTAAAGAGCCTGTAGAGTTTTCCGAGCAAAATGCCTTTACTCCTCTAAAGTTTCCTTTTTTCCTTAAGATATCTGCACAGATACTTCCAGTTTCAATATCGTCTTCGCTAATGTATGATGCCTTTAAAATGGATGAAAAACATGGTTTATCTGATATACGTAAGAGGTAAAAGCATAGATTATAGTCAAACGCGTATATGTATCGGAAAACATCTAATATTCCGTACTCTAAAGGGTTATTTTGTAAGCTAAACATTTCTTTTAATAAGTTGTTAACGAGAAGACCTTTGTTTTGAAGAGGATTAAAGTTAAATGGTGAAGATGCAAATCTACCATACGATATGCTTTCCTTTCTAAGCAGTCTTAACAAGACCATGCCTTCTTTATTAAATTTTTTCTTTGAATATTCTAAATTTAAATATTCAGTCAATGAAAGAGTACCATGAGTACTAAAAAGTACGACCCAATAAAGTCTTCTATGTTTATGATTTTTTCCATAAAATGCATGGGGGCGTATAGACAATAACCTATATGCTTGGGGAGTAAACGTTATATTATTGTACTCTAAAAAGCATTTATATTCTTCAGGGAGACTATTACTTAAAATTTCCTCATCTATAGGTGCTACATCAAAGTCACAATATTTTTCTATGTTAGAATAATAATAGTGCTTTCTCCGTGAACTTATAGGTATGAAAATCCCCAGTTTTTCCCAATGCCTAAATGAGGGTCTTCCAGGAAGATATACTGACAAGGCTAACGTTATGTCCTCGGCTACTATACCTCTTTCCGGAGGCCTTTTAGGGACTCTAGGCTTGTATATTCTAACACATGGTAGATCGGTTTCCGTGAATAGTGTGTCAGGAATGTATTTGTTTAAAAATTGAAAGAATTTTAAATTAACCATGGAAATCACCTACGAGACCTACACTCTCTCTGCAAATCGCTAATAATTTTTTTAAGATACCTCTTTGCATCTTGCACGTTAATAACGGGTATTACCTCCTTTAAATAATTAGCTATTCTGTCTAGGTTAGATGTTATGTATCTAACATAGTCGTGACATTCAAACTGAGATCTTGCGTAGATATTCTGTCCATTGAGAACCATGCGGTCAAGGACTGTTTCAGCTATTGTTTGTAATACTATGTACTCATTTTTTGTAGAAACGCTAAGTTTATCGTATTTTAATGCGTCTCTTAGAGATCTTGATCTTGTGAATATTTCAAATAAAGCCGATTGGGAAGGTATTTCTGGCGATAACAGAACAGCTACGCTTGTTCTAATTAATGGGTTTTCTATAACTCTTCTCCCACCTCTTCCAGCTCTTTGAATAAGCGAAGCTATATTGGGGGGCATTCCATGCTGGTAGATTAAAACTACACCTGAATAGTCTACACCTACTTCTAAAGCGCTTGTAGTTAAAATTATGTGAGCGTTCTCTATTCTCTCCCTTCTATGGCTTGTGAAAAGAGCAACTTTATTGAAAATCGTTCGAACATCTTCATTCACTCTTTCGCCCAAGTGCATGTTCTCTATTGAATAAGGCCACCAAAGCTCACCGTCTTTCCATGAGCTAAGCTTATGTACTTCATGCAGTTTTAATCTATTTCCTTCTAAACTTTCAGCGTAATCTCTTAAGGTTAGACTAAATAGTTTGCTACATGGACTTCTAAGATCTTGAAGCCCTCTCTGAAGACTGTCCGTTCGTCTCATTATCGCATCTGCTAGATCATGTCTAGCTCTTTCTATAACGTCAAGGTTGTCTATGAAGGCTAGTGCTTTCTTAACCTTTACACCATTAATTGTTAACGGCGGGAAATTATAGTATATAGTCATTACGCTCTGTATGGTTACTGCTAACGGAGTTACTCTATATTTTAAGGTAGGTATTATTATATAGAAGTACTCATTACCCAGCGGAATTGTTTCCTCAGCTCTAATCCTTATTATACTTTCCTCTACATTCTCTTCGCTTACGAAAAATAGGTCTCTTAAAAACTCTTTAGGATTAGGAATAGTAGCGCTGACACCTACTACAACGCATCCACGTCTATTCTCGTTCATTTGATGCTTTATTCTTGTTAAGATTCTTCTTAACAAGTATGCATAACGGGCACCAGTTATACCTACATAGGTATGTATTTCATCAAGAACTATGATCCTTGGACCATCCAAACCTTTAATACCGAAAATCTTAAGCCATCGTTGATCCAGCATGTTATTTCTTAATGTTTCAAATAATGTTAAATGTATGTCTCCAGGATTTTCCCTAACGTCCTCCTTAACAGTGCGTATAAAATTTATTTCATCTTTACCACAAAAAATCCTACTGGTATCTACTTCACCGTCTCTTACCCTTAGCCTAGGAAAATAGCCGTTAGGGCATTTAAAATGCTTTAACTCAACATATTTTTCATGGTTTTCTTCAATAACTTCTACTTGAACACCATATTTAAGTGTTTGTAAACCTAACCCTTTTGATGCTTCATTATATTCTTTTAGCGATCTTACCTCGGTATAATTCATTGAAATGGTTATTATGGGTTTATACTTAGCATTTTTCTTTTGGACAATCTTGTTAAGTTCATATACGTATCTTAAAAGTCTGTCAACCTGATTTGACGCAAGTGCACGACGAGGATAAACAACTATACCTATAGGTGTATTTGTATGCTTGGTGTCAATGTCTCCAGCCACTAAAGATAATTTCCTTACTAACGCCATTATGATAAGAGCTAGTACGAAAATCTCTGTCTTACCTGCTCCTGTAGGGGCTTCAATAACATCATATATTACTTTATTATCTTTTATGGAATCTATTAAGTCGTAAAGTATTTTCTTAATGCCTCTTGCTTGGAACCAGTAAAACAGGAAGTTAAATGTTTTTTCGAAAAACTCCCTAAATATTTCATCTAAAACCCTTATCTCTTCCTTGGAAATTTCTCGCTTAAGTACATATTCATTATATGTTCTATATAGTGAAGCAATGAGATCCTTTAGTTCTCTATCATAGAATGTATTAGGCTTTATTTTCCCTAGTGGGAGAAGGCGTGGTTCGGCATATGCGAAAACTCTGTCTACAAGAGGGGTCGATTCAAAAACCGTTTTGTCAGGAAATCGCTGTTTAACAAAAAATAGATTCCTAGCTATTTCTATGAATCTGCTTCTAACTAGTATTTCTTTAGAGTCCTTAAGAGTCTCCAGACATTTATGTTCAGGAATGCTCCTAATCACTATGAACTTGCTTATTCCATCATTGAAGATGCCCTTAGTATAAACGTGACATAGTATCCTATGTATTAACATGTTCTTTGTGAAAATTCTTCTTAATTCTTCTTTTACGGATTCTGCTAGTTCAACACCTCTACAAGCCATTGAGAATTTGTTGGTATAGTCTATAACCTTGTTAATGGCGTTATTTATATCTACTTTCACCCATTCGTTATACTTAAGACTTAGAATGAGTTCCTGTTCTTTTTCTTCAATATAGGATAAAACAGCATTCACTATGAATTCATCTATAAATTTTTCGTCTTTACCGCAATCTTTGAACATCTTTATTATATCGCTTGGCATGAACTCATATAGATTCAACTTTTTAAACCACCGATTTATAAGGATACAATGCAGTTTAATACCTTCTTTTCACACAGTTTGATAAATGCTTTTACTAGCTTCTTTTCTGTGACTTTTTTGAGAACGCTAACTAGTTCTGTTCTTCCCTCCTGGAGATCTATAACGCTAAGTACGATCTCAAGTGCTAATCGTTCATTCTTCTCTAAGCATTCTTCTAAAATTTTATTTAATGGATGATCCAGTTTCTCTAAATATTCAAAAGCGCGGTTGAAATTTTCAAACGATAATATCTTAGGAGGAAGTAGTTCAGAAAACATTTTTTGTTCTTTCGGTTTTAACCGCTTAGCAATATCGTTTACTCTTTTATATAGAGACTCTAAATCACTACTAGCTTTATTAAAGGACTCTTCAATATCATTCTTTACCTTATCCATTTTCTCTATAGCTTTTTCGATTGCTGGGTGTTTTACGCAAAAACCGCATAAATCTTCTAGTGTACTTTTATCACCCTCCAGGTATCGTATAATGACCTCATTAAGATGTTTGGCTAGAAAGGTATTATAGCTTCTTTTACTATTTATTAAAGTATTCATAAATTTGAGAAGCTCATTGCAGCTCTCTTGATCTTGTGATATGTATTTCATAGTCTTTCTAGCATCTTTAAACTTCTCTATAAGACTATCTATGCTCCTTCGTACATCTTTTTCATGCAAATTATTTTTCAAATAATCCGCTACTTTATTTTCTATTCTTTCCTTATCTTTAAGGTTAAAGAATTTTAAGTAAAAGTTAATGAAGTCCTCTGCTTCCTTTTGAAGCTCATATAGACTATCTAGGAAGCCTCTGTCTTCTATTACTCTACAGAGATATATTTCGGGTAAAGATTTGGTTACAAATTTCCTTATTTTCTCTTTTCTAGTGCATTTAATAAAGTATATATTATTGTCATGTGTTTCAAGGGGATCCTTGTCTTTAAAGCATATGGAGGTCAGTTTAATAGCATATGAGCTGTCTTCTATTCCATTAACCATGAAATACGTGAAGATATTAAGGTAATTTACTCGGATGCTATCTACAATTCCTTCCACATCTGTAAAGTTTCCGGATATAGGACTTAAATTCGATTTTAACTCCTTAACTTCATCAGTACTTAGTTCGTTAATTAAGTCTTTAAGTTTGTTAATACTATCTCTTAGCTTCACATATTTTCCAGACAGCACTGATAAAGATTTACCTGCTTTTTCTATGATTTCTGCTATTTTACTAGCCATGGTGCCTTTAACCCATTAACATATTTAGTTCTTTTATTTCCTCCTTTAACTTTTTCATTTTCTCAATTATACTTTGATGCCCTCTTAAAGTCTCGGCTAGTTTCTCTAATTCTTTAGAACATTTTTCCAGTCCATCTTTCCACTTAGAAATGTCCTCTTTATCCATTATGTATTTAACATCTTCAATAACAGCATTAGAAACGTCAATACTAAGCATTCCAATGACATCTCCATACTTTTCTTTTAGCTCCTTTACTTTATCATCTATCTTTTCAATTTCAGCTTTGACACTATCTATTACATCCTTTAATTTGTTAAATATTTTTACTTCATCTAAGTTTTTAGAAAATACTTTAACTATACTCTCAAGTATAAATTCTAGTATTACTAATCTGTCAAAAATATTAAGCTCTGCTGATAAAATATATTTACTAGCTTCATTTACTATTTTTCGAAGATCGTCTAGCTTTTTAATAACTTCTGCTGCTTGTTCATTGATCTTCTTAAGTATTTTTATTTTTTCGACATCTGCATTTTTTATTACGACTTCGCATAGGCTTGTGCCTAACAACTCTTCTATACTCTTTCTGAAGTCTTCTAGCATTCCTATGTTTTTGTTTATCTCTATTCTTAATCGTGTAGGTAATTCGGTTTCTTTAAATACATCATATAAACTACTCCTTATCGCTATGCTGGAGAACATATAAGCTACGGGTTCTTCTACACTTAACACTATATTCTCTATTACCTTTTTTGATCCTTGAATGTTATCGTTTAAAATGTCATATAATGTTTTTCCTTGTATTTCTTCGTCATGAAGACGTTTATATTCAAACACTTCCTTAAATATACCAACTAAACTCTTAACATACTCAGATTCTCCTATTAAGTTTGAAATTCCATTTGCCAGTTTTGCTGAGTTTTCTAAGTATTTTAGAGCTTGCTTTTTCTGAGTAAGCAAGCTGATGTCCTTATAAAGCTTATCAAGTAGCTTTTCAGGATTAAAATCCTTGTAAATGTCGACAAGGTTTATGTCGTTTAAAAGATTATTAAAATCGTTTCTTAAATCTGCTAGTTTTTCAATAGCGTTTTTTAGTAATTCTTCTACCTTTTTATTACATAGAGGCGTAATCCAGAAGTATACGGCCTGTTTGCTTCCAAGAGTTCTTCCTTTATCTCTGCTAAGTCCTTTAGAAATACTTTCTAATTCTTTTAATTTAGAACTTATCTCCTTTAATACGTTCTCGCTTTCACGATACCATTTACTTTCCATTTCCTCTATTAACCTAATTAAAGCCCTTAAATACTGCCTTACCAAGTATTTCTCAATAGGTTGTTCTTTGGCTCTCTTTAATTCAGCTGGGCATTTATGAAACGAGTAAAGTAAACCTAACAGGAAAAGTGATAGTTTTGGACCTATTTCCCTGGAAATTAATACTAACCTTAACTTATCGTAATTTTTCAGTCCCTCATGTAAAAAGTTCAACAAGCTTTCAAGGTCTTTACCTGAGCTCGCTATAGGTATAAGTATGGGGGTTCTCTTGAGATTCATCAGCTTACCTAGTATTTGCTCTTTTAGCTTTAAAAATAACTCCTTATTTTCCTTAACTTCCTGTGTGATTAAGAAATATAAACCTTCCTCGACACCGTAATTCTCGCGTATAAACTTCTTAAAACGTTCTATGACATTAAAATATCCTCTGCCTAGGCTTATCTCAAGGCTTTCTGCGCCCTTGCTACAAGCTATAAGAGGATTAATCATTGTGGGTGGGTAAATGTTAAAGAGAGCTTGTGGGTTTAGAATATAACGTTTTTCCTCTAGATCAATAAGGGCTCGTTCAGAGATAATATCCTTGATACTAAGCTTTTCAATGACATCTATGACATCAGGCTTATATGTTTCTAAAGCTATGTTTACTGCAAGATCAAGTAGCCTCTCAATAGGTTCTACGTTAAGCGTACCCATGCTTGTTACTGGTACTATTACTAGCGACTCTGTTTCATCAGACCAAGAACTTAAGACCATTTCTATTATGTGCTCTAAGCTCAGTAAATCTCCATGATCTTCAATAATGTGCTTTGATTCCTCAATAATGCTCTTAATTAGTGTTGCCTTATCTAAAGCCTTACTTGATCTTACAAATATTTTCTCGTTAAGTTTTACACTTCTAATCTTATCTACATTTATGTACTTTGATAAGAGAGACCCGGGTACGGGTGTTACGAGAAAGGACAATATTTTAAACAAGTTAATCTCTTCACCTTTGAGTTTTCGAAGGTATTCTCTATACCTTCCCTCATCCAGTAATGGAACACCCCTTATTATTTCCTGTCTTAAGTTATCCATTAGTTCCTCTTTGACTAAATAATCTATACTATCTAGGTATTCCTTATCATTCTCTATTTTCGATAAAGTGCTAATTACGGCTTCAGGTATACCTGCCTCAATAAGTTTAGAAACCCATCCATATCGTCCCTTACCAGCCCACCAAACCATGTTAGATAATGCTTTAACCAAGAACTCATTTTTCATACGTAGTTTATTCTTTAACAGGTTTTTTACGCATTTAGGTTCTATCAGGGGGATGCTTAATGTTATAGTTCTCCATCCACCAGCCAAGGAAACAGCTTCCATAAATATTGAGGATGGTCCAAAGGCAAGTATTGGAAGCACTCTTAGTTTACCTTCACATACGTCATCAAATACCCCTCTGAAAATGGTTGTTTCAGCTAAAATAATTTCCTTTAACCTATTATACTCTTCTTCTATTTCGTCAATTAATAAAACTCCTTTAACTCGATTGTTTTTATAGTTATTTATGATTTTCTCTTTTACTTCATTACTTATACCTGGTATGCTTACATGTTCAACTTTATGTTCGAAAAAGCTTTCAAAAAAACGGGATAAAATGGACTCACTAATTTTCTTTTCCGTCCTTTCTGTGATGTGCTTAACAATTTCACTTAAATTGACACGTACCGCTGGAACTCCTTTATTCCATGAAAACAACTCAAGATGTTTTAACAAAGTTGTTTTCCCAGAGCCGTAAGGAGCTACAATAATATGTGTTCTTAGCCCTTTCTCCTTTTTAACCGCATATCTTATTATTAAATTCTCTAAGGTCTTTCTCACGCTTCTAAGCTCTTCAGATAAATCTTGCCATGGAGAACCATGCAGCGACATCTAGTACACATTTTAGATAAGTTTTTCTAAGGTAAAAAGTTTTCATAAAAAACAAGTATAGAAAATTAGTGTAAAGGTATATATGTTCTTATCTTAGTTTCATGTTTTAGGCTTACTTCCATCATTTAAACCATGATAAGGTCTTCTTATAAGTAATACTCCTACGTATACGAAAGGTGTATCACAAAGCGCTATTATTGTTTTCCATAGCCAATGCGATCCTATTAAACCAAGTACTATATTTAACGGCAGTGTTCCATAGAATGCTATTGTTATAAATATTGTTGTGTCAATTAGTTGACTTACTATTGTTGAAGCATTATTTCTCAACCATAACCATTTCCCCTTAGTTATTTTCTTCCATGTTAGGAAAGACCATACATCATGATGTTGAGATACTAGGTACGCTACCATGCTTGCTAGAACTATTCTCCCTACTGGTGTGAATGCTCTACTGTATATTTCCTGCATTTCGGGTGTTAATGGCGGCATTATAAGTCCTGCATAAACCAGTACCAGCATTATTATGTTTGCTATGAAGCCTGACCATACTATGTAGTAGCTTACTTTTTTCCCATATACTTCGCTTGTAACATCCGTTATAGGGAACGTTATTGCATAAGCTATGAAGCCTGCTGGAACTACGAAGCCCCATAAGTTAACTATTTTGACCCCAGCTATGAAGTTAGCCGTTATTAAGGAGCCTACGAAGATCCCTGTTAACATTATAAGTCTTCCGTAGTCATTCATTTAACTCTCCCTGCAACCAATTCTTCGTAAACCTTCCTCATAAAGTAGGCTACGGTGGCTTCCTCATTTGTTAAATTACACCTACAGGCTTTACAGTAAGGACAAATCATCCAACCACATTTAGGGCATTCCTCAGCACTGCTTGACCTAAACTTTCTTCCACACTTAAAGCAGTAAACATAGGGATCAGCAAAGAAGTCTAGATATCTTTCAATAATATGAGAAATGGGTACTCCTCTTTCATCTGCTACTTTCTTAGCTTTTACAAGAATATCCCTATTCACAGTTACTGTCAATTTTACCTTAGAATCCATCGTAAACACCTTACATGTACTTACATATACGTATATTTAAGTATTTATAGATTTCTATATTTCTGATGCTGCAAGGAAGCATGATGTTTAATAAATGGTTTTTAAAGGTAATAAATAGGAGCAAAGACGTAAATATGAGAGCTTCCATTCTTGTGTCCTCTGTAGAATCATTATTCAGATTGTATTGTTCTGAACGCATTATTTCTTGTTCTTAGCAGAAAGCCCTTCCTAATTAGCTCTCATAGAATATTTTCTTAGATTTTTCATAATTAGCTATAACGATACGTTCAGAGCGCTTCCAAAATCTTTATTCTTATAAAAATCTGCCCCAACTTATGAATCGTTGTGAGAACTCTAACCTTTCTTGTTAAATTTAAGATGTTAGGTGCTAACTTACTCTCTTATATAATGAAATGTTTAAATTTTATAATGAAGATATTACAAAATAGTATACCCCATAATCTTTGATGAATGTAAGAATTATGGGGTAAGTGATCTGTTAATGAATGATAACATTAATTTTACACAAGGTTCTCAGCTTAGAGAATATTTAGATAAAATTTATGAAAGGCTTAAAAGGGTTTATGTTGAAACATCCGTTCTTGGCGCTGTTAGAGAGTACGTGCCAAAAAATAATATTGATTATGAGTTATGGGTTTTATTTTGTTCATTACTCAATTTTCGAACACCCGTTATTTCATGGCTAAACCCTATGTTGAAAGGGTTGATCAAGAATGTAGAATCTTATGGTCTGAAATTTATTGATATAGTCTATGATGTTGAATTTGCCAAACAAATGCTTTCACAATTTGAGTGGAATAATAGAAGAGGTTTTAGGCATAGACTTCTTAAACTAGATGATATCCTTACCCTTTTCAAAGCAATGGTCAATCTTATAGAAGAAAGTAAAAGCTTGAAAAATATTGTTAAAGAGTTATATGAAGTAGCTTTAGAGAGAGAAAAAGAGCCTATGGAATATGTTGTTAAGAAATTTGCAGAAATATTTAGAGCATACTTTCCTAAAGACTATAAGAGGCGCGAGTTTCTAATTCCAAATCCTTACAAAAACTCAGCATTTAAAAGGCTTAATTTATTCTTCAGATGGATGGTCAGGCCCTATCCTGACTTAGGTG